>Ga0265320_10003293_pt1 | contig 10900 bp, 9 predicted proteins | sample 4827metaG_FD_202087 | JGI IMG/M metagenome (GOLD analysis project Ga0265320, IMG submission 202087) | Rhizosphere microbial communities from Carex aquatilis grown in University of Washington, Seatle, WA, United States - 4-8-27 metaG | ecosystem: Host-associated > Plants > Roots > Rhizosphere >...
CTTCGCCCGTCGCCGTGCCGAGCTGCTCGCGACGCTGGATGACGTCGGCTCGACGGCGACGGCGACGGCGACGGCGACGAAGGAGTGGAAGACGACGGCCAGCGGCTCCTTCGAGATGCTCCTCACCTCGTTCGTGCGGACGGTCCTGGTCTTCTTCGACAGCCGGCGGGCGTTCTTGCGCATCGCGCTCGAGGGCGGTGTCGCGAAGGCCGCGGTCGCGCGGTCGAGCCGGGCCGCAAGCGGCTCGTCGGGCCCTGCGTCGGGCGCTTCGTCGATGGAGCAGCTCCAGGCGCGCGCCGAGCGGATCGTCCGGGCGGGTCTCGCCGAAGGGCGTCTGCGGAGCGACGGCGCCGAGCTGCTTGGCCCGTTCCTCATCGCCGCGGTCCGGGCCGCGCTCGTCGCCCGCATCGACTCGCCCCTGCCGCTCGGGGACGAGACCGACCGGGTGATCAGGCTTTTCCTGCGGGGAGCAGCGGCGTCGTGAGCGCCGCCTCGGCGAGCGTCGCGCTGTCCACCCCCTCGCCCGCCCCCACGACCAACAAGTGGGTGGTCACGGTCTCGATCGCGTTCGGCTCCCTCATGGCGGCCATCGACACCTCGATCGTGAACGTCGCGCTGCCGCAGATCCGGGGAGCGGTCGGCGCGACCATCGAGGAGATCACCTGGGTCTCCACCGCCTACATCATCGCCACCGTGCTGGTGATGCCGCTGACCGGATTCCTCGGCTCGTTCTTCGGGCAGAAGCGGGTCTACCTGGCCAGCCTGGCGCTGTTCGTGGCGGGCTCGGCCCTCTGCGGGCTGGCCCGCTCGCTGCCCATGCTGGTGCTCTTCCGCGCCCTCCAGGGCTTCGGTGCGGGTGCGCTGCAACCCACCCAGCAGGCGATCTTGCGCCAGACCTTCCCACCCGAGGAGCAAGGGATGGCCATGGCGATGTTCGCCATGGTCATCATGGTCGGGCCAGCCGTGGGACCGACGCTGGGCGGCTACATCGTCGACAACTACAGCTGGCCCTGGATCTTCTACATCAACCTCCCGATCGGTGTGGTCGGGACCCTCATGACCATGCGCAACGTGAGCGAGCCCGCGGACGTCCTGCGCGCGAACCGGGCCCGCGCCATCACCCAGCGCGCGAACCTGGACATCGCCGGCATCGTGCTCATGTGCATCGGCGTCTCGACTCTCCAGTACGTCCTCGAGGAGGGTCCGCGCGACGACTGGTTCGCCTCGCCGGTGATCACCATCGTCTCGGCGGTGGCGGCGGTGGCGCTGGCGGCCTTCATCATCCGCGAGCTGACGGCGGTGGCGCCGGTGGTCAACCTGCGCCTGTTCCGGGACAAGACCTTCGCCTCGGGGACGGCGATCGGCGGCGTGATGTACGCGATGCTCATGGGCAGCATGTTCCTGTTGCCGGTGTTCATGCAGGAGGTGCTGGGGTTCGACGCCACCCGCTCAGGCATGACGCTGATGCCGCGGACGCTGGCGATGATGGCGGTGACCCCCATCATTGGCCGCCTCTACAACCGCGTGCCCCCCGCGGCCACGGTCGCCCTGGGCGGGCTTTTCTTCGCGCTCGGCTCCTACGAGCTCAGCCACATCACCCTCGCCAGCTCGTCTGGCGACATCGTGGTGCCGCTGCTCATCACCGGGGTGGGCTTCGCCTGCCTGTTCATCCCGCTCACCACGGCCGCGCTCACCTTCATCCCGAGGGCGCAGGCCGCCGATGCGGCCGGGCTCAACTCCTTCGTGCGCCAGATCGGCGGCTCGTTCGGTCTCACGGTCTTCGCGACCTTGCTGTCGAGCTTCGGCAAGCGCGCCACGGCGTCGGTCGGCTGGCACGTCTCGAACCTGCGTCCGGAGGTGGTGGCGCGCCTCGACTCCGTGGCGGCTGGCCTGCAGCGGGGCGGTGGCCTCGCCTCCGACGCTCATGTGACGGCGCTGCGCGCCCTCGGCGGCGCGGTGGCCCGGCAGGGGACCGTGCTGGCCTTCGAGAAGACCTTCCTGCTGCAGGGTGCGGCGTTCCTGGCCGTGCTGCCCCTGCTCTTCTTCCTCCGCGTCCGGGGGTCCGCCGCCCCGAGTGAGCCCGTCGAATTCAGCATGGAGTGAGCAACGATGACGACCGCACCCGCAACGAATCCCACCAGCCTCGACAGCGCGCGCGCCCCGAGGGAGATGCCCGTCGCAGCGGTCCCGGTGGGGCGCAAGAGCCGCGCGCGGCCCTACGCGGTGCTCGCCGCGGTGGTGGCCGTCGCACTCGGCGGCTATCTCGCGATCCACCTCTTCACGAGCGGCCGGGAGAGCACCGACGACGCGCAGATAGGCACCGACATGGTGCCGATCGCCGTGCGCGTCGGGGGCCTCCTGCTCGAGGTCCCGGTGACCGACAACCAGGCCGTCAAGCAAGGCGATCTCCTGGCGCGGATCGATCCCAGCGACTACCGGAACCGCGTCGCGCAGGCCAGGGCCGAGCTCCGGGCGGCGCAGGCGCAGGCGGCCGCCGCGGCGGCGCGCACGCGCATCGTCGAGGCCAGCTCGAAGGGGGGACTGTCCACGGCCCGCGCCGCCCTGTCAGGCACGGCGTCGTCCATGGCCGGGGCGGACGCGCAGGTGGCGGGGGCCAAGGCCATGCTCATGAAGGCCGAGGCGGATGTCGAGCGGTCCGACACCGACCTGCGACGCGCCGAGGAGCTCCGCCGGAGCGACGCCATCCCCCAAGCGCAGCTCGACACGTTGACCTCGCAGCGCGCGGCCATGCACGCCGCCCGCGACTACGCCCGGGCGCAGGTGGCGGCCGCCCTCGAGGCAAAGAACAGCGCGCGCACCCGCGTGGCGGAGGCGGTCGGGCGCGTGGAGCAGACCGCCCCGGTCGATGCCCAGATCGCCGCCGCCCGGGCCGACGCCGAGCTTGGCGCCGCACGCGCCACGGCCGCCGAGGTGGCGCTGGCCGAGGCTGTGCTCGACCTGTCGTACACGCGGATCGTCGCCCCGCGGGACGGTCACATCTCGAAGCTGGCGGTGCGGCCCGGCCAGCTGGTCCAGCCCGCCCAGATTGTCACCAACCTCTTGCCCGACACCACCTATCTCGTGGCCAACTTCAAGGAGACGCAGGTCGGTCGCATGCGTCCCGGCCAGGCTGCCGACGTCCTGGTGGATGCCCTGCCCGGCCGTCGGTTCCACGCACGCGTCGAGAGCCTGGCCTTCGGCACCGGGGCGCAGTTCTCCATGCTGCCTCCCGACAATGCCTCGGGGAACTTCGTCAAGGTGGTCCAGCGGGTCCCCGTGAAGCTGACCTGGACCGATCTTCCTGCCGATCTCCACCTCGCGGCCGGCCTCTCCGCCGACGTGACGGTCCTGGTCAAGGACTGAAAGCCCCGCCCCCGTCCTCGTCGCCGGGCCGTGCCGACCACCTGGATCTGCGCCGCTACAGCCGGTCGTCTGACCTCCACGAACCCGGGCGTCCTCGTCTCACCGAGAAGGCTGCGCCAGCGGTAGATCCGCTGCGTCTCCCAATCCACGCGGCCTCGGCAAACTCGCGCACCGAGAGCCCGGACACCGCCATCCCGACAACAGCCTGTGCATCGGCGACGGTCCAGCGCTTCTTCATCTGCGGGGACGCCAACTGCGAACGGTCGGGAGAAAAGCGCGGCATTGGGGCACCTCTGGCCCCCCTTCATCCCACCCTGCCGCCACCGTCCGTCTCCCTTTCAATACGCCGCTTGTGGATGGGTTACGGTCGTTCAGCGCGCGCGTTGGCGACCGCGAGTTAGCGCCGGAGCGTCACCAACTCCATCTGGTGCGGAACGATACGAGCGGCCTTTGGCCCGCGTTTCTTGGGGGCGAGGGCTGTTCTCCTGGGCTATCTCGTGCTGCCAAATCGTCAGGTACGACGAATACAGCCCCTCGCGACGGAGTAGCGCCCCGATCGCTCCTGGCTCCTTTGCACGCATCGGCTTGCCGGATGATATCGCGCTTGAATTTGCGGTACTGTGTGCCCTTTGGCCTTGGCCACGACGTCGGTCTCCTGCGACTGCACTTCCTGCAACATGGTCCTGGTTCCTGGCTCGCCCTAGCAGCCCGTGGTGAAAGTCTCCGCGTCGCCGAAACGGGCGGGGCAAGGCCGTCTGCGGCGTCGCCGCTCGCTTGAATACCGCCAGTATTCCGCGCTTCGCTGCTCCTTGCATCCGGCCTCGCCGCGCCCGCTTCGGCTCGGTCCGACTTCCACCACGGGCTGCTGGGCCGCGCGCAGGGCGGTACCGAGCTCGGGGCCGACGGTGAGGCCAAACAGCGTGACGTCGTCGCAGGCCGGGGCGCTTCCCCGAAAATCGTGCAACGAGCGGGTGAGCTCGGCCATGAAGACAGAGGTGCCGGCAGAGGTGCCGGCAGAGGTGTCGGCCGCGGTGGCGCGCGGCGGTCCGTCCAGGCAGGCCTCGAGGCGGGCCGCTCCGAACATCTCGCCGCCCGGGGAGCGGGTCTCGGTGGCGCCGTCGGAGGCCACCAGGATGCGGGTGCCGCTCGGTACCTCGAACCGCCGGACCGCAGGGTCGAACTCGGCCGGCCGCAGCACCCCGAGCGGCAGGTGCTCGGATTCGGCGTGGCCACGCCGGGACGATTCGGGGTGGGCGATCACCACCGGGGGAATCCCGCCGTTCCAGACCGTGAGGGTGCCACCCGTGGGATCGAGCTCGAGCACGCAGGCCGCGAGGAACAGGTAGCGGGGGAGAATCCGGTGCAGCTTGGCGTTGATCTCGCCCAGCATGCGGTCGAGCGGCCGGTTGGCCTCGCAGGACTCGTAGAAGGTCTCGGCCACCGGGATGGCGCCGATGGCCGCCGAGAGGCCGTGCCCGGCGAAGTCGCCGAGCAGCACCCGCAGGCGTCCGCCCGGCAGGATCGCGCGCAGGACGAGATCTCCGTTCAGGCGTTCGAGGGCGTCATGGACGGTGGACACCCCGGGCAACTCGGGCTCGTCGCGGGCCAGGACGTTGGTGAGCACCGCTTCGGCCACGGTGAAGTCGCGCTCGGCGCCGTTGCGGAAGGCCTCGAGCTCGTCGCGCTGACGCCGCAAGGTCTCGAAGATCCCGCGCACCTTGAGGAGCGCCCGGATCTTGCCCTCGAGCAGCAGCGGGTTCACCGGCTTGATCAGGAAGTCGTCGCCCCCCGAGGACAGCCCGCGCAGCAGCCGTTCCTGATCGTTGCCGGCGGTCATGAACACCACCGGCAGGAACTGGTCCGCGCCGCACGAGCTCTTGATGGTCAGGGAGGCGGCATAGCCATCGCACCCCGGCATCTGGGCGTCCATCAGCACCAGGTCGGGGGCCTCGACCCTGGCCTTGGCGATGGCCTCGAAGCCGTCGCAGGCCTCGATCACCTCGTGGTGCACGGACAGCGCCCGACGGAGGGCCAGCCGGTTGATCTTGTCATCGTCGGCGACCAGGATGCGCGGGCGACCGCCGAGCGGCTTCACGCGACGGCGAGCAGTTTGTGCAAGTTTGCGATGGTCAGGATGCGCTTGACGGCGGGGTTGGCGCCCACCACCCGCACCTTGACCCCGAGGGCGCAAGACTCCCGCAGCAGCAGGAGCATCCCGAGCGCCGAGCTGTCGATGTACTCCGTCTCGGTCAAGTCGACCACGTACTCGGTGACCCCGAGCTGGCCTTCGTATGCCCGGCGAAATTCCTGGTGGCCGTTGAAGTCGAGCCGTTGCCCGACCGAGAGGGTGACCGTGGATCCGAGCCGCGACGTCTTGATGCTCATGGTGGATTGAGGCAGCGGATGCGTCAGCTGTCAGCATCGACACCGGATCCGAGGAACTTGAGGACCCGCCCTCCCGATCTCATCCCAAATCCCAGTCCTCGTATTCGTATCGTTCCCCGCCGCGTCCGGTCGGGGGCGAGGACGAGGACGAGGACGGGGAATTGGGGGAGGACTTCGGGATCAGTTAGAGGGCGAGGGTGGCGATCTCGGTGAGCTCGGCGTCGGTGAGGGGCAACGGGTTTCCCTTCATGCTGCTTGCGTCACGGGCCTTGGCCACCAGCTCCGGAATCCGGTCGGGGCCGAGCCCGAGTCGTCCGAGGCCAGGGGCGTCGAGTTGCCGGCACAGGGAAGCGATCCAGGCCACGCCCTCGTCGGCGGTCAGCGAGCCGGCCGGGGCTCCGGTGACCAGGGTGGCGAGCTCGTCGAACCGAGCCAGGGTGGCGTCGCGGCCCGGGCTCGGCGGACGCTCCCGCAGCGCCCGCAGGTTCACCGCCAGCACGTGCGGGAGCAGGGCGGCACAGATGGCGCCGTGCGGAGCGCCGATCATCCCGCCCGCGGGCGCGGCGAACCCGTGCACGGCGCCCAGCCCCGCGTTGGCCAGGCACAGGCCGCCGAACAAGCTGGCCAGCGCCAGCTCCTCGCGGAGGTCGGGGCGATTCTTCAAGGGCTCTCGCAAGGGCTCTCGCAAGCCCTGGCGTGGGACCTGGCGAAACGCTTCTCCGAGCGCGCGCGCCGAGCGACGGATGCCGTCTCGGGCCAGGGCGTCGGACACTGGATTGGCGCGCACCGACAGCCACGGTTCGACCAGCTGCGAGAGGGCATCGAGCCCACTGTGTGCGATCACCTGCGCCGGCAGGCTGCCGAGCAGGTCGGGATCCACCACCGCCAGGGCGGGCAACATGAAGGCGCTGCGGAGGCTGGCCTTGATCCCTGAGCTTGAGCCGGAGCCGTCGACGGTGAGGACCGCGTTGCGCGTCACCTCCGCGCCGGTCCCCGCGGTGGTGGGGACGGCGACGAACGGAAGCCCAGGGTGGTCGAGCGCCCGGCCGAGCCCGACGACCTCCAGGTAGTCGAGGGGATCGCCCGGGTGAGCGGCCAGGATCGCGGTGGCCTTGCCGGCGTCGATGGTGCTGCCGCCGCCGATCGACACCACCACCGCCGCGTGGGTGGCCCGGGCCACGCCGACCCAACCGCGGACGCGCTCGACGCTCGGCTCCCCCTCCACCGCCAGGGTCACCACCGAGAAGCCCCGAGCCTCGAGGGCCGCGCCGATCGGACGCGAATGTCGGCTGTCTCGACCCGAGAACAGCAGCACCACGCCAGAGCCGACCGCCGCCGAGCCGGCCGGGGCAGGCATCGTCGCCACCCGCTCCGGCAGCGACGCGATCGCCCCGGGACCAAACACGATGCGGCCGGCGGTGGCGAGCTCGAACATCAGTAGGCGCCGTCGTCGGGGAACACGTTGACGAACCGTCGGCTGGCGCGCGGCTCCGCCATCCAGGGCGCGACGGCGTCTCGCCAGGTGGTGTAGTGGGCGGTGAGCTTGTGTGCGGCGGGCGCGCCGGCGTCCCGGTAGACTTCGATCAGCGAGAAACGGGTCGGATCGTCCCGATCCGACAGGACGTCGAAGCGCGCGATGCCTGGCTCGCGCAGGCTGGCGGTGGCGTTGGCCACCGTGGCCGCACGAAAGGCTTCCACGAATTCCGGCTTGACCCGCACCTCGACCTGCACGACGAAAAGGGAGCTTGGCATCGCCCAACCATAACGCTACACAACGCCGTTGCCCACGGCGGGAACCCTCGACGCCCGAGCCACGGGCGCCGCGGCCTGGCGGACCTCGTGCACCGCTCTCGAAATAGAATCAATGCTGCGCCGCCGATGCTTCGACTCCGCTGCGTCGCTCCTCCTCGCAAGACGTCTGAGTATTGGTCGTCGTCGCGCCTTGCGGGGCCTTCGCCTCGGCGACGGATCATTGACCCCTGTCTCGAGAGCGGTGCACGAGCAGCCGGATCCATTTGCAGTTTAGAGAGATTCCTAATAAGGATCTCTCGCAAACCATGGCGCGTCGACGGAGCCACAGCAGATCGGTCGCCCCGACCCTCGGGTCGCTGCCCGGGTCGATCCTCGGGTCGAGCGGGAATTCGCCGGCCGGCCTCGGGGCGCCCGTCGGGTCGGTGCGCGGGGTCACCATGCTCGCGGCCCTGCGGACCCGGGGCTTGCGCCTCACCCCGCAGCGGGCGGCGGTGGTCCGCGAGCTCGCCACCGATGAGTCGCATCCCACGGCCCAGGAGCTCTTCGATCGGCTGCGGGGCAGCATGCCCACCATGTCCTTCGCGACCGTCTACAACACCCTCGACGTCCTCCGACGCTCGGACCTGTGCTCGGCGCTGGCGCTGTCGCCGGGCTCGGGTCGGTTCGATCCGAACGTGTTGCCACACGACCACCTGGTCTGCGACCGCTGCGGGCTGGTGCGCGATCTCTCCCCGGCCGAAGCCCCGTCGAAGAAGATCTCTCCCCCGCGGCAGGCCGGGCGGGCGGCGCAGTCGTTGCGTCTGGCCGCGGTCGCCCCGCATTTCCGGCTGCGCGCCGTGGAGCAGGTCTTTCGTGGTCTGTGCGCTGGCTGCGCCGCGCTTCCTCGGCCCGCGCCCGAGCCCGACGCCGATTCACCGAGCCCACCCTCTCCGCTCGGGACCGGGACCCGGCGTCAGGCCCGCGCCCGCGCGCGGTCTCGAGGTCGGGCGCGCGCCTGAGCTCGCGTCGCGGCTCGTCTCTCTTTCGTTTCTTTTCGTTTCTTTCCGCCTCTCTTCCGTCTCTCTTCCGTCTCTCGTCGTACACCCACCACAAGGAGATCCCATGGCCAAGCTGAACGGAACCAAGACCCACCAGAACCTCAAGGACGCCTTCGCCGGCGAGTCCCAGGCCAATCGCCGCTACCTCTACTTCGCCAAGGTGGCGGACGTGGAAGGCTATCCGGAGGTCGCCGGGCTCTTCAAGGACACCGCCGACGGCGAGACCGGCCACGCCCACGGCCACCTGGATTTCCTCAAGCAAGTCGGCGATCCGGCGACCGGTCTGCCGATCGGCAACACCGCCAAGAACCTCAAGGCGGCCGAGGCGGGCGAGACCCACGAGTACGAGACAATGTATCCGGGCTTCGCGAAGGTGGCCCGCGACGAGGGCTTCGACGACGTGGCCGAATGGTTCGAGACCCTGGCCAAGGCCGAGAAGTCCCACGCCGGGCGCTTCGCCAAGGCCGGTCAGACCCTGGGCTGACGCGCCCATCCTCGCCGTCCCGATGCCCAAGGGGACGACCGACGGAAGAACCGAACGGATGAACCGCCAGGAACGACTCCCTGGCGGTCAACCTCCCGCCGCGGGCATCCTCGGGTCGCGATCCAAAAGTTCTCCTTTGCCCCCGCTCCAGGAACCTCCGCATGTCGCACATTCCTCGTCGGCCCGCCACGCCACCCGCCACCCATCCAGATGAGCCACGCTACTGGGATCGCCAGGATCTCGAGGGTGAGCTGCGACGGACCTTTCAGGTCTGTCACGAGTGCCGCATGTGCGTCGGGTACTGCGGGAGCTTTCCCGCGCTCCTCGCGGCGGTGGACCGGGACATCGAGAGCGGGCGCGCCGAGGGGGCCGAACGCACCACCGCGGCGGATTTCTCGCGGGTGAGCGATCTGTGCTGGCAATGCAAGCTCTGCTACATCAAGTGTCCCTATACCGCCGACGAGCACGCGGCGGAGTTGCTGGACTTTCCGCGCCTGATGGCCCGCGAGAAGGCCCAGCGGGCGCGGCGCGAAGGGGTCAAGCTGGTCGACCGCATCCTCGGCGAGCCGGCGCTGCTCGGCAAGCTCGGCGGCGGCCCGGCCGCCTCCGCCACCAACTTCGTGAACCGCAACCGCCTTCTCCGCAAGCTCGGCGAGAAGCTGGCCGGGATCTCGGCCGAGTTCCCCTTGCCCCCCCTCGAGGCGCAGACCTTCGAGCGCTGGCTCGACCGCCACACCCCCCTGCCCGGGGCAGGCAGCGCGGGGGAGGTGGTGATCTTCTCGACCTGCTACGGCGATTACAACCAGACCAGCGTGCCCAAGGCGGCGGTCCGGGTCCTCGAGCACCAGGGCTTCCGGGTGATCCGACCGTCCGGTCAGATCTGTTGCGGCATGCCGAACCTCGATGGTGGCGACGTCGAGGCCATGCGCGCCAAGGTGCGGACCAACGTCGATCTGCTGGCCCCCGCCATCGCGGCCGGACAGACCATCGTCGTGGCCTCGCCGACCTGCGGGTACACCATGAAGAAGGAATGGCCGGCCTACGACGATCGCCCCGCCACCCACGCGGTGGCGGCCGCCACCCAGGATCTGATGCAGTTCCTCGACGGGCTCCGGCGGGCCAGGCGCCTCAAGACCGACTTCGCCCGTGGGCTCGGCGCGGTGACCTATCATGCCGCCTGCCACCTGCGCGCCCAGAAGATCGCCTTCCCCGGCCTGCGGGTGCTCTCCGCCATCCCCGACACCGACGTGCGGATGGTCGAGCAGTGCTCGGCGGTGGACGGGACCTGGGGGATGAAGGCCGAGTTCTATGAGCTCGGGCGCAAGTACGCGCAGAAGCTGGTCCGGGGCATCGAGGACGCCGAGGGCGAGCTGGTGGTCACGGATTGCTCGCTGTCGGCCCTGCGCATCCAGAAGGAAAATCGCGTCACGGTCCAGCACCCGGTCGAGGCCTTGCTGTCGGCCTATGGGCTCGGCGTCGACAGCGTGGGGGCGGCGGCCGGGCCGGCGACCTCGCCCGCGCAACAGGAAAGGGCATCGTCATGAAACCCATCGCGCGCAACGAGCTGCTGGATCTCGGGGCTTACGAACAGATCCGCGAGCGCTTCCGGGCCCGGATCATCGCCGAGAAGAAGCAACGCCGCTTCAGCCCCGCGCCCGAGCTGTCGGTGGTCTTCGAGAACCGCGACACGGCCCTGTTCCAGATCCAGGAGATGCTGCGGACCGAGCGCATCACCAAGGAATCCGGCATCGCGCACGAGCTCGAGACCTACAACGAGCTGGTCCCGGGCGAGGGCGAGCTCTCCGCCACCATGTTCGTGGAGATCGCCGAGCGCGATCCGCGCGAGCGGCGGCTGGTGGAGCTCGCCGGGCTCGAGCAC
>Ga0265320_10003296_pt1 | contig 10899 bp, 8 predicted proteins | sample 4827metaG_FD_202087 | JGI IMG/M metagenome (GOLD analysis project Ga0265320, IMG submission 202087) | Rhizosphere microbial communities from Carex aquatilis grown in University of Washington, Seatle, WA, United States - 4-8-27 metaG | ecosystem: Host-associated > Plants > Roots > Rhizosphere >...
AAATCGAAGTCGCGGCACGTCGCCCTGCCGCCAAGTTATTCGACGCCTTGCTTCCCATTGCTCCCATAACTCCCACTACAAGTCGCCTTGGTATTTGACTCCCCGCTCCGTGCTCCCCGCCCATTTTCCCCGCTGGCGTGGACCAGTCGGGTTACGCCCCATGGTGCGATTGCACCTTTGCCCGTATACTCGGGGATGAATAAAAAACGTTTTACTCTCGCCCGCCTTCGCGGGCTTCTGCTGCTCCCGCTGCTCGTCTCCCCCTTGCTGGGCTTGACGGGCTGCATTGTTGAACCTGGTGTCGAAGAACGCGGCCGCGGGCACGTTGAAATCGAACCACGGCACGTCGAAGTCGAGCCCGTCATCGTCGTCGAGCCCGACCGCCGCCGGTAGCGATATTGCCCAGAGAGCGCGGGGCCTCTGGACCCATCTGGCCTTAATTGCCATTCACCGGCTTCAGATACCATTTCCCATTGATCTTGATGAACGTCCACGGCTCGGTGGACTTCCGGCCAACACCGAAGTCGAGAATCAGGGTATACGTGGCTTCATCACCGGCATCGTTATAAGTCGGCGTCTGGCTGGCGAGCGCGTCGTATCCCTGCGCAAAAACTTCATCCATCTTTTGCAACACCCCCAGGATGCCCGGGTTGGCGGCCGTATTCGCCTGCACTTGGAGAATGCGCTGGGTTTGCTCATTGCCGTCTTTCGCCCATTGTTCGGGTGCAGTATAAGTTTGCCAGAATTGCAGGAGATCATTGGCGCGGTACATTCGGGCAATGTCGGCAAAGGCGGTTATCAATTCGGCCTGCGGGTCGGCCGCGGAATCAGGGTGGGGTGCCGGCGCAACGGCGTCCGGACTGACGGCAACCGAAGGGGCTCCAGGTTTTGCAGCGGGCGGAGAAACCGGCGCGGCTAGGGCCGAAGTTTGCGGCGATTTGCGCGCGGTAGCCGCCGGTCCCATGGAGGTCACGGGCGGCGGCATTGCCGACTGATAAAACAACCAGAGGCCGATCGCCACAACGGCGGCGGTCAGCGCGGCCAAAAGGTTTTTCCGAAAATTCATCAACCGCTATGTTATTAAGACATTTCGATCCTCGCTGGCAATCCCACGCTTGACTCAACCCTGGGTTCGGCCTTTTCTAACTGCCCATTCCTGTTACTCCCGGTGAAGAATTATTTCCGCTTTGGACCGTGGATTGTGGCTGGCTTTATTTATGCCCTCCTGGTCGGATGGGCGCGGGCCGATTATGTCGTGATGGAGCAACACCGCCAGGCTCCGATGGTGAGTTCCGGCCCTGCGGTGATGATGGCCCCGACTGGCCAAAGCCCGGCCAAGCCGGTTTCAAACGCGGGGGCGAATTTTGTCGTCTTGACGCACGGAGCGCAGAAGCCGGCGGACCCCAATACAAACACCCTCCTCGTTTGCCTCCCGGGCCATGGCGATACCGCGGCCAATTTCGTCAAGGTGTGGATGACCCTCATGCGCACCCATCCCAACCTCATCGTCGCCGTCCCCGACATCAGCCTCGCAGCGTATGGCGTCGTCAATAACACTGCGGATATCGTGGCGGCCATTGTCGCCACCACCGTGGCGCACGACCACGTCAACCCCCGGCACGTCATTCTTGCCGGTTACTCGCAGGGTGCAAATGAAGCCGCCATCATCGTGAGTCAGCGCCCCGATTTGTTTGCGGGCTACGCCGCCTTTTCGGGTGGGGGATTGCTCGACCTGCTTACGCCCGCCCTGTCCAGCTACCGGGAGAAAATGGCCTTGTATTATAATATGGGCTCAGCCGAGGGCCTGAGCGCTGCGGAAATGGCTTTCGAACAATCGGCCGCGCACTATTTCGGATTTGCCCGCGCCCAAGCCGTTATTTCCCCGCGCGGCCACCAGATCATCATGAGTTATTTCGACCCCCAAACTCTGCACATGATGCAGTTCTTTGACCAGGCCCTCGCTGAATTTGACCGTGCCGGTGCCACCGTGCCGCCCAAGCCAGCCACTGTGGCTCAACCCACAACTGCCACCATACCCACGCTCGCCTTGCCGCCAAAAGTGGCGCTGGAACGACGGAGACTCGCGAATCCGCAGGGGGCAAACTATTTGTTCTTGTCGCCGGATCGCGCGGCCGTTTCCGCCTCGCACCCATCCACCCTCCTCATTTGCCTCCATGGACCTGGCGACGCCGCAGACGATTTTGCCAAAAATTGGTATGCTCTCGTCGGCAGCCGCGACGACGTGGTGGTGGCTGTGGCCAATTATCCCGGCATTCCCCAAACGATTAAATCCATTATTGACGATGCCGTCTCCCGCGACGGCGTGAATCCCCGACACGTGATTTTAGTGGCGCACGATCTCGGCGGCCCGGCGGCCGCGCGGGTGCTCGGCATGAATCCGGAATTGTTTGCCGGCTTCGCCGCTCTCGCCACCAACGTCGAACCGGTCCAGTTTACCCCGGCATGGAAGAAAAACGCCCGGCGCTTGGCGGTTTACTTTGCTGTCGGGACCAACGATGAAATGTTCAAGGAGGTTTTCGCGGCCAACGTGAACCGCTTCAAGGACCTTGACTTTAGTCATGTTCTGGCCGAGTCCCCCGTCGCCGCCCACGCTGTCACGCAGGAGGAGATCAAACACCTGATGGTGTTTTTTGACAAGGAACTGGCCGCCCAGGATAAATCCGCCGCTGCTGCCGCACGCTAGGCGCGGGTGGAGTTAACACCCCATCGCCGATGGGCCTGGCCTTGGGCTATGCTTGGGCCATGAGCAACCAACACTTCTATCAGGATCAGAACCAGAAACCTTCGGGTGCCGCGCGGCCTGCCGCTGGCGGAGAACTGAATCAAAACAAAATTGACCTGCACCCGGCGCCCTATGACGTGGCCGCAAGGGCCTACGCCCATTATCTCAAGGGTGGCTCCCGCCACGGCTTCGATCTCGAACATTGGCTGAATGCCGAGGCCGAATTGCTCGCCGAACGTAATCTCACCCGCACGCACGGCTACCCGGGGAAGAAGTAGGCCGGACGGGTCCCGGGACTGTTCCGCCATTACCGGCTTATGGTTGCTCGACTCCGCCGCCGTGGCAGTTTATCTTGAAGCGCTTCGCGCGCTTTTTATGCCAAACCTTCGCAGGCATTTTTCCCCTCGAATTCACCCGCAGGTTGGCGTCGCGTTAGTTTTGGGTGTCGTCCTTGCTGGAGATTTTTGCCGGGCGCAGACGGTTGCTCCGGTCGCGGGCAGGACCGCCGCACCCATTGCCGTTTCGGGTGCCGCGCCCAAGCCAATTCCCGCTCCGCCGTTGACCGACGCGCAGCAGGCGGTACTGCACGAGCCCTTCGTAACTTTTGTTTCATCCCTCGCCGCCAATTCCGGCATCAAATTGGTGCCCATCCCCGCCGGCACTTTCGCCATGGGCAGCCCGCTGGATGAGAAGGACCGCAATCAAGTCGAAGGTCCCCTAACCAAAGTGACCCTCACCCGGAATTTCTTCCTCAGCGCCACCGAAGTCACCCAGGGCCAATACGAGGCAGTGATGGGCCGGAATCCCAGCAGTTTCCAAGCCGTCGGCAAAGATGCCCCGGTCGAAAACGTCTCTTGGGATGATGCCATGGCATTTTGCGAAAAACTTGCGACGCAGGAAAAAACGGCCGGTCGCCTCCCGGACGGTTACACCTTCACGCTGCCAACGGAAGCGCAATGGGAATTTGCCTGCCGCGCGGGCTCCACCGGGCCCTTCGCGGGCGACCTCGACGCCATGGCTTGGTATCTCAAGAACAGCGGCGCCACCACCCATCCGGTGGCCCGCCTGCAGGCGAATGCCTGGGGGCTTTACGACATGGAGGGCAATGTCATGGAATGGTGTTACGACTGGTATGATACGAAATATCCCGGCGGGGCCGTGTCGGACCCCAAGGGCCCGGCCACCGGCTTTTACCGCGTTTGCCGCGGCGGTCGGTGGAATGACGCCGCGGCGTTTTGCCGCTCCGCCGCCCGGAGCGGCGCCTCCCAGGGCCGCGTCGATCACGTTATCGGATTTCGCCTGGCCCTGAGTTGTGTGACTTCTGCCAGAAAAGCCCCGGTAGCCGCCTCGGGTGAGCGCTAAGCCGCCGCCAGCCAGGGTGATTCCGGGCTTTCTCCGCACCGCCGGAACCGGAATGTTGTAAAAATTTTGCAACTTGCCGGGGTTGGCATGGTTGAATCAGGCAAACACTAAAAGGAGAAGATCGTCTTCAATCTCCGGTCTTCTTCCCATTTCTCGCCATCCCTATCTCCCTCCCTATGAAAGTACAGTCATTTAAGTCCCTCATGTTCATTGGCGTATGCGTTTGGGGCACCACCGGTGCCGTGGCGTTTTGGGCAGGTAAATCCATGGGCAGCCACGCCGCGTCCACCGCCGCCAAAAGCAAGGTCGCCACCGGCAAAGGCATGTTGAACTTCGTCTCCGGCAGCGCCTCGACCAAGGATCCAGGCGCCCCGGTGGACTCCGATTTGCTCGCCATGAAGGGCCGCTTGGACCCCGCTGATGTCGCCCGCTGGGCCGCCAGCCTTAGCCCCGGTCAATACGCCGACGAAATGGCCAAACTCCAGGGTCAGCCCGCTGGCTCCAAGCGCGACGCAATGCTTACCGCCCTCTACGGTGTATGGGCCAAGACCAATCCCCAGGAATTTCTTCAGAACAGCAGCAAGATGACAAATCCAACCGCCCGGGCCGCCGCCACCACCGAAGCCCTCGCTTCGTGGGGTCAGAAGGATGCGTTGAGCGCCCTCAGCTGGCTCAAGTCAAACCCCGGCATCACCGCCGCGCAGGATGATCAGGAGCGCTTGTCCATCCTCAAAGGATTCGCCGCAGGCAACCCCACCGACGCCTTTGCTTATGTGAATGCTCTGGCCGATACGGACCCCTTGAAATCTTCAGCAATTAATGCCCTCATTGCCGGTATGGCCCAAACCGGTGACTTCGACAAAATGCTGCCCATGTTGGACACTTTGCCGCCCACCATGCAGAACGCGGCCTACGCCCAATTCCTCGCCCAATGGGCCTCCGATTCCCCGTCCGATGCCGCAAAATGGATTTCCGGCCTTGATCCCGCCACTTACCAACGCCAGATGGGCCAATATTCCCAGACCCTCCTGGCCAGTTGGGCATCGAGCGATCCCTTGGCCGCCGCACAATGGGCCGCCCAGCAGGATGCCTCCAATCTCGCGAACGGTGTCAATACCGGCCGTGGTGGCCGCGGCGGCCCCGGCGGCGCAGGTGGTCCCGGCGGCGGTGGTCGTGGGGGCAATCTTCTCGCCACCACCATCAGCGACTGGGTTTCCGCAGGTGGCGTGGATGACGCCGGCCAATATTTGAATAATCTGCCCGCCTCCCCATCCAAAGATTCGGCAACTGCCACCTTTGTCCGCAGCGTCATGACCGATGACCCCAACTCTGCCATGACTTGGGCCAAAACTATTACTGACCCCAATCAGCAGATTGCCTCCATGGACACCGTGGCCCGCACTTGGAACGCCCAAGACCCCAATGGATTCAGCCAGTATCTTTCAACTTTGGATCCCGCCATAGCTTCCCAATTGCAAACCGCCGCCCAACAAGCCGGTGGCCGTGGTTTTGGTCTCGCCGGCGCAGGCGGCCCGGGCGGCCCAGGCGGCCCAGGCGGTGGCCTCGTTGGCGGCGGTGCTACTGGTGGCGGTCGCGCGGCTCGGGCGCAAGCCACGGGTGCCGGCTCGGTCATTACTTCCACGGGCGCTGGTCGACGCGGTGGTGGTACCGGCGGTCGCCGTGGCGGCGGTGGTGGTGGTGGCGGCGGTTAATCCTCCCAGCGCTTTTCGCGCCTCAGTTCTTCTCATGCCTTCCGAGAAACTTGGATGGCATTTGTTTTGGTGCCCGCTTGACCGTCAAATGGAACTTGCGAACGATTTACCGGTTTATTACTATCGAGCATCCATGAAATTTCCTTCGCTTAAGACTTTGCTGTTTATTGGCCTGTATGCGGCGGTCGGCGCAGCCGGTTATTGGTTGGGTAATTCCCGCGCCGCGTCGTCGGCCCCAACTCCGGCCAAATCCCGCGCCCCTGCTGGCGCCGCCGCCAACACTCATGGCCGCCTCCCCGGCACCGTCACCCTTGATCGCGGTGACGTGGACAAATTTTTGCAGGCCAAAGGCAAGCCCGATGCTGCCGCCCTTGCCGAGTGGGCCAAAAACTTGTCCCCGGATGAATGCGCCGCCTATCTCGCCTCCATCCAAAAAATGCCCCCGGGCCAGCAGCGCGACGCCGTATTAAACGCTATCATCGGCTCTTGGGCCGCCCAGGACCCCAAAGGCTTCCTCGCCGACGCCAAGGACATCTCCGGCCCCCGCATGAAGGAACAGGGCACCGACGCCGCCCTCAAGGCCTGGGCCGCCCAAAATCCCACCGACGCTTTGCAATGGATTAAGGATAATCCCGGCTCCGCCCCGACCGCCGCCGTGCAAGCGCGCTATCTCGCCGCCTTCGCCGGCTACGCCACCACCGATCCCCAGGGCGCCTTCGCCGCCGCCAATGCCCTGTCGGGCACCACTCTCATGGATCAACGACTCAAAAATCAAGCCATTCAGGCCGTCATGTCCGGCTTTGCCGACCAGGGTAAATTTACCGACGCCACCGCCCTCATCGCCCAAATGCCCGATGGCGCCCAAAAAAATCAAGCGCTCGCCAGCATCGCCAGCAGTTGGGGCTCTGCCAATCCCGCTGACGCCACCGCCTGGGTCGCTTCCATGACCGACCCCCAGCAGCGCTCCTCCCTCGGCGGCCAAATCGCCGCCCAATGGGCCGCCACCGACCCCGCCGCCGCCGCCAATTGGGCCGCTCAGATGGACTCCCAAGCCGCCGCTGATGCCCAGAATAATGGCGCCGCCACACCCAGCAGCTATATGCTCGCTGACGCCATGCGCACCTGGGCCAGTTATGACCTCGACGCCACCGGCGACTTCCTCAACCAATTGCCCGCCTCGCCCGACAAAGACGGCGCCGTCGCCACCTTCGCCCTCACCGCCGCCCAGGACGATCCCGCCAGCGCCATGAACTGGGTTAACACCATTGGCGACCCCGGCATGCAGCAGCGCCTCGCGATGGTCACCGCCCTCCAATGGCAGCAATCCGACCCGGCCGGCTACAGCACCTTCATCAGCAACACCACGCTCCTCAGCGATCAGCAAAAGCAAATGCTCGCCACTCTTCAGCCCATGATCGCGAATGCCCAAGCCGGCGGCCGCGGCGGGTTTGGTGGCGGCTTTGGCGGTGGCGGAGGTAACGGCGGCGGCGCGAACCCCGGCGGCATCCCCGCCCGCATGCAAGACATGGTCATTAACGGTGGCGGCGCCGCTGGCGCATTTCTTTCCGGTGGCGGCTTCGGTGGACTCCTCGCCCCCGCTCCCGCCGCGGCCTCTGGCTCAGCCATGGCCCCCGCCAACACCGGCCGCGCCGCCGCGCCCAACATCATCACCAGCCTCCGCCAGGGCCGCCGCAACGGCGGCACCGGCGCCAACGGCGGCTAAGAACTTTTTCCGGCAGGGCATTTATGCAAAACCTGCTTTGCGCTATTTAAAATACCACTTGCCGTCGATCTTGATGAATGTCCTTGGCCGGGTTACTGATTCTGGCGGGAGGGGTTGGACGCCTGGGCCAACATCGTTGTCGCCGGGATACACTATGGTAAATTGGAAAGTGGCTTCGTCCCCGGCGGCGTTGTAAACCGGTGTTTGGTTTTCGAGGTCCTCCCAAGCGCGTACTTGTGCCTCGGCCATTTCGCTATGTACGCCATCTCGGGCTCAAATCTCTTGCACTTGTTGATAACTTCTTAACATTTCTGGATCTATTTTCTGGGGTTGTGTGTAAGTTCTATAGAAGTCCGCCAACGCACCAATTCGATAACAATTTGCAATATCAACGATCGTGGTTTTCAAATCGGATTGCGGGTCAACTTTGACGGTCGGATCGGCGGCCGCGGCCGGCTGTACGGTACTATGCGGCACAGGCGCAGGCCCAACCTTCGGCAACTCTATTTGCTTAGGCGCTACATTTCCCGTTGGCCGCTTAACCGTGGCTAAATCTGAGGTCGGAACCGCCTCACTCCGCTCCAACCACCAAATCACCCGACACACCACAGCCACCCCAACGAAAACCTTAATGAAGTCCTTACGCCTTATACCCCCGCTTCTACACCCCTTTCCCTTTGCGACGCAAGCCCACCCGCATCACCTGAATTCCCAAATTCCACCCTCATGCCCCCATGCCCGTAAAGCCACCAACCACCAAGCACCAAGTCACCAAGCACTAAAACACCTCCCGATCCCAAATTCCAAATTTAAAGGCCCCCATCTTCCATGCTCGACATCCCCCGGCACTTCCTGAATAGTCACCCCTTGGCCACACGGCCTCGGGGCGTAGCGAAGTCTGGTATCGCGCTTGGTTTGGGACCAAGAGGCCGCCGGTTCGAATCCGGCCGCCCCGACCATTTCGGCAATCTGCCCGCATCGCGACCCATAGATTGTATCCGCGTCGCTTCCTTTCAAAGATTGCGTTTGCCGACGCCATTCCCGGCGTTTGTCTCGTGCATGAGCGGCAATACTCGAAACTGCACTGTGCTGCAACGGTTGCGGGGGCGCGGCCTTGGGCAAGGCCATGGCATGCGTTCTTTTGAATCTCCTGGAGTTTATCCGCCGCAGGCGCAGCCCATCCGGATCCTACAGCAACTCGCCCTGAACCGGTTGCCCGCTGGCCGTTGGCGCCAGATAGGCCGCATATCTTTCCATCCAATCCTCCAACTTTTCCAAATAATATCCCGGATCGTACGGTGCCTTCTCCGGATCGAATTCGGCCATCGGCCGGGCTCGTTGCCAGTCGGGGGCATTATTCTTGGCTCCGGGCGCAATGTAGTAGGTCACCGATTCGCCCTGGCGCGGCACCGGGTTGGTTCTCAACGCGACTTCGAGCGCGGCCCGGCGGGGCTTCGTGGCGCTTTCGATTTCCACCGCAAGTTTGTAGGCCTCCGGACTCAGGCTGAGGAATTCCGTCTTCGCCAGGCGGCGGACGTCCACCTTCCTCTCCTGCAGGCCCGTGCGGAACTTTTTCAACAATTCCTCCGGGCTGGGGCCGCCGGCCCCGAGCAGGTGGTGGAGGAGAGCTTCGGTGAGCTCGCGCAGGAAGGGTTCCAACCCGCGGGAGCGCAACGCGGAACCGCGCACTTTGACCTCGCCTTCATCCAGCAACGCGTAGTTCTTCGCCTTGTAACAGAACATGCCGTCGTACTTGCCGTCGAATTCCAGGTCAATGCCGGCCGGGAGAACACCGGAGACAAGGTTCAAAAGCTTTTCGGGTTCGTCGAAAAATTCCGGGGCGTGGAGGTAGAGCCCATCCGTGTCGGCCTCCAGGACTTTGCCGCCGTGTTTTTCGAATTCGTTGATGAGGGCCTGGAGGAGGTCGCGACCGCGGGACGTGACTTCGGCCGCCAGTTCGCTGTCGCCGAAGCGGGCGCCTTCAAATCCGAGGTAACCATAGAAGGAATTGATGATGATTTTGAAACCAACCTGACGCGCGGCGAACTCACGACGTAACTCGGCGGTGGCGGCGTCGCGGGCCAGATTCTTGTAGGCGAGGCGCTCAGTGCGTAATTCGCGCAAGAGGGGAATAAAGGCTCCCAGGGAATCGCCCACGGGATTGCGTCCGATGAGCAGGAGGAGGCTGGGGTAGAGCGAAGCGACGTCAAAGTGCAGGACTTTCTTATAAACGCCGGCGGCGAATCCACGGGTGTAGCCACCTTCAAAGGGTCGCGCCGGCGGGGGTGTGGGCAGCGCGCGGTGAGCGTGAAAATATTTTTCGAGAAGCAGGATTTCCGCCTTGAACGCGGAGCCGCGCAGGCAGGCATCCTGCAAGGTCATGGGGAACGTTTTGGCTTGGGCGATGTAGCCGGGCAGCAGGAGGTCGGCGAGGGCGCGGGTTTCGCGCAGGTCGTCCGTAAGATAGGCGCGGAAGCGTGGGCGGTCATGGGCAAAAGTTTCCTGGATGGCGGCGGGGGCGAGGTAGGTGCGGGTGTCTTCGTCCTTGGTCAGGCCGAGATGCTGGGCGACGGCTTTGAGTCCGTACGAGGGCAATTCACGCGCCGCGAGATCGTAAAGCTGGACCATTAGATAGGTATCGAAAACAGTGCGACCGGGGAGATCGTAACGCGGAAAATCCAGTTGGCGTTCGGCGACGCGCAGGCGGCTGGGACGGAAAGTCGCCTCCTGGCCGAAGCGGCCCCAGGCGCAGGGAACTTTATGCCGACGGCAGCGCGTGCGCAAATAATCCAAATCAAATTTGAAAATATTGTGGCCCTCAATGACATCGGGGTCTTCCTCCGCGAGCGCGCGGTTGAATTCCTCCAAGAGGGCTTTTTCTGCGTCATGGGTTTGGGCCTTTAATTCAAGCAACCGTGGGCCTTTGGCCGTCCCAATCCCAATCGCGAGGATGCGGTCACCCGCACGGCTGGCGTCGGAGAAGCCACCGGGAACGGAGCAGGCCGTTTCGATGTCCACCTGCACTCGGCGAAGGCGGGGGAAGGTGAGCCCCGCAAACATGCGGGCATTACGTTGCAGAAAAAACTGACTCTCCAGGCCGCGCAGGGTTTCGGAATCCGCATTGCGGGGACGGACTTCAAGCCAGTTGCGATAAGCGGCGACATCCGCGAAGTGGGCAAGGTGGGTGAGTTGGCCCTCCCCTGCCAGACGTTCGACTTGGGCCAGCGCGGGGTCCGGCGAAGTGATTTCATTGACCCAGGCAAACGGGTGAAATTGAGTCTGCGTGACCACCCGCGGCCCGTCGCCCTCGGCGGTGGCGAGCCACGCCATGCCATCACTGGCGATCCAGACTCCGCAGA
>Ga0265320_10003297_pt1 | contig 10898 bp, 6 predicted proteins | sample 4827metaG_FD_202087 | JGI IMG/M metagenome (GOLD analysis project Ga0265320, IMG submission 202087) | Rhizosphere microbial communities from Carex aquatilis grown in University of Washington, Seatle, WA, United States - 4-8-27 metaG | ecosystem: Host-associated > Plants > Roots > Rhizosphere >...
TGCGGGTCGCCGGCATCGACGTGTCGACGTACGCGATCGCAAACGCGAAGGAGGAGGTCCGGCCGTATCTCCAGGTCGGGAACGCCGTCTCCGTGCCCTATCCGGACCGGTCCTTCGACGTGGTGCTTTCGATCAACACCCTGCACAACCTGCAGCTTCCGGAGCTTGAGCTTGCGCTCAGGGAGATCGAGCGCGTCGCCATCCGCGGGAAATATGTCGTGGTCGACGGCTACCGGACCGAGCAGGAGAAGGTCAACCTGCTTTACTGGCAGCTCACGTGCGAATGCTTCTTCACTCCGAAGGAGTGGGAATGGGTGTTCGAGAAGTCCGGCTACGGCGGCGACTACGGGTGCGTCTTCTTCGAATAACCCAGGTCGTTGAACATGGCGCCATCAAACATCGGCGAGCGCGGCCCGGAGGGCGTCAGAGAGGAACTCGAGGTGACGTTCTTCATCCCCTGTCTCAACGAGGAGCGGCATGTCGCGGCGACACTCGAGACCGTGGTCGCCGCGGCGGCCGAGTTTCCCTGGACCTTCGAGGTCATCGTGGTGGACGACGGCTCCACCGACCGGACAGCTGACGTTGTCGCCGATTTCTGCCGCGCCAACGCCGCGCTGCCCGTGCGCCTGGTGCGAAACCCGAGCAACCTGGGCCTCGCAAGGAGCTTTCTCGACGCGGCGTTCCGCGGCCGCGGGCGATACTACCGCCTCATATGCGGCGACAACATCGAGCCTAAGGCGTCAATGGCCGCCGTCCTGAGGCACATGGGGGAGGCGGACATCGTCATGCCCTACTATCCGGACATCCCGGGGAAGAGCGCCGTGGGCCGGACGCTGTCCCGGGTCTACAACGGCCTCGTCAACCTCATCAGCGGCCACCGGATCCGGTACTACAACGGGAACCCGCTCTATCGCCGGCATCAGGTCATGCGGTGGGCGCCCCACGGCAACGGGTTTGGGTACCAGGCGGACCTGGTCACTCAGCTTCTCGACCTGGACTGCACGTACGTCGAGGTACCGGTAGCCGGGATCCACAGGCCGAAGGCCGGTTCCTCGCTCAGGATCCGCAGCCTTATGTCGGTCGCCCACAGCCTGCTGGAAATCGCGTTCCGCCGCCTTCGGGCGATCTTTCTAAAGAGGTAGAAGCAACATACACTACTCCGAACCATGGCCTCCAAGGCGCGCAAACAGACCAAGACAAGGGAAGCCCAATACCAGCGATCGCTGGATTTGCTCAATGAGGGCGGCCTGACGCCCATGGGCCTGATGACCAATCAGGCGTGGCGGGACGACCCGAAGCACCTTCTCTTCACCCTTTCCAGGTACAAATTCGTGGCGAAGGTGCTGGCGGGCAGAACCCGGGTCCTCGAGGTGGGCTGCGCCGACGCGTTTGGAACGCGGATTGTCCTGCAGTCGGTCTCCAGCCTCACGGCCATCGACTTTGACCCGGTCTTCGTCGCGGACGTCCAGGCCCGCATGGATCCGCACTGGAGGTTCAAGTGCGCGGTCCATGACATGCTTTCGGGCCCGTACCCCGGCCGCTATGACGCGGCCTATGCGCTCGACGTCATCGAGCATATCAGGCCCTCCAGCGAATCGACGTTCATTGAGAACATCGCCGGTTCGCTGACCCGGGAGGGTGTCCTGCTCCTGGGAACGCCCTCGCTCCAGTCGCAGGCGTATGCCGGGCCCCAGAGCAAGGCCGGCCACGTCAATTGCAAGGACGAGCCGCGGCTTCGCTCCCTGCTCGGGCGCCACTTCCACAACGTCTTTGTATTCTCCATGAACGACGAGGTCGTGCACACCGGCTTCTATCCCATGGCCCACTACCTGATAGCCTTCGCGTGCGGCAAGAGGGCCCGCTGAAGGGCGCCATGACGCAGACTCCGACACGCCTTCCCGGCCCAGCGGCAAAGAGCGGGAATCTCGATCTCACCCTGTTCGTGCCGTGCCTCAATGAGGAAAAGAGGGTTGTTCCGACTCTCGAGACCATTCGCGAGACGCTTGGGGAGTATCCGCTCAGCTACGAGGTTCTCGTCGTCGACGACGGGTCGACCGACCGCACGGCTGAGGTCGTCGAGGAGTTCATGCGCGCCCATCCGGACGCGCCCGTTTCCCTTCATAGGAACCCGCGCAATCTCGGCCTCTCGCGCTCCTTCGTCGACGCGGCGTTCCGCGGCCGGGGCGAGTACTTCAGGCTGGTCTGCGGCGACAACGTGGATTCAAAGCGTTCGATGCAGGCCGTCCTCAGTCTGCTCGGCAAGGCGGACATCATCGTGCCCTACTATCCCGTGCTGCCGGGCAAGAGCAAATTCCGCCGCCTTGTATCGAGGACATACACGCTGATCGTGGACGCGCTGAGCGGCTACCGCTTGAACTACTACAATGGATGCGCGCTCTACAGGCGCTACGACGTCATGCGATGGGCGCCCTACAACTACGGCTTTGGATTCCAGGCCGACCTGATCACCAAGCTTCTGGACGAGAGGGCGACCTTCCTCGAGGTCCCGCTGGAGGGGTTCCACCTCACGAAGGACCGCGGGGGCTCGGCCGTGAACATGCGCAATTTCCTTTCGACGAGCCACACCCTGCTGGAGATCTTCCTCCGGAGGGTGCGACGTCTGTTCTACGGCAACTAGAATCGCGAGCCGCGGCGCCGCCGCGACCCGGCAAACCATGCGCCTCCTCCCATGATGACAGAATCCTCGCGGTCGACATGGCGCCGCGCGGCCGGGGCCGCACTTTGGACGGTGCTCCTGTGCCTTCCCTGGCTCACCATCCTCTTCAGGGGAATCTCGCCCATCAGCTATGCCTCGGAGGCCCTGGGATACAGGTATTTCCACAGCTACAGGATCCTGAACGGCGACGATTCAACAATCTGGGAGGCCCAGGGCCAGGCTCTCGGCGCCTTTCACAACGGCCTGAATCTCCTGCTCGACAAGGTGCTCCTGAGGGCGAATCCGGACCTGCGCGCGAGGCTGGACCTCTTCAGCCACCTTACGCTGCTTGCGAACGCCTCGGCGCTTGGGGCAGTGCTGATCCTGGCGGCGCGAAGCCGCCGGATGCTTCTAGGCGACCTTCTCACCCTTGGGAGCGTCGCCGCCTTCGGAGTGTTTGCCTGGGGCGGCGGCTTCCTGCTCGCCCACACGCCCGACTACTATGTCTTCGAGATCACCGCCAACTGCTGCGCCCTCAGCCTGGCGCTGCTGTGCATGCGGGGCGAGCCCCGCGGCCTTGACGTGCGCCGCTGGGCCCTGCTGGGGGCATTCGCCGCGGTCCTCGTCGCCCTGAAGATCACGCTTCTTCCCGCGGCGCTGCTTCCGGCGGCCGTCGTGCTCGGCCGGGCGCCCTACCCCGGGCCGCGGGCCGCCCTCGGCCGCCTTGCAGCGTGGCTCGGCGGTCTGCTGGCGGGTGTGGCGCTGATCCTCTGCGCCTATTATTGCTTCGACCTCGGCCGGATTGTCCGGTCCTTCGAGAGCTGGCGCCAGTACGTGGCGCATCCGGGCGAGTCGGAACCCGGATTCTGGGTCCACTGGCTCGGGAACCCCTTGGGTGCCAGCGGACACCCGTGGGATGATCACCGGTATTTCCTGGTCATCCTTCTGGTGTGGTGCGCCGCGGTCATATTCTCTTTTGCATCGGGCACGGGGGCCAATGGCCGCATCCGGCGGCTTCTGATTGCCTTCGTGCTCCTGAGCGCGGCGCTGCATTTTGTGGGCCTCTTCAAGCGCCCCGCCGGGACCACCGTGTTTGAGGTCGGCCTTTTCCTCGCGGCGAGCGCCGGCTTGCTGCTCGCGATTCCCTGTCGGGGCCGCCGTTGGATCGGCGCGCGTTCGTGCTTTTGCGGGGTGCTGCTTGCATGGAGCGGCATCGCCGCCTGCCGATGGTACCCGTCGGGCTCGTCGCTCATGAGCCTGCGGGAGACCGGCGAGCATGCGTGGGACCTGCATCGGCACCTGAACTCCCTGGGTCTGCCCGTTGTCGTCTACATCCCGGACAACAGCTACACGTCGGGGAGCGTGGAGGAGGCCCTGATGAAGGGCTTTAGCGACACGCCGACGTGGAACATCACCGCGGGCTACAGGCTCCTGGCCCATTTTGCGCCGAATCTCCGCTTCGTGCAGGACTTCAGCGCCATTCCGCCGGGCCAAGCCCTGGTGTGGACGAATGTTGAGGGGCGGCCCGGACTCGAGGAAACGAGCCCGGGGTTAAGAGCCCTGCTGCGCCTGCCCGGAGCGAAGGCCGAGTCATGGGCGATGCCGGGCGGGCCGGTCGGAGCCGCCACCATCCGCTGCCTTGTCGTGCCCGATGGCGCGGCCGGAGCACGGGCCTCGCTGGTCGAGAACCGCCACCTTCGGCATTCGACCACGACCGACCCGATTGCCGGCTTCTCGGCAACGGCCGACTCGAACTGCGTTCTCCAACACGACGCCGCCGGCCGACCCTATGTTCGCGTGACGGCCAACCGGCCCTGCCCATCGCTTGAGATCTCGTGCGCGATTCCGGCCGGTGCTGCGGCCGCGGGCGAGGTTCTTGACGCCAGGACCCACGTGCGGCTGGACCGGCCACGTCAGGTCAGGATCCAGGTGCACGCGGGAGCCTGGGAGTATTCGGAAGGGCCTTTCCTTGCCGGCGGCACCTGGGTGCGGCTCGAGATCCAGCACGCGCTGCCCCAGGGCGCGGGCCAGGGAGGATATGCGTCCTTTTCGATTGCGAACGCCGCCGCAGGGGACTGGTTCGAGATGTACGAATTCGACGTGTCGGTCGCAAAACAGCCATGAGCCGCCGTCTGCCCACCCTTTCACTGCGCGGCTTCGCGATTCCGGCCGTGGTCTACGCCCTCCTCTACGGCGGCCTCCTTCTCTGGACGCACGGCCTTCCGTATGCGGTGGACAACAACGAGACCTTCTCGAGCCTCTGGCATGCCAGGCACCTCTACGAAGGGGGCGTGAGCCAGACAAAGGGCCTGGCCGACGAGGTCTTTGCCTGGCACGCCGCTGCCAGCCCCTACGTCCACACGCACCAGGGAAATTTCCCGCGCCTGTTTGCGCTTCTGCTCTACGTGCTTGGGGCGCGCTCGGCGGAGAGCCAGATCATCCTCACGACCTTCACGATCGGCCTTGCGGCAATCTGGCTCGCATACCGCTTTCTCTGCACGCTTGGCCCGCCCCTTTTCGCAGTGCTGGGGTGCCTGGTGCTGATCACAGACTATGGTCTCTTCGGCCAATGGCAGGTGGACACGTATCGGGTATGGTACGGCTTCTTCTTTTTTGGGTCGCTGTTCTGGGTGAGCCGCCTCGGGCGGTTCCCCGGGTGGCCGATGCTCGCGGCGGGCGTGGCCCTCTTTGCGGCGATGTTCTACGGCGAGTACGTCTATGCCGCCTTCGTCGGGATCACCGCGTGCGGCTACGCCCTCTTCCTCTACGTGCGCACGCCGAGGCATTTTCTGCGGGCATGGCTTGGCGCGCTGCTGGGAGGGGCTGCGGCGGCGGCCCTTCTGCTCTCGCAGTTGCTCGCCTACATGGGATGGAAGAGCGTCAAGCTCGACCTCGGCTACACGCTTGCCGCCCGCAACATGGCCAAGGACCAGACCTTTACCGACATGGTAGACCGGTTCTACAGGGACCACCGGATCATCTTCTGGCAGAACTATTTCGACACGGCAAACCTGAGGACGCTCGGGGCGTTCGGGACCTCGTTTGTCCAGAAGCACCTCCAATACTACGGACCGTGGGTGGGCATGTCGGCGATGCTCGTCCTCGCGGGCGCGCTGCTCGGCCTCGGCCGGCGCGAAGACGGCCCGCCCATCAGGCATTCGCAGGGCCGCTCGGGGTCCTGGGCCCGCCTCCTCCTCACCCGGGCTGTTCCGGGCGCCGCCGTGCTGGCCATTGCGTTCCTGGCGGTCCGCCACCTCAGGCCGCTCTTCGACGGCTCGTCAGGTACCCTATCGCGCGCCGCCATCGGCCTTGCCCCGCCAGACTGGCTCGGGTGGCTGGCGTTTCTTCTCGCGATCGCGATCGCGCTTGGCCTCGCGGTCAAAGGCACCGGCCGCTCGGTCGGCGCCGAAAACAGGCTTGCCGGGCTGTTCGCCCTGTCGCTTTGCGTGGCCGCCGCCTACGCGCTGGCCTACCGCGCGTTCACCGGCTACATCTATTCGGGCTACCTGAACAGGCAGGCGCCCTTCCTCGTATATTGGACGGATATCCTGATTGCCGGCGCGCTGTTCCTCGTTTTCGAGGTGACCCGTCGGGGCTTTGCCGCCGCCTTCGGCGACAAGCCGCCCGCGTTCCTTCCCATCGCGGGATCGGCCCTCATGGTGCTCTTCGCCGGGGCCTGGGCGATCCTGCAGCTCGGCTTCCTCATTGTGGTGCCGCCGACCGGCGAGCCCTTCCTAAGGCTCCTTACAAGGGCGCCCTACCGGGGCGGCACCTTCGTGGTGAACGACTATCCAGCTCCCGTCGCGGAGGAGACGCATGCATGGGCGTACGCCGAGTCGTCGATATTCTCCGGCCGCATCAGGCTGGGACCCGACGGGTTCTCTCCCGAGCACGACGCGAAATACCTCTGGTTCGCGGACGCCGACGCGAACGCGGCCTATCTGAAGCCCGACTTCGGGCTCTTCATAGACCAGCCGGCGAGCATTGCCGAGGCGCTGACGGAGTTCGTGCAACGCGACTCGGAGCCGGAGCACCTGATCGCCTTCGACACCACCGGCCTCATCAAAAGGACGCAGGAGCCCCTTCAACCGTTCCTGGCGCACAGGCTGGCCGCCACCGACGGGCGCAGGTTCAGCATCGTCAAGTTTGACTGGGATTTCCCGCCGTTTCTGAGGCCCGTCGACGCCGAGATCCGCGCGGCAGCCCGCTCGCTGAGCCTCCAGCAGAAGCTGGCGTTCAGCGAGTCGAGCCAGGAGGAGCGCCGCCGCTGGCGCGTAAGGATCGAACCCGCCGAATCTGCCGGAGCCGCCGCGGGCGGGACCGTCTGGCTTACTGAGGCTTCAGTCGACGGCCGTTCGGTGTTTTCCAGGGACGCGTTCCTTGCCGCGGGATGGGAGCCGAGCGCGGTTTCCGGCGGCCGGAAAGGCGGGACCTGGACGGGAAGGCCCGGGACCTCGGGGGAGTTGGCCGCCGTCGTCGTCGGGGACTCCGTCACCCTTCGCCTCGTCGAGGGCCCGGGCCGGGGCACGGCCGCTCTGGACGTCAACGACATGAACCAGGCGATAGACCTCGGGCGCCCGGTGATCGCCGAACATGTGATCACGCTGAGCACCACCGGCAGGTACGACAGGTACACGGCGATCCCAAGCCCGGTTCCAGGGACGTACGTCAACACCTGGCTGACCGCGGGGAGCGCAGGCCCTGCGGCCGTTGTGAGATACCGATTCGCCCACCAGGGGGGCCGCGCAGAGGAGGACACGACAGTGCGGCTCTACAACGAGCCCAGCCCGGGCGGCTGGCGATTGGCGGACGCAATCGTGTTTCTTGGGGCATCAGGCGTCCCCGTGCGCCTCGATGAGTTCAAGCGCTCCAATCCCGATACCGTGGCGGAATATGCTAGGGTCAGGGGCATGGGCGACGCGCGAACCTATGAGCAATGGCTGTCGGACCACCTCAACGCCCATCCCGGTGAACGCGGACGCGCGGGCATCCTGAGCCTGGACCCTCCCCCGCGCTCGTTCCCCCCGGATTCTGACTATCCCTCCGCGCAGTACCGAACGGTCCCGCTGCCGGCGGGCCTCGAGGGAACGGTCCAGGTCTCCGTGACTCCGAGTACCCGGACAAAGTCCGGCCCGGAATACTTTGGACTGCCCTTTGACGCAGGCCGTGCCGGCGCCGCGCGGCGCGGCGCCCTCGAACCCATCCACGTTGAGATTCCAGGGAACCTCGCGCGTGGCGTCTTTCCCTACGGGTACCTGAAACTCCGCGTGCGCTTCCCGACCAACCGGGTGCCGCAGGCCGAGCCGATCGTCTCCGCCGGCTTCGAGGAGGCGGGGGACTTCATCTACGTCATCTACCCGGACACCGGCCACATAAGGCTGGGGTTCGACCACTGGTTCAAGGGCGGCCCCCTCACCCCGCCCATTGCCGTCGACTATTCGAGGGAACACGACCTGGAGATCTCCATGGGCTCCCTCTTTCCCCCGGAGGAGGACATCGTCTTCGTGGGCATGAGCCCCGCCTCGGTCGCCGAGCTCAAGCAGAACGTGTGGGTCAAGCTGGACGGCAAGACCGTGATTCGGGCGCAATCCGAGTTTTGGGACTCGCCGCCCGCGCAGGTTACAGTAGGTAGGAACGACATAAAGGGAACGACCTCAAACCCCCGGTTCAGCGGAGAGGTCACGGCATGCACGCGCATCTGGCCCGACCTGCATTAGCCGCCAGCCGAATCAAGGGCTGGACGGCGATGGGGCTCTTCTCGGTGGCCCTGCTCGGGTTCTACACGTGGGAGCCGGCGTCCTCCCAGAGGCATTGGTTCACCGGCAGGCCCGAAGGGTTCTACAACGAGCTGACGGACGCCTTCCTGGCGGGCCAGACAAGCCTGCTGCGGATGCCCGATCCCCGGATGGCGGCTCTTCCCGACCCGTACGACCCGGTGCAGAACGCCGCATTCCGGGTCAACGACCTGAGCTACTTCCACGGGCGCTACTACCTTTACATGGGGCCCGCACCGGCGTTCACCGTGTTCCTCCCGGCAAGGCTCCTCACCGGACACTATCTGACCGAGAAATCGGCCTGCTCGCTGCTGTGCGTCGCCGGCGCCTTGGCTGGCGTCGCGCTCCTTGCGGGTCTGAGGCGGCGCAGCCTGCCGGGGTCGCCGGCCGCGGCGCTCGTGCTCGGGGCCATGGCGCTCGCGATCGCCGACGGCTACTATGTGGTGGCCCGGGGGACCATTGCACAGCAGGTGACGATTGCGAACGGATACGCGTTTGGGATGCTGGCCCTGTGGGCCTGCGGGCGCGCAATCGCGTCGGCCGGGCACCCGCGGGCCTGGTTCGCCGCCGCGAGCCTGTGCATGGGCATCGCCGTTGCGTCCCGGCCCAACTACGTCTTCGGCTGCGCCGCCCTCATCCCTCCTCTGCTGCTCTGGCTGCGCGCGGGGGGCGGGCGCCGGCCCGCGGACGCCTGGAGGACACTCGCCGCCGCCGCCATTCCGCTCGGCGCCGTCGTGGCGCTGCTGCTGGCCTACAACGGTGTCAGGTTCGGCCATGTTCTTGACTTCGGCCAGCGCTATCAGCTGGGCAATTGGAACCAGATTAGGCTGTCCAGCACGGGCCTGGGACACGGCTGGGAGAACGCCTGGCGCTATCTCCTGGCGCCGGCCCTGTACAGCCGGTACTTCCCCTTTGTCACCGCCCCGACGTGGATAGCCGTCAGCGTGATTCCCCACGTGCCCTGGCTCTGGCTTGCGCCGATAGCCGGCTGGGCCCTCCTCCGGAAGGGCGCGTCCGGGCCCGCGCGCGCCCTTGGGATATCGGCGCTCGTCCTGGCGACGGCGAACCTTCTGACGCTCATCTTCCTGCCGAGCGGCAACCCGGCGGCGGTGCTGACCAGCGCCAACGCCCGCTACCTGCTCGATTTTCAGCCGGAACTGGCCCTGTTTGCCGCCATCGGAGTCATGGCCGCCTGCGCGCCGGGGCTCCCGGGCGCGGGAGCCCTGAAGCGGCTCCTGCTCCCGCTTGCCGCCTGCCTCGTCCTGGGATCGTTCATCGTCGCCCTATCGCTGGACATCGGCTGTTTCTCCTCGGAATCCTACCGCCTCCTGAGCCGCGTCCTGGACCTTCCCGCCTACGCGCTGGAGCGCGCGCGGGGCGAGTCATTCGGGATGCTCGGCGTGGACCTTGCGTTCCCCCCAGGCAGGACCGGCGCCTTTGAACCCGTCGTTTCCACGGGAACCGCCGAGGCCGGCGACCTTCTCTACGCCAACTACGTGTCGGCGACCGAGATCCGGTTCGGACTGGTCGGCACGGACCTGAAGGGACCGGTGAGCGAGCCGATCCGGGCGGACTTCGGAACCCCGCACCACCTCCTGATAAGCATGGGGTCGCTTTATCCGCCAAACGGGCACCCGCTCTGGGGGGCCCTGAGCGACGACCAGATTGGGTTCTTGGAGAGAAACCTTCGGGTCGAGCTCGACGGCAGGACCGTCCTCAACGCGCCCGCACACTTTCACCCGGCGTCGCCCGGGGAGGTCAGGCTCGGGCAGAACCCGTTCCTGGCGGGCTACAGCAGCTCGGCGTTCTCCGGGAAGATAACCTCGTCGGTAAGGCTGCCGATCGCGGCCCCGCCGGCGTCCTCGTTCAGCAACGCCGCCTACGGGCCGGTCCGCATTCGCCTCCTGCTTCCCGCCAGCCCGGCGGCCGACGTCCGCGAACCGCTGCTCGTCTCAGGCGTGCCCCGGGCCGGGGACATCGTCTATGTGCGGTACCTGCGCGGAGGGCGGATCCGACTCGGGATCGATCACTGGGGAAGTCCGGGCCAGGAGACGGGAGCCATCAGCGTGGCATCCGATGCGGAGCACACGATTGAGATCGGGATGGGCGCGCTGCTTCCGAAGGAGGCCGGCGGCCCGCAGGCGCAGCGCCTTCGGATCCTCCTGGACGGTGCCGTCGTGCTCGACGCCGGCCAGGACACGTACGACTCATCGCCCTATGACGTCACGGTCGGAACGAACGCCATTGGTGGCTCGACCTGCGGCTATGCCTTCACAGGGCGGATCCTGAGCGTGGAGCGAGTCCCACGGGCGCCGTAGGCACGAGGCCGACATGATTTCCAGGCCCTCAGGGAAACCTTCCGCGCTGGGCATCGTCCTGGCCGCCGCCGGGGTCGCGGCGCTCTTTCTGTGGTTCCACGCGCTCGCGAGCCGGCCGACCACCCTCCTAACGCGTGAATACACCGCGGC
>Ga0265320_10003298_pt1 | contig 10895 bp, 12 predicted proteins | sample 4827metaG_FD_202087 | JGI IMG/M metagenome (GOLD analysis project Ga0265320, IMG submission 202087) | Rhizosphere microbial communities from Carex aquatilis grown in University of Washington, Seatle, WA, United States - 4-8-27 metaG | ecosystem: Host-associated > Plants > Roots > Rhizosphere >...
GAATGATGTACGCTTGGCGCTTGGTCTCCACATAGGTCAACAGACTCTCGGCGCGAACATCGAACCCGACCATGTTTCTGAGCGCCACGTTCTGAACCAGAGACTTCTTCTCCCTGAGTTCCTTGAGGAGTTTCCTGCTGATCTGCACCTCGTCGAGGTCCTTGCGGTTGGTCCCCACCGGGGTGCCGTCGGTCTTGTAGATGCGCACGATCAGGTCAGCCAAGAGCGGTGAATTGGAACCGGCGTTGGCGTTGATCCAGTCACGCGCGATCTGGGTGAAATTCTGTTCGTTCACCGGGGTCTTGGCGTAGATCACCCAGTAGATGTTCATGGAATCTTCGAGCCCTTCGACCTTAGAGCGCAACAGCGCGTCGGTATCGTCGTAAAGCACCTCTTGGAAACGGTTAAGCACGAGGGCCGCAAACAGTGTGATGATAAAGAAGAGAAAGACCGTCAGCTGAAAGGTCAGCGTGAACCGGATGCTCCTATTCTTGGCCAAGGGTGTAGCCGGCCCCCCGCACCGTCTGAATCAGCTTGACCGGCCAGTCGTGGTCAACTTTCTTTCGCAATCGGTTGATGTGCACGTCAATAACGTTGGTGCTCGTGTCGAAATGGATGTCCCAGACTTTTTCGCTGATGTCCATGCGCGAGAGCACAGTTCCCTGGTTCTCCAACAGATACTGAAGGAGGGCAAACTCCTTGGTAGAAAGGTCGATCGCTTGCCCATTGCGCTCGACTTTGCGGCTCTTGGTGTCAAGAACCAGGTCGGCAAACCTCAGTCTTGTGTCGGCCTTCTGCTGGGCCTTGCGCAACAGCGTGCGGACCCTGGCCAGGAACTCCTCAAAGGCGAAGGGCTTGGTGAGGTAGTCGTCAGCGCCGAGGTCGAGGCCGACCACTTTGTCGTGCACGGAATCGCGGGCGGTCAGGAAGATGACAGGGGTCAGCCGACCCTGGGCGCGAAGCTCGCGGCAGACCTCCATGCCGTCGACCTCGGGCAACCCGATGTCGAGAACAATCAACTCGTAGGTACGCGACAGGGCCGCCTCAAGACCCTGCTTGCCATCTTCAGCGACATCGGCGTGGTACCCCTCCTCCTCCAACCCTTTCTTCAAAAAATTGGCGATCTTGGCTTCGTCTTCGACCACGAGAATACGTTCATTCATAGAAGTATCTTGGGCAAATCCCCCCAATTAAGCAAGAACTGGCCCTGGTTCAAAATTCCTCTTGGCTCTGGTATCGTAGCACCATGGACCTCGACCGATACTACGAGGGCCTTCTGTTCAAGCAGGAAGGCCAAATCGAACAAGCTCTTGAAGCCTTTGAGGAAGCTGCAGGCAACGACGCCGCCAGCGCCCCGGCTTGGAACGAGATCGGCATCATTTTCGACGAAGACGGTCGAATCTCCGCTGCGGCCGAATGCTATGAAAAAGCCGTCCTTCTGGACCCGTCGTTCGCGAAGGCCTGGAATAATTGGGGTGTCACATTCTTTGTCCGCGGCGATTACGAGCAAGCCAAGAACAAGTTTGTCGAGGCCTTGAAGCGCGATTCCTCGATGGAGAGCGCCAAGTTGAACTTGGCCGATACCGAAGAGGCACTCAAGGAGTAGCGGGAGCTTCGAGGGCGAACGCCCGCCAAGCGCGTTTCCATTCGAGCACGGACCGCGGTTGGTCCGCGGGCTCGGCGCCGATCTTGGCGACCACGTCGCCTGCCTTGAGGCCCCGGCGCGCCAGCGAGGAACCTTCGACCACGCCGTCGACACGAATTCCCCGTCCGGGCAACACCGTGGCCGACCAGGCCCAAGCCTCGGGCGAGTCGACAGTGAGCTCTACCTCTTTGACTCGGGGACTCGGGGACTCAGAATCAGGTTCCAATCCCTCAAATCGACAATGGCGCCAAGAGCCTGCAAGGCTGGGGTTCCTAAAAGGAGAATCCGCGCACCGGCAAATTCTCCCGACAGCGCAAGGGTCGGAAACCGAAACCGGCCGACATGAAAGTCTCCGATGGAAAAAAATCGGGTCAAGGTGCCGTTGGCGGTCAGGGGACTGCGCGCATTCTGCACAGAGTACACCCCTTGAGGGGGATCGCCTTGAAACAGGACGACGGGAAAAGGCGATCCGGTGTCGACCACTGCCCGGCCCGGTAGCGAGCTTTCCACCCCGTCCTCCACCGAAACGGCAAACCGACCGTCGTCCTGAACAAGGACCTGCCCGACGGTGCGGCCCGTAGTCGATACCGAACCATGGACGAGGTAGGGAACTTCACCGCGGAAATCGATGGACCAATCCCAAAGAACATCGGTGCCCAACAGCCCGACGGTGGGAACGGCCCCTGCAAGAGGGCTCGAAGGACTGCCGCGAGCGGCCGGAAGGCCCTCAAGAACGGCGGGAACTCCTTCAGGGACAGGAACCCTTTTGGCCCTCTCCCTCCATTGGGCGAACAGGCGGATTCCGCCCCAGCTTCCGGGAGAACCAGGCGTCACTTGCCCCCCAACCTCCTCCACCCAAGATCGTGACAAGAAACTTCGGTCCGACCCTGTGTCGACGGAAAATCGCACAGCCCGACCCAAGGCGTCGCGGCCTTCAAGGTAGGTCCGACCATGAATAACCACGAGCGGAAAGTGTTCGGGCGAGCAAGACGCAAAGAAGAGACCCAAAAGTAGCGCGGCAGTGATTCTTAAGCCCAAAGCCTCTCCACAATCTTCCTGAGAACGTTCAAGTCGATGTCGGCCAGTCGTTTCAAATGGAGGCAGCCTCCGCTCAATTCATGTTTTCCCAGGCGCGTCAGCTCGTCCCCTTGAAAATTCCCCATCCCGTAGAGCGTGGTGCTGGCCTTTCGGGGACTGAACCCCAAACGGAACCAATCGTTGGATTTCCCGTTGGCCGAAACGTAGGAGCCGTCTCCGAAGCCTATGATGGCTGGGCCCCACATTCTGGCTTCGGCCCCGGTGACTTCGCGCAACAGCTGAACCATCGTTGTGGCGTCAGCCTTCCGAACCGGATCCGCGATCGAATCAAGAAACTCCTCCACCGAGACCTCGGTTTTTTGAGTCTTTCGAACCTGAGCCACGGCCAACCTCCTATTTCGGCGCGGTGAAATCGTAGGTGTAACGGCCCTGGGCGACCTGCCCCGTGCCGTTGGCGAAGGTGGATTTTTTGAAGGCGTAGAGTACGGCCTCGTCGACCTGATCGTTCCCCGAAGACTGGTCGAGGTGAACCTGGCGCAACTCCGGATTGTCGTTTGATGAGGCTGGAATACCCAACTCAAAGGTGATCACGACGGGGGTGAGATCCTTGCCCTTCTTATAGTCGGCGTTAGCGACATCGTACCCGGCGCTTTCGAGAACCTCCCACAATGCCGGCCTAACCGGCAGATCAGGATCGTTGGTTCGCACGAGGCCATCGCCGCTTTTGCTGTAGTATTGAAGCAAAAGGGCCTTCCTCTCGTCGGCCGAATACAGCTTGTTCGAGGCCACTCTTGCCAACAACCCCGCGTCGAGTTTGGCAGGCAGTGGCATGAACAAGTAGACAGGCCAGTAAGCATTCTGGCTGATTTTTTCCCCTTGGGGCTTGAGGATAAGTTCGGACGAATTGCCCTTTTCTGACCCTCGGATTACCTTTTCTGTGACGACAGGTTGGGGGGGCTGCTCTGAGGGTTTGCTTTCCACCGGGGTCGGCGTCGGCGAGGGCGCCGGTTTGGTGGTAGCCGGTTTTTGAACCGCAAGTTTTTTAGGCGCCGGTGCGGGACCGGGTTCTTCAGGAACGGCACGGGTTTCCTCGACGGTGTTTAGCGCTGAGTGGCGTTGGGCCTCGAGCACGGCCTGCATGGACGGATCGGGAAGCGCCGAGACCGAAAGCGGCAAATCTTCGCCTTCCGGGTTTCCCAGTTTCACGGCCAAGGCCTCGCCTTTTTCACCAAGGGTCAACCAAGCCGGGAAGCCTCCCCAAAAAGCCAACCCGAGGGCCAGAACCGCGGTGCCAACGGCAGAACCCCAGGCTATCCAACGCCGTTTGAAGCGCTGGCGCTGGCGCCAACTTTCCCAGGCCGAGGGCGGCCGCTGGGGTTTCATCTCGGCGACCCGACCACTTTGGTCATCAGGTTGACGCCGACCACTTGATTCTGGCGCAAAACGTCGAGTACAGAGACCACGACCTGGTAGGGTGCGTCTCTCCCTCCCTCCACAACAACCCGCAGGGTCTTGAGATCCTTGCCCTTGAGCTTGTCTTTGAGGAGAGAATCGAGCTGCGAAAGCGAGGTTCTGACGTTACCCAGCCAGACGTCGTTTTCGCCGGCCACCGTGATGCGCAGTTCGGTGAGGGTGACGTTTTGGGCCGAGGTGCTCTTGGGCAGATCGAGGGCCAACCCAGGGCCAAGTCGAAAGACCGTCGCCACCAGAAAGAAGATGACGAGGATGAGCACCACATCGATCAAAGGAATCAAGTTGGGCAACCCTGCGGGGGCCAACCGGCGGGGGAGCCTCACGGTTTGCGCCTCACGACCCGAACCAAATCGTTGGCCTGGCTTTCTAGCCGGCCGATGACGGCGTTGGCCCGGCCCGAGAGCCAAGCGTAAGCCACCATCGAGGGGACGGCCACAAGGATTCCCGCTCCCGTGTTCAGGAGGGCCTCACTAATGCCTTTCGCGAGGACCGAAGGGTCAGAAACCGCACCGAACGAACCCAAAACATTGAACGAATTGATGATACCGACAACGGTTCCCAAGAGGCCGATCATCGGCGAAATATTGGCGATGACGTTGACGGCCTGGATGTTCTGTTCAATCAGGGGAAGTTCCCGAACCGCCGCATCGCGAACCGCCTCCTTGAGGTCGTTTTCGGGAAGCAGACGATTCTCGATGCCAACACGGATCAAGGCACCCAGAGGAGCTTCCACGGTGTCGCAAATCGCCAAGGCCTCGTCGAAATGCCCCTTTTCCATCGCACCTTTGACCCGAGCGAACAACTTCTCTTCGTCGGTGGCGATCTTTCGGAAGTAGAGGAGCCTTTCCACAACAATCGCCAGCACGGGAACCGCCAAGACGAGAATGACCCAGAGGATGGGTCCCCCTTTGAGCAAGACGTCGATCATGCGAACCTCCGCGGGTCAACGTACCTCTCGCCGCCAGGGAAATCAAGCAAGGGCTATTTTGTTTCGGCCTCGACGAAGGCGCCAAGGTCGTACTTTTTTCGCTTTGTAAGGCTATTGTACTTGGAAAGCAACGCTAAGGCGCCGGGGAACCTTTTGGAGACAACAAGGTAGCAGGGAATCTCGCTCTTGGGCACCCGAACGATCTTCACCTGGTCGGCGATTCCCAGCTTCTTAAGATTCGATTCCACATTGTAAAGGTTGAGGTCCAAAGCGGCGTCGAGGTGATCGACAAGCAGTTTGTTGAGGTTCACCAACCCCGGATCTGGCCCTGAATACAGATCTAGGGTGTAAAGTTCCTGCCTATCAAAAAACAGGGGGAGGGCTTGCCCTCTCACAAAACCGATTCTCAAGCCTTTGATGTCAGAAACCGACTGGATGGTCTGAACCGGGCTGTCCTTTCTGAAAACAAGAACCGGTCTGATGAGGACGTTGGAAGTGTCAGAGTAGAAGAGGAATTCCGCCCGTTCCGGAGTCTTCATCAACGAAACCGCGAGGTCGACTTCTCCCCTCTTCAACTCTTCAAGAAGCCTGGGAAAGGGCACGAAGACGAAAACTGGCCTGTACCCCAGTTCCAAGAAGACCTGTTTCACGAATTCAACTTCAGCCCCTTTGGCCTGTTTGGTTTGTTGGTCAATGTCAGCAAAGGGCGGGTGCAAAAATTCACCAACCCTGACGGCTTGCGAGTACAAACTCGACCCCAGCAAAGAAAGAAAGAGGACAACGAAGACCCGAGTCATGCGAAGCCTCCAGCGTTTTCAAAGTCTAGGCGACAAACTTGTGATCTGCAAGCCAGTCGGTCCAAGGGGCGCCAAGGCTTAGTGCTCCACTCTGGACATATTTGACTTATGCGAATAATCATTAAATATTGGAACATTGAGTAGCTATTTAGCCAAGACCTGTGATATAAAGACCCCACTGTTTTTCTTTTAGGAGACCCTAATGAAGCCCCTGCTACTCTCGGCACTGTTTATCCTGGCCACTCTTGGAGCGGCCTACGCCCAAGAAAATTCTGGCATCAAATTCAACGTCGGCGCCGGATTTTCTCTCTTGAGCAATACCTTTGACCAACAGGCTACCCTGTCCGGTGCCTCTCTAGAGTTGAAAGACACAACGGGGTCTTTTGGCTTCAACGGATTCGTCGACATCACCCAGTTCATCACCGTCAATTTCGGTTTCCGCGGCGCTATGGGCCAGCTCAATCGCACGGCAACCTGGGGAACTCTTTCGGGCACCTCCAACTACAGCAATAGCGTGAGCCAGTTTGAATTGGGAGGGGAGCTCAAGTACCCGTTCCAGGTCAACAAGACATTTTCCATTGCCCCAAAAGTTGGTCTGGACTATGTCGGATTCCTAGGTGGCTCGATCGGCTCAACCGACGTTTCAAGCTCAACCGACGGAAAACAGCAGTTCAGCCCTGTTTATGTCACGCTCGGCGTCGACCTCAACTTTGACCTCGATAACCAATGGTTCGTCCGAGTCCCGCTCGACCTTGGCGTTGGTCTGAACTCGAAACTTTCGACTGCCTACTATTCCGGAGTCACCTATAGCAGTTCCTCCAGCATCGGCTTGCGAGGCGGCGTAGAAGTCGGCTATTCCCTCTAGTCCTTCCTGGACAACAAAAAAGCCTCCCAAGCGGGAGGCTTTTTTCATTGCCACAGCGAGCGAAGCGAAGTCCATGGCAAACTAGGCGAAGGAGATCGGATTTTTGGCTAAACCGAGAGGGAGTGACGCCCGCAGGCGTAATTGAATTACGCCGAGGACCGGAACTTCCTTGAGGCGACGCCAAAAAACCGAGATCCGAGCCTCAGTGGTGGTGACCGCCGGCGCCATGGACGTGGCCATGCTCCAACTCTTCCTTGCTAGCATCACGAACACCCAAGACCTCGACATCAAAGGCCAAAGTCTGACCCGCAAGGGGGTGGTTGCCGTCGATGGTAACCATCTTGTCGTCAATCTTCACAACGCGGACATGGTAGACGTTGCCATCCTCATCGTCGTACTGAAATTCCTTGCCGACTTCGAGTTCCTCGCCGTCGTCGAATTCCGTGCGTTCAACCTCTTCGATCAACTCTTCGTCGCGTTCGCCGTAGGCATCTTCGGCCTTTACGACCACGGACAACTTGTCACCAACCTGCTTGCCTTCCAGTTTCGATTCGAGGCCGGGAATCAGATTTCCGATGCCGTGGATATACGTCAAGGGTTCGTTGCCGACGGAGCTCTCGATGAGAGCCCCTTTGTCGTCTTTGAGGGTGTAATGAAGGGTGGCGACTTTGTTGGAGGCGATCTTCATGGGGAGCTCCTAGAAAAAGAATTTCCCCAATATAGAGGAGGATAACCTTCTAGAACAAGGTCCCCTGCCGATCCTGAAGCGCCATTTCGATGCGGGCCACGATGCCGTCGAAGTCTTCCGGGTATTCGAGCACATTGTTTTCGTCTGCCGAGACGGTCAAGATCGGCGCCACGGCAAAACCGGTCGTCCACCGATCGTAGAGGACGTTGAGACCTTCCAGGTACTCATCGGTGATCGTCAGCTCAAAGGGGCGGCCTCGCTGCACAATTCGGCGGCGAAGGGTGGCCACCGACGCCTTGAGGTAGACCACCAGATCGGGTTTGGGCAGCAGCGACGAAAGAACTGCGTAAAGTTCGCGGTACACACCGTAGTCCCGGGGACTGATGCGGTTGTTGAGGAACAGATTTTCGGCAAAGACCTCGGCGTCTTCGTAAAGCGACCGGTCCTGCACCACCGACCCGGGCTCCAACGAAAGCTCGCGGTGGCTTCGTGCGCGGTGCATCAAAAAGAAGACCTGGCTGTGAAACGCCCAGCGTTCCATGTCGCCGTAGAAGTCCTTCAGGTACGGATTTTCGGCCACCGGCTCATAGTAGGGTGTCCAACCCCAGCGTCGGCATAACAGTTCGACCAGCGTCGATTTCCCGGCGCCAATGTTCCCTGCAAGGACCACGTAGCGCTTCACGGCAACTACTTGGTCTTCATCTCGAACACGCCGTCCCAACCTGGCCCCAGACCCGCGGCCCGGTTGGTTTCGGTTCTGGTCACGAAATTCTGAGCCGGGGCATCCGAAGGGTCAAGAGCCAGAACTTGGTCGAACCCCTTGCGGGCCAGTTCCCATTCGCCGGCGTCGTAGGCCTCGAGGGCATGGTCGAACAAGTCCAACTTCTCGATGAGGGGGGTAGTGGCGTCGTCGCGGAAGGCCGTGACTTCAAATAAGCGGACGGGGGCCTTGATGCCGATGACACGGACCCTGTCGAGGCGCCTGAAGAGCACACGGTCGTCGACCCGGCTTCGGGTGGCCTCGGTCGTCAAGATCCAGGTACCGTACTCCTTGTTCACGCCTTCAAGGCGGGCGGCGAGGTTCACCGACGTGCCCATCATGGTGTAATCCATGCGTCTGGCGGTCCCCATGTTGCCCACCGTCATTTCGCCTGTGTTGATGCCGATCCGGGTCAGCAGAGGAGTCTTGGCCAGACCGGTTTCAACGAACCGCTTGTTCATGGCGGCCTCGGCTTTCTTCATGCGGAGCGCCGCGTGGACGGCCTGCGGGGCGTGGTCGTCAAAGGGAAGAGGAGCCCCCCAGAACGCGATGATGGCGTCGCCTTCGAACTTGTCGATGGTACCCCGAGTGTCGAGGATAATATCGCTCATCTCGGTCAGGTAGCCGTTGAGAAGCTGAACCAGTTCGTTCGGGTCCATCGACTCGCTGAAGGTCGAAAAGCCCTTCACGTCGGTGAACACCGCCGTCAGCACCTTCTTCTCGCCGCCGAGGCTGAGTTTATCGGGGTCAGCCTCCAGCTGTTTGATGACTTCCGGGCTCAAGTACGTGCCGAAGGCCCCGCGGATGAAGCGTTTCTCGGCCTCGGTGCTCCAAAACCTTACAAGCGTCAACCCGAGCACCGATAAGAAGACCGTGGCACCCGAAGCCAGCGCCCCGGCGTACACCCCCGTGGCTGCATAGCCAATGGCAACGCCAAACATCAAGGCCAAAAAGACCCCAAACCCTACCAAGACTCCGGCGAGCGTACCCATCCGGGTCAGCAAGAACGACGCCCCGATGGCCACAAGCGCCCCGAGCAGGAACGTGGCCCACGACGGCCACTGGTTCAAGAAAGCCCCCGAAAGGATAGTATTAGCCACGGCTGCATGGGTGCCGACGTTGTAGTAGACCGAATCAAAGGGAGTGACGCCCAAGTCGGTGGTGGCTACCGCGGTCCAGCCGTAGAACGCCATCGCGCCCTTCAAGCGCTTCTCTAGCGAGGTCCTGAGGTCGGTGAAGGCGTGGACTTTGTTCCGGAACGCGGTGAAGGTCACTCCAACGTCGTCGATGAGCCCTGGAATTTTATCCTTGGAGGCCTGGGGAATCTTCGGATCTCTTGCCTGTCTTTGAAGGATGGTCTTGAGGTCCTGTTCGCGCGTTCCTTCTGCCAGCGCGACAATCGCCTGACGCCAGGACGACTCTTCGGCCAGCGCCGCGTCAAAGGCCTTCGAATCGCCCGCGGCCAAGGCTGCGGCCCGGTCGGCCTTGGCCTGCGAGGACATTCCCATGAGGTCTTGGTCAAAGTACCCATGGTCCTCCATGGCCTTCACTTGCGCCTCGAGGATGGCGGTGTCCTCCTGCAATTCCTGGAGTTCGCTGACCCGAACGTGGCCGTTACGGAAACTGTTCCAGTAGGTCGCGTGCGGCCAGTTGATCACCATTTTGCCTTCGGAATCGAGAGGAATGACGATGTCGGGACGAGCGTTCTCCTTCAACGCCGACGTCTTCAAGATCAGACGGCTGGGAGTCACTTCGATGGCCGGTTTTCCCAGCCTCACCCAGACCGGAACGAACGCCAGTTGGCCAAAAATCTTGTCGGGCGCGCCATTCTCCCCAGGCATACGGAACAGCAGGTTGATCCGCCTGAGCGTGCCGTCGGCGTCCTTGATCACGTTAGTTACTGCGGCTCCTGCGGCCCGGCTGGCGATAGGCACAATGGCCCCCCGAAGAGTCAGCACGGGACGCAACCTATCCAGCGTTCCCGTGACCGGACCAATCGTCGAATGCTCCTTCAGGTAGGCCTCCGCGTCTTTGGCGTCGGCGTTGTCATTGCTTTGGTCGTAGTTGAGCGTGGTGAACACCCGCCCGAACACCTTCATGGCCTGACCGAAGTAAGCGTCGTTATCGCGAGCCGTCAGCAGCACGCCTTCGCTGAGCAGAGTCTTAGTCGCGTCATGAACCTCGTCTACCTTCATTTGTTTGGCTTTCAGAGCCTGAAACACCTCGTCGAGTTCCTGGCCTTTGGCCGCCAACACGGCGTCGCGTTCGCTGCTGTTGACGCCCACGGGCCCCCGGTCGACAAACTCCACGTCGAACGAGAGTGAGTCGACCCCGAGCGCCTTCAAATCGGCCAGCAAGTTGGCGTGAATGTCGCGGCTCCAGGGCCAGGTGCCGACGTTCTGCATGGCCTGATCGTCAACGTCAATGATCACCACTTCGGGCTGCTCAGGGGGAGGGGCCACGAACCGCGTGTAAAGGTCGAGGATCTGCAGTTCAAGCTGCCGGGTTGCGCCAGTGAAGACAAGAACTCCCATGAACAATATGACAGAGGCAGGAACGGCAAGAGTCACCCAAGAACGCGAGGTTTTCATAAAGTTAGCATAAGTCAATTTTTCAAAAATGGTCTAGAATGAGTCCAAGTAAATAGCAAAATGGAGGTATCCATGAGATTCGTCATGGAGGTTGTCCTTTGGACCCTCGT
>Ga0265320_10003299_pt1 | contig 10891 bp, 18 predicted proteins | sample 4827metaG_FD_202087 | JGI IMG/M metagenome (GOLD analysis project Ga0265320, IMG submission 202087) | Rhizosphere microbial communities from Carex aquatilis grown in University of Washington, Seatle, WA, United States - 4-8-27 metaG | ecosystem: Host-associated > Plants > Roots > Rhizosphere >...
TATAGTGCATTGGGATGCGGCTCGGCTACGATCCCGGGCACAGGCATCACTTTGCCGACGACCTTCTCGGGGATGATCGCCCCGGTCTCCTGCCTCATTTCAACGTTCTTCCAAATGCCCTCGACGAACAACTCCTCGCCTGGGCTGATGCTCTTTGCGCCGCCCACGACGGTGAACGGCCAATCGCAGTCCGCGCAGTCGTGGATCTACGCAGCGAACTTCGGATCGGCGTACCTGAACAGTCTGACGGGCTGCAGTACCTCGGCCAATCCTTACGTCCCTGCCGACGGCCAGTGCGAGGCACCCGGCGGCGGAGGCGCTTCTTTCCCGTTCGACATCGTGCAGTCCGATGCCAACCCCGCGATCACCAGCAGCTCGAGCACAACCTACGCCTTCCCTGCCGCCCTCCAGGCCAGCGGAACTACTGCGATCGTCATCCTCGGCGTCGACGCGAGCGCCAGCACCTGGACCTGCCCGAGCGGCTGGACATGCGGCGTGAACGAGTTTAATGGGACCAATTACCCGCGTCTCGTCGTGGCGCTCAAGGCAAGCGCCGGTGACACGAACATCGTTTGGAACGACGGATCGAGCGGGGCAGTTGAAAGCGCACAGCTGTTTGAGCTGACCGGCACACGCAGCTTCGATGTGACGAACGTGGCCTACATCTCGGGGTCGCCGACCGCAGTCACCTATCCATCGATCACGCCGGCGGCCAACTCTGCGATCTTTGCCGTCTGCACCCTTCTGAACAATAACGCCCAGAGCGTAGCAAGGCTCGGATCGCTTGCGCGCCCCGACTGGAACGCCATCGACGTGATCAGCCCGAATACCAATCAGCGGGTGCAGATCGGCGGTGTCTACCTCTACGCAGCCGCGGCCTCAGTCCACAACGTCCCGGCCGCCCGTCTCAATTTCACCGATCTGACCGGGAGCGGAGCCTCATGCGCGACTTTCTCAATCAAATGAGCCGGGTGGCCCTGGCTCTCGCTGGCGTCCTCCTCCTGCTTTGCTCGGCGCGGGCCCAGACCTCGCTCCAATGCCACGGTCAGCAGAATGGGACCGCGGCATCGTCCCTCGCCTGTTCGGGCTCGTTGGTCCTCCAAGTAGGGGATGTCGTCACTGAGACCTTCCAGGCCAGTTTCAGTACGGGAGGAAATACCGCGTCTTTGACAGGAGCTGCGCTCAATCAGAGCTGGGTCAATGGCACCTCGGCTGGGGCCTGGACCTGGATCGTGACGTCGGCGGGCACCGTCACCCCGTCGGTCAGCTATGTCGGCGGTAGCCAGACGGGCAACGCGCTGCTCAACGTGGCGGTCTGGAGGGGCTTCGCTGTTTATCCGGTGGCGATGCCCCTGAAGGGTTATGAATCCGACGCCTCGCCTCAGTCGCAGACCGGCATCACTGTCCCCAATGGCGATCCGAACGACACCATCGTTTCGATGATGATCGAGACGTGTTCTTCCTGTTCTTCTCAAACCTCGAGCTTCACCCTCGACAGCGCCACCGTGCTCACGCCATCCTTCAGTTCAGGAACTCCCATCGGGATGCAGATGATGTACAAAAACGGCGCGACCAACGCCGGCGGCCCCTACTCGAACTCGATCGGCGTCGCAGGACTCGGGAACATGTGGTCCTACTCCCTGGTGCTGCGGAAGCTCATGCCTGCGATCGGAACGATCCAGGCGGTCGGGGCCACCCAGACGACCGGCTCTTCGATCTCGGCGACACTTCCTCTGAAGTCCCGCCCCGGCGGCTTCCTGCGCGGCGTGCTCATCGATACCAGCGGCCAGATCAGCACATTGACGGCCTCCGGTGGCGTCTCCTGCTACATGGCTGCGGACACGGCAAATGCGACCCAGTGGACCCGCAACTTCTGGTGCCCGGTCCCGACGCCGGCGCCAAGTTCGCCGGTCACCATCACCGCAACGCCGATCTCGGGGAGCTTCGGTGGCGATCTTCTTGTGACTGAGTGCATCGGGTGCTCGATCTCGCGGCCGCTGGCTGCAAGCAGCAACAATATCCTCACCGGAGGCGGCGGAGCCACGCCGTCGACGACGCAAACAGTGCTCCCGATGTACCTCCAGAGCAAATCGACCTTTTATCTCGACGGCTTCACCGAGTTCAGCCTCGGTTCCGCGACGACCGAACAGAAGCTCGCGACCCCGTCGGCGCCCTTCGCGCTGCTCTATCAGTTCGAAAGGAACCACCTTCTGCTCTCGTTCTACGGAGCCGCCATCGAAACGACCTCTGCGCCCCAGTCGCAGGGCATGACCGTCGCGACTGATTTCACGATCGCACCGAGCTCAGCGGCCTACGCCTGGGCGTCTCAGCCTTCAGCATTCCCCACAGTCATCGAAGGCTTTGCGACCTGCGGTGGCTGCGGCGCGATTACAACGTTCACAGATCCTGAAACCGACGCCGGCGTCTATTTCTGCGGTGTCTCACCCAACTCTGGCACCTGGTCGCTGACAGCGAGCTGGACCAGCCTGACGACGATCGACGGCTGTGCGTCCTCAAGCTTCTGCATCGCATATACGACGGTGCCGCCGCCGATCGGGGCCACGCTTGTGATCACGAGCGCGCCTTCTTTCGCCTTCGCTCAGGTAGAAAAAGTCCGCGCGCTAGGGACGCTCGATCACCATAGCGTTTCAACTCCCGGCAGCGGCGGAAGTGTCGGGCCGGTGACGGCGACGGCGACGGGCTCGAACGAGGTTGCAAGGCTTTGCGCCGGGGATGAAGGAACGGGGACGGGCACGTACACCATGCCGAGCTTCGATTCTGGCACCAACGGATCGAACGACGCGCCGAACCTCTCTGACAACGGCGAGGTCACGACCTCAGAGGCGTTTCTGTTGACCTCAGGAACCTACGGAGCGAGCTGGGCGACCGCGCCAGGACTGCCCACGCCAGGGACCGTCTTCGGAGACACGGCAACGTTCTTCACGTCGATCATCCCCTCTGCGCCTGGTGTCACCGGCACGCGCGGAGGCGGGGCGGTGCATGCCGGCAAGCAAGCGACCCAGTAGTACAATCAGGCCGAAGGAGAAACACCCTTTGAAGCTCGCACTCTTAGCCTTCGCAATTCTCTCGTCCGCGCTCTCTGCCACGCTCCAGGCACAGACCACCTACACCTGGACGGTCAGCGTTTCGCCGGCCAACTCCGGCTCGGTGAACGGGCAAAGCTGCAAGAGCGGAACATTCACGGCCGGAACGCCGATCGGCGGCTGCACGCCTGTGCCCGCTCCCGGATACACGTTTGTGAACTGGAGCTCCTCAGGAAGCAATTACAGCAACGGCACGTCGACCGTCCCGTCGACGGGCTATGGCCTGCAGGGCAACGCGGCGCTGACAGGAAACTTCGTGGCGAACGGTGGAACCACCCCGCCTGTCACGTCGCTCTTTTGCGCGGCGGACCCGAACCCGGCCTGCGGTGTTGCCCTGGCCTGGAATGCGCCGGTGCCCGCGGCGGATCCCACCTTGGCGGTCAAGGGCTACCAGGTATTTCGACGCCTCGCGACCAATGCAGGAGCGGCCACGCAGATCACCACGGCGCCGGTGACGGGCACGACCTACACCGACGCCACCATCGCGCCTTCGACGACCTATGTTTATTACGTCGTCTCAGTCAACTCCGCGGGTACGCAGAGCCCTCCAAGCAACACAGTCAACGTCGTCGTGGCGGCCGCTCCCTCTGTGCCGACCCCGCCGACGCCGGTGAATCTGACAGGTTCGGTCGTCAATTAGCAGCGCGTACCAAACCGCTGCTGGAAATGGCGCGGCATCTTTGAGGGCCCCGGGGGAAACGTGGAGGAGCTTGGGCTGATTGCAGCGCACGAAGGACGGTTTCGGGGCATCGAACAAGACGTGACGAAGTTACGGGAGCGTGTCACCGCTGTCGAGGGGCGCATGATTCCGGTCGAACGAGGAGTCTCCAATTTCCACGAATTCCAGCGCAGGACGATGAGCCACCAGGCGTACATGAAAGGTGCCGCGGCGACGGTCGTGCTCATGTTCGCGGGCATGTGGTGGACCGTAGACCATGCGATCGACAAGCTCCTGCCCGCAGCCAAAGTGCTGCTCGAGTACTATGACGCGACGCACCCGACAGCCCATCTGCCGAAGGTCGCCGGGCGCGATGTACAATCATCCCAAAATAGCGCGACTGACCCATCCATCCAGTCCGCGCCGCCAGCGCCATAGGAGAAGACATGTCCCACAAGGAACGTCAACCCAAGCCCGCGCCAGCACCGGCACCGCCCGCTCAGCCGAAGCCGACACCTGACGAAGCCCCTCAACCCTTCGGCCCCGGACAACCTCCTCCTCAACCTGTCTAATGGTGAAGAAGCCCAAGCCGAAGAAGAAGCCTCCTCCTCCGGCAGTCAAAGTAAGGCCAATCGACGACGCCACGCTGCAGGAATATTTGAAACGCGAGAGAGGCCAAGGTGATTAACTGGATGCCGCTTCTGATCGTCTCTGTCCCGCCGACAATTGTCGCGCTTGGGGGGCTCGCGATCGGATGGCTCAACCGGCGCCAACTGGGCCAGGTGGAAACCAAGGTCGACGGGCGCTTGAGTGAACTGCTCGAACTGACGCGCAAGGCGAGCCACGCCGAAGGCGTCAAGGATGAGAAGGACGGACACACGGAATGACGCCGAGCGACAGTTGCATTGCGGCAATCAAGAGCTCTGAAAGCTGCAGGCTGGCCATCTATCCCGACCTGAACGGCTTCGCAACGATCGGCTGGGGCCATAAGCTGACCCACGACGATGTGGTCAGCGGCCGCTACGCGAACGGCATCACACAGGCGATCGCCGACGCGCTCTTCCTCAGCGACCTGATTCCGATCGAGAGCCAGGTCAACGACGCCGTTCTCGCGATCCCATTCTTTGCGCCGACGCAGGGCCAGTTCGACGCGCTCTTCGATTTCTGCTTCAATCTGGGAATCAGCCGGCTGCAGACGCTTCTCGCTCACGGCATCGACCAGGTCCCAGCACAACTGCCGCATTGGATCTACGCATCCGGAGCGGTCGCGCCGGGCCTGGTGAAGCGCCGAGCACTCGAGGTTTCCTGGTGGCAGGGTAAGATAGCCGCATGAAAGAGCTTCCGAAGATCACGAATCAGGGTGTGGCGGTCTTTTGCATCACCTGCGCCGTCGGCACAATCTTTGCGTCCTTCTGGCTCTCGCGAGGCGATCACGATTTGAAGCTCATGAGCCTGCAGGCGGTGCTGACCACCGGAGGCACTCTTCTCGGCATCGCGGGTACTCTGCTCGTCGGCGTGACCGCGTACAGGCGGTTGACGGGCGCCGAGGATCTGCCGCCCGGGAGCCACTCTGAGAGCACAGAGAGCAGCACGGTGACCATTCCGCCGACGCCTGCCATCCCTACTCCGCCGGCGGGACCGGCGCAACCGAAGTAAAGGAGAACCATGAAGAGGAAAATTCTGTCAATCGCGCTCCTGCTCTCGCTGGCATGCCTGCCGGTGCTGATCCTAAGTGGCTGCAAGACCTCGGCGACCGTACCGCTAGCGCCGGGCTATCAGAATTCCGCGGATCAGCAGATGGGCGAGATCCTGGCCGGGGCCCGTTCGTTCTACGTCACGATCCAGTCCGAGTCGGCCAGCGGGAAGATGATTCTCAGCGCGACGGAGAAGACGGCCTTCAACGACTTTGGAGCCGCGATCAACGCAGCGGAGCAGATTTATCTGGGCTATCATGCGGGTACGGCAACCCAAGCGGCAGCGCAAACGGCAGTGAACACAGTTCAGGCTCAACAGGCGGCCCTCCCGCTGCCAGGAGCGAAACCATGAGCACAGCACCCGTTCCAGCCCCAGCAACGAGCTTCTGGTCGAAGCTAAAGACTCTTCTGCCCGCAATTGAACTGGCCGGTAACATCGCGATTCTGGCGACACCGTTTGCGGGTTTTGAGCCCCTTGTCGCCAGTCTCGAAAATGCCGTCAACCCACTTCTGCAGTCGATTGGGTCCGGGAACACGATCCAACAAGAGGTGATGGTGTTCTACGGCACGGCGATTGGTGTCTTGACCACACTCAAGGCGACCCCAGGGCTTCCAGCGGCAACTATTGCGACCATCGACGGATACATAACGGCAGCCCAGGACGGGACCGCGGCGTACATCCAGGCTGAAGCTGGCTTCGATCCGTCTCAGTTCGCGCCGGTGGCGCCGATCGCCTGAACATGAGGGAGATCAGGATGCGCTTCATCACGACCGCCGGCTTCGTCTCCTGGGCGATCCGGCGGGTCACCTTCTGCGAGTTCTCTCATGTCGAAATCGTCACCGAATCGGGCACCTACATCGGTGCTCACTCGGACGGTGGAGTCCAGGAGCGATCGGCTGGCTACTGCGCGCCGCTGTTCGAACGTCGCTATGCGCTGCCGGTCACAGAAACGCAGTACCGTGTGGCGATGGCCTACGCGCGCAGCATGATCGGGACGCCTTACAACTTCAAGGACATCGCCGGGCTGCTCTTCCACCACAACTGGACGACGCCTAAGCGGGTCATCTGCTCGATGTTTGTGCTTCAGTGCTTCCAGGCAGCGGGAATCCAGCTCCTGAACGTGCTGCCCCAGTATTCGAACCTGGTCACGCCGGACACGCTTCATCTGAGTCCGCTGTTGATCGGCAACTGCTACTTCCAGACCCTCGCCCCAAAATAGGCAGAAGAGGAGGTCGCAGAGAATCGCCAGAGCAGCGAGGCCGATCCGCAAGGGTCGGCCTTTGCATCTAATAGCGCGGGAAGGGGTGGTACCCGACACCGCCGAGGGGCAGCAGGACAGAGATCAGCCAGATCAACAGGAGGAGCGCCAGGATGACCTTGATGATGTTTGCGATCGGCGCCGGTACCGGGATCATGCCGAGAATCCACCAGGCCACAGAAAAGATCAGGCCGATGATAAGCAGGGTGATCAGAATAGGAATCATGGAGTTTACCTCGTCTGCGGAGATTAGATGCCGGTCTCCGCGACGCCGTCCGTCCTGATTTGCTCATCGCGCGTTCACGAATCCTGTTCTACTATGGCCGTGAGGCAAAGCATGTCCCACCCGAAGAAGCAAAACGAGCACGAACAAGAGCACCTCGAGCACTTGATCGAGGCGCTTTCGGTCAAGGTCGACAAACTTGGTCGTTATGTGGTGGAGCGCTTCGCCCTGATCGATCACCAACTGCGCGAGATCCGACGCGAGCTTCGCCCGAAATCCACTCTTTCAACCGGCATCACGTTTCAGGAGATCACCATGCTTCCAACTGAAGGCGGAAACACCCTCGTCTATACCGGCACGCTCGCTCCCGCGGGCTCAGTTCTTGCGCCGGACGCCGTTCCCACCGTTACCTCCAATGACCCCGCGGTTCTGCCCACCGTAGACGCGACCGGGCTCGTTGTGAGCATTCCCTTACCTGCAGGCTGGGTCGAGAACGACACGACTCCGCTGGCAATTCAGTACGCGACCACCAGCGCCAGCACCAAGCAGGCGCTCGCCGCAACGATCACACCGTCGGTTCCGCCGGTGCTCGCGACCGGGATCGCCTTCGCGCAGACGACCTAGAAAACAGCCATTTGCCTAGACTCCAGGGTCAGCCTTTCGGGGCTGGCCCTATTTTTTGGGCACGTTACCTTCGGAACGTTGCGATACTTTAGGTTCCGTCGTAACCTTAAGCCATGAAAGTATCACTCAACATTCCGATAGACGACTCGCTCAGGGCCAAACTCAAGGCCAAGGCGGCGCTCGACGGCAAGAAGCTCCACGAGCTGATCGCCGAGCTTCTCCAGGCCGCCCTCGGGCCCACAGAGGTGACCAAGTGACCGGCACCGCCACCCAATACCTGCCTCTCCTCTTCATCCTGATCGTCGGCGGCCTCTGGCTCCGGAAGCCCCAGGACAAGTGGCTGCACCTGCTCGTCGTCGCCGGGTCCTGGATCCCGGTCGTCGGCGGCCTGATGCTCGGGCTCGAGCGGCTGACCAACGTCACCGGCCTCCGGTACGACGAATGGTTCCTGGTCGTCGACGGCTGGTTCGGATACCCCTCCTTCGCCGCCGGCAGGCTCCTCCAGGCTCACCACTCGCTGGAGCTGATCGTGCTCACCGATTACATCTCGTTCGTCCTGGTGGTGCTGTTCGCGGTCGCAGCCAACTTCGCCCTGGTCAGCATCCGGGGCGGATACCGGGTCTTTTGGGCGGTCGCGCTCAGCTGTTTTCTGGCCGCGCCGATCTATGCGACGCTACCGGCGAGCGGGCCGCGGTACGCCTTCGCGGGCTTCCCCTACAGGATCCCGCAGCTGACCGAACTCCACGCGCTCCTGATTCCGGGCGCGCCGCCGAACTGCATGCCTTCGGTCCACATGACCCTGGCGCTGCTCGTCGCGGCCTTCGTATGGCGCTGGCGCGCCGGGAAGGCCCTCGGCGCGCTCCACGTTGCCCTGACAGCCCTCGCCACGCTCGGCCTGGGCGAGCACTACCTGATCGACCTGATCGCGGCGGTTCCTTACGCGATCGCCATCTACTGGCTGTCGGGGCTGCGGTTCAGCTTCGCGGCCCAACCTGTTTTGGAGACGAACAATGCCCGATGACGAAAAGAACTACATCCTGCTCTGGCGGCTGCGCCGGGGCCCTTGGGTCCTCGCTGCAGTCGTCGATACGCCTCAGAAGAGGGACGCGTTTCTCGAAGCGATCCGGCTCGACGGTCTGGGTTTCGAGTACGGCTACGTCGAGGGACCGATTGTTTCAGCCGGGGAGATGGCCGCCGCCCAGGGGCGCGTGGTGAGATTTCCAGAAGTAACCTTGCAATCCACAGGGAGCCTGGTTTAAGGTTCCCGAGATCCGCTGAACCCTAACTTTTACCTGCGCGCGCCGAGCGCGCCCCGAGGTGCCAACCATGTCTAATCCTATCCAACCCCTGATCAGCCGGCTGCTCGATTCCGTTTTCTTCTGCCGTGAGCATCGGCGATCGATCGCGGCGCTCCAGGCGATCCTGGCAGTTCCGATCAGCCCCTCCCCTCAACTCTCTGACATCCCGAACCCCGGCGGGTGGACTGACGCGCCGCCCAATCTGCGCGGCCGCTATTTCGTGGAGGTGAGCCGATGAGCGCGCCCCTCGTTCCAGTCACCCCGCAGCCCGGCGCCGCCCTCACGATCACCGAGACGCGCAAGTCGGTCGCTCAGATGGTCGAGCAGCGCAACGCGATCGTCGAGGCAATGAAGATCCTGATGAAGCCCGACATCGACTATGGGACGATCCCAGGGACGCCGAAGCCCACGCTCTATAAGCCGGGCTCAGAGAAGATCCTGTCGATGTTCCACCTTTCAGCCGAGCCCCGCGTCGAGGACCTCACGACTCCAGACTGCATCCGCTATCGCGTCTACGTGAACATCAAGCACGCGCACACCGGGGTCGATCTCGGGACGGGCATCGGCGAGGCCAGCTCGGCTGAAAGCAAATACCAGTGGCGCCAGGCGATCTGCGAAGAAGAATGGATCGCAACGCCTGACGACCGCCGGCGCGAGAAGTGGAAGAAGGGCCGTGAAAACACCTATTCGATCCGCCAGATCCGCGCTGAGATGGACGACGTCGCCAACACCGTGCTCAAGATGGCGAAGAAACGGGCTCAGATCGATGCTGTGCTGACCGTCACGGCTGCGAGTGACATCTTCGCGCAGGACGTTGAGGACCTGAAGGAGATCGGCCTCGATCCTGAGGCGGCCGGCGAAGGCACGCAGACGACGCCGGCGCAGGCTGAGCTGAAGAAGAAGGAGACCACCCAGGCCGCCGCTCAGCACGGCGCCAAGTGCATCGACGAGGGCGAGGGCAAGCGGTTCTGGGCCGTCGCGATCAACCGCACCAACGACTACAAACTGATCATGGACTACCTCAAATCGGTGCACGGAATCACGAAGAAGGAGCTAATCTTGAAGGCCCGGCTCCCTGAGGCAATGAAGTGGGCGAACACCGGGGAGGTCGACGAATGAGCAAGCCGAGTGCAAAGAAGCTTCTGACGGGCCGCACGATCATCGAGGTCGACCTGCAGCCTTTCAAGGACGGGCGGGGCGGGACGGTTTACAATCCCGTCCTGACCCTCGACAACGGCGCCGAGATCAGCTTCATCGTCCAGCCGACCGACGTCGGCAGGTACGGCATCGGCATCGGGTACCGACCGCCGCTGCTCGGGCTGAGGGGGAGGAGCTGAATGGCTGAATCCGCTCTCGTCGCGATCGACGAAGAAGTAGCCTTCGACCGCGATCTCCACGCCTACCACGACAAGGACGGCACGCGGCGGATGTCGGTCACCCAGGCCCTCACCATCTCCGGCCTGGTGGACTACTCGATGGTGCCTCAGCCGATCCTCGTCCGCGCTCAGCTGCGCGGGCAGATGGTGCACCAGGCGACGGCCATCATCGACCGCGGGGACTCGCTCGATGACTACGAGATCGGCGACGAGCTCGCAGCCTACATCGAGGGTTACCACGCGTTCCTGCGCGAAATGAAGTTCGTCGCGGATCCGGAGTGGGTGGAGCGGCCGATGATCGTCGAGCTTTTCGGCCACCGCGTTGGCATGACGCCTGACGCCGTCGGGATGATCGGCGGGGTGCCGACCCTGATCGAGCGCAAGACCTGCGCCGCGGCCCACCCGGCCTGGGCGATCCAGACCGCCGGCTACGATCTCGGCCTGCGCGCGGCCGGGCTCCAGATCCGGCAAAGATTTGCTGTCCAGCTCACCAAAACCGGGTACTATAGGCTGCATCCCTACGACGACCCCGGTGACCACGCCTCCTTTGGCGACTGTTATCGGTTCGCCGCCCTGAAGATCAAACTTCGGCTCGCTGAGCTGACCTAACCATCCTGGAGACCTGAATGGAACACATCGCCGTAACCTCGAACCA
>Ga0265320_10003300_pt1 | contig 10889 bp, 10 predicted proteins | sample 4827metaG_FD_202087 | JGI IMG/M metagenome (GOLD analysis project Ga0265320, IMG submission 202087) | Rhizosphere microbial communities from Carex aquatilis grown in University of Washington, Seatle, WA, United States - 4-8-27 metaG | ecosystem: Host-associated > Plants > Roots > Rhizosphere >...
CAGCGCAGCAGCTCTAGCCGGGCCCAATCATTAAGCCACCAACTCACAACGGCGCATCCTACTGCCCAGACCAAATGTGCAAAACTTTTCGGGCGTTATCAAAAATTTCAAAATTTGTGAAAGAATTACAGTAACCGGGAAACCGGGATACTGATCCCGATCTGCAATCCGCGATTGGGCTTCCCTTTGGGACCTCCGTTTCTAAAATTGCGGAAAACCATGAGCCCGCACCCCACTTCATCCCTCACACAGATGCTAACCCTCGCACTCGTCGCTTCGGTCAGCAGCCCATTACGCGCGGCCGACGCCGCTCCGGCCGCTTCGAATGCTTCCGCCGCGCCCGCGACGGCCTCCGCCAACGCCAGCGGTGCCCCCGCCACCACCACGGCGGCCCCCATCAATCCGGCCCTCACGAACCACCTCGCCACGCCTGTGCTGCCCGGCGACGAACGAATTCCGTACATCGGCAAAAGTGATCCCGCCGGCAACGCCATCCGCCAAAACCAGGTGACGGGCCATGTGTCCAATTACGACGAATCCAAGGTCCCGCCCTACACCCTGCCCGACCCGCTCAAACTCGCCAGTGGCGACCCCGTCAAGGACGCCGACACCTGGAAGAAACTCCGCGCCCCGGAGATTCTCAAACTTTATCAAACTGAAATATACGGTCGAATCCCGGCCACCGCCCCCAAGGTGCTGTTCGAAATCGTATCCACCGACCCGGCCGCCATGGGCGGCACGGCGATTCACAAGCAATTGGTCGGCCATTTTGGCGGGCCCGACGGCCCCACCATGAACGTCTCCATGTATTTGCCCGCCAAGGCCGCCGGCCCGGTGCCGCTCGTGCTGAGCATCAGCTTCGGTTTTGGCGGCGGCGGCGGCGCACCCTCGCCCAATCTCAGCCTCACCGATGTGGATCCTACGAAACCACCTGCGGCGGGCCGCGGCCGCGGGCCTGGCGGTGGCGGCGGTGAACCCGTCGCCGACATCCTCGCTCGCGGTTATGGTTACGCGGTCGTCAATTATACCGAAATTGAGAAAGACGCCGTTGGCACCAGCGCCAGCGTGGTTCGCAAACTTGCCCTCGCCCCGGGCCAGACCAAACCCAACGCCGACGAATGGGGCACCATCAGCGCCTGGGCTTGGGGACTAAGCCGGATTATGGACTATCTGGAAACCGACAAAGCCGTGGACGCCAAACGCGTCGCCATTGTCGGCCACTCCCGCCTCGGCAAAACCGTCCTGTGGGCGGGGGCCTCGGACCCGCGCTTCAACCTCATCTTCTCCAGCCAGGGCGGCGAACTCGGCTCGGCCATTGGTCGCCGTGATTTCGGCGAAACTATTGACGACATGGCCCAAAATTTCCCGTGGCAGTTTGCCGGCAATTTGCAAAAATATGCCGGCAAGTGGGATGAAATGCCCGTTGACACCCATATGCTCATTTCGCTCGTGGCGCCGCGCCCCCTGCTCATCACCGGCGGTACCGGCGACCAGTGGACCGATCCCCATGGCGAATTTCTCGGCGAAGTCGGCGCCGCCCCGGTCTACCGCCTGCTCGGCGCCAAAGACCTCGGCACCACCGAATGGCCCAAGCCGGAAACGCCCCTCATTTCCGGCGATCTCGCTTATTACTATCACACCGGCCCGCACGCCATCACGCCCGCCGACTGGGTCGTGTTCTTGAATTTCGCCGACAAATATTGGAAGGCCGCGGCCGCCACTTCAAAATAAAACGGGATACAAAAACTTATTCACGACTTGCCGCCACCATGACCAAGATCCAGCCCGCCATTAGCGCCAGGCCGCCCAGCGGCGTCACCGGGCCCAGCCACCGCGGCCCGCCGAGCGCCAGTGCGTACAGTGAGCCGGAAAACAAAACCACGCCAACCACCCAGCAAACCGCCGCCCAAGCCACGGTCTTTTGCCCGGTGGCCACCCCGGAACCCGACCTCGCCCGGCCCCAAGCCGCCAGCGCCAAAAGCGCCACGGCATGGACAAGGTGGTACTTGACTGCCGTGTCCCATGTTTGGGTCGTTTTCAGGCCCTCCAAATCGGTCCTGAGCGCATGGGCTCCAAACGCCCCCAAAACCACGCCTGAAAGGCCCAAAAAACCGGCCCAAAACGCTGTTTTTTGCATAATTTTCATTTGTTGTTGATGGGCAAGTTGTTAAGGTACAAATCATGCGGAAAATGATTCTTTGGGAAAGTTGACTAATTTCGATCCTCTTGGCGAGCAAAATGGGATTCATTTTTGAACATATATGATCACTAACCATCTTGCATTCAATCGTTTATAAAATTTAACAAATATCTTACGAAGTGCGCATGGAACCTGCTTTACGGAGGTGTTCGAGAAATGAAACGAAATTGTGCCAATTATGGCAATCTGGAAAACTGCTTGCTTTTTTTCTGCACGATTTCATTCTCAGACCCAGGTGTTCCTTCATTCCGGCTGGTTTGGCGGACCACCACCTAAAACCATCATCACAAACTGAATCATATATATGAACAAAACCATCCTTACTGCTGCGCTTGCGCTGTCGCTGTTCTCCAGCGCGCATGCTCAGTCGGCTAGCTCAGGCGTTCTGAGCAACCTGTCGGTCAACGGCACCATGGACCTCGAGTCGCAATACATCTTCCGCGGTAAGAAGATCACGAATGCTGCCCTGCAGCCGTCCGTGAACGTCAACTACGGAAATGTTGGTCCCGGAACCATCACCGGCTACGTCTGGACGAGTCAACCCGTTGGCCGTCGCGGCAACGCCGCTGGCCCGAACCAGAACAACGAGTACGACTTCGGCCTGCGCTGGGATGCTCCCCTCCCCGTCCTCAGCGACATCGCTTATGAGATCGGCGTTCAGATGTACTGGTATCCGAACATCAGCGGCACCGCTGGCTTCACCAGCCGTTCCTATGAGTTCCACGGCGCGCTGACCTATGATACCACGAAGCTCCTGGGCGTCAACGTCTCGCCGAGCGTGACGTTGTTCCATGACGTCATCATCGACTCCAACACCCTGCAGTTGGGTGCGACGTACACTTGGGACCTGTCGGACGCTGCGAGCCTCAAAGGTTTGTCGCTGACCCCGACCGCCACCTTGGGCTGGACGGGCATGAACCGCACGTTTGGTGACCAGGCTGGCCCCGGTGGCAACTGGAGCAACGGCTACGTGTATTATGAACTCGACCTCGAGTTGGACTACAAGCCGAACAACAGTGGCTCGACCACGTTCTTCGTTGGCGCCCACTATGCGGGCAACTCCGATGGAACGACCAATGGTTTCGCTGGTGCTAATCCCCAAGCTCCCGGATCTGACAGCAGCATCTGGGGCGGCTTCGGTGTGAAGTTCAACCAGTAATTCTATTCGGCGCCCACTCCGCGCGGCCCCGTGCCGAACGGTTTGCGGACTGCCTGCAAGAGCCTGTTGTCCCGCGTCCGCGGGGCAACAGGCTCTTTTGTTTTGGGCTGTCGTCCCCCGCTTGATGAAATTTGTTACAACTCCGGGGCCTTTTGGCGGTTTACCCAGTGGCCTTCCAACCGCCGCGTCGGCCCGCAGGGTAACAATTCGGAAAAAATTCTTGCTTCCTCCCTCTGTAAAGCCGATGTTCTTCTCAAGATTGCTTTCTCCTGCCATTCCTGGCGGGCTGAAGCTCGTCCTCGGATCTCACCTAACTGAAATCAACCCATGCATCATTCATTGCTGAATAAAACCCTGCTGGCCCTTACCCTGGCCGGATCGCTGGCGGCCAGTGCCCAAGCGCAGACCCAAACCCCCCTGGGGTCATTGACCGGCAGCGGTGCCGTGGCCTACGAGTCACAATACGTGTTTCGCGGCAAAAAGATCGCCGACTCCTCCATCCAACCCCGCGGCGAAATCGGCCTGATGCCCGGAGGCAGCCCCAACACCAATATTTATCTCGGTGCCTGGAGCAACCAGCCCGTCAGCCGCCGCACCGGCGGTGCGGGCCCTGATCAGTCCGACGAAATTGATGTCTACGGCGGCCTGTTTTACAATCTGCCGAGCGCGTCCAATTCCAGCAAGTTCTCCATCGATGTTGGTGACATGTATTATTGGTATCCCGAAGCTGGCGGCGCTTCGTTGCCGACCAAATTCGGTTCCCACGTCAGCCGCTCCGATGAAGCCTATGCCGGATTGGTGTGGAGCCAGGTGGCCCCGTGGATCAATACAGCTGACAATCCCCTCAAAATCTCGGCGTATTATTATCACGACTTCATCCTGAGTTCCGACACCGCCGAATTGGCGGCCGAGACGACCTTCAATCTTGCGGGCTTGGTCGGCATTAACAACTTCACCCTCAAGCCCCGCGTAGTCGGTGGTTGGACGTCCGCCACCAAGGCCTGGGGCGACCAGTTGCCCGCCGGCATCGCCAATTGGCATAACGGTTATAAATATTGGGGCGCGAGCATCGAACTCGCGTACAAGCTCAGTGAAGGCAGCTTCCTCTTTGGCGATCTGAGCTACGCCGGCAATGATGACGGCAAAACCGGGGCGCCCGCCCTCATCGGCGGCAACCCCCAATTGGGCGGTACGCCCAATTCCGTCTGGTTTGGCGCCGGCCTCCGGTTCAATAACTAACTCGTCTCCTCCCGGATGGTACTTTCCGGTTCTCCTTCGCGCCCGCCCCGGTCTCCGGGGCGGGCGCAAGTGTTTGGGGCACCGGTCAACTTTTGTGATATCTGCAAAATTTGCCTTTGACATGGCCGCCTAACTGTCTATTTTCTTACCTTTTCCCACGTTATGAACTGCGAAATGAAGACCACTCTCACCAAACCCGGTGACCACGCCAAATGGCATATTGTTGATGCCGACGGCAAGGTTCTCGGCCGCTTGGCGTCCCAAATCGCGCAGGTGCTGCGCGGCAAGCACAAGGCCATCTACACTCCCAATGTGGACACGGGTGACTTTGTGGTCGTCGTCAATGCCGCCAAGGTGCGCGTCACCGGCAAAAAGGAAACCCAGAAGCAATACATGTTCTTCACGGGTTGGGTCGGTCGCGAACGCCGCCGCAATGTGGCCCACTTCCGCGAACATCGCCCGGAGTTTTTGATCATGAATGCCGTCAAAGGCATGCTGCCCGAAAACCGCCTCGCCGACCGCATGATCACCAAGCTCAAGATTTATCCCGGGGACAAACACCCGCACGAAGCCCAGATGCCCAAGCCGCTGGCGTTCTAAAGTCCGTCTCCACCCACCTTTTTCTTTTCCGATGATCTCGAAAACTGACAATATTTTCCTCGGCACCGGCCGGCGCAAAACCTCCACCGCCCGCGTGCGTGTGTTCCCCGGCGAAGGTAAAATCACGGTCAATGACCGTGACATTGCCACGCATTTGAAAGTCGAACGCTTCGTCAAGATGGCCACGGCCCCGCTGACCGCGGCGAGCGTGGCCGGCTCTTACGATGTTGTCGTCGAGGTTTCCGGCGGCGGCAATGTCGGCCAGGCCGGCGCGATCTCGCTGGGCATCGCCCGCGCACTCCAGCGCATGAATCCCGAACTGCGTGCACCCTTGAAGAAAGCCGGCCACCTCACCCGTGACGGCCGCGAAAAGGAACGCAAAAAATCCGGCCAGCCCGGCGCCCGCAAACGCTTCCAGTTCTCGAAGCGCTAATCGGATTTTTCCGAATCTTTGCGAAAGCCCTCTGGCGCGGTTCTCCCGCCCCGAGGGTTTTTGCTTTTTTCCCACGTCGCGCAAATCGCAATTTTGGCGGCTTTACTTCTCAATTCATAATTCTTAATTCTTAATTCCATGAATGTCGGCATTGTTGGCGCCTCCGGTTATTCCGGCGAAGAGCTGGTCAAGCTCCTCGCCCGGCACCCGCGTGCGCGGCTGGCCAGTGTGACGTCGCGCACGCTCGCGGGGCAAGCCGTGGCCAGGGTGCTGCCGCGCCTGCGCGGCGCGGTGGCGGCCGACCTGGTGTTTACGCCCAGCGAACCGGCCGCCCTCGCCGCCGAGGCGCGGGTCGATACCTGGTTTCTCGCGCTGCCGCACGGTGTGGCGGCCGAATATGCGCGGCCGTTACTCGCCGCCGGCAAGCGGGTTATTGACCTTAGCGCGGACTTTCGTCTCAGCTCGACTGCCATCTACCAGGAGTATTACAAGCATCCGCATCCCGCGCCGGATTTGCTGGGCGAGGCGATCTATGTCCTGCCCGAACTGATGCCGGACGATTCGTGGAAGAAGAAGCGCCTGCTGGCCTGCCCCGGCTGCTATCCCACCAGCGTGCTCGTTCCGCTGGTTCCGCTGCTGCGCGCCGGCGTCATTTCTTCCGCCAATCTGGTCGTCAATTCCTTTAGCGGTGTTTCCGGCGCGGGCAAAAAAGCGGAGGATGATTATTTGTTTTGCGAACGCGCGGAAAGCGCCAAGGCGTATGGCATTCCCAAACACCGGCATTTGTCGGAGATCGAGGAACAGCTTTCGGCGGCGGCGAAGACCAATGTCATTATCCAATTTAATCCGCACCTCGCGCCGATGCGGCGGGGTATCGCCACGACCATTGTCGCCAGGGCTCCGGCCAACACCAGCGATGCCGAGCCCCTCTATGCCGCCTGGCGCGCCGCCTTTGCCGACCAGCCCTTCGTGCAAGTGCTGCCGCCCGGCATCTTGCCCGACACCGCTTTTGTCACCGGCACCAACCGCATTGACCTCGCCGCCACTTTCGACTCGCGCACGGGCAATTACATCCTCACCTCGGCCGAGGACAACCTCCTCAAGGGCGCGAGTGGCCAGGCCGTGCAAATCCTCAACCTGCTCGCCGGCTGGCCGGTCACGGAAGGACTCCTCTAGCCATGGCCATCGAATACATTGACGACTCCGCCGGGATTGCCGACGTCACCGGTTTCACCACGGCCGCCATCGCCTGCGATATCCGCGAAAAAGGCACTGACCGCCTCGACTTGGCGCTGGTGTTCTCAGCCACCCTCTGCACCGCCGCAGGCGTGTTCACCCAAAATGACGTGAAAGCCGCACCCGTGCGGGTCTGCCGGGAGATTCTGGATCTGGGAAAGCCAGTCCACGGTTTCATTGCCAACAGCGGCAACGCCAACGCCTGCACCGGCGAACAGGGCCTGGTCGATGCGCGGGACATGGCCCAGCGCGCTGCCACGGTCATGGGCAAGCCCCACCATTCCTTCCTGGTCTGCTCCACCGGCCGAATCGGACGGGCCATGCCCATGGCCCGAATTCTCGAAGGCATTGATCAACTGGTTGACCACCTGTCCCTCGCGCCGTCCGAAAGCCGCCGCGCCGCGGAAGCGATCCTCACGTCGGACACCCGCCCAAAGACCTGCACCGCCCGTTTCACCTGGCAGGGCCGCCAAGTCACGGTTGCCGCCATGGCCAAGGGCGCCGGCATGATCCAACCCAACATGGCCACCATGCTCGCATTTTTGTGCACCGATGCCGCCGCGCCGGCCGCGCTCCTGCATGAAGTTTTGCTGGCCGCGAACCAGCAAACGTTCAATGCCATCACCGTCGACGGCGACATGAGCACCAACGATACCGTGTTGCTCCTCGCCAACGGCGCCTCGGGCGTGGACCTGGCCACCGCGCCCGCCGAAGCGCGCGCTCTGTTTGCAGCAGCGGTCGAGCGGGTATGCGCCGGCCTCGCCGAAAAAATCGTGGGCGACGGCGAAAAGATTTCCAAGGTCGTGGAAATCCTCGTGCGCGGTGCGCGGGAGGAAGCCGCCGCGGAGAAAATCGCGCGCGCCATCGGCAATTCGCTGCTGGTAAAATCTTCCTGGTACGGCGAAGACCCAAATTGGGGTCGCGTCCTCGACGCCGCCGGCTATGCCCGCACCGGATTAATCGAAGAAAAAGTCGACATGTTTTACGATGACATTCCGGTGCTCGCCCATGGCATCGCGCAAAACCAGCACCTCGCCCAATGGAAGCTCGCAGTTAAGAAAGCGCGCTTCCGCATCGTGCTCGATTTGCATCTCGGCCCGGGCGCGTATCGCCTGCTCGCCAGCGACCTGACGGAAGGCTACGTCAATTACAACAAGAGCGAGTAGCCCTTTTTCACCACCACACATTTCCGTGAAGAATTTGTGCCAGACCGTGTTCGCCCTTGCACCCGGACGACGACTTTGCCATTTTCGCCCTTTTCCAAAACGTTATTCATTAATCCCAGCACCCGCCGGTTCCACCGATGATTCAGGAACTTGATCCGACCACGAAAACGAGCGTTCTCCTCGAAGCGCTGCCTTACATCCAGCGTTTCCGCGGCTCGACCTTCGTGGTCAAATTCGGCGGCGCCTTCATGGACGACCCCGATCCGACCGCCCGACTCAGCGGGGCGACGGACCTCGCCTTTCTGGCGGCGGTGGGCATTCAAGTTGTCGTCGTGCACGGCGGTGGCAAAGCCATCACCCGTGCGATGGAATCAGCCGGGCTCAAGCCCGAATTCCGCCATGGCTTGCGCGTGACGGACGCCGCCGCCATGCGCATTGTGAACCAGACGCTCAACGGCCCGCTCAATGAGGAGATCTGTGACCTGCTCCGGCAAAAAGGCGGAAATCCGCTCGGCATGAAGGGCAACGACATTTTCCTTTGCCAAAAGCATTTTCCGCAAGGGGAAACCGGTGAACCCGTTGATCTCGGTTTCGTCGGCGAGGTGAATCACGTCAAGACCAAGCTCATCAAAAAAGCGCTGGCGGATGGCTTCACCCCCATCATTTCGCCTGTGGCGGTGGATGAGTTTGACCAGCCTTTCAATACCAATGCAGACGTGGCCGCCGGCGCCGTCGCCAGCGCTTTGCGCGCGCGCCGACTCGTCTATTTGTGTGATGTGCCGGGCTTGCTCTCCGACCCGGCGAACCCCGCCAGTCTCCTTTCCACTCTCCGAGCCAGCGAAGTGGCGGACTTGAAGGCGCGCAAAGTCATCACCAGCGGCATGCTGCCCAAGGTGGACAGCGCCGTCAAAGCCCTCGATGAAGGCGTGCACCGCGTGCATTTTGTGGATGGCCGCCAACCGCACAGTACCTTGCTCGAAATCTTCACCGACAAGGGCATCGGCACCGAAATCATCGGCGGGTGAGTCGCAAAGGTGCCCAGGTTCATCGGCTCGGGTTCAATCCGCCCGATTTTCCATTTTTCATTTTTCATTCCATGTCCGCAGAGACCAACGATTTTGAATCCTATCTGCTTGGCAACTACGCCAAGCCCGCCCTCACCCTCGTGCGCGGAAAGGGTCTGCACGTCTGGGATTCCACCGGGCGCGAGTATCTCGATTTCGCGGCCGGCATCGCGGTGACCGGCCTGGGCCACTCCCATCCCACCTGGGTTGCGCGGGTGCAGGCGCAGGCCGCGACGCTGGTCCATTGCAGCAACTACTACCGCAACATCCCCCAAGGGAAGCTGGCCAAGGCGCTGGTCGAACGAATCGGCCCCGGACGAATTTTCTTTTGCAATTCCGGAGCGGAGGCGGACGAGACGCTGCTCAAGCTCGCCCGGCTGCACGGTCGCGCCCGCGAAAACGGCGTCGAAGGCAAACGCTACAAGGTCATCTGCGCCAAGAATGCCTTTCACGGACGCACTTTTGGCGGCATGGCCGCCACCCCCCAGGAAAAAATCCAGGGCGGCTTCCGCCCCATGCTCGAGGGCTTTGCCTTTGGCGAGCTCAACAACCTCTCCAGTTTCGCGTCCCTGATCGACAACCAAACCGCCGCCATCTTGGTGGAAACCATTCAAGGCGAAAGCGGCATCCACGCCTGCACGCCGGAGTTCCTGCGCGGGTTGCGGGCCTTGTGCGACCAGCACCAACTCCTTTTGATGTTTGATGAAGTCCAGTGCGGCATCGGCCGTACCGGCAAGTTTCTCGCCTGCCAGCAATCCGGGGTCACCCCGGACGCCGTCGGCCTCGCCAAAGGCGTCGGCGCCGGTTTCCCGCTGGGCGCAGTTTGGATCGCCGATAAATACGCGGCCCTGTTCACCCCGGGCACCCATGGCAACACCTTTGGCGGCAATCCCCTCGCCTGCGCCGCCGGCCTCGCCGTCCTGGAGGTGATGGATGCGGAAAAGCTGATGGAAAACGTCAACAACCTTGCCCCCGGCTTCCATCAAAAGCTTCGCGCGCTGGCCGCCGAAGTTCCCCAACTGCTCACCGAAGTGCGCGGCCTGGGTTTCATTATCGGCCTCCAGCTATCCACGGACCCCGCGCCGCTCGTCGCCGCGCTGCGCGAAGCGGGCCTGCTGGTCGTGCCCGCCGGTGGTAATGCCATCCGGCTAATGCCCGCGCTCACTGCCACCGCCGCCGATTTGGACGCCGCACTGGGAATCATCCGGGAAATCTTTCGCGCCTGGAAACCCGCCGCAAAATGAGGCTTTCATTGTCCCCAACTAAGCACTAGAGCACTAAGCACTAAAACACTCCCGGCCCATGAAACACTTTCTTCAGGAGACGGACATTCCCGCCGATGAACTGGACGGGGTCTTCAGCCACGCCGCCCGCCTCAAGCAGCAACGCGGGCGTTTTGGCGCAGAAGTGTTAAAGGGGCAATCTTGGGGCCTGATGTTTTTCAAGAAAAGCACGCGCACCCGCGTCTCCTTTCACGTCGGCGTGGCTGAACTCGGCGGCACGCCCATCACGCTGAATGCGGATGATTTGCAAATTTCCCGCGGCGAAACCGTGGCGGACACGGCGCGGGTCCTTTCCCGTTACCTCCATGGTTTGGTCATCCGCTGCTTTGATCACCAGTTGCTGGAGGATTTCGCCGCCACCGGCAAAATCCCCATTGTGAACGCCCTGTCCTATTTTCTGCATCCGTGCCAGATTTATTCCGACATCTTCACCCTGGCCGAACGCTGGAGCGAAGGCGGCGACCTGCTCGGCTCGCTGGCCGGCCGCAAAGTGGTGTTCTTCGGTGACA
>Ga0265320_10003307_pt1 | contig 10871 bp, 11 predicted proteins | sample 4827metaG_FD_202087 | JGI IMG/M metagenome (GOLD analysis project Ga0265320, IMG submission 202087) | Rhizosphere microbial communities from Carex aquatilis grown in University of Washington, Seatle, WA, United States - 4-8-27 metaG | ecosystem: Host-associated > Plants > Roots > Rhizosphere >...
CAACGGCATGGCCGGCCGCTATCCCGTGCGCCTGGGCACGCTCGAGAGATACAAGCGCGACCCCGAGTTCGCGCGTAAGGACCCGTTCGAGGACGCGCCGCCGCCGGGCCTCACGATTTATCCTCAGTGGCCCTACGAGGGCTACAAGTGGGGGATGTCGATCGACCTGAACTCCTGCGTCGGTTGTAACGCCTGCGTGATGGCCTGCAACATGGAGAACAACATCGCGGTGGTCGGGAAGCACGAGGTCTTCCGGGGGCGCATCATGCACTGGTTGCGGATCGACCGCTATTACTTCGGCGGCCCCGACCAGCCCAAGCTCTTCTTCGAACCCGTGCCGTGCATGCACTGCGAGAACGCTCCTTGCGAGCTGGTGTGCCCCGTTGGCGCGACCGTCCACAGTTCCGAGGGCGTGAACCAGATGGTCTACAACCGCTGCGTCGGGACGCGCTACTGCTCGAATAACTGCCCTTACAAGGTGCGGCGATTTAACTTCTACCTGTACACGGACTGGGACACCGCCAGCATGGAGCTGATGCGCAATCCGGAAGTGACTCCGCGTTCCCGTGGCGTCATGGAGAAATGCACTTACTGCATCCAGCGGATTGAGGCCTCGAAGATTAAGGCGGAGATCGAGAACCGGCAGGTTCGGGATGGGGAAGTCCGAACCGCCTGCCAGCAAGCCTGCCCCACGGAAGCGATCGTCTTCGGCGATCTTAACGATCGGACCAGCCGGGTCGCGAAGCTCAAGCAGCAGCCGCTCGATTACCAGCTGCTGGGCGAACTCAACACGCGGCCGCGCACGACTTACATGGCCAAGGTCCTGAACCTGAATCCGGAACTCGAAAGGGAGCTGTACTGATGCCCGATAGCATCGAAGAGCTGTCTCGAATCGAGGATCTGCTGCCGGTTGTGGAGCCCGGCGTAACGCCCGCGGGCCTCACCGACCAGATCGCCGACATCACCCTCAAGCACCCGAATACCAAAACCTGGCTGCTGTTCGTCGCCCTGGCGACCGTGGGGCTCGGGGCGCTGACCGCCGGCTTTGCGGCGCTACTGCTGCGAGGCGTCGGGGTCTGGGGAATCGATATTCCCGTGGGCTGGGGAATCGACATCGCCAGCTTCGTCTGGTGGATCGGAATCGGCCATGCGGGCACCCTGATCTCAGCCATTCTGCTGCTTCTGCACCAGGGATGGCGCAATTCCATCAACCGCTTTGCCGAGGCGATGACGCTATTCGCCGTAATGTGCGCGGGCATGTACCCGCTGGCGCACCTGGGCCGGCCGTATCTGTTCTATTGGCTACTACCGTACCCGAATAACATGTCGGTCTGGCCGCAGTTCCGCAGCCCGCTGGTGTGGGACGTTTTCGCCGTCTCGACATACTTCACCGTCTCGCTGATCTTCTGGTACTCCGCGCTCATTCCGGATTTCGCCACTCTGCGCGACAAGGCCACGCGAAGAAGTCACCAGTATGTCTACGGCATCCTTTCGCTGGGCTGGCGCGGCTCGGCCCGCCACTGGCAGAATTTCGAGAGCGCGTATCTTTTGCTGGCCGGCTTCGCGACGCCCCTGGTGCTTTCGGTCCACACGGTGGTGAGCTTCGATTTCGCCGTTGCCATCGTGCCCGGCTGGCACAGCAGCATCTTCCCGCCTTACTTCGTTGCCGGAGCCATTTACTCTGGCTTCGCGATGGTAGTGATGCTGGCCGTGCCCGTGCGTAAGATCTGGCACCTCGAGAACGTGATCACGATGCGCCATCTGGACAACGCCGCAAAGGTCATCCTGGCCACCGGCTTGATCGTCGATTACGGCTATCTGATGGAAGCGTTCATGTCCTGGTATGGCGCGGACACCTACGACTCGTACATGATGTACAACCGCATGACCGGCCCGTATAACCCGGTGTTCTGGGCGGTGATCATCATCAACGTGGTGGGCGTACAGGCCCTTTGGTTCAAGAGCGTGCGGAGGAACGTACTGGCTTTGTGGGTCATGTCCTGGGTGATCCAGACCGCCATGTGGTTCGAGCGCTACATGATCATCATCTCGAGCCTGCACCGCGATTACCTTCCTCGGTCCTGGGGCATGTATTCGGCAACGGTTTACGACTGGCTGGTCTTCTGTGGGTCGTGGGGGCTCTTCCTGTTCTGCTTCCTGCTATTCCTCCGCTACGTCCCCATGATCACGATGTTCGAAATGCGGCAGACGGCCCACAAAGCCGCCTCTACCGGAGGGTACGCATGAGCGATGCTCCGCTCTACGGAGTCATGGCGGAGTTCGACGAACCGGAGCACTTTCTGGCGGCCATCCGGCGAACGCGCGCGGCGGGCTACGAGCACATGGACGCTTACTCGCCGAATCCGCTCGAGGGCTTGGACGAGGCCATGCAGTTGAGTAAGTCGCCCGTGTCGCGGATCGTCCTGATCGGCGCGCTCACTGGCGCGTTCACGGGTTTCTTTTTGCAGTACTACGCGGCTGCGCTCGACTTCCCGATCAATGTCGGCGGCCGCCCGCTCAACAGCTGGGTCTCTTTCATCCCGATCACCTTCGAGCTCACGGTGTTATTCGCATGTTTGTCGGCGCTGGGCTTCGGCGTTCTAGGGCTCAACGGCCTGCCGCAACCCTATCACCCGGTCTTCAATGTGCCGCAGTTCGGGCGCGCCAGCCGGGACCGGTTCTTCGTTTGCATCGAGTCCAAAGACGCTCAGTTTGACGCAGCCGATGCCAGGCGGTTTCTCGAAGGCCTGGATCCCCTGGGGGTCTACGATGTCCTGGAATAGGGCGGCGTTGCTCGCGCTGGCCGGCGTGCTCTGCGGCTGCCGCGCCGACATGCAGGACACGCCCAAGGCCAAGACGTTTCGCGCGAGCCGGTTCTACGACGACCGCATGACCGCGCGCCAACTGGTGGCCGGCACGGTGCCGGCGACCGGCTTGGCAGACGACGAATTGCTCTACAACGGCACGGTGGACGGACGCGAGGCGACGGTCTTCCCGTTCCCTGTGACGCGCGAGGTGCTGGCGCGCGGCCAGGACAGGTTCAACATTTTCTGTTCTCCGTGTCACGGCCGGCTGGGCGACGGCGACGGCATGATCGTGCGCCGGGGCTTCCGCCCCCCGCCCTCCTATCACATCGAGCGCCTGCGCAAGGCGCCGGTGGGCCACTTCTACGACGTCATCACGCACGGGTTCGGTTCCATGTACGACTACGCCGCGCGCGTTGCGCCGCGCGACCGCTGGGCCATCATCGCGTACATTCGGGCGCTGCAGTTCAGCCAGAGCGCAACCCTGGCCGACGTGCCGGCGCAGGAGCGGGCGCAACTCTCGGGAGGACGTCCATGAACCCGAACACCGAGCGCGCGGCCTTCCTGATCGGCGGTATCGGATTACTGGCGTGCCTCGCGGGCGCCCTCTTGGACACGACACAGTTCCTGCGCTCCTACCTGTGGGCGTACTGGTTCTGGCTCGGCGCCGCGATCGGCTGCGGCCAAATCCTGATGCTCTACCACCTGGTCGGCGGCGCCTGGGGCTTCGTCATCCAGCGCATCCTCGAAGCCGGCCTGCGGACCATGCCGTTCATGTTCGTGCTCGTCCTCCCGCTCGTGTTCGGGATACCGCGCCTTTACAGCTATGACAACCCGCGAGCCGTCGCGCTCGACAAAGCCCTTCAGCACAAAAGCGCCTATCTGAATGCGCCCGGGGTTATGGCGCGGCTCGCACTTTACTTTGTCATCTGGGGTGTCATCGGCTACCTGCTCTCTTACTGGTCGCGGCGGCAGGACCAGACGGCGGATTACAAGTACATGATCCGCCGCACGCGCTTGAGCGCTCCCGGTATCGTTCTCTACTCGCTGGCAATGTCCTTCGCCGCCGTGGACTGGATCATGGCGCTCGAGCCCGATTGGTACTCGACCATGTTCCCCGGCTTTTACCTTGTCGGGCAGGTGCTCACGGCCTTCGCGGTGGTTATCGTCGTGCTGCGGTTTGTGAGCGAACGCAAGCCGCTTTCGGACGTCATCTCGCCCAAGGACTTTCACGACCTTGGGAACCTGCTGCTCACGTTCGTCATTCTGTGGGCCTACGTGCAGGTGTCGCAGCTAATCATCACCTGGTCCGGCAACCTGCCCAAGGAGATCACGTGGTACCTGCACCGTACCGAGGGCAACTGGGCCTGGGTCACGTTCGTGATCGTCATCTTCCACTTTGCCTTTCCCTTTTTCATTCTCCTGGCACGCGGGAATAAGTTGCAGAGCCACCGCTTGGCCGCAGTGGCAGCATTCATCGTCCTCATGCACTTACTCGACAATTACTGGAACGTCGAACCGGCGTATCACTCGCGCGTCTATATCCACTGGCTGGACCTCGCCGCGCCGATCGGCCTCGGCGGCATCTGGGTAGGCCTGCTGCTCAGGCAGATTAAGCGATATCCGCTCGTGCCGGAGCACGACCCGCGCATTGCGGAGGCCCTGGAGAAGGCGATATGACCAGGCACGAGGAAGCCGCCCGCGGCATCGAGCGCCCGGATCTGTTCGAGGCGCAGGACGTCAGTGCGAACGGCGTCATCATCTTCCTCGCCGGCCTGATCGGATCGCTGCTGGTGATTTTTCTTTTGGTCTGGGGCATGTGGGGCGTGTATGTGCGGCTCCTGACGAAGACCGGACCCGATCCTGTGCCGGCGCTGGGCCAGGTTCCTCCGGAGCCGCGAGTCCAGGCCGATCCGGGTCTTGATCTGTGGCGGCTCCGGGCGCATGAGGACGAGGTCCTGAAGTCGTACGGATGGAGCGACCAGAAGGCGGGCACCGTTCGCATCCCGATCGACCGCGCCATGGACCTACTGGCGCAGCGTGGGCTGCCGGTGCGATCCGGGACCGGGGCGGATGCCGGAGCTCCAGACACCGGGCCCGAATCGGGCGGGCCGCAGACAGGCCAGCCGCTACCGCGGAGGACGCAATGAGGATGGTGGCCCAGGCACTCCTGCCTGCCGCCTCGACACTCATGTCGAGGCCGGCTCGAAACTTGAGTGGTGTTCTTGGAGCCCTGCGAGGCTGTGCCCCCCTCCTCTCGCTCGTCTTCGCCTGTGCCAGTGCGGCATGGGGTCAGGCCGGCCAAGGCATCGTGCCGTGGGTGGAGCGCACCAGGCAGCGGCCCGACTTACTCAAGAAAGTGGCGCTCGAACAACGACTGAACGCGCGGGTCCCGCTCGACCTGGTCTTTCGTGACGAGCACGGTCACGCGGTGCCGCTAGGCACTTACTTCGGCAAGCGGCCGGTGGTGCTGTCCCTGGCTTACTATGAGTGCCCAATGCTGTGCACGCTGGCGCTGAACGGCCAGCTTCGCGCGTTTCGCAGCCTTGACTTCAGCGTTGGCCACGAGTTCGAGGTGGTCGTCGTGAGCATTAACCCGAAGGGAACGCCGGCACTCGCGGCAGCCAAGAAAGCCACTTACCTGAGCAGCTACCGCCGCGCTGGCGCGGAAGCCGGCTGGCACTTTCTGACCGGGACGGAGCCCTCCATCCGGGCGCTGGCCGACGCCGTCGGCTACCGGTACGAGTATGATCCGGAGAGCAAGCAGTACGCCCACCCCACCGGCCTGATAGTGATTACGCCGGGGGGCCGCGTTGCGGCCTACCAGTACGGAGTGGAGTACTCGGCGCGCGATTTGAGGCTGGCGCTGGTGGGGGCGTCCAACGAGAGGATAGGGAGCCCCGTCGCCGAGGTTCTGCTTTATTGCTTCCACTACGATCCCGCCACGGGTAAGTACAGCCTGGCGATCTTGAACTTAGTCCGTGCCGGCGCGGCCGCCACGATTCTGGCGCTCCTGGCGTTCATCCTGATCGCCTCGCGCCGTCATCGCGCGGTGCCGCTCAGGGCGGAGGCACGCCCATGATGTGGCCGTTCACGCCGGCGTTTCCGCTCCAGGTATGGCCCTCCGCGGCGTCGGACGCGGCGCGCGAAATGGACGCCCTGTTCCTGACCGAGCTCGCGATCAGCGCGTTCATGGTCCTGCTGATCTTCGGCTGCATTTTCCTGTTCGCCATTAAGTATCATCGCCGCTCGCCGGACGAACGCCCGCGCCCCATCCGCGGCGGAATCATGCTTGAGAGCGCCTGGTCCGGCATTCCGCTGCTGGTCTTCCTGGTGTTCTTTTTCTGGGGCGCGAAGATCTACTTCGCCAATGCCGCGCCGCCCAAAGACGCGATGCAGATCTACGTCATCGGCAAGCAGTGGATGTGGTACGTGCAGCACCCCAGCGGCCAGCGCGAGATAGACGAGCTGCACGTGCCGGCGGGGCGCGACGTGCAGCTGATCCTCACGTCGCAGGACGTCATTCACAGCTTTTTCATCCCGGCGTTCCGGATCAAGAAGGACGCGGTGCCGGGAATGTACACCACGGAATGGTTCCGCGCCACCACGCCCGGAGCGTATCACCTGTTCTGCGCGCAGTACTGCGGAACGAGCCACTCCCACATGATCGGCACGGTGTACGTGATGAAGGAGGCCGACTACGAGCAGTGGCTCGCGGGCGCGCGCGGCGAGCCGATGGCGGTAGCGGGCGGCAAGCTATATGTGCGCTACGGCTGCGACAACTGCCATGGGCGCATCTGCCCGACTTTGAACCGGCTCTACATGCAGCAAGTGGGGCTGGCCGATGGCCGTGTTGTAAGAGCCGACGAGGCCTACCTGCGGGAGTCGATTCTCGACCCCGGCGCCAAGATCGTAGCCGGCTATCCCAACCTGATGCCGAGCTTCCGCGGCGTGCTCAGCGAGTTGGAAGTGCTCGAGGTCATCGCTTACATCCGCTCGCTCGGCACTCCGGCGCTGGCGGGCGAAGGCGCGGGAATCGGCGCCGGCCAGGGCACGGGCACCGCGTCCGGGATCGCTGCGCCCGACGCGCGCGAGCAGCAGGGGAATCAGAACGCCACCCCGCCTGGCCCCAACCCGCACGTCACGCAGAGCGACCGCTCTTCCGAGATTCAGAAGCGCGAAGGCGGCGAAGTGAGGACCCAGTAATGGCCGCGTCTACCGAACCTCTTGTCGGACGCACCCCGAACTATCTGAACGCGGAGCACAGCGTCAAATCGTGGTTACTCACGACGGACCACAAGCGCATCGCCCTGCTCTACCTGGTGAGCATCACGTTGATGTTCGCCCTGGGCGGCATTTTCGCCATGCTGATCCGCATCGAGCTCATTACGCCGCAGGGCGACTTACTCAGCTCGGACAGTTACAACCGTGCGTTCAGCATGCACGGGATCATCATGATTTTCTTCTTCCTGGTCCCGTCCATCCCGGCGACTTTGGGTAACTTCCTGGTGCCGATGATGGTGGGCGCGCGCGACCTGGCGTTCCCGCGCATCAACCTCCTGAGCTGGTATCTATATATCGCCGGCGCGTTCCTGATGCTGTACGTGATGGCCACGGGCGGAGTGGACACCGGGTGGACGTTCTACGCGCCGTTCAGCTCGTTGTTCTCGAATGGGCGGGTCACGCTGACCGTGCTGGCGGTCTTCATCGTCGGGTTTTCGAGCATCCTCACCGGGCTTAACTTCATCGTCACCATTCACACCATGCGCGCGCCAGGAATGACCTGGGGGCGGCTGCCGCTGTTTCTGTGGGCGCATTACGCGACGGCCGTCATCATGGTGCTGGCCACTCCGGTGCTGGCCGTAACGACGATGATGCTGGGACTGGAGCACGTCTTCCACATAGGCATCTTCGATCCCGCGCTGGGAGGCGATCCGATTCTCTTCCAGCACCTGTTCTGGTTCTACTCGCACCCGGCGGTCTACATCATGATTCTTCCCGGCATGGGCGTAGTCAGCGAGTTGATCGCGTGTTTCTCGCGCAAGCGCGTCTTCGGCTATGGCTTCGTTGGCTTCGCCAGCCTGGCGATCGCCATCCTGAGCTTCCTGGTCTGGGGCCACCACATGTTCGTCTCCGGCCAGTCGGTTTATGCCGGGATGGTGTTTTCGATCCTCAGCTTCCTGGTTGCGGTGCCGTCGGCGATCAAGGTGTTCAACTGGACCGCGACCATGTACAAGGGCTCGATCTCGTATGACACGCCGATGCTGTACGCCCTCGGCTTCATCGGCCTGTTTACCATGGGCGGCCTGACAGGGATGATGCTGGCCACGCTAGGTATCGACGTCCACGTACACGACACTTACTTCGTCATCGCGCACTTCCACTACATCATGGTGGGAGGGGCGGTCATGGCCTATATGGGCGGCCTCCATTTCTGGTGGCCGAAGATCACCGGCCGGATGTATCCGGAAATATGGGGACGGATCTCGGCCACAATCATCTTCCTCGGCTTCAACCTGACCTTCTTCCCGCAGTTCATCGCGGGCTATCTGGGCATGCCGCGGCGGTACCACGCCTATTCGCCCGAATTCCAGGTCTACAACGTCCTCTCGTCCGCTGGGGCTTCGATCCTAGCGGTGGGATATCTGATGCCGCTGATCTACTTCTTCTGGTCGATTCGCTATGGACTGCGGGCGTCTGAGAATCCCTGGGGGGCCACCGGCCTGGAATGGAAGACGGCGTCGCCGCCACCCACGGAGAACTTCGAGCAGCCGCCGATCGTGCTCGAGGAAGCCTACCACTATTCGGACGAGGAGGCGCCCATTGCCTGAAGCCGCCGCGTCACCGTTCCATAGCCGGATGAAGCACCAGTTCGAGACGTTGGCGCAGCAGCATCACGCCGACACGCTTGGCATGTGGGTGTTCCTGGGTACCGAGGTGCTATTCTTCGGTGGCCTCATTACGGCCTACGTGTTGTATCGCACGGCCTATTCAGCGGCCTTCGCTCACGCCAGCCTGACCCTCGACATCGTCTCCGGCACCATCATGACCGTAGTGCTGCTGGGGAGCAGCCTGACCATGGCGATGGCCGTTCACGCCTCCCACCTCGGCAACCGTCGGGCGTTGGCGGTGTTTCTGATTCTCACCATCGTGCTGGGTCTGGGGTTCCTGGGGATCAAGGGCCACGAGTATTACCAGAAGTGGGAGGACCACCACATCCCCGGGCCGGGCTTCGTCTGGGACGGGACGGACGCCCGCGCAGCGCAGTTGTTCCTCTACTTCTACTTCGCTTTGACGGGCTTGCACGCGCTGCACATGATTATCGGCGCAGGCATCATGGGGGTGCTGTTGCTTCAAACCGCGCTCGGCCGCGTCAGGACTTACACGGTCGAAGTCAGCGGGCTCTACTGGCACTTTGTCGATATCGTCTGGATCTTTCTGTTCCCGCTGCTCTATCTGGTGGACAGGCACAAGTAACTTATGCCCAGCACTTCGACTTACTACAAGATCTTCGCGCTGTTGATGATTCTGGCATTCGCCACCACTGGCATAGCCTTCATCGATCTGGGCATCTTCAACCCGATCGTGGCGATGCTCATCGCGGTGACGAAAGCCACGCTGGTCGTGCTCTTCTTCATGCACGTCCGCTACCAGGGTCGGCTGACGTTCGTGTTCGCGATCGCCGGATTCTGTTGGCTCCTGATTCTGCTCCTGCTGATCTCCACCGACTACCTCACGCGGGCCTGGCTGCCTATCCCCGGAGCGATTCCGCCGATGGGGTTTTGAGACAATAGTGCATGCAGCAGGTCGCGAGCGGCTCGGGCTTTCCGAAGCACTTTGATGGAAGGCGCTTCTACAATCCCGGTGCTCCGCAGGCAGCCGGATTCCTCGACGTCCTCCGATGGAAGCTGACCAGCCGGCCGCAACGGTCGCCGCGTTTCATCTCCGATGTTGAGCAATCGAAACCACCCGGCAGCGTCGAAGGGAGCGCGCTCCGCGCCACTCTGGTGAACCACTCGACTGTCCTCCTTCAGCAGCAGGGCTTCAATGTCTTGACGGACCCGATCTGGTCGGGACGAGCCAGTCCCTTGTCCTGGATAGGTCCGCGGCGACGCAGAAAGCCGGGAGTATCCTGGCAGGACCTGCCGCGTATCGATGCCGTACTGATCAGCCACAATCACTACGACCACCTGGATCTGCCGACGCTGCGCCGCCTGGCCGCGCTCGGACATTCCACCTTCATCGTTCCGGCTGGCGTGGCGCGGTTGTTTCGTTCGGAGAAGATAGGCCCGACCCACGAGTTGGACTGGGGCGAATCCGTATCACTTCAGGGCTGCACAATCCACTGCGTCCCGGCTCTGCATTTCTCAAGCCGAAAAATGTGGGACCTCAACACGACCGTGTGGTGTGGGTATGTCATCGAATGTCAGGACCGGCCTGTGTACTTCGCGGGAGACACGGCGTTCGGAAGTCATTTCGCCCAGATCCGGGAGAAATTCGGGCCGCCGCGGCTTGCGCTGCTGCCGATCGGGGCTTACGCGCCGCGCTGGTTCATGTCGCGGGTGCACATGGCTCCCGATGAGGCGGTCAGGGCGCACGAGATACTCGCCGCCCAGACCAGCGTCGCCATCCACCACGGGACATTCCAGCTGACGGATGAGGCGATCGATACCCCGAAGAAAGAGCTGATTGCGTGCGCGCGGGATGCTTCGTTCGTGGTCCTCGATAACGGCCAGTTTGCCGAGATTCCATGATCGTCGAGAGGCACACGCTCGCCCTGGTGAGCATTACCGGCAGTTCGCTCGACGTGCTTGGAGCGCTGTACCTCGCTTACGACCTCCTGGGCGGCGAACACGGCCCACTGCGGACCCTCACCCGGGGAGTTACTTACGGCGCGTTGTTCGGAAGCGGGTACGGCCTCGCCCTCGGGCCTGTCTTTGGGCTCGCGAGCGGCCTGGCGCATGGCGTCACTCTCGCCTGGGAGTACTCCCGCGCTTCGAGGCAGCTTCCCAAACCGGGATTCTGGCAGGACACCGCCATGAGCGCGATTCGCGGAGCCGGCTTTGG
>Ga0265320_10003310_pt1 | contig 10863 bp, 8 predicted proteins | sample 4827metaG_FD_202087 | JGI IMG/M metagenome (GOLD analysis project Ga0265320, IMG submission 202087) | Rhizosphere microbial communities from Carex aquatilis grown in University of Washington, Seatle, WA, United States - 4-8-27 metaG | ecosystem: Host-associated > Plants > Roots > Rhizosphere >...
GCTGAAAGCATCTAAGCGCCAAGCCCATCCCAAGATAAGATCACAATCCACCGCAAGGTGGTGCAAGGTCCGGGTAGACCACCCGGTTGATAGGGCAGAAGTGCAAGCGGAGCAATCCGTTCAGCTTACTGCTACTAATGACCTTGCCGGTTTATGCATATTAAGCGCGCGTTATTCTACGGCGTTTAATTTACCTCCCGACCCTTCCAGACTTTATATTACTTTTCCCGGCTTCGGCCGGGATACAGCTTCCTGGTGATCATTTGCCGGGGGTCCCACCCGTTCCCATCCCGAACACGGCCGTTAAGCCCCGAGCAGCCAATGGTAGTTGGACGATAGGTCCCGCGAGAGTAGGTTATTGCCAGGTTTATGCCCCGGTCTTCCGAAAGGATGGCCGGGGCTTTTTTTTGCTCGGCCTGAGCCGCCTACCTCGCCGACCGGTCGTAGATCTTCTGCAGCATCCCGGCCGGGACGGACGGGGCCGAGGAGACGCCGGTGCCCCGGCTCAGGCTGTGGCGGGTCAGGAGCTGCTCGTTTTCGCGGTCGACGTGGAGCGTCTGCAGGATCCGGGAGCGGGTCTGGTCGAGTGCGGTGCGAAATTCCGGGGCCCGGGTGTCGCCGGGCGGGGCGGACCGCAGGGCGGTCAAGGCCTCATCCAGGCTGGCGAGGAGACTGCGCTTCCGGGCCAGGAGATCCGGTCCGGGGGCGCGCTGATGCTGCTGCAGGAAGCGGTTCTCCTCGAGGGCCAGGTTATAGAGTTCGTCGCAGAGTCTTTGGTGCTGTTGCAGTGCTTCCAGCGAAGTCATGAGGCGGGCAGGGGCGGGGCGGCGGTTTTGGAGGACGCGCCCATCGTGCTCGGGGCGAGGACCTCCGTCAACCGATGGTTGATGCCCTCGCGCCACTCCAGGTGCGCCTGGCGCCATTGCGCCATACCGCCCAGTTCCGTGATCTCGGCGGTGGGGGCGGGGGCCCCGGCCTTGGGCTTCGCCGCATCCATGATCGCCTGGTAGGCCGCGCGGGCCCGGTCCGTCTGGAAGAGCCGCTCATAGCAAAGGGCCGTCTGATAGAGCACCGGCAGCCGCCAGCCCGGATCGGGCGAGAGGCTGGCCAGGCAGTCATAGATCGCGAGGGCGTTGATGGCGTCGCCATTCTGAAAGAAGCGGTTGGCCAGCTGGTTGCCGGTCCGGCGCTGCCAGTAGATCCAGCGGCGGGGGTCGCTTGCCACGCGGGTGTGCTCGGTGTTCAGGAGGGCCAAGGTCGCGGACAGGGCCTCCTGCGGCCGCTTGAGCTCGTCGAGCGCGGTGGCGAGCACGTAGCGGGCCTCCGGCACGTTCTCGTCGTCGGGCCACTGCTCTAGGTAGGTCCGCAGCGTGCCCACGGCGTTGTCCAGGTCGCCCGCGCGCTGCTGGGCGCATCCGGCCATGAAGTGGGCGCGGGCGCGGTCGGAGGCGGCGAGGTCGAGCAGCCGGACCCGGGTGAAGAACTTGCCGGCCTCGGCGAAGTCGCCGGACTCATAGTAGGTCTGCGCGATCTCGAACTGCGCCGTCTTGGCCAGGAGGGTGTAGTGGTCGAAGCCCTGGGCGGGCAGCTTGAGCGTGCTGTTGATCACGCTGTAAAAGTCGGTGAGGGCCAGGTTGTAGGCCCCCATGTCCCGGAGCGTGCGGCCGAGGTCCAGGTAGGCGTCGGGCACGCGGGGGTCGTCGGGAAACTCCTTCAGGAACTTCTCATAGATCGCGACCGCCTTGGTCAGCGCGCCCGCCTTGCGGTACATGTGCGCGAGGCCGAGGAGGGCGGTCTTCTGGTCGGACACCGGGAATTCCGCGCGCTCGAGGATCTGCCGGTAGGCGATCTCGGCGCTGGCGTAGTCGCCATGGCCGGCGAAGTTGGTGCCGAGATGGATCAGCCCCGCGGCCTCGGGATTGGCGGGCGAGGAGGCCGGTGACGGCACCAGGGTGGGAGGCTGCGCGTGGGCGCAGCAGGCGGCCAGCGCGGCGCCCGCGGCGCAGCACAGGCGTCGCAGGGGACTGGGAACCGGCCGGGGAAGACTCATTGCTGCGTATAGGTGGCGCTGCTGGGAGGAATGCTGCGGGGAGCGGTGGAGGCCGAATCGGCGCTACCGGCACCCGGAAATTGGAAATAGGGCAGGAAGTCCTCGGGTCGCACCTGGGCAGGCACGTCGTCGGGCAGGATGGGCGGCACCGTCGGGCCCCGGGGGGCGGCGGCGGGAGCAGCCTTGGCGAGGATCGGGCGGACCGGAGTGGAGGCGACCGAGGCCGCCTTCGCTGCCGCATGCGCGGCGGCTTCCTCCCGTTCGGCCACCTTCGGCGGAGCGCCGGCGGCCGGATGGGTGGAAAGGTCCGGCGGCGGGAGCAGGTCCTCGAAGCGCAACGGCGGCGGTCCGACGAAAGCCAGGTAAGGACGATCGGACTCTTCCGGCACGAGCGGGGTGGGCCCGTCGAGCGGCAGGGGCAGGGAGGTGGCCTGGGTGCTCACCTTGCTGGCCAGCGCCGGCAACAGAAGTGAGAGATAAAGCCACGCTCTGCGTCCCTTCGCCGTTCCCGGCGGTGATACGCGTTGATTCATGACGATTGCGTCGGTCCATTGCGGTGGATCGTTCTGACTGCCCACCCCTACAATCGACTGCCCGGCGGCGTACTTGAGCCGCAATCCCCGACTCGGCCAACTATTTGGCGTCCAGGAGCTGCCGGAGGCGCCGGGCCAGCTCGTCCAGGGTATAGGGCTTGTTGACAAAGTCCTTGTGGCCCAGGAGCTCGAACGCGGCCTTGGTCTCGGGCGTCAGGTGCCCGCTCATCACCAGCACCTTCAGGTTCGGGCGGCAGGAGGCGAGGGTCCGGACGACCTCCAGGCCGGTGGCCCGGGGCATGTTGAAATCGAGGAGGATGGCGTCGATGCTGCAGGCGGAGTCCCGGATGAGGTCGATGGCCTCCAGGCCGTCGCTGGCGCTGGCCACCCGGTAACCCTTGCGGACGAAGGCGATCTTGAGGAGGTTCCGGAGCGGTCCCTCGTCGTCGACGACCAGGAGCGACTCGGTGCCCCCGGGGAAGTGCCCGGCCTGGGGGACGACGGGGGCGACGGCCGCCAGCCCGGACAGCGGCAGGTAGACCTTGAAGGTGCTCCCGGCCCCGGGGGTGCTGTCGACGTCGAGCAGGCCGTGGTGGCTCGCCACGATCCCATAGACGACGGCCAGGCCGAGGCCGGTGCCCTGCAGGGCGGGCTTGGTGGTGAAGAAAGGCTCGAAGATACGGGCCCGGACCTCCGGGGTCATGCCGGTCCCCGTGTCGCCCACCTGCAGGCAGACGTAGGTCTTGTCCTCGCCCGCCCCCAGGCTGGCAAGCATCCGGCCGGAGACGACGGAGGTGGAGACCGTGATCGTCCCGCCCGTGGGCATGGCGTCGCGCGCATTGACGCAGAGATTGAGCACGACCTGCTGCAGCTGGTTCTGGTCGCCGAGGAGCGACGGCAGGGCCTCGGGCAGCTCCAGCTGGAAGACGACCGACCGGGGAAAGGTCTCGGAGAGGAGGCTGGTCAGCTCCTTGGCCAGCTGGCTCAGGTCGAGCGGAACGAAATCCGCCTCGGCCTTGCGGCTGAAGGTCAGGATCTGCCGCACGAGCCCCGTGGCGCGCTGGGTCGCCCGCTTGATCTCCCGGAGGTTGTTCTGGAGGGACAGGTTGTCACCCGCGTGGAACTGGCTCAGGTCGGCATAGCCGCTGATGACGGCGAGGAGGTTGTTGAAGTCGTGGGCCACGCCGCCGGCGAGGGTGCCGAGGCTCTCCATCTTCTGGGCCTGCCGGAGCTGCTCTTCCAGCCGCTTCCGCTCGGTGATGTCCTCGGCGAGGCAGACGAGGTTGGTGATCTCCCCGCCGGCGTTGCGCAGGCTGGACACGTGCACGGCCTCCCAGATGAGGACGCCGTCGGGGCGCTTGCGGGACAGCTCGCCGCGCCATTCACGGCCGGAGCGCACCTCCGTCAGCATTTCCTGGTAGCTCTCGTCGGAGGCGTGGCCCTCGCGCAGGACCGGCAGCTTGTCCTCGACGATCTCCTCAAGGGTATGGCCGGAAACCTGGGTGAACTTGGGGTTCACGTACTGCACCCGCCCGTCCGCGTCGGTGATGACCATGCCGACGGGCGACTGCTCGACGGCGCGGGAAAGCTTCAGATAGAGCTCCTCGGCCAGCCGCTGGCGGGTGATGTCGTGGCCCACGGCGCGCACCGCGAGCGGAATCCCGCCGGGCCCGGGGATCGTGGCCTCCTCCCAGGCGAGCCAGCGCCAGCCCTGCGGGGTCAGCCAGCGATGCACGCGCGCCGCCTGATGGGGCGGGCGGCTCAGCTCGGCGGCGGCCGAGCGGAAGACGGCCATGTCGTCGGCGTTGATCAGCTCGGTGATCGGCAGGCCCGGGATCTCGGCGGCGGTGCGGCCGAACTTCCGCAGGAAGGCCGGGTTGGCCGCGACCAGCCGCCCGTGAAGGTCGCGGCAATAGACGGGCGTCGTCGAGGCGGTCCACGGCCCCAGCAGCGCTTCCTGCGGCGGCTCGCCGGATGGGGCGGTCGCGGGCGCGGTTTCGAGGGCGGTTCCGGGGTGCATGACGGGACAGGAAAGGTTAGGTCAGCCCCTTCAGGACCGTGGGGAGGCGCTTCAGGAAAGGGGGAAGGTTGACGCCCGCGGACGCGTCCTCGCCAAAGAGGATGTTCCAGCCCGGCAGCGCCTTCCAGGCGTCGGCCTCGACCGCGTTGACCTTTTCGAAGCTCCCGCCGACGCCGGCGTGGCGGGCCAGGTAGTCCGCCACCTGCACCGCCGCGGCGAAGTGGTGGTGGGACGGGGCGCGGGCCGGGTCGTGGTGATAGCGCACCGCAAAGACGATCTCCTCGGCGATCTGGTGCCGCTCCAGGTAGTAGGCGCCGATCTGGGCGTGGTCCCAGCCGATCAGCTCGCGCTCGATGGCGCAGACATCCTCGGGCGTCCGGGCCTCGATGCCGGAGGCGGTCATCAGCTCGTCGGGAAAGGCATTGGCCATCACGATCTTGCCGACATGGTGGAGCAGCCCCGCGAGGTAGTCCGTGTCGTCGTCGACCGTGATCGGCGCGGCGGCCAGGAGCTCGCGGCAGAGGAGCGCGGTCCCGACGCTGTGCGACCACAGGTCCTTCCAGAGGTGTCCGGGGACGCGGGGCGAGCGCAGCCCGTCGAGCTCCTCGATGACCGGCGTCGCCATCGACAGCTCGCGGATGCGGCGGACCCCCAGGAAGAAGACCGCCTCCTCGATGTTGTTGATGCGGGCCGAGAGCCCGAAGTAGACCGAGTTCACCATCCGCAGGAGCCGGGCGGAGAGCGAGGGGTCGCGGCGGATCACCTCCGCGATCTGGGAGGTCATGGTTTCCTCGGCATTGACCAGCGACCGCAGGGCGCTCCGGACGCTCTGGAGCGACGCCAGCTTGGGGCATGCGTCCAGCCGGCGCCGGATTTCATCCTCGCCGTAGGGCGCGCCGATAGCCGGCGCCGCTAGCGGTAACGTGGTCGACATGCGTGAAAAAGATGCGCGACAACCGTGCCAAGGCGCGGAACTGCGGCTGGCCCTGACCGTCGCGATCCTTCATCGTCCCGTGGGGGCCTAAATTGAGGGCAAGTTACTCGAAAACGGACGCTTAAGTGCCCGGGGGGCCGTGCCGTTTAGGGAAGCGCAGTCGTGTGCGGTCGACCGATCTTTTCGTCGACATGAGCCTCCTTACCCTCGAAGCGGCCCCCCCGCGAACCGGCGCCCCCGTGGCGCCCGTCCGCCGCGTCCGCGTGATTCATTTCTGCCCCTGGGCCGATCGCCTGGGGGACGGGGAGGCATGGCTGCGCACCCTTCCGCAACTCGATCTTCGCCAGCGCGTAAGCAACCCAGAGGATGCGGGCCTGCTGCGGATGGCGCGGCTCGACTGCGACTGGCACGGCGAGAACGTCCGGGCGCTCGGCTCGATGCGTCACGAGGCCCTCGAATTCCTGCCGGTCCAGGCGCTCGGTCTGACCGGGCTCCTCGACGCCCTGGTCATGCCGGTCGGCCCCCACGAGGAGCGCTGGTTCGTGATCACCGGCCAGCACCCCCAGATGCTCGGCGCGTCCGCGGAGCGGCTGCTGGCCGCCTACGCCCATCATGGGATCCGGATCCTCTATTACGCGTTCGACGAGGCCAGTCGCACGATGCCGTGCTTCGCCGCGATCGCCCCCCGCCTTTCCGTCCTGATCCACGACGAGGCGCCGCTCGCGCCGGCCGGGCAGGCGGCGCTGGCCCGCGACTGCCGGACCTTGCACCGCAGCTGGGTGGCCAACCTCGTTCCCTTCGCCGCACCGTTCTGGGAGGAGCCGGAGGAGAAGATCATCTTCCTCGGTTCCAAGCTCGGGCTGACGCCGCATCGCCAGCGGCAGATCGACTTCCTGCGCGCCCGCTTCAAGGACCGCTTCATCGCAACCTGCGACCACTCGCTCCCGGTGGCCCAGCGGCTCGAGCTCGGCCGCTACAAGGTCGGCTTCTGCCCGGAGGGGCGGAAGTTCACGGGGGAGGCCATGGGACGCACCCACACCGACCGTCCCTTCTGGTCGGGCTGCCTGGGCATGGCGCCCGTCAGCGAGGACTCGAAGGCCGGCGGGCGGCTGGAGGAGCTGCACCAGGCCGGGCTGATCTGGCGCTACCCGCACGGCGACCTCAAGGCGCTGGCCGAGGCCTGCGAGCGGGCGCTGGCCGCGCCGTTGGACGCGCGCCACCGGGTCTACGAGCATTTCAACCGCGAGGAGACCGTGGGCTCCGTCGTGGCGGAGGCCATCGCCGCCGCGGGGGCGATCGACGGCTGAGCCGGCCCCCAACGATGCTGGCTCCAGAACAACAGGCCCGGCTCCAGGCCGCCGTCGGCCACCATCTCGCGGAGCGCTACGACGAGGCTGCCGGCATCTACGAGCAGATCCGGGCATCGGCCCAGAAGGATTTCCAGATCAATCATCTCCTGGGCGTCCTGCGGCACCAGCAGGGGCGGTCCGCCGAGGCCCTCGTGCTCCTTGAGGCGGCCCGGAAGGCGATGCCGCGCTCGGCGCCGACCCTCATGTGCCTCGGGCTCGCCCTGAGCGCGCTGGGACGCCAGCGCGAGGCGGAGAAGGCGCTGGGCGCCTCGCTGACCCTGGCGCCGAACGACGCGGAGGCCTGGGCCAATCTCGGGGGCGTGTACGCCGTGAGCGCGCGCACGGAGCTGGCGCTGACGAGCTTCCAGCGCGCGATCCGGATCAAGCCGGACTACGCCGACGCCTGGTGCGGGCTGGGTTCGGTGCTCCACGCCTCCGGCCGCAGCGGCGAGGCCGTGGCCTGCCTCGACCGGGCCCTGGCGCTGGATCCGGGGAGCAGGAAGGTCCGCTTTGCGCGGGCCCAGGCCCTGCTCGCGCTGCATCGCGGCGAGGAGGCGCTGGCCGATTTCGACGCGCACCTGGCGCTGCGCCCCGACCACCACCAGGCCCGCAGCTTCCGGCTTTTCCTCCTGAACTACCGCGACGACCGCTCGCGCGAGGCCGTCTTCGCCGAGCACGCCGCCTATGGCCGGGCGGTCGAGGAGGCCGTGCGCCCCGCGGAGCTGCCGCCCCTGGCCCAGAGCCCGGAACCCGGCCGCCGGCTGCGGCTCGCGTTCCTGTCCCCCGACCTGCGCGGCCACTCGGTGGCCTATTTCATCGAGCCGATCCTGGAGCACCTCGACCGCACGCAGTTCGAGGTCATCCTCTATCACGACCATTACTGCGTCGATGCGACGAGCGAGCGTCTGCGCACGAAGGCGGCGCTCTGGCGGAATTTCTCGGGGTGGGGCGACGCCGCCGTCGAGGAGGCGATCCGGGCGGACGCGCCGGACGTCCTGGTCGACCTCGCCGGGCACACCGGCTTCAACCGGCTCGAGCTCTACGCCCGCCGGCTGGCGCCCGTTCAGATGACCTACCTCGGCTACCCCGGCTCGACCGGCCTGCGCTCGATGGATTTCCGTCTGACCGACGCGATCGCCGATCCGATCGGGGAAACCGACCACCTGCACACGGAGACGCTCCTGCGCTTTGCCCCCGCGGCGTGGGCCTACGGGCCGCCGGTGGACGCTCCCGCCCCCGCGCTGTCCCCGGGCCTAAGGGGCGAGGCTGTCACGTTCGGCTCCTTCAATGCGCTGTCAAAGGTCAGCGGGTCCACGCTGCAGCTATGGGGGGAGCTCCTGGCAGCGATGCCCGAGGCGCGGCTCGTCCTCAAGAGCTCCGGGATGGAGCCGGAGCGGCACCGGGCGCAATTTGCCGCGGCGGGCCTGCCGATGGACCGGACCGAGCTTCTCACGTTGGCGCCGGATATTCCCTCTCATCTCGCGTGCTACTCCCGGATCGATGTCGCGCTGGATCCCTTCCCCTATAACGGCACGACGACGACCTGCGAGGCGCTCTGGATGGGCGTGCCCGTGGTGACGCTGGCGGGCGACCGCCACATCGCGCGGGTAGGGGCCAGCCTGCTGACGGCGGTCGGCCATCGCGAATGGATCGCCAGCTCCCGCCCGGATTACGTCCGGATTGCCGTGGCGCTGGCTCGCGACGGCGCGGCCCGGCGCGCCCTTCGCACCGGCCTCCGGGAGGAGATGCTGGGTTCGCCCCTGCTGGACCACGCCCGGCAGGCGCAGCGCTTTGCCGCGGCGGTGCGCGGCTGCTGGCGCGGCTGGTGCGCGAAGGCCGAGACCCGCGCCCGGGAGGAACTTTCCGTCCCCGCATGAATCCGTCCCGCGTGGCCCAGGCGCTGCAGGAGGCCCTCGCCCTGCACCAGGCCGGCCAACTCGAGGCGGCGGCGGCCGGCTATGCCCGGATCCGCGCCGCCGCGCCCAGGAATTTTGACGCCGCCCACCTGGCGGGAACCCTGGCGCTCCAGCAGGGGCGCCTGGACGCCGCCGCAAAGGCCCTCGCCCAGGCGCGGAGGCTCGATCCGCGCTCGGCAGTCTGCGCGCTGCGCCTCGGCGTCGCCCTCGTGGCGCTGGGCCGGGCGCCCGAGGCCGAGGCGGAGCTGCGGGCGGCGCTGGGACTCGATCCCGCGCTGCCCGAGGCGTGGTTTCATCTGGGCCGCACCTTGGGGCAACTGGGGCGGATCGACGACGCCGTTGCCGCCTTCGGGCGCGCCCTTGAGATGCGGCCCGCCTATGCCGAGGCTTCCGACCAGCTGGGGGCGCTGCTCGCCGGCAGCCACGGCCAGGCGGCGGCCGAGCCGCACTTCCGCCGCGCGACCGAGCAGGAGCCCGGGTTCGCGCGCGCCTGGTGCAATCTCGGGATATCGCTGATCTACCTCGGGCGCCTGACCGATGCGATCGCCTGCCTCGACCGCTCGCTCGCGCTCGATCCGCAGTTGCATCACGCGTGGGCGGGCCGGGGTTTGGCGCTCGAGCGCTGCTACCGGATTCCCGAGGCCGTGGAGGCCTACGGCCGGGCGCTGGCCGGCGAGCCGGGAAATCACCAGGCGCGCAGCGCCCGCCTCATGGCGCTGCACTACCTCGACGGGGTGTCCCGCCTGGAACTGCGGCGGGAGCATGAGGAATTCGGCGAGATGGCCGAGGCGGCGACGAAGCCGCCGGGCGACCCCCTGCCGCCCGCTTCCGAACGGCGCCTGCGGGTCGGATTCCTGTCTCCGAACCTGCGGACCCACTCGGTCGCGCATTTCTTCGAGCCGCTGCTGGCGCAGCTCGACGGGGACCGGTTCGAGGTTTTCCTTTACCACGATCATCCGGTGGTCGATGCGACGAGCGACCGGCTGCGGCAGCAAGCGGCGCATTGGCGGCACGTCGCCGGCCAGCCGGACGGCGCCCTGGAAATCCAGCTGCGCTCCGACCGCCTCGACCTCCTGGTCGACCTCGCAGGCCACACGGAGCTCAACCGGCTGGCGCTGTTTGCCCGGCGCCCCGCCCCCGTGCAGGCCACCTACCTCGGCTACCCCGACACGACCGGCCTCCGGTCGATGGATTTCCGGCTGGTGGATGGGATCACCGACCCGGAGGGCTCCGAGGAGCTGTGCACCGAGGAACTCCTGCGGTTTTCCCCCACGGCCTGGTGCTACGCCCCTCCCGCGGAGGCGCCGCTCCGGGCGCCACCGCCTTCGGCCGGCGGCCAGCCGGTGACGTTCGGGTGCTTCAATAATTTCGCCAAGGTCACGGATGAGACCCTGGCCGCGTGGGGGCGGGTGCTGGCGGCGGTGCCGGGTTCACGCCTGCTGCTCAAGAGCTTTGGACTCGGGGCGCCCGCGCTCCAGGAGGCGGCTCGCCGCCGCCTGGCCGCGGCCGGCATTGATCCGGCGCGGGCCGAGCTGCTCGACCACGCGGGCTCGCTGGCCGGGCACCTGGCGACCTACGCGCGGGTGGACATCGCCTTCGATACGTTTCCCTACCACGGCACGACCACGACCTGCGAGGCGCTCTGGATGGGCGTGCCGGTCGTGACGCTGGCCGGCGACCGCCATGCGAGCCGGGTGGGGGTCAGCCTCCTGACCGCCGTGGGCCGGACCGAATGGATCGCGCGGGACTGGAAGGAATACGGGCGGATCGCGGCGGCGCTGGCCCGCGACCCAGCCGGGCTGGCGGCGGCCCGCACCGGCCTCCGGGACGAATTGCGGGGCTCGCCCCTGCTGGACCATGCCGGCCAGGGCGAGCGCTTCGGCGCCGCGCTCGAGGCGATGTGCCGCCTGCGCACGCCCGCGGAAACCTGCGGGGCCTGATTCCCATGGCCCACCCGGTTTTCACGATGCCGACGCTCGGCTACAACGGCCGGTTCGCCAACCAGCTGTTCCAGTACGCCTTCCTGCAGCTCTGCGCCCGGCGGCGCGACGCGGCCATCCA
>Ga0265320_10003312_pt1 | contig 10861 bp, 7 predicted proteins | sample 4827metaG_FD_202087 | JGI IMG/M metagenome (GOLD analysis project Ga0265320, IMG submission 202087) | Rhizosphere microbial communities from Carex aquatilis grown in University of Washington, Seatle, WA, United States - 4-8-27 metaG | ecosystem: Host-associated > Plants > Roots > Rhizosphere >...
GCGGCGCGGTCGATTTGGGCGAAGCTTTCGCATCCTCAAATTCGCGACGATGCTGGAAAACAGTCCGAATCTGCCCGGCGGCGACATCACCGTCGGCAACGATCCGCGAATTCTTCCCATCGGCCATTTTCTTCGCGACACCAAGATCAACGAACTGCCGCAGCTCATCAATATCGTGAAGGGCGAGATGAGTGTCATTGGGCCGCGCCCGTTGACGCTCAGAGTCGCCGCCCTGTTTCCCGACGACTATTGGCAAAGAATTGCCGGACTGCGCCCGGGCCTCTCCGGGATCGGTTCGATCGTGTTTCGCGACGAGGAAACGCTGTTGGCCAAGGCGCCGGACCGGCAGGCCATCTATTCCAAGGCGATCGTGCCGTACAAAATGGCGCTCGAAATCTGGTACTCCGAAAATCAGTCGCTGATCGTCGATCTGAAATTGATCGCGTTGACCATTGCTGCGGTGCTGCGCCCAAACCTCCTGGCCGAGCATTATTTGTCGAGCCTGCCGCCGGCACCTCCCGAGATCGCGGCCTTGCGCATCCAGGCAAAGAGCCGAAACTGACGCTCGTTCAATCGCGCGTGGCTCGCCACCAACTGCGGCTCGCGCGCTTTCGGACCACATCCTTCAGGACATCCAACATCGCATCGGCCAGAGCGTTGCGGTCGTAGGAGGTGGCCAGCTTTTCGCATCCGGCCTTCAGCCGCACGAGAAGGGCGCCGTCATTCGCCAATTTGTTCACGGCATCGAGAAACGACGCCTCGTCCTCGGGCTCGAAGAAAAGACCTGCATCGTATCTCTCCACGATCGAACGGGCTTGACCGTCCACGCCGAGCAGGATGGGCTTCAGCATCGACGTCGCCTCGAAAATCTTGGATGGAATGACGGTCAGAAAGGTCTCTGCCCTCCGAAGCGGAACAAGCGCGACTTCCGAGAGCCCAAGATACTTCTCGACGTCCTCGCGCGGTACCGGGTCCAGCATGGTGACATTGCTGAGCCCAAGTTCAGCGGCCAATTTGCGCAATGCCGCCTTTTCGGCCCCATCACCTATAAAAAGGAAATGTATTCGCGGATCGGTGATTTTCGCGGCCGCACGCAAGACGAAATCGAGTCCATGGGCCATGCCGTGAGTGCCGATATAGGCAAAGACGAATTTTCCCGAGAGACCCAATTTGTCGGCCAGCGCCGAGTCGAGCGTCTTTGGCGCGAACTGCTCGCGATCGACGCCGTTCGTGACGATCTGGATCTTGTCCGGCTCTATTCCGCGGCGGGCGATGTGCTCCTTGAACGCCGGAGACACGACCACGATGCAGTCCGCGTGCCAGTAAAGGAAGTGTTCCACCTTCTCGAGAAGGCGGATGATGAGATTGCGCCGCATCACGCCGACCGCCATGATCGAGTCCGTCCAAAGATCGCGAACCTCGAATATCCAGGGGCGGCGCGTGACGATCGACAGCGCGCATGCGGTGAAGATCGGAAAGAAGTGCGGTGTCGACGCGATCAGGATGTCGCTGCGGTGAAAAAGTCCAGCGATGAAGCCGTTGACCGCGAAGCTGAGGTGATCAATGACCCGTTTCACGACGCCGGCATTGGGAACGATGTAACTCCATACCCTGACGACCCGAATCCCCGCCATCGTCTCGGTTTGATAGAGCCGGTTGCGATAGCCCGGATAAACCCGCCCTTGTGGGTAATTCGGCGCGCATGTGATGACCGTCACAGCCGCGCCCTGCTGCACCCATCGGGCACAGTGCTCATAGGTGCGACTGGCGAGGGCGTTTACTTCGGGAGGAAAATTGTCAGGCAGGAAGAGGATTTTCATGACGTGTCGTGTGGTACCGCTTTCCGGCCGGAATGCTGCCAGGCATCGCATGCGTGCGGAGGTTCTGCCACAACAATGCGTGGGAATGCTACCAGGTCAATACGGTTTCGAGCGTCGGCTCCGAGGAATTGATGGCGATTTGAGGCGCGGAAAGCCGCAAGCCGAACTCCGGACACCATTGGGAATTGTCGAGCGTCAGTGGCTGTGAGGATTGCAGCCGGATGACGCGGCCGGATGGAAGCGCAAGTTGCGCCATGCAGCCGTCGACTTGTGCCGTAATGCCCGCGGGCAGATGAAATCGGGCCGCCGCCGAAACGAACGGCCCTTCGATTCTGTCCCGCACCAGAAGCCTACCCGGCGCCAGCGCCCATTCGCGGTGGTGGATGCGGCGAGCGAAGAGCCTGCTATATCCGTCGTGCGAGGCCGATATCCTGCAGAGCTCGCCTTGCCGCTCGGCTCGGACGCCATTTACCCGGGCCCTGCGACCGACACGAAATCCGCTCCAGACCTCGGACGAGTCTTGGCCATCCAGTTCCAACGTGCTGTGCGCGGCCGTGGAGCGCTCGAACCGGCGCTGCGGGCCGTTGCCATATTCCGAGGTCCCTGCGTTCACGATCACCCGTTCCGTACCCAAGGACATCTCGAATGAGAGCGTGTCGGCATGGGCATGACCAGGCAGATAGTCCGGCCCAATCGGCGCAGCGTCGATCAGGACGACTGCGTCACCCGACGCCGCTCGCAGATATCCGGATTCCTTCAAGCTTGTGATGCCGCCTTTCACTTGCGACACGGGGTCCAGGCTGAGCCGCGACGCATAATCTTCGAGTTGGGCACGTGTCGGGGCAATTCCGAAGGCGGCGTCATTGAAGAAAGACAGGCCACCGTCCGGATGACTCATCGCGCCAAGCCAAGACCGCATCGCCCGCGCGACCGCTCGCCATCTGCCCGTCGTGTCTTCACCCACAACACCGTAGCGTCGCGCAAGATTCAGCAGATCGAGCATGTCTTCCAGGACGATCGCATGGTACATCGGCGAGCGTTCGAAGTGCCCGCCGTCGGCCAGTATCTGTTCCTTGAGCTGATCGTCCAGGACCGACAGTCCGCGAACGAGCCATCGTTGCGCTTCCGCGCCATCGAAGAACGCGCCCGCGAAAATTAGCGCCTTCGCGTTTTCCAGAAGATGGTTCCCCAACAGGTGCCACTCGAGATTTGCTTGCAGCCACCGGGCCTGCGTGGCGAGGCTGTCGAGCCAGGACCGCTCCAGACTGGCGCCTTGGAGCACCCATTTGACCCAGTTCACGATCCTCAACGATGTCGGATACGGCTCCCAGCCATTGCCGGTGCCGGCCGGGTTCTTCGCGATCCAGCGTGCCATCAGGGCGCGATGCCAGTCGGCGCGGGTCTCCCGCCCTTGCGCATTGAGATCGTCGAAATAATGCAGATTGTAGAGCCAGAGCTTGTCGCGGGCCGGATCGTTCCATTGATCGGTGGCGTCGATCATGCCATCCTGATTCAAAAAGCGGACATGCGTCGGCGCGAAGAGGGATTGCGGGCGTGCAACCGGCTCTATCCACGGTCCGCCAGCGGGACGGCGCGGCGGTGCCGGCGCGAAATCGGGCGTCTGCCACCGCACGAGCCGAAATGCCCGTCCGTACAGTTGCACCGGCTTGAGATAGGAGACGGTTCGCAACAACCTGAGAAGCTGCATGGCGATCTATCGCGCGCGCGCTGCGGCTTCGATCGACACGCGGCTGACTTCGAGGATTTCGTCCAGCGGGATCGGCGACGTCCCTCCGGTCTTGACCGCCTGCACGAATGCGGCGGCGCAGGCGCCTTGGCCCTTGTCCTGGCTCCAGGAGCTCATCCTCGAGAAGCCCGGCCATCCAAATCCGACGAGCGATCTGAAATTGTCGAGCACCAGCACGCGGCCGGCGCAAAACACCTCCAGCCGCTCCTTGGGATAGGCCTTGTGGCCATTGGCGAGATAGTTGATCACACCGAACGAACCATCCGCGAAGCGCAGCGTTAAGGTCGCGATGTCGCTGCGCGCCGGCCCTCCGGCTTTTGCCATGGCGGTAATGTCAAAATCGTGCACGGCGCTCCCCGCCAAGTGGCGCAGCAGATCGATGAAGTGGCACGCCTCCCCGACGATGCGCCCGCCGCCGACTTCCTCGTCCTGTGTCCAATGTGCGTTGGGAATGGCGCCCGCGTTGACGGTCATGACGAATACTTTGGGCTCGCCGATCGAGGCCAGAAGCGACTTGGCCTTCACGACCATGGGTGCGAAACGCCGGTTGAACCCGACCATCAGCAAGGGCCCGGCGTCCGCGCAGGCAGCGATGTCATCGAGTTCTTCGAGCGTCAGGCACAGCGGTTTTTCGACAAAGACGTTTTTCCCGGCGCGAAGCGCAGCGCTGGCATAGCGAGCATGACTGTCGTGGCGGCTGGCGATGCAGATCGTATCGATAGCGTCGTTCGCCAGCACGGCGTCGCTGTCGGATGACACGTTTGCAAAACCCATCTTGCGGCCGTAGTGCATGGCGGAGACGCCGCTTGCCGACACGATCGTGTCCAGCGCGGCTCCGGCTTCCTTGAAGGCCTTGATGAGGACGCGGCCGCCATAATTACCGGCACCGATAAAGCCGGTGCGCGCGCCGCGCGAAGCGGGATGCTGCGCCAGCCGGACCGTCGTCGATGCACGCCCATCCGCAGCGGATCCCACGGGATAGGTCAGAAGGATGCCGAGCGAGTCGGCGACCGACGTCAGCACATCGTAACCCTTTTCCGCGTCTTCGATGGCAAAGCGATGCGTTATGAGCGCCCCGAGGTCGAGCTTGCCCTCGGCCATCATGTCGAGCACGGCCTCGAAGTTGCGCTGCTCGGTCCATCGCACGAAGCCGACGGGATAGTCCTGGCCGCCTTCCTCGAAGCTGGGGTCGTAGCGGCCCGGTCCATAGGAACAGGAAACCTGAAAGCTGACTTCCTTCTCATAGAAGTCGGCGCGATTGAGATCCAAGCCGGCGACGCCGATCAGCACAACGCGTCCGCGCTTGCGGCACATCTTGGCGGCCTGGGACACCGGCTCGCTGCTCTTGGCGCTCAGCGCCAAGAGGACGCCGTCCACGCCGCGGCCACGCGAGAAGGCCAGCGCCCGCTCCAGCGGATCCTCATTCTTCGACAAATCGACGGTTTCGGCGCCGAAGCTGCGGGCCAGCGCCAGCCGTTGCGAATTGGTGTCGATGCCGAGGACACGGCAGCCGTTGGCGCGCAACATCTGCACGGCCAGAAGGCCCACCAGACCCAGTCCGGTCACGACGAAGCATTCGCCCAGGCTGGGCTCGGCGAGGCGCATGCCCTGCAGCGCCACGGCGCCGAGAACCGCGAACGATGCGCTTCCGTCGTCCACGCCGTCCGGGATGCGCGCGCAAAGGGTCCAGGGAGAAACCACGACTTCGGCGTGCCGGCCGTTCGACACAACGCGGTCGCCGGGGCTGAATCCTTCGACGCCCTTCCCCACCTCGAGCACCCGGCCGACATTGCAGTAACCGACGGCCATCGGCTGATCGAGTTTGCTGCGGATCGCCTCATAGGTCGACGCCAGCCCGTCCGTCCGCACCTTTCGGATGGCGTCGACGACGCGTTCGGGTTGCTGGAGCGCTTTCGACACCAGCGACCCGCGCGCAAAGTCGGTCAACATGCGCTCGGTACCGGCCGAGATCAGGCTGACCGCCGTTGCAATGCGAAGGTGCCGGGGACGGCAGAGCGGCGCCGGCACATCCGCTACAAGCGTCTTTCCACCTTGGAGATCCTGAAGTACCTGCTTCATGTCACACGCGTGCTTCCACCAACAGGTAGAGCCCAAGTCCGCGACCAACCCGCCGCAAGAGCGAACGCGGCCATAGTCCTTTCGCGACTCTCAGCATCGCGCCCTGATGTCGCGCGCCCACCTCGCCTTGCAGCAAGTCGCCGTGGCTCAACTGAACGCGGACGCGAATGTCGCGAAAGCCGGCCTTGCGAAACATCTCCTGCGCTTGCCGCGGCGTGTAAGCCTTGGTCCCGGGGCTTTCCAGGTGTTCGGCGTAGATGTCGCCCATCGGGCGGAGCGGCCGTCCCGACAAGAGTCCGTAGCGCAGCCACAACATCGCGCCGACGATGGACCATGTGTTGTAAACCATCACCCTGGCGACTCCGGCAGGCCGCAATACACGCGCCGCCTCGCGAAAGCAGGCCTGCGTGTCGGGAGAGTGGTGCATGACGCCCCAGGAGTAGACGATGTCGAAGCTGCCCGACTCGAACGGCAGATTTTCGGCGTCGCTGATCCGAAGATCGGACGCGAACCCTTCCAAAGTGAGACGATCGCGCGTGAAATCTATCGCGCGGCTCGTCAGATCGATTCCGGAAAGGCTCTTTGGCTTTGCCCGAGCCCACATGAGGTGATCCGCGCCCATTCCAACGCCGATCTCCAGCACATCCCTGCCGGGAGCGTCGCCGAAGCGGGCGAACTCGAAAATGTAGGGCTCCAGAGCGTAGCGAATGCGCTCCTGCGTCGAAAAATTGAAGCCGTCCTCGGCCTCCGCATAGGCTTCGCCGCAGCTTTGGCTGTTCCAAAAATCGTGAACGTCCACCTTGCCGGTCGTGCTGCTCGTCATCGCCAATTGCTCAACTCGCCATCTCGACCCTGACGGAGCTATCGGCCGCAGCGTCCCCGAAATTCCGGCACCACAATTCGATGCAAGCAAGCGAAAAGAGGGTGTAAGACCCGTCCCGAACGCCGGTCAGGTCATCCCGCCGCAACTGTGCGACCGCTTTGGAGTCAAAAAGACCCCGGGACTTGATCGTGTCGGACGAAAGCAAATCGTCCATCATCGCGCGCATGTCGCCCTTCATCCATTTCCGAAGCGGGGCTCCGAAGCCGGTCTTTTTCCGGTCCATGACGATATTCGGCAGAATACCCACCTGGGATTCCTTCAATATCCACTTGGTCACCAGACGTCTACATTTCCAAGCGACGGGCACCTGCGCCGCGAACCGCACGAGTTCCAGGTCGAGCAGCGGCACCCGCACCTCGACGCCCGCCGCCATCGCCATCTTATCAGTATAGATGAGGTTGTGATCCGCCAGGAAGAACCGCCTCTCGAGCGCAAGGCACTTCTCGAGCGCAGGCATGTCGTCACAGCGGCTCAATACGTCGTTCAAGGGAGCGAATACGTCATCCTGATCCGATGCCGCCAAGACGTCGCGCGACAGCAGATCATCGCAGATCCCGGCCGGCCCCCATGCGAAGTTGGCCGCGACGCGCGCGTCGCCGTCCTGCCGAAGCGAACCAAACGCCTTCGCGATGCGCCGGCCCATGGCGGAGCCGTGGTCGAGCCGGTCCGCGGCCCTCGACAGTCCATGTCGCATCGCGCGCGGCATCGATTGCCACAGCGGGTCCATCGCGAGAAGCACGTGCCGCCGATAGCCGCTGAACAGATCGTCGCCGCCCGCGCCCGAAAGCAGAACCTTGATCCCGTGCTGCCGCGCCAGCCGGCTGATGAAGAGAACGTTGAGACAAGCCGGGTCCGCCAGGGGTTCGTCCAGCGTGGCCACCATCTGCGCGACGTGATCGCACATCATGTGCGCATCGACCTTCACTTCGTGCAACGCGACGCCGAGGTGCTTGGCGACTTCGCGGGCATATGGCAGATCCTCGGGAGCCCCGGGTTCAACCTCGGTCGTGTCGATCGTGAAGCATTGCACATCGGATTTGGTTCGCCGCATCGCCGCAACGACGGCACTGGAATCGAGACCGCCGGACAGAAACGCTCCAACCGGAACGTCCGCGACCATCTGCCGATCGACGCAACGGGCGATCAGGGACTGCAACTCCGCGGCACAGTCCTTTGCGGTCCAGTCCGTTCGCGGCGCATAGGTCGGCGGGTGCCAATACTGCCAGCATCGCACCAGCTTGCCGTCCCGCACGATCATGGCAGAGCCCGGCTCAAGCTTGCGGACGTGCTTGAATGGCGTCTGTTCCCCGGGGCACCAGAGGAAGGTGACGTATTTTCGTATCGCCGAGACATCGAGTTCGCGATCAAAATGCGCCAACCGGGTCAGCGCCTTCAATTCGCTTGCAAACGCAAAGCCGTCCGCCGTTTGCGTGTAGTAGATCGGCTTGATGCCCATTTGATCGCGCGCGATGAACAGTTCGCCCGTGACCTTGTCGTGAATGGCGAAGGCAAAAATGCCGTTCAGCTTGAGAAGAATTTCCGGACCGAACTGGACGTACCCTTCGAGCAAGACTTCGGTATCGGACGTTCCGCGGAAGCTGCAGCCGCGAGCCAGGAGCAAGCTCCTGATCTCGTGGAAATTGTAGATCTCTCCGTTGTAGGTGATGGTGTATCGGCCGTTGGCGCTATGCATCGGCTGAAAGCCGGTCGGGCTCAGATCGATGATGGAAAGACGGGCGTGGCCGAGGCCGATCGTTCCCGTCCCGTCCAAATAGATTCCGTTGCCGTCCGGGCCCCGATGTTTGATCGCGGCGATCGCCGACGCCAGGGTGGAGCGCGCGACCTGTGCCCGACTGGATATTCCGACGATCCCGCACATGCTCTGCTCAATCTCCCGGCGGACCGATGCCCGGCTCTACGTTTAGCCGGACGCCAGCGTCATTCGTATTGCGGAACCCGCGGGTCCGGCGGGCCGGGTTGCGGCCGCGCCGGCGGATAGTCATGCCCGAGAAGGTCCATTTCCCTGCGTTTGTATATGATCATCCGGTGGACGTCGCGGCGCAGCAACGCCCAAATAATGCCCACCCGTCCTGCCCGCCAAACGCCTGAAACTATTATATAATATAGGAAAACCGCCGCCGGCGTCAGTGGGAAGTAGAGCAATCGCGCCTTGAGCCAGGTGCGCCTTTGCAAGGCATTTCCGAACAGCTTGGGTTCGGTCGACAGCCGCGCGCCGCGCCTGGCGATGAGGGCTTCGGCGGTCGAATAGGAATTTTGCTTCGCGAACCAATGATCCAGATTCGGGCTGTCATGATGTTCGAGCGTCCCATCGAGTCTCTCGATTCGACCGGCGACGATGGGGTGTTCGTTCACCAGAACGTCGGAAAACCGGCAGGCGCCGGACCGCCAGATCCGCAAGAGGTCCTGCCGAACGGGAAGCGATTTGCCCATGAACCAGAGACGGCGGCGGACGATATAGCCATCCGCCGTCGCGTTCGCGATGGCCGATCGGATTGCCTGTTTCAAAGCGTCGGTCAAACGCTCGTCGGGATCGAGCTTCATCGTCCAAGGGGCCGTGATCGGCAATGCGGTCGCGGCGAAGTTCCACTGATCGCCAAATCCCCTGAACTTACGCTGCACGACCTTGACCCCGTGCTTCAGCGCGATATCGATGGTCGCATCCGTGCTGTAACTATCGATGAGGAAGATTTCTTGAGCAAAACCGGCAATGTTGGCCAGTACGTCTTCCATATTGTGCGCCTCGTTGAGCGAGATCATCACAACCGCAATCGGCACCGGCGTATCGGATTGGCTCATGTCTCGCACTAATCCATGCGCACGAATGGCGGGACCGGTCCGCCCTGAACGACCCAGCGATAAACTTCGGACATGTCGCGCGCAACACGCTGCCAGGAAAATTCCCGGGTCATCCATTCTCGCCCTTTGGCGCCTCTGCGCGCCAGCTCTTCGCGATCCAGGGCAAGGGCCTGTTCCAACGACCCTTGGATTGTCGAAGCGCCGGTTTCGATCCACCAGCCGCAATCGTTTTCGACTATTCCGCTCCAGGGCGTGCCCTTGGAGGCGATCACCGGAACACCTTGGGCCAGGGCCTCGGCCACGGTCATTCCAAAATTCTCGTTGAACGAGGGAAGTATGAACAGATCGGCGTCGGCATATTCCTCGGCCTTCATCTCGGCGTAGCGCGGCCCTGCAAACGTCACTCTCTGCAGGCCCAATTTATGAGAGAGCTGGCGCAGGCTTTCCGAATAGGCCTCGGGCCCGCCGCCGACGAGTCGCAACTCCCAATCGGGAAAGCGCGAAGACACCGCACTCCAAGCCGTCAGCAGCGATTCAATTCCCTTCTTTTGGTGCAAGCGCCCCAAATAGAGGAGCCTGCGCGGTCCGCCATCGCGCGCCCCTTCCCGCTTCAGCGGCGCAATGTCGATGCCGTTGGGGATCACGGCAACGGGTTGCGACAGGCCGAATTTGCGGATGTCACGATACTCATCCTCCGATGTCGCATGGATACAGCGGGCCGCGCGCGCGGCCGAACCTTGCATCAAATACCAAAACGCCTTCTTGATGTTCGCGGAATATGTCAACGGAACGGCGCCCAGCGTGCCGCGCGGCGAAATCAGAAGCGGCTTGCCCGCGCGGGCGGCAGCCCATGCCGGGTAGATATTCGGCATGACCCACAATCCGTGCGAGTGAACGATATCGACGCCGCCTACGAGTTCAACGAGCGACGCATTCAATGCGCGGGACAGAAACAGGCGGTGCGCAAACGGCACATTGCGCAGATCCTGAGCATAGCGCGATTGCCGTACCGATACCCGCACACCGGGGGCTTGATCGCCGACCGAAAGAAGGTGCACGTCGTTTCCCTGTTCGGCCAAGGCTTCCGCGAGCCGCGGCACGCTATAGGCGGGTCCGCTTGCTTCATCTTCGAGGGTGGGAACGATTTCAATGATCCGCATGGCCGCTGGCATTCGCTGGGAGCCGCAGATTTTTCCGAATCATCCGTTCATTCCAAACGAAGCCGCAAAGACCTCCGTCAGCCGTGCGAAGTTTCCCTGCGAAAGATTCCGCAGTCTGTCGAAATTGAAATTTTGATGCCCTCCGGCAAACATCGATACCAAGACCGTTCCATCTCGATTGTTCAACAAGGCATAATCCAGCACCGCAGCACGCAACGCCTGACTCGCCGGCATGTGGTAACCGAATTCCTTGAGCGAATCCAACAATCGAGATGCGCCTTCCTGGCCCAACGCGCTGAACCTTTCGTTCAGTCGGCTGTACACCGAATGCGTGACCACGAAAGCCGATTCCAGC
>Ga0265320_10003314_pt1 | contig 10859 bp, 10 predicted proteins | sample 4827metaG_FD_202087 | JGI IMG/M metagenome (GOLD analysis project Ga0265320, IMG submission 202087) | Rhizosphere microbial communities from Carex aquatilis grown in University of Washington, Seatle, WA, United States - 4-8-27 metaG | ecosystem: Host-associated > Plants > Roots > Rhizosphere >...
CTCGATGACCCATTTGCGCCCCAGCAGGGTCACGGTGCGTTCGGAATCATTGCGGATCGTCAGGTAATAGATGAACGCGTGCGGCCGGTCCGGGGGCAGCTGGTCGCCGCCGTGACGGTAGACCAGTTTGTCGAGTTCGACGTGCAGGCCGGGCAGTTCGAGGGGGGCAGTCATCCTTTGACTGCAACTGAACCGCGAAGGGAGCGAAGGGCAAAGAGAAAGCGGAAGCCGCCCTACTTCACCACCGTGGCGCTCACGGCCGCGGCGCTGAGCCAGCCGTCGTATCGCTTCACGACGCTCGCGGGGACCAGCAGGCGCCAGCGGTCGCCGTCGGCTTGCAGGGTGAACACCGCCGTTTTCGCGCGACCCTCGGCGTCAATCAGCCTGGTGGTGACATTCATGCCCGCGGGGATTGGCGTCTGCCCCGAAATCGACGCGCGGCCGAGGGGAACGTCAAGAGCGGTCAGGAGCGCGATCAGGCGCTCGGGCGTGCCGAGTTCGTTTTGCACGGCGGCGGGCAGGCGGTCGAATGTGGCCGTGGCCTCGGTCCGCGCCTCGGCGTCGAACGTGAGCAGCTCAGCGAGCGAGTCGATGTTGCCGTGCACCGCCGCCCAGAGGGTCGTCTCGAACGCAGCTTCCGGTGTCGCCTGGCCGACATCCTGCCAAAGCAGGTAACTGGCCGATGCACCGTTCAGCAAACCCGCCACCGGCTTTGCCTCCCCGACGGCAGCCCTCGCCGACTCGGCCTCGCGGCGACGCAGGGCGGCGAGCTGCGCCCGCAGCTGTTCCAGCGCTTCCCGGCGAGCCCGCAGGGCGGCAAGCTGCTCCGCGGTCGGCTGCGCGGCGACCAGCCGCTGGTTTTCCGCCTGCAGTTGCGCTTGCTCGTCCGCCCTGGCGTGCTGGCGCGCGAGTTCGTCGCGCAGTTCCCGGCCCGTCCGACCTTGCCGGTCGATCGCCACCCAGACCGCGGCGGCCAGGAGGGCGGGAACAGCAAACTGCCAGAACCGCGGGCGCATGGCTCAGAACCAGTTCGCCGGCGATTGGGCGGCGGTCTTTTGGTTGAAGACCACTTGCTGGCTGACCCTTACGTTCACGGACCGTCCGCCATGTTGGCCCGGCTTGAACTGCCACTTGGACACCGCGTCCACGGCCGCCGCCTCGAACTCCGGCCGCGTCGACTGCGTGGCGCGGGCTCCATGCACGTTGCCCTCGGCGTCGATCGTGAACGCGACCACGACGGTGCCCTCAATCCCGGCGGCCAGCATCTCCGGGGGATAGACGGGATCTTCCATCAGGACAGGCGTCGGCCGCCGGTCGGCATTCGGAATGTCGAGCGTCTCGGTTGCGGATGAGCCGGGGAGTTCGCGGGATGCGGTTTGCGGACTTGTTCCGGTCCGCTCGGCCCACATCGCCAGACGTTCCTGCTGCACGCGCAAGCGCGCGAACTCGGCATCGCTGAGCTGCTGCAGACTGGCCGCGCGGCGCATGGCGGCTTCCAATATCTGATTTCCCGCACGCAGACGGGCGATCTCCGCGTCGTCCGCCCGCGCACCCGCAAGCCCGGAAAGTTCGGTCCGCAGGGCGGCATTGGCACGCTCCTGGAAGCTGTAAATGCCGGCTCCAGCCGCCAAGACCGCAGCGGTCAGGCCGAGTTGTAGTTTGGTGAGGCTCATAAAGGTCATGGCCGCGGTCGCGCCCGTGCCCGCCAGCGCCGTGCCGGTCACCGTGGCGGCGAGACCAACGGGGGCGGCCACGGTCGCCTGGCTGGCGAGCGCCAGCGAAAGCGCGGCGGTCGTCGAGGTGGCTCCACGGCGGGCGAGCAAGCCGCGCAATTTATCCACGGCCCGGTCCACGCGCATGCGCGCGGCGTTTTCCGAGAGTTCAAGCTTTGCCCCGACCTCCGCGAAGCCGCAACCGCCGAGGTAACGCAACAGGATCGCCTCGCGATCGCGTTCATCCAGTTCATTCAAGGCCTCGTCCAGGACCGGACGGACGCGCTCCCAGTCGAGCGCGGACGGGGAATCTGACCGTGACATCTCTTGCATGAGTAGGGCCTCCTGTTCGCGTGCCTGCCGGCGCCGTGTGCCGCGCACCAGGTTGGCGGCGGCAAAGCGCGTGCTGGTGAACAGCCAGCCCGCGAGCACCCGCTGGTCAGCCAGCTTCGATGCCTTGCGCGCCAGGTCCGTGAACACCAGCTGGGTGACATCCTGGGCGAGATGGGCATCCCCGTTGACCTGCCGCAGGGCCGCCGAATAGACCAGGTTCAGGTGCCGGCGCACCAGCTCGGCGAAATCGCTTTCCGAGCCATCCTGGGCGTAGCGGCGTAGCAAGGTGGTGTCGTCCGTCATGATGGTTCAACCCATAGCACCCGCCGGCGCGAAAACCGCACAAAAATCCAGAAAAGAGGCGGAGCCGCGTGCCGCCCCCCCGTGGTTTTTCGGTCAATCCCGGCCTTTCGACTTGCCGTGAAATTGGACGGGCCGCACAACCGTAACCTCTATGGAAAAGCTCGCGCTGCTCTCCGTCAGTGACAAACGCGGCCTGGTGGAATTCGCCACGGCCCTCGTCCGACAGCACGGCTTCCGGCTGCTTTCGACCGGCGGCACGGCCAAGCTGCTGGCCGGGGCCGGCCTGCCCGTGACCGAGGTCGGCACCCACACGGGTTTCCCCGAGATCATGGAGGGCCGCGTCAAGACCCTGCACCCGAAGATCCATGGCGGTCTCCTGTGCCGGCGCGACAAGCCCGAGCATCTGGCCCAGGCGGTGAAGAACGACATCGCCCTCATCGACCTCGTGGTGGTGAACCTTTATCCCTTCGAGCAGACCGTGGCGAAGCCGCACGTGGAGTTCGAGGAGGCCATCGAGAACATCGACATCGGCGGACCGTCCATGCTGCGCAGCGCGGCGAAAAACCACGGGAGCGTCACGGTCGTGTGCGATCCGGACGATTATCCCGCGGTGCTGGCCGCCTTGGCCGAACCGGCGAAGCTCGCGGAGTTGCGGCGCAAGCTGGCGTTGAAAGTCTTTCAGCGCACCGGCGCCTACGACACGGCCATCGCGCAGTATCTCGAGGGTCAGCAGGCCGGGCCGGACCTGGAGGCGCTGAGCGGTTTCCCGGCGACCTATCGCCTGTCGCTCAAGAAGGCGCAAAGCCTGCGTTACGGCGAGAACCCGCACCAGCAGGCGGCGCTCTACGGCACGTTCCACGAGCACTTCCAGCAGCTGCAGGGCAAGGAACTCAGCTATAACAACCTTCTCGACATCACCTCGGCGACCTACCTGATCGGGGAGTTCGAGCGGCCGACGGTGGCGATCCTGAAGCACACCAACCCCTGCGGCGTGGCCTGCGCCGACACGCTGCTCGAGGCCTGGCACCAGGCCTACGCGACCGACCGGCAGGCGCCGTTCGGCGGGATCATCGTCGTGAACAACACCCTCGACGGCGATCTGGCAAAGATCATCGCGGAGATTTTCACCGAGGTGATCATCGCCCCGCGCTTCAGCGACGAGGCGCTTCAGATCTTCGGCAAAAAGAAGAACCTCCGCCTCATGATCGCGCAGGAGGGCCTCGGCGCCGACGCGCTCCAGGAAGTCCGCTCGGTGGTCGGCGGCGTGCTCGTGCAGGACCGCGACCGGACGCTGGGCCGGATGAGCGAGTTCCGGGTTGTCACCAAGCGCCAGCCCACGCCCGAGGAGTGGACCGCCATGCTATTCGGCTGGAAGGTCGGCAAGCACGTGAAGTCGAACTCCATCGTCTACTGCCGCGGGGAGCAGACGCTCGGGATCGGCGCCGGCCAGATGGCGCGGGTCGACAGCTCACGCATCGCGGTCTGGAAGGCCGGCGAGGCCGGGCTCGACCTGCATGGCTCGGTGGTCGCGAGCGAGGCGCTGTTCCCGTTCGCCGACGGCCTGATCGCCGCGGCGGAGGCGGGCGCGACCTCGGCGATCCAGCCGGGCGGCTCGGTCCGGGACGGGGAGGTGATCAAGGCCGCTGACGAGCGCGGGATGGCCATGGTCTTCACCGGCATCCGGCACTTCAAACACTGAGCGCGGGCGGAGCCTCAGGCCGAGCCCGCCGGCGGAGCGGGCGGCATGGTCGGGCTCGTCGCGAGCGGGGCGACATTCCGGCCCCGGATCCAGGCCACGATCCGCTTGAAGTAGCTGGCGAGCGCGATGCAACCGAGGATGATCAGTTTCTTGAAGGCCAGGATGCCCACCCACAGCAGCTTGAAAAGCCCGGCCTTGGCCGCGAGGCCGCCGGCCACCAGCGCCGCGATGCCGTAGGTCGCGACCTTGTCGGTGTCGTTGTTGAAATCCGCGTAGCGGTGACCCTCCTGGAAATCGACCATGGTGAGCAGGGTGGGGGTGGCGGCCTCCACCTGTTTCAGCTGCGGCATGGTGGCGACCGCGTTCAGGACCAGCACCCCGCGGCGGCCGAGCATCCGGATGTTGTAGTTGAGGGTGTGCTCCGGTTCGTCACCGAACTTGATTTCCTTGGCCCAGTAAAGCTTGTGCGTGGCGGCATCGTAGCGCGGCGGCGCGGCCCAGCCGACGAGTTCCACGGAGTTATAACCGGCCTTTACGCGTTCTTCGCTGGCGTCGTGCGTGCCCGCCTTCATTTCCTGGAGCAGCTTGCCGTAGTCGATCTTGGCCGCATCATCGTCCTTGACGTAGCCGTCCTCGTCAAAGGTCACAATCACCGCCCAGCTATCCCCGCCCAAGGGATCAAAGTCCACCGGCGTGATCATGCCCAGGGTGCCGCTGCCGTTGGGATTGCCCCAGATTTTGGCCAGCACCGTCTCGGTGTCAGCCGGGTTCAGGTAGCGATAGCCCGCGGGGAGGGCCACCTTGGCCAGTCCGCCGTGGAGGGTGATCGTGCCCCGCTCATAGTGCAGCGCATCGGCCAATTTCTGGCGGGCGGCCAGACGAGCGGCGGGGTCAGCCGGTGTGTTCTCGGTGGAAAAAAGCGGGCCGCCAAGCAGCAGCACCGCGAGCAAGCACAGGGGGCGGAAGAATTTCATGCTAGAAATAATGCACCGACGGATAAAGCAGGCTGGTGGCCCCCAGCAGCAGCTTCGGCATGATGGGGGGGATAAACCGGGAGGCGAGCAAAATGCCGGCATAACGGAGAAACGGGGTTTGGAGTACCGTGGAATATTTTTCCGCGGCGGCGGGTGGCAGCAGCAGCAGCGGCGCGCTGCTGCCATCCAGCGGTGGCAGGGGAATCAGGTTGAAGGCGCAGAGCAGCAGATTGAGGGAAAGAAGAATACTCAACAGTTGGGCCAGCAGGTCCAGTGCTCCGCCCCCCGGGGCGAACGCCAGACGCGAGGCCGCGATCGCGTGGGGGGCGCTGAAAACATGCCATTCGTACCCGACCCGGATCAACAGGCCGGCGAGAATGGCGAGGGCGAGATTGGTGCCCGGGCCCGCCAGCGCCATGAGGGCGGCGCGGCGGGGATACTGGCGGGCCCACGTCAGGCTGTACGGCGCGCTGGCCCACCCGATCATCCAGCCGCCCAGCAACCACGACAACACCGGCACGACCACCATGCCAAAGGGCTCGCGGCGGACATGGGGCAAGGGATTCAACGAAACCTGGCCGCCCTGGGCGGCGGTGTCATCCCCCAGCCGCAGCGCGGTCCAGGCGTGGGCCGCCTCGTGGCAAACGGTGGAGCACAGGAACGCGCCATACCACATTCCCCCGCTCAGGAAGTCAGGTTGCATTGGCTAGAAGTATCAAGGGCCGTCCGCCGAGAAAGACAAAACCATGGCAAAAAGCGCGCCGGGCCGCGACCGCCCCGGCCGCACAATTCGGACTAGCCCCGCGGCCCGACCTGGGGCATCCTGCCGGCATGTTTGACCCCGTTGAAAAGCTCAAGGAATACGTCCGCCACGCCAGCGTGTCCGCCGACCCTCAGTTTCAGGCCGGCATGGTGGGCGCGCAGCAGTTTGTCACCGGCCTGCTGTCGTCGATCGGTTTCGCCGTGGAGGCCGTGCCGACCGCGCTGCACCCGGTGATCGTCGCCAAGCGCGGCGACAACCCCGCCTGGCCGCATGTGATCATCTACGGCCACTATGATGTGCAGCCGCCCGACCCGCTCGCCAAGTGGACGACGCCGCCTTTCGAGCCGGTGATCCGGGACGGGCGCATCTACGGCCGCGGCACCGCCGACAACAAGGGACCGCTCATGGTCCACTTCGCCGCCGTGGCCCGGCTGCTGGAGAAGAACCCCGGGCTGCCGCTGCGGATCACCTTCGTCATCGAGGGGGAGGAGGAGATCGGGAGCAAGAATTTCAAGTCCTTCCTGCTGGCGAACCAGGAGAAGCTGCGGGGGGATTTTGTCTACCTGTCCGACACCGCCATCCTCTCTCCCGAGCAGATGGTCATCACGGTCGGCCTGCGGGGGATGCTGGCGTTCGAGGTCGAGTTCACCGGCCCGAAGTCGGACCTGCATTCGGGGATGAACGGCGGGGCGCTGATGAACCCCCTGCAGGCTCTGGCCGAGCTGTGCGCCTCGCTGCACACGCCCGACGGCCGTGTGAACATCCCGGGCTTTTATGACGCCGTCGTCCCGCCGGAACCGTGGGAGCGCGAACAGCTGGTCCTCGCCGGCCTGAAGGAGAAAGACTACGCGGCGTTTCTGGGCATCACCGCATTCCACTGCCCGCCCGGCTACACCCCGTTCGAGGCGATCCGCTTCCTGCCGACGCTCGAGTTCAACGGCTTCAGCGGCGGCTACCAGGGCGAGGGGACGAAGACCGTCATCCCGAGCAAGGCGCGGGTGAAGATCACCTGCCGCCTGGTGGCGAACCAGACCCCCGACAACATCAAGCAAGCCGTGTTCACGGCCATCCGGGCGCGCTGTCCCCGGGGGGTGACGCTCGCGATCACCGAGCAGCATCACGCCACGCCCTATGTGGTCATTCCGCCCGACCGTTCCAACACGCCCAAGGATCAGTCGCCGGCGCTGGCGAAATGTTTTCGCGCCGTCGACCGCGCCACGGCGGCGGTGTTCGGCCGGCCGCCGCTTTACCTGCGGGAAGGCGGCAGTGTCGGCCTGATCGCCGACCTCAAGCAGGTGCTCGGCATCGATGCGGTCATGCTGGGCCTCTGCCTGCCGGAGGACAACCTGCACGCGCCCAACGAGAGTTTCCACCTGGGCGTGATGCAGAAAGGCATCGACGCCTCCGCGCGGGTGCTGGCGGAACTGGCCGGAGGGTGAAGCGAAACCGCGGCCAGGGCGCCGTGGTTCCCGGGACGGGACCGCAACCGTGACACCCCATCCTGCGGCCAAAAAAAAGCCCCGGCATTTCGCCGGGGTCTGCAAATTTGCGGAAGGTTATTTCTTCAGGATGATGAAGTCGACGCGGCGGTCCTTCGACCACTCCGCCTCGCCGCCGGACTGCTTGGCGTCGGTCGAGCCCTTGGAGAGGGTTTCCAGGCGCTTCTCGTCGACGCCGAGGGACTGGAGGAACTTCTTCACCGCGTTCGCGCGCCGGTCGCCAAGGCCGAGGTTGTATTCGGCGGTGCCGCGCCAGTCGCAATGGCCGACGAGGACGAGGTTCTTGTCCGCATTGTCGGCCAGCCACTTGACGGCGGCCTGGAGCTTCGGGCGCTCCGCCGGCGGGACGGCCGCGCGGTCGAGGGCGAAGTAAATGGGTTCCACGACGCTCTTGTTGGCGTCATCCGGCGTGCCGACATTTTCGCGGGCGGTAAGGGCCGAGTTCGGGTCGGCCACGGCGATCTGCTCGGGGTTGACGGTCGGCGCGGCGGGTCCGACCTGGGTGGCATCGGGCCCGGTGCGGACGGGTTTCTTGGCGCACGCGGTGAAAACCAGCGCACTGGCCGCCATCACTAGGCCGAGGATTTTGGAAACATTCTTCATGGTTTGCGGAGGAAAGGTGCGGCCATCTATTGGCCAAAGGCCAGAGGCGCGCAAGAACGAAACTCTCGGCCGGCGGCGGCCCGGCCCGTCACCACGACTGCGCGCGGTGGTCGATGAGCCCGATCTCGAGCGAATAGCGCGTGAGGCTGGCGACATCGTGCAGGTTGAGCTTGCGCATCAGGTTGGTGCGGTGGTTGTCCACCGTCTTGACGCTGATGCCGAGCTTCTGCGCGATCTCCTTGGTGCTGTTGCTCTCGGCGACGAGCTTGAGGATCTCGCGTTCGCGGTCGGTGAGGGTGTCCACGCCGGAGGTCGGGCTGTTGTTGGCCACGACGGTGCGCAGGAGGGCGGCGACGCCGGGGCCGAAGTAGGTGCCACCATGAGCGATGGTCTCGAGGCCCTTCTTGAACTCACCCAGGCCGGCGGTTTTTTCGACGAAGCCGTGGGCGCCGGCCTCCAGCATCTCCCGGACGAGGGCGGGGCTCTCGTAGGCGGAGAAGATCAGCACGCGGGTGTTCTTCAGCTGCTTGCTGATGCGGCGGAGGATGTCGACGCCGCTGAGGCCCGGCAGGCGGGCGTCGAGCACCAGGAGGTCGGGCTTGAGGTCGAGGCAAAGCTGGCAGGCCTGCTGGCCGTCGCCGCATTCGCCGACGATCTTGTAGGCGGGGTCGATGCGCAGGATCTCGGCCAGCATCTCACGGATGGCGGTCTGGTCCTCGACGATGACAATGCGCTTGGCTTGGGTGATGGCTGGCACAGGTGTGGGGCAAGGGCCCTAAAGGTTTGTAGAGCGCCTACACTTGGACATTCGGGGAAATTATCAACATCGATTCGCGGAAAATCGCGGCTGGCAAGCAATTGGCCCCTCGGGCGGGACGCGGGCTGGTGGGGCGACCGGGATTCGAACCCGGAACCAATTGCTTAAAAGGCAACTGCTCTACCATTGAGCTATCACCCCGTGCCAGCGCGTAGAGTTGAGATATTTTTTCGCTTGGGCCGCAACGCAAGAATTAAGTGGCCGGCGGGACAAAACCGCCCGGACAGGCCGGCATTGACCGCCGGGCCGGGCCTGGTGCAGGATGGCCCCGCAACCGCCATATTTGTGGGAACAATTCTCAAATTTCCTGATCACAACGACCCTGAGACCATGACCGCCAAGGCCCAGGAAGTTGCACTCGATCGTCTGCTCGTTGACCGCTTCAAAGGCGGCGATGCGACCGCGTTTGACCAGCTGGTCACGCGCTACTGGGACCGCATCTATGCGATGACGAACCAGCTGCTGCGCAACCAGCAGGACGCCGAGGAGGTCACGCAGGACGCCTTCATCCGGGCCCACCGCGGCCTGGTCAACTTCCGTGGCGACTCCGCCTTCTCCACCTGGCTCTACCAGATCGCCACCAATCTCGCCCGCAACCGCTACTGGTACTGGTGGCGGCGCAAGCGCGACAAATCCATTTCGTTCGACGCCCCGGTCAGCGGGGACAACGACACGACGCTGGCCGAGCTGATCCCGGCCGAGCAGGAGACCCCGGAGGACGCCACCGTCACCCAGGAGTTTGTCAACCGCGTCGCCGAGTGCATGGAGGACCTGAACGAAAAGCACCGCGAGATCCTGATCCTCCGCAACGTCAGGAATCTCGCCTACGAGGAAATCGCCGAAATTCTCGGCATCAGTGTCGGCACCGTCAAGAGTCGCATCGCGCGCGCGCGGGAAAACCTGCGGGAAAAACTGGGGGAGGAATTCGCACCATGAAAGATCATCGCTTCATCGAGCTGGTCAACCTTTACATCGACCGCCAGATCACCGCGGCCGAGACCGCCGAGCTCGAGGCGGAGATCCAGCGCAGTCCGCGCCGCCGGGCCGTCTACCGTCAGTACTGTCAGATGCACCGGGCCACGACGCTGGTCTACGACAGCTTCCGGGCCGAGGCCGCGGACCAGCCGGCCGCCACCCCGGCCGCGCGGAGCACGATCGCCCGCTTCCAACAGGAGCGGCGCGGCCGCAGCTACCGCTGGGTCAATTATGCCGGCGGTCTCGCGGCCGCGGCCTGCCTCACCCTGGTCTTTGTCCATTTCAGCTCCCGGCCGGCGACGTCCGGGGCAACGGTGCCCGCAGCCGTGGCGTCCACCCCGGTCGCCGCGGCACTGCCGCCGGCCCCGGCACCCGCCGGCAAGGCGGCCGAATCCCGGGTCGATCTGGTCGGCCTGCGCAATGCCGCGGCGGCCGAGACGGATTATCCGGCCTTGCTCGCCAACCTGCGACAGGAGGAGCAGCGCAATGTCGCGGCCCAGGCCGGCCGGCTGCCATCGCTTTTCGACGACGGGGTGTTTGAGTCGCAGCAGGTTTTCCCGGTCGCCAGCCAGCGCACCTTCCACGGCCGGCAGACTCCGGCGCAGGCGGGGGCGTTCACCGGCTTCCAATTCCAGCGCTGAGGCCTAGCCCAGCGCCTGCTTGATCAAGGCCTCGGTCGACGCCGCGGGCCCGAGACCGACCCAGGCCTGGCGCACCGCCTTGTCGGCATCGGCGGCCTTGTAGCCCAGTGCGACCAGGGCCAGCACCGCGTCGCGGATCTTGTTTTCCGCGGGGGCAGTCGAAACCGGACCGGTGGCCGAAGGTGCCGGAGCGACGGCGCCCAGGTCCGCCGGATTCAGTTGGTCGCGCAGCTCGATGACAAGCCGCTCCGCGGTTTTCCGGCCGATGCCGGGGCATTTGGCCAGCAGGCCGACATCGCCTGTGGCGATGGCGCCCTTCAGGCTGGGGAGCGAAAGCTTGCTCAGGACGCTCAGGGCCATCTTGGGTCCGACTCCGGTGACTTTTTCCACGAGCAAACGGAAGAAATCGCGTTCCTCCTCGGAGGCGAAGCCGTAGAGGGTCTGCGCGTCCTCGCGATAGACGACGAAGGTGTGGAGCCGGGCGTGCTGCCCGGGGGCGGGGAGCCGTTCGGCCGTGGTAACCGGAATGTGCACCTCGTA
>Ga0265320_10003315_pt1 | contig 10857 bp, 9 predicted proteins | sample 4827metaG_FD_202087 | JGI IMG/M metagenome (GOLD analysis project Ga0265320, IMG submission 202087) | Rhizosphere microbial communities from Carex aquatilis grown in University of Washington, Seatle, WA, United States - 4-8-27 metaG | ecosystem: Host-associated > Plants > Roots > Rhizosphere >...
GCGGTCGCGCGCCGTGCGCACGGCCTCCAGAGCATCCAGCGCCGACAGGTGGACGATGTAGATGGGCACGCCGGCCGCCTCCGCCAGGCGGATGACGCGGTTAGTGGCCTCACCCTCGAAGACGGCCTTGCGGGCGACGCCGTGGTAGTAGGGGTCGGTGTGACCCAGGGCCACCTCGTCGCCGGCCACGACGTCGATGGCCATGCCGTTCTCGGCGTGCATCATGATCAGGCCGCCGTTGGTGGCCGTCCGCTGCATGGCCCGGAAGATGGCCCCGTCGTCGCTGTAGAAGACGCCCGGGTAGGCCGTGAAGAGCTTGAAGTCGGGCACGCCCTCGGCGACGAGCTGGTCCATCTCGGCCAGCGTCCCGTCGTTGACGTCGCTCATGATCATGTGGAAGCCGTAGTCGACACACGCGTTGCCCTGCGCCTTGGCGTGCCACGCGTCGAGGCCCTCGCGGAGACTCTTCCCGCGGCTCTGCACGGCGAAGTCGACGATGCTGGTCGTCCCGCCGAAGGCCGCCGCTCGCGTGCCGGTCTCGAAGGTGTCCTTGGCGAACGTGCCGCCGAACGGCAGCTCCATGTGCGTGTGCACGTCGATGCCGCCCGGGATCACGTACTTGCCGCGGGCGTCGATGGTCTGGTCGGCGGCAGGTGTGGCCCCGCCCGGCCCGCTCCCGATCTGGGCGATCGTCTCGCCATCCACGAGCACGTCGGCCCGGTACGAACCGTCAGCGGTGACGACGGTGCCGTTCGTGATGAGGGTACGCATCGGGCCTCCTCGAGCGAAGGCCACGAGCATAGCGAACGGGTCGGGTCAGGCGTGCGTCCAGAGCGCGACGGCGCTGACCCACAGCGCGACCATGAAGCAGAAGGCGCCGATGGCCAGGATGAAGGCCACCCCGCTTTCGATCATCACGCGGGCGCGGTGGCGCCGAGCGCCGGGTCCTTCAAGACCCCACCAGGGGTCCCGGCGACCGGGCATGGAGAGATGCAGCTGCAACGGTCGGTTCCTCCAACTGCGGCGAGGCTGGGATGCGCCCAGTGTCCACCCGACCCGGGTCCGGACGTCCAGAGGGCCGCTCGTACCGTCGTGTGGACGCCACCCCACTAGACCGCCCCTCGGGCGGGTCGGACGGTGCGCCCCGTCAACGGTCTAGGCGGTCGCAGCCCGGTAGGCCGGGATCACCTCCGTGCCGAACCGCTCCAGCTGCTCCGCCTCGTCCCCGTTCATGAGGTACAAGTTGAACTGGTCGACCCCCGCCTCGGCCAACTCGCGAAGCCGTCGCACGTGGGCCTCGACATCGCCGACGAGGCAGAAGCGGTCGACGACCTCGTCGCTCACAAACCCGGCGTTGCCCGACCCGACTTCCGCGTGATGGAGGTAGTCGTAGCCCTGGCGGCCGCGGATGTACCCCGTCAGGGCCTCCGGGAGGTCCTCCCGAGGGTAGCGGTTGACCAGGTCGACGACGTGGTTGCCAACGAGGGCGGGGAACCAGCGGACCCGGTCGCGGCAGGTGGCGAGGTCGCCAAGGTGGGCCGGCGCGGCCGCCATGACCGTCACGGCCCGGGGGTCACGGCCCGCCTCGGTCGCCGACTCGTGCACCTGGCTGACGAACCAGCGGATCAGGTCCGGGTCGCCGATCTGGAGCATCGCGCCGTCGGCGACGCGCCCCGTCAACTTGAGGACCACGGGCCCGTAGCCGGCCACCCACACGGGGAGCGGCCAGCCGCTCGTCCACGGGAAGTGGAGCTCGGTGCCCTCGAACTCGATGGCGCGCCCCTCCACGAGCGCACGGATGACGTGGATGGCCTCCTCGAGGTCCTTGATCGATGTCGGCGGCTTGCCGAGCACCCGGCGGGCCGAGTCGCCGCGGCCGATGCCCAGGTCCATGCGCCCGCCTGATAGCTCCTGCAGGACGGCCAGCGCGGACGCCGTGACGCTGGGCTCCCGCGTGGCGGGATTGGTCACGCAGGTGCCCAACCGCAGCCTGCTCGTGTTCTCCGCGATGACTGTCAGCAGGGGATAGGGGTCGCGCCACAGGACGTGCGAGTCGAAGAGCCAGCCGTAGTCGAAGCCCAGTTCCTCCGCACGGCGGGCGAGCGCCGCCGACTGGGCGATGGAGTGCTCAGGCTTGAGCGTGAACCCGAACTGCATGGCCGGCAGGATACGCCGGCGCGACGGCGCTCAGGGGCGGGTCAGATCGCCGTACGCGTCGGGCCGCCGGTCCCGGTAGAACTGCCAGGTCTGGCGGACCTGGTTGATCTGGTCCAGGTCCATGTCGCGCACGATGAGCTCCTCGTCGTGCGGGCTGCCGATGCCCCCGATGAACTGGCCCCGCGGGTCACAGAAGTAACTCTGGCCGTAGAAGTCGTCGTCGCCGATCTCGGCCTCGATGCCCACCCGGTTGATGGTGCCCACGAAGTAGCCGTTGGCGACGGCGTGGCTGACCTGCTCGACGCGCCACAGGTACTCGGAGAGGCCGCGTGATGTCGCACTCGGGATGAAGACCATCTCCGCGCCGTTCAGCCCCAGCGCCCGCGCGCCCTCGGGGAAGTGGCGGTCGTAGCAGATGTAGACGCCGACCTTGCCGACCGCCGTCTCGAAGACCGGGTAGCCGAGATTCCCCGGCCGGAAGTAGTACTTCTCCCAGAAGCCCTGGACGTGCGGGATGTGCGTCTTGCGGTACTTGCCCAGGAATGTCCCATCGGCATCGATCACCGCTGCGGTGTTGTAGTAGATGCCGGAGGCCTGCTCGTCCTCCTCGTACATCGGCACGACGAGCACCATGCCCGTCTCCTTGGCCAGGGCCTGCATGCGTTTCGTCGTCGGGCCGTCGGGGATCTTCTCCGTGTAGCTGTAGTACTGCGGATCCTGCACCTGGCAGAAGTAGGGCCCGTAGAAGAGCTCCTGGAAGAGCATCACCTGGGCGCCCTGCTTCGAGGCCTCGTGGGCCGACCGCTCGTGCTTCTGGATCATCGATTCCTTGTCGCCGGTCCACGTGGCCTGCAACAGGGCTCCCCGCACGTTCCGCGGCATCCTGGGTCCTCCTTCGGGCTGGTCGGTCGAGTCTAGCGTGCGCCGCGCGTCACTTCGGCGGCAGCGTCCGGGCGAAGTCGGCCGTGCGGGCCAGCCACGAACGCAGCGCCGGCTCGTCGGCGAGCATCGCTGGCGGGGCCGTGACGAAGCCCTTCATGGGCCGCCCGGGCATGGGTTCGAACGGCATGGCGCCCTGCGCCAGCAGTTCGGCCCGCTCCGGGTCGCCCAGGCGCAGCACCACGTGGTCGCGGTGCAGGCTGCAGCACATGTTGCCGTTCACGAAGGTGGCCGGCCAGCCGAACATCTTGCGACGCGTGATATCCGGGCCGCTCGGCGCCACCCGGTCGAAGAGGGCCACCAGCTCGGCAGGAGAGGGGCTGAAGTCCATGACTTCAGGGTAGCGGCCCTCCGGCGGTTCGGCCCCTACAATGCCGCGAGCCATGAGCAAACGGCGCAAGCGCTACCGCAGCCTTGGACGGGCCACCCCGGTCGGTATCACGGCCCGTGGTGCCGCTCGCAGGCGACGGCGGGTCACGGTGGCCATGGCCGGCGTGGCGGTGGCTGTCGTGCTCATCCTGTCCGCCATGGCCGGCCCGTCGCTGCTCTTCGGCAGCGGCACCGCGGGCGCTACCGATGCGCCGGTGACGGACGCGCCGCTGCTGGTGCTCCCCAGCGGCCAACCCTTCGTGACGATCGCCCCGATCCCGTGAAGAGGGCACGCTAGGGCCGTGCCGTCGACAGCCTGGCTGCAGCGCGTTCCCGCCATCCACGGGCCGAGTGTCGTCGTCGCGCCGCCTCCCGCCGCGGGGCGGCCCGCCGCCACGGCAGCAGCTCGTGGTCGCCCCGAGTCCCTGGTGATCGACGGCCCGGTCCGGCCCGTCCCCACCGCGCCCGTCGTGATGGCCGGTCGACCGGCCATCCGGGTCGGCCGGCGGGAGTCCTAGTCGGCGAGGACCAGACAGCCCTCGGCCGGGAAGCCGATCGTGATGGCCGAGCCCAGGGCGGGGACGACGGCGTGGGGATCGTTGAACGTGTCGAAGTTCAGGGTCGTCCCGCCGGGCAGCTTGACGCGGGTCCGGACCACGGCGCCCAGGAACGTCACCTCATCGACCGCGGCATGGAGCCGGTTGGCGGTCCGGCTGCTGGCAGCATCACCATCGCCGACGATCGTCACCACTTCCGGGCGGAGGGCGAGGACCACGTCCGAGCCCGCCGCAGCCTGGAAGGGCGTGACGGTCCGGACGGGCAGGCCGTCGATGGTGACCGTGCCGGCCGCCCCGTCCACGGTCTTGGCCGTGACGACGTTGAGCGAGCCCACGAACTTGGCCACGAACGTGGTGGCCGGGAAGTTGTAGATCTGGGCCGGCGTGCCGATCTGCTCGATGCGGCCCTCGCTCATGACCACGATCCGGTCGGAGAGCGAGAGCGCCTCCTCCTGGTCGTGGGTGACGTAGATCGTGGTGATGCCGAGCTGGCGCTGGATGGCTCGGATCTGCTCGCGCAGCTGGACCCGGATCTTGGCGTCGAGGGCCGACAAGGGCTCGTCCAGGAGCAGCACCTGCGGCTCGATGGCAAGCGCCCGGGCCAGGGCCACGCGCTGCTGCTGGCCGCCCGACAGCTGCCACGGGTAGCGGTCCCCGCGGCCGCCCAGGTTGATGAGCTCGAGCAGCTCACCGACGCGCTTCTTGATCTGGTCGGCCGGCCGCTTGCGGATCCGCAGGCCGTAGCCGATGTTGCCGGCCACGGTCATGTTGGGGAACAGGGCGTACGACTGGAAGACCATCCCCACGTTCCGCAGGTGGGGCGCCTTGTTGGTGATGTCCGCGCTATCGACCGTGATCGAGCCCGAGCTCGGTCGCTCGAAGCCGGCGATCATGCGGAGCGTCGTCGTCTTGCCGCAGCCGCTGGGGCCCAGGAACGAGACGAACTCGCCCTTCTCCGCCTTGAGGTTGAAGTCCTCGACGGCGACGGTGCCGCCCACGAACTCCTTGCGGACGTCGGTCAGGTCGAGGAAGCCCATCGGGAGTGTCGCTCCGTTCTTCAGTGCGCGCCGGTGATGCGGATGCGCGTGCGCGAGCCGCGTCCGACCACGGCGATGACGCCCATCGCGAGCCACGTCAAGCCGAAGCTGATGATCGCCACAGCGGCCGGCCGGTAGGCCTCGTTGCGTCCGATGAGGGCGATGAACGGGCCGAAGGCCGGCCGGGCGAGGAACGAGGCGATGGTGTACTCGCCGACGACGATGGCCAGGGTCAGGAAGGCGCCGCTCAGGAGCGAGACGCGGAGGTTGGGCAGGATGATCTGGACGAGGATCCGGCCCCAGCCTGCGCCCATGCTCTGGGCCGCCTCGGTGAGGGTGAGGATGTCGAGCGTGCGGAGCCCAGCATCGATGGAGCGGTACATGTAGGGCAATGACAGGACCACATAGGCCCCGATGAGAAGGAGGTCGCTACCGAACGGCGCCGTGGTCAGGGAGATCGGCTTGTTGGCGTACATCTGGAGCAACCCGAAGACGATCACCACGGGCGGGATGACGAACGGCAGGAGGGTGATGAACTCCACGAATGGCCGGGCGCGGGGGACGCGCAGGCGGACCCAGAAGGCGGTCGGCAGGATGAGGACCACGCTGATCACGATGGTGATGATGCCGATGACGAACGAATAGCCCAGGGCCGACCAGAAGTCGCTTGCGGTGAGCGTGTCGGTGAAGGCGGAGAGGAACGGCTGCGAGCGGAGGGCGAACAGGAGGGTCGCCAGGAGGGGCAGGAAGAAGTACAGGACCCCGAGGATGAAGACGACCCACCAGAAGAACCGCGCTGGGCTGGGCCTGCTCCGGCTGGGCTTGGCGGCGGCCACGGCGCTCGACGATGTCACCTCAACCACCGCTCCGATCGCCGCTGGAGGAGGGTGTAGAAGAAGATCGCCACGGCCATGATGGCGATCATGCCCACGGCCAGGCTGTAGCCGAGACCGACGTTGTGCAGCACGTCGCCGCTCATCTGGGCACTGATGACGAGGGTCACCAGGTTCACCTGGGGAGCCAGCTCGTAGGCCGTGGCCTGGGCCCCGAACGAGTTGCCGAAGAGCAGGATCATCGTCCCCAGGAGGGTCGGGGTGAGGATCGGCAGGGCGATGTGGCGCCAGTACTCGGCCGGCGTCGCGCCCAGGTTGGCCGAGGCCTCGCGCCAGTCCTGGCGCAGCCCGTCGATGGCCGGGGCCATGATCAGGACCATGAGCGGGAACTGGAAATACATGTAGGTGGCCTCGATCCCGACCTCGCTGTAGAGGTTGAAGCCTGATCCGTACATGTCGATGCCGAATGAGTCCAGGAGGAACTTCGTGACGAGTCCGACATGGCCAAGGGTGAAGATGAAGGCCAGGGCGAGGGGCACGCCGGCGAAGTTGGACGCCACCCCGGAGAAGGTCATCAGCGCTGGGCGCAGGAATGAGGGCAGCCCGCCGAGGATGACGGCGTAGGCGAGGAGGAAGCCAAAGAGCCCGCCGGCGATGGCCGTCACGAGGCTTACCCGGATGCTCGTGACGTAGGCGTCGATGATGAAATCCTGGGACAGGTCGCCGTAGTTGGCGAGGGTCGGGTTCCCCTGCGCGTCCTGGAGGCTACCCACGACGAGGAAGACGACCGGGATCAACAGGAAGAGCGCGGCGAAGATGACGAAGGGCGCAAGCCCGAGGACATTCAGGTTGCGACGCCGTGCAGGGCGCGCCTTGGGCGCGCCCTGCACAAGCATCTGAGCGGGGGCCGTCACGCCGGCACCCTGCCTATCGGGTTCGGTCGACTACGGCTTGGCTGTCGCGACCGAGACGCCCACCTCGGACTTCCAGTTGCCCGTGATCAGGGTCTTGGAGGCCGTGAGCTGGTCGGCCGACGGGAAGACCACGCCGGTGTCATCCGGCAGCTTGGCCTTGAGCGCCGCCGGGATCGCGTTCCGTGACACGAGATCCGCGAAACGGGTGGTGTAGCAGTAGCCCGTCAGCCAGCCGATCTGGCCGGCGTCGGAGTACAGGTACTCCTCCCACAGCTTGGCCGCATTGGGATGCGGCGCGTAGGCGCTGATGCCCTGGACGTAGATGCCACCGAAGCGGCCCGTCTTGGGGATGACCACCTGCACTGCCGGGTTGCCCTTCAGGGCATCGGCATAGCTCTGGGCGAGGTAGTTCCAGGTGATGAGGATGGGCGTCTCGCCCGAGGCGAGGGTGCCCTGGCCACCGACGGTCGGCACGAAGTTGCCGGCCTGCTGGAGCTGCTTGAAGAAGTCGAGGCCCTTCTGGGCGTTGTCCAGGGTCCCGCCGTTGCCGAGCGCCGAGGCCTCCACCGACTGGATGGCCTGGTTGGACGCGGTCGGGTCACCGGCGAGGGCGATCTGATGCGCGTACTCGGGCTTCAGCAGGTCGGACCAGTCCGCCGGGACGTCCTTGACGACCGACGTGTTGACGGCGAAGGACAAGACGCCGTAGTAGTCGCCGTACCACATGCCGTTCGGATCGACCGTCTTCGGGTCGATGGTGCTCCAGGTGCTGACCTTGTAGGCCTGGAGGAGGCCCTGCTGGACGGCCTGGGCGCCGAACGAGTAGCCCACGTCGACGACGTCGGGTGCCTGCGGGCCGGCGTTGGTCTTGTTGGAGGTGATGGCCGTCAGCTCGTCGCCCGAGCCCGCGTCGGGGGTGATGCTGTTGACCTTGAGCCCGGTCGCGCCGGTGAAGGCGGTGATCATCGGGCCGTAGTTGCACCAGTCGGGCGGCAGGGCGATGACGTTGAGCGTCCCTTCCTTCTGCGCCGCCGCCAACAGGGTCGCGTCAGGGGTGAAGCCCGTGACGGGCACGAGGCTGACTGCGGGTGTCCCGCTGCCGCACGCGGAAGCCAGCAACGCCACCAAGGGCACGAGGGCGGCCAGGCTTCGGGTATGTGTTCGTGTGGTCCTCAACTTCGCTTCTCCATCCTCACATGTACTGGGGACATGTCTGGTCGAGCGGGCCCAGCGGACGCCGCCCCGTTGAGCATCCGCGAGTCTGGACGCGCGCATCTTGCGCGGCCCGGTCAACGATTGTTAACGGACCGGACCGCGGCATCATAGGACCCCGCGCAAGCCCCGGGAAGGAGTCTCCGACAGCCCTCCGCTAGGCTGCCCCCGTGCAGCTCATCGACGGACGCCCCGTCTACTCGGCCACCGATCTCGTCGGTTTCCTGGCCTGTGAGCACCTGACGAATCTGGAGCGCGCCGCGCTGGCGGGCCTCGTGAAGCGGCCCATGCGGGTGGACCCCGAGCTGGATCGAGTCGTGAAGCGGGGCTTCCAGCACGAACAGCGCTTCCTCGATGGCCTGCGCGCGGAGGGGCTCGGGGTCGAGGAGGTCCACGTCCCCGAGGGGGATCGCGGGACGGGCTATCGCGCCGCGGCGGAGGCGACCGTGGCGGCGATACGCGCCGGCGCCGCGGTCATCTACCAGGCCGCGTTCTTCGACGGCCGGTGGCTGGGCTTCGCCGACTTCCTGCGCCGCGTCGAGACGCCGAGCCAACTCGGCCCGTGGAGTTACGAGGTCTGGGACACGAAGCTCGCGCGGCACACCAAGGGTTCGGCGGTGCTGCAGTTGAGCCTGTACTCGGAGCTGCTCGCCCTTCTCCAGGGCCTGCGGCCGGAGCTGATGCACGTGGCGCTGGGCGGTAGCGCGCGGGACGTCGATCACCTTCGCGTCGCCGACTACGCCGCCTACGTCCGGACGATCCGGCGCCAGTTCGAGGCCTTCACCGACGGCGCCACGGCCCCCGAGTACCCGCCGGCCACGCGGCCGGACCCGGTCGAGCACTGCGAGATCTGCCGCTGGCGGCCGGACTGCGAGGCGCGTCGCCGCGAGACGGACGACCTCTCGCTGGTGGCCGGCATCTCGGCCCACCAGCGAGCGGCGCTCCGGACGCGGGACGTCCCGACCCGCACCGCCCTGGGCGGGCTGGCCCTGCCGATGGCTCCGCCCCTCGAGGGCACGACCGCCATGAGCCTCGCGCGCGTGCGCGAGCAGGCGCGCATCCAGGTCGAGGGCGACGCCGTCCGGCCGCTCGTCCTGTCCGAGCGCCTCGCGCCGAGCCGGCTGCGGGATGGCACCCTCGAACCCGACCGCGGGCTGCTGAGCCTGCCCGCCCCGTCGTCCGGCGACCTGTTCTTCGACATCGAAGGGGACCCGTTCGCCCTTGACGATGGGGTCGACTACCTCTTCGGCGTGCTCGAGCCGGGGCTCCTGGCGCCGGACGGCGAGCCGACCTTCCATGCGTGGTGGTCGATCGAGGGGGATGACGTCACGCTCGACGCCGAGCGCCGTGCCTTCGAGGCCCTCATCGACTTCTTCATGCAGCGCCTGGAGGCCGATCCGGGTCTCCACATCTACCACTACGCGCCGTACGAGCCCACGGCCATGGGGCGCCTGATGGGCCGCTACGGGACGCGTGAGCTGGAGGTGGACCGGCTGCTGCGCGAAGGCATCTTCGTGGACCTCTTCCGGGCCGTGCGGCAGGGCGTCCGCGCCTCGGTGGAGAGCTACTCCATCAAGCGCCTCGAGCCGTTGTACGGGTTCAAGCGGGAGGTGGACCTGCGGGACGCGGGCTCCAGCATCGCGGCCTTCGAGGAGTGGCTGGAGCTGGGGACCGAGGGGAGCGAGGCGCAGGGACGCGATCCGGAGATCCTGGAGCGGATCAGGCGCTACAACCGCGACGACTGCGTGAGCAACCAGCTGCTGCGCGACTGGCTGGAGGGCCAGCGGGTCGCCCTGGCGGCCGACCTGGACCTGCCGACCGACGCCTCGCTGCCGCGGCCCAAGCCCGGCCAGCCTCCGCCGGAGAACCTCGCCGAGGCCCTGCAACGGGTCGCCGAGGTCACCGATCGGCTGACCGCCGGCATCCCGGAGGCCGTGGGCGAGCGGACCCCGGCGCAGCACGCCTCGTGGCTGCTCGGCCAGCTGCTGAGCTGGCACCGCCGCGAGGAGAAGTCCGGCTGGTGGCGCTTCTTCTTCCTCATGACCGAGTGCACCGATGACGACCGGGTGACGGAACCCGACGCCATCGGTGGCCTGGAGCACGTCGCCGAACTCGGGCCGCTGGCGAAGTCGGTGGTCCACCGCTATCACTTCCCGCCCCAGGAGCATGACATCGACGTGGGCACGGACGTGCGGATGCCCGATCCGAGCGGTGCGGATCCGACCGGTGTCAACCCAGGCGAGGTCATCGCGGTCGACAACGACGCCGGGACCATCGACCTCAAGCAGGGTCCCAGGGCCGGCGATCTGCGGCCTGCCTCGCTGGTGCCGTACCCCTCGTTCCGGGCCGAGGCGCAGAAGGCCAGCCTCCTGACGATCGGTCGGTGGGTGGCCGATCACGGCATCGTCGCGGCGCCGGAGCCGGCCACCTATGCCGCGGCGCGGCGACTGCTGTTGCGCGAGCCACCGCGGCTTGGCCAGGCGGCCGGCCAGCCGCTCGCTGTGCCTTGGGAGCTGGACCGCGACGCCGCGCGCCGGCTGATCGGGGAGCTACACGGCTCGTTCCTGGCCATCCAGGGGCCGCCGGGCTCCGGCAAGACGACCCTCGGCGCGGAGCTGATCGTGGACCTCGTGGCCGCCGGTAAGCGGGTCGGGGTCACCGCCAACAGCCACAAGGTCATCGGCCTGCTGCTGGACAAGGTGGGCCAGGCGGCGGCCAAGCGTGGCCGCCCGGTGCGGATCGGCCAGAAGGGTCCGGACAAGGACGTCTGCACCTCGTCGATGGCCCGCTGCCTGGGCACGAATGCCGAGGTGGCCGACGCGCTCGCCGCCGGGGAGCT
>Ga0265320_10003316_pt1 | contig 10855 bp, 7 predicted proteins | sample 4827metaG_FD_202087 | JGI IMG/M metagenome (GOLD analysis project Ga0265320, IMG submission 202087) | Rhizosphere microbial communities from Carex aquatilis grown in University of Washington, Seatle, WA, United States - 4-8-27 metaG | ecosystem: Host-associated > Plants > Roots > Rhizosphere >...
GGACGAGCATCTCGGCGATCTCGAGCGCCTGCTCGCCGTAGTCGGGCTGGCTGATGAGGAGCTCGTCCGTTTTGACGCCGAGGCGCCGCGCGTACGTGACGTCGAGCGCGTGCTCCGCGTCGATGAAGGCCGCGGTGCCGCCTTGCTTCTGAATGTTGGCGATGGCGTGGAGCGTCAGCGTCGTTTTGCCGCTCGACTCTGGCCCATAGATTTCGAGGATTCTTCCGCGCGGGTATCCGCCGATGCCGAGCGCGACGTCGAGGCCGAGCGAGCCCGACGAGACGACTTGGACGTCGCCGCCGATCGACTCTCCGTCGCCGAGGCGCATGATGGCCCCTTTGCCGAATTCCTTTTCGACGCTGGCGAGTGCGACTTCGAGGGCCTTGCTGCGGTTCTTGTCGTCCATGGGTCGTCTCCGGAATGAGCACGCGGTCTCGGTGCTGCGCGGCTCGATCGATTCGCCGGATCGCGTCCAGCGATGATGTCGAAAGTACTGTGCGGCCGTTCAGATGTCAAGTTCGGGAGTCGCGCGCGGCGCACCGGGCTCGCGTGCGATTCACTCCGCAGGTTTTCTCACGAAACCGCGGGCAATGAGCGGCCCGCGACGACCACGCTCGGACATTTTTTGTCAACCGAGCGCCCTTGCGCGGGCGTGCTTCTACGCCGAGTCCGGCGCGGGCGCCGGCAGCTTCCGGATGTGGATGCGCTCGGCTCGACGCGGCGACGCCTGCGTGACGACGAATTCGAGGCCCCGCCACTCGACTCGATCGCCGACCCGCGGCACCCGACCGACGAGCTCCGCCACGAGACCGCCCACCGTCACCGCCTGAACCTCGTCGCTGCTCACGTCGAGCTCGTTCAGTACCGAGCGCGCCTCGGCCCACCCGCGGCACACGAGCGACCCGTCCGCACGCTTCGTGACGAACGGATCGACGCGATCGCTCTCGTCTTCGATGTCACCGACGATTTCTTCGAGGACGTCCTCGAGCGTCACGATGCCCTCGGTGCCGCCGTATTCGTCGACCACGACGGCGAGGTGACGGCGCTCGACCTGGAACATGCGAAGGAGGCGCTCGAGCGTCGTCGACGCGGGAACGACGAGCGGCTTCGTCGCGAGCTCCGGCAAATCGACGGTACCGCCTGCTTCGTGCATCGTGAACATCAGATCCTTCACGAGGATGACGCCCAGGAGCTGATCCAGATCGCCGGTCTCGGTGTACGGAAACCGACTGTGACCGGTACGACGAACGACCTCGAGGTTCTCGTCGAGGCTCCGCTGACCGGACAGGTACACGACGCGCGCGCGCGGAACCATCACGTCCTTGGCCTTCAACTCGCGCAACGTCGCGACGCCCTCGATCATGTCCGCGGTGAGCGTCGCGACCACGCCTTCGGTTCGACCGAGCGTCGCGAGCAGACGGATTTCGTCGAGTGACGTGACGGGCCGCACCGACTTCGGGCTGAGGAACCGCGCGACGGCGCGCATCACCATGAGCAAGGGGCGAAAGACCGTGACCAGGCCGAGAACGCCGTACGCGACGGGCACCGCGAGCGTCCCTGCCGAGCTCACGCCGATGGTCTTCGGCACGATCTCCGCGAACACGAGGACGCTCAGGGTGAACGCGATCGAAAAGATCCAGAGCGTCTTCGGATCGAACACCTCGCCGTAGAACGCTCCGGCGACGGATGCGCCGATCGTCTGCGCCGTCGTGTTCAGGGTGAGAACGGCGGCGATCGGAAGATCGATTTCACGCTTGAAGCCGCGCAAAATCTCCGCGGCGCGCGACTGCCCGAGCGCCTCGATTTGGGCGTGACCGACGCTGAGGAGCACTGCCTCGCAAATCGAGCAGAAGAATGACGACAGCAGCGCCATGACCACCGCCAGGACAAAGACGAGCATGGCTCACCCAACAATACTAACAATCGCTCGGTCTCGAGGGGCCAAACTCGTGCCACTCGAGACGGGCGCCGTTCGTCTAACGATGATCTGCGACCTTTTGGTCGGTACTGGAGCTCCGAGCCACCTCGACGACGGCCGGCGGCGGGCTCGTTTCGTCGGAGGGCGGTTTCGTTTCTCGCGAACCTCGGGCCGTCGGCGTCGGTGACGAGGCGGCGGGTCGGTCGTGAGGTTTCGCCGGCGCGTGCAGCGGCACCGACGAGAAGAGACGAGTCAAGGGATGCGCCGAGGCGAACACCGCGCCGGCCGCGAGACCCGACAGGGCACACAAGAGACCGACAGCCGCCGTGCGGACGCGCGCGCGACGAAGCAGCCGCCGCGGTTCCGCCGACGCCGTGGCGAGCGCGACGCGCTCTCGTTCGGCCGTGCCGGGCAAGCGATCCGTCGCGCGCCGTCTGAGGTTGTCGCCGAGCTGCTCGCCCGAGAGACGCCGGGCAATGTGGCCGAGCGCCTCCGAAACTTCGCGGCTGCTCCCGACCCGGAGGTTGCGATCTTTTTGCAGACACTTTTCGACGAGCTCGGCTAGCTCGCGATCGATCGACGGCGCGACCTCGAGGAGCGGGCGGTGCGGCCGCGTGAGGATCGCCATCATCAGCGCGTTGTAGTTCTTCGCGCGGAACGGCACGACGCCGGCGAGCGACTGATAGAGCACGGCACCGAGCGACCAGACGTCGGTGCGCGCATCGACGCTCTCCGCGCCGCGCGCCTGCTCGGGGCTCATGAACTCCGGACAACCGAGCACGGCGCCGTGTCCGGTCTGCGTCCGATCGTGCGAGCCCGGGCCGAGCGTCTTGCTCACGCCGAAGTCGAGGATCTTCGGAACGGGACGACCGCCTTCGGCGCTCTTCGCGAGAAAGATATTCGCCGACGAGAGATCGCGATGAACGATGCCGGCACGGTGCGCGAGCTCGAGTCCGTCCGCGATCTGCGCGAGGTAGGCCGCGGCTTCGAGCGAGCTCAAAGGGCCCGCGCGCTCGAGGCGCGCTTCGAGGCTTTCGCCGGGGAGGAGCTCCATCACGATGTACGGCCGGCCGTCTTCGGCTTGCGCGACGTCGTACACGTCGACGATCGACGGATGCTCGAGGCTCCCCGCCGTCTCGGCCTCGCGCATGAAGCGGCTGAGCGAGTCCGGGCGCTCGGCAAGCGCCGGCAGGAGGAATTTGATCGCGAAGTTTTTCTTCGTGAGGATGTTGCGGGCCGCCCAGACCTCGCCCATTCCGCCCACGTCGAGGAGACGCAGGAGTCGGTAGCGTTCGGAGATGACCTGACCCGGTTTCACCACTCGCGATTTGAGCGGTACGGGCAAAAACGGCCAACAATCTGCACGCCGGCTGCACGTCGGACCGGCGGTCCGATTCGCACACTCTCCTGATTTCAGGTAGTTGGCGAGATCAGCGCGGCGCGGGACGCGGGGGCGCGCCCCCGCCGCCACCGCCAGCCGCCAGCCGTTGCTGTTGCGACTGAAGAAACTGCGCGACCAGCCGCGACCGCTCGATCGCGAATTGTTTCACTTCGCGGTTCGGGGAGCCGGCGAGCGCGTTCAAGAGGCGCGTGACCTTGTCGATCTCGCGCGCCTGGAACAGCGCCTCGAAGTAGTTGTTCGCGAGGCGGACGTCGCGCGCCATCTTCCCTTCGTGCGCCGAGAGCAGCTCGATCACCGACTTCAGATCGCCCTTCTGTCCGTAGAGCGCGGAGAGCGAGATGAGCGCGAGCGGGTCGTCGGAGTTACGCTCGACGGCCTTCTTCGCCCACTCGACGGCCTTGTCGCGCGTCTCCTCGGCGGCCGAGTAGATCCCCTGGATCGCGACGAAGGGCGCCGCGGTGTTCTTGTTCGGCGCGGCGTCGGCGAGCTCCTGCACGATCTTGATCGCCGCGTCTTCGTTTTCCTTCTCGCGCACGTGCGAGAAGAGGTACGCCCAGGCGTCGACGCACGTCGGATCGATCACGATCGCGCGCTCGACGGCTTGCCGCTCGGCGGCGAGATCTTGCCGAGCCCGGGCGACGCGCGCGAGGTGGAGCGACGGGTACGGGCTCGCCGGTAAGAGGTTCTGCGCGCCCTTCAACGTGCTCTCGGCCTTGTCCCATTTTTCGAGCTGCATCTGCGCGACGCCGAGCCCGAGCCAGTCGTCACCGGTGCCGCCGCTCGCGACGATCTTCGCCAGTACTTTTTCGGCCTTCTCGGCGCGGCCGTACTTCATGAGCTCCTGCGCGAAGAGCCGGCCGCGAGTCAGGTCGTCCTTGGCGTCGTTCCAGTGCTTCTCGAGACCGGCGAGCAAATCCTCGAGCCCGATGGTGATCGGACGGCCTTCGGCGTCTTGAACCTGAACCGCGGGACCGTTGAACCCGAGGAGCTTCCACATCTCGTCGAGCGCGACGACGACCGGACCGCCCTTGAGCTTCTCCATCAAGTCGTCGCTCGGCTTGCTGAGCGGCATGACGACGAGCGCGTTCTGGGGAATGCCCCCCTGGAACGCGTTGACGGGAGCGATGATGGCGGCCGTGCCGGCGATCTGGAGGTTCGCCGCTTGCGGCGCGCCGTTGTCGGGAACGTTGGGCTGGCTCATGTCACACCTCTCGGGATTCGCCGCCTGCGCTGCCCCTCTCGGCTGCGACGCGGTGCGCGGGGGGAGCGATGATCGCTCGGCTTTCCGGCCCGCTGCGCGGCGGACCGTAGCAGCGGGTTTCGGGTCCGGCAATAGCACCGCTCGGGCGCCGTGACGCCCCTTTCCGAACGCAAGCGCCGCCGAATGCCGTCAAAAACACGGCGGAACGCGCGCCCAGCGTGGCGGGCCCTCGCGCCGAGGGTTATAGATCCGAAGTTCATGAGCCCCGTCGCCATCGTGCTCGCAGTGCTTGGGCTTGGGCTGCTCATGGTCATCCACGAGGCGGGCCACCATTTCGTGGCGCGCGCCTTCGGCATGCGCGTGCTCAGGTTCAGCATCGGGTTCGGTCCCGTGCTCTGGCGCCACCAGCCGCGGGGCAGCACGACGGTCTATCAAGTCGCGCTGATCCCGTTCCTCGCGTACGTCCAGGTCGCCGGGATGAACCCCTTCGAGGAGGTCGATCCCGACGACAAGACGAGCTACGCGAACGCGACCCTGACGGCGCGGATCGCGACCATCGTCGCCGGACCGCTCGCCAACTATTTCTTCGCGTCGGTGCTGTTCTTCGTCGCGCTGATGATCGGCGGCGAGATCGTCCCCTCGAACTCCACGGTCGTCGAAGTGATGAAGGGCGGCTCTGCGGACATCGCGCAGATGAAGACCGGCGACAAGGTCGTCTCCATCGACGGAAAGCCCATCGCGACGTTCGACGAGATGCGCCGCGTCGTGCTCCAGCACCCCGGTGACAAGCTCGCGGTCGTCGTGGATCGCAAGGGCGTGCAGATCCCGCTCGAGATGACGCCCCAGCCGACGGGCGACAAAGGGGGTGGTCAGATCAAGGTGCAGGCGAAGTCGGAGCGCGTGCCGGTCACCTTGAAGACGGCGACGATAAAGTCGTTGGTCGCGCCGGCGATCGTCGTGGAGCGACTCGTGGTGGGCCTCGAACGCATCATCACGAGGAAGGAACGCGCCGACCTCGCGGGCCCGGTCGGCATCGTGAAAATCGCGGGAAGCGCCGCGGAACGCGGGATGGACGAATATCTCGAATTCCTCGGCATGCTGAGCGCGTATCTCGGCGGCTTCAACTTGCTCCCCCTGCCGGCGCTCGACGGCGGCAGGCTCGCATTTTTGGCTTACGAGGCCGTCACTCGCCGTCGCGCGAACGCCCGCGTGGAGGCCGGAATCCACTTCGTCGGCCTGGTGATGCTGCTCACGCTCCTGGCCGTCGTGACGGTGTTCGATTTCCGGCGCTGATGATTCATCACATCAGTCGACCCGCCCGGAAAGCTCGAGTCAGATGCGCCGTGTTGAGCGAGAACCGGAGCGGAGCGTACTTGAGTACGTGAGCACCGGAAGCGCAGCGAAACCAAGCAGGTGGCCGAGATCTCCGGGCGTGCTCACTGAAAAATGCGACGCCGCCGGGGATGAAACGGCCGTGGGCGTCGGAAAGGAAGCGTTCACCGTTTCGGGAACGGGGCTGCACGGCGGCGCGCCGTGCTCCGTCCGGTTCGAGCGCCGGGCGGGTGACGTCGTGTTCCGGACGCCGCGCGGCGATTGCAGCTTGAGCGAGCTCGCCGTAGAGCGCGCCGATCGCGGCGTGCGCGTCGCGTGCGCGCGCACGGATCTCCACGTCGAAAGCGTCGAGCACCTCTTCGCGGCGCTCGGCGGATTGTCCATTCACGGCGGCGTCGCCATCGACGTTCAGGGAGGCGAAGTGCCGCTCGCGGACGGCGCCGCGCTCGCTTTCGTTCGTGCCTTGACCGCCCTCGACGTCCCGCGTGCGGCCCCCCAAATAAAAATCGTTCGCGCGGGCGCCATCGACGTCGGGCGTTCGCGTTACGTCTTCGAGCCCGCCGATGACGTTGCGCTCGACGTCGCGGTCGAATTCGACGGAGTGGGCGCCGAGCGCGCATCGTGGAACGGCGACGCGGATGCGTTCGTTCGTGACATCGCCTGGGCGCGCACCTTCGGGTTCCGTCGCGAGGCTCGGGCATTGCTTGCCGCAGGTCGTGCTCGCGGCGCGGACGCGCACGCGGTCATGATCCTCGACGAACAGGGCTCGGTCGAACCGCCCGGCGCGCCAGCGCGGCCCGGCGAATTCGCCCGCCACAAGCTGCTCGACCTGGTGGGCGATTTTTATTTATTTGGAGGGCCGCCGGTCGGGCTCGTACGCGCATCCCGGCCGGGTCACGCGGCGACGCACCTCGCCGTCGCGCGCGCCGTGGCGGAGGGCATCGTCGTTTCGACGAACCCGCGCCGACCCTGATAACGTGTCGGCATGCGTCCTCGTTCTCGATCGCTCGTGACGGCCGCCGCTGCTCTGGTCGTCGCGCTGGCGACGGGCTGCGGCGCGCCGATGGTGAGCCTCGCCGAGGGCCCGCGCGAGTACGTCGCGACGGACTACGAGCAGGTGCTCCACAACTGGACGCGCACCGAGCAACTCTTCGTCGCGAGCGAGCTCGACGACTTGCTGACGGCGACCGCGACGTACGAGTCGTGGGATTTTCGGTGGGCCTACGTCGTCCGTTACGCCGAGGACTATCGATTGACCGTCGATCAGCGGCGCGCGGTGCTCGAGCGATCGCTCGAGGAGTCGGAGCACTATCACCAATTTTACGTCGCGCTCTACGCGCAGCGCGTGCAGTGGTCGGATCTGACCGCGGAGAACGCCGCGTGGATCATGCGGCTCATCGACGACCGTGGAAACGAAACCGCGCCGAGCGAGATCGAGGCGATCCGGAAACCCGGCGCGATCGAGCGCACGTATTTTCCGTACACGACGCCGTGGCGCCGCGCATACCGCGTACGGTTTCCGGTAGCGCGCGCCGACGGCCGCCAGACGATCTCGCCGAACGCGCATTGGTTCGGGCTACGGTTTGCGGGAGCGCAAGGGAACGAGCAGCTGGTCTGGCTCGTCAAACCCGACGCGAACGCCGGTACCGCAACCGCGACGAACTGATTCGAAGCGCACCGAAACCAGCTTTTATTTTAGGGGAGCCCTGCGCGGCTCAGCCGGCGAGGATTTCGATGAGCGGCGGCACGCTGAGCAGGAGCTCGTGGGCAACGGCGCGGGTCGCGAACAACGTGACGGCGCCGGATTTTCCGGCGCGCGCCGTCACTCCCGCGGAACCCGCGCTCAGCACTTCTTGGGCGAACAGGAACTCGCCCGGACCGACGTCGTCGGACGAGGTCTCGCCTCCGACGAGCTCGACGCGGCCCGCGCCGACGATGTGGAGCCCGGGAACCGGTTTGCCTTTGACGACGATCGTCTCGCCGGGTTCGTAGGCTTTCGTTTCGAGGCGCGACATGACCATCCCGCGGAGCGAATCGTCGAGTCGCTCGCCGAGCGCGCCGAGCGTGGCGCCGGCGAGGGCCTGGAATCGATCCGCGACGAGACGGAGCTCGTCGGTGACCCACGGGCAGTCCACCATGGTCTCGCCGAGGAGATCGGCGGTCCACGAGGCGACGACGGTGCCGGCCTCGAGCGCGACGACGCGCAGGACAATACCTTCGCCGAGCGACCCGCGCGTGAACACGATGTCGCCCGGCTGCGCGAACGCGGCCGAGACGTCGGCGATCGACGGCATGATGCCGACGCGACCGCGAGTGACGAGCGCAGCGCCGAACGACCCCACTTCGTCTTCCGCGCCGAGCGTCGTGAGGACGGCGCTTTCGGCGAGCTTCGACTGAACGTCGTCCGGCAAATCTTCGAAACCGCGGACGTTGGAGAGCAAAATGCCGTCGACGAGCGCCGGTCCCGCGGGCGGCGCGGGTTCGTCGGCCGTCGCGGGCGGCTCCGGTGCGATCGCGGCGGCTTCCGGCGAAACGCTTCCCGGCGCGTATTCAGCCGGCTCCGGCGCGGTCTCCGAGGCGGCGCTCACGTCGGTGTCGGGCTCCGCAGCGTCGAGCTCGGCGTCGCTGACGGACGCCAGGGTCGGCGCGCCGATCCGCGCGGAAGGAGGAGCGTCGAACTCCGCGGGGTCGAGCGGCGGTTCCGACGGCAGGGGCGGCGCCGGCTCTTGTCCCTCCGACGAGGCCGGCGACGAGGCCGGAAGCGGGTCGAATCCGAGCACGCCGACTTCCGTCGATTCGTACGAGTCGAACTTGAACGACGACCACTTCGGGGCGCGTGCGCCGAACGAAGCCGGCGCGACGGACCTCGCCGCGTTCTCGGCGTCTTCGTCCCAGGGCGCCGTGGGTTCGTCGAAACCGGCGTCGGAGCGTTCGTCGAGACGAGCTTCCTCGTTTGGCTCGTCGCTCGGCTCGTCGACTCGGTCGTCTGCCGGGCTCGCTGCGATGTGATCACCGGTCTTCTCGTCGACATCGGCCGGCACGTCGGCGAGCTCGCGAACCTCGGGTGGCGCGAGGTACGGCGCGATCTTCGGGATCTGGGGAACCGACAGGACCCGGCGCGAGGTTCGGAGACTCGGCGGCATCGATTCGAAGAGCTCGTCCGCTTCGACGTCGTAGACATCACCCGCGTCGAGCGAGACGGGCGGAATCGTCGGGGCCTGATCGTCGAACTCCTCTTCTTCTTCCTCCTCGAAGTCGAACGGGATCTCGCTGGTGAGCGACGGCATGCTCACTTTCGGCGCGGGCCCTTGGCTTTTGCTCGGCGGTCGGCCGGTGAGCAAATCGTCGACGTCGTTCGCCTCGATCCGCACCGGCTCGCTCGGCGGAGCCGGGGGTGCGGCGGAGTCCGGCGCCGAGAGCGCCTCCGACACCAGACGGTCCGCGACGTGGGCGGCGAGCTCGGTCAGATCCTTGGTTCGCCCCGGGTTGCCGGCGGCGATCGCCGCGTCCACGGCGCGACGGAGCCACACGACCGCGTCCGCGCGCGACCCGCGCTGCCATTGCACGGCAGCCGTCTGAAGCGCCCACGCGACGTCGTCATCGTCGTCGGCGAGCGGAGGCGGAATGACGGGCTCACCCTGCATGCGGAGGACTCATAGTACTCGGTCGGGGCGACCTGGCGAGACCGCGCCCATTTGCCGCCGCGGGCGCCTTCTCGGGTCAGTGAGCCTGGATGAGGACTTCGCGGTCCCGGGCTCCATTGGGCGGACCCACCATGCCGAGCTTTTCCATCATCTCGACCATCTTTGCGGCTCGATTGTAGCCGATCGTCATCTTCCGCTGGAGCCACGACGTCGAACACCGACGCGTCTCGGCGACGATGCGCACGGCCTCGTCGAACCGCGGATCGGCGGGTTCTTCCGCCTTCGTTTCCTCGTCCTCGTCGTCGTCACGGAGGAGGATCGCGTCGTGATAAGTCGGCGTTCCCTGCGAGCGCAGAAACGTCGTCAAAGCGTCCACTTCTTCTTCACTCACGAACGGACACTGGACGCGCCGCATTTCGTTCGAGCCGTTCATCTTCACGAGCAGGTCGCCCTTGCCGAGCAGGAGTTCTGCCCCTTGTTCGTCGAGGATCGTCCGACTGTCGACCTTTTGCGCCACGCGGAACGCGATCCGCGTCGGAAAATTCGCTTTGATCATGCCCGTGATGACGTCGACGCTCGGGCGCTGCGTGGCGAGCACGACGTGCATGCCGGCCGCGCGCGCCTTTTGTGCGAGCCGCGCGATCGCGCATTCCACGTCCTTGCCTTGTTGCATCATGAGATCGGCAAACTCGTCGACGACGATCACGATGTACGGGAGGCGTCCGGGCAAGATCACGCCGTCGGCGCCTTCGCGCGCCGGGGCGACGCTCACGACGTCTCCGTTCGCGGTGATCGCCGAAACCTCGGCGGCGTCCGGCGGTGGGATTTCGCCGTCTTCGATGCGCTTCACCCAGCGGTTGTAGGTGACGATGTTCTTCGTGCCGGCGTTCGCAAAGAGTTGATAGCGGCGCTCCATCTCGTCGACCGCCCACTTCAGCGCCTTGGCGGCCTGGCGCATGTCGGTCACGACGGGGAGCAGCATGTGCGGAATGCCGTCGAAGGGCGCGAGCTCGACGACCTTCGGGTCGATCATGAGGAGCCGGAGCTCGTCGGGCGTCCGGCGGAAGAGCAAGCTCGAGAGCATGACGTTGAGGCCGACGCTCTTTCCGGCGCCGGTCGCGCCGGCGACGATGACGTGCGGCATCGACGACAGATCGGCGTAAAACGGCGCTCCGACGATGTCGCGACCGAGCACGACCGGAAGCGGAACGCGCTCGGCGAGCTGATCGAAGCGCTTGTCTTCGACGAGCTCGCGGAGATTCACCGGCTGCCGTTCGTCGTTCGGCAACTCGAACCCGATGCGGCTCTTGCCGGGGATGGGCGCCACGATGCGCACTTTGCGCGACAGTCCGAGCGCG
>Ga0265320_10003317_pt1 | contig 10855 bp, 7 predicted proteins | sample 4827metaG_FD_202087 | JGI IMG/M metagenome (GOLD analysis project Ga0265320, IMG submission 202087) | Rhizosphere microbial communities from Carex aquatilis grown in University of Washington, Seatle, WA, United States - 4-8-27 metaG | ecosystem: Host-associated > Plants > Roots > Rhizosphere >...
GACGGCTTCGATCTCGTCGAACGCCGCGAACTTCTCCGGCGCGCGCACCTTGAGCACGATGTCCGCCGAGGCATACGCCGCGCGCGCGTCCGCCGACACTTCGGCGCCCGCTTCCTGGTACTGCTTGTCCGAGACGAACGCGGAGTCGCCCGCGCCCGCTTCCACGACCACGGCGAGGCCCGCCTTGATCATGTTCTTGACGGTTTCCGGTGTGGCCGAAACCCGCGTTTCGCCTTCCGCTTTCTCTTTCGCGACGAGGACCCGAAGCATGCGCGCCGTATAGCTCAGCGAGGCCGCCGGTTGCCAGAGGTCGGCGGCCCCGCTGAGCTATAAGCCGGCAATTCCGGGCAGAGTGAACGGGCGGCTCAGCCGGCGTCGTCGAGGCGCGCAGCGTCGTCGACCAGGCTCGTCAGCGACTCGGGATCGGCGCTCGCGTAGTAGCCGCGGATCTTCTGGTTTTGGTCCACGAGCACGAGCTCGGTGCCGTGGGTGATGCCGAAGCTCGGTTTCTGGGGGTCGGCGTTGCCGTCCACGGCGATCTTGAACCCTTGCTCCGCCGCCTTGCGCACGCCGTCCACGTCGCCGGTCACGAACGACCACGTCTTCAGGTCGGCCTGGTACTCCGTTGCGTAGGCGCGCAAGACCGCGGGCGTGTCGTTGTCGGGGTCGACGCTGAAGCTCACGAGATGGAGCGCGACGCCGCGCGCGGCCGCGTCCTTCTGTACGCCGCGCATGGCTTTCGTGACGCGGGGGCAAGCCGACGGACAGCGGGTGAACACGAACGCGGCGGCCCAGACTTTTCCGCGCAAGGTGTCGTTGGTGAACACCTTGCCGGATTGATCGGTCATCGTGAGCTTCGGCACTTCACCGAGGACGGGAAGCGCCGTGTCCTTGTGGCAACCCGTCGCGGAGAGCGCCCACAAAATAAATGCCGTCCACCGCGATGCATTTCGACACCGGCTCGCGCGCGCAGATCGATTTTTGGGGGGCTCCCTTGGCGGCAAGGTCGTCGGCGGGTCGTCGTGGATCATCGCGTGGTGTCGAACAAGTCGCGGAGCGTCGCGAGCGACGGCTGCCGTTCGCCGCGAGCGATCTGCCACACCACGTCGCGCGCTGCACGGTTGATGGGCGTTGCCATGCCGTGACGGTCGCCGCGCTCGACGATTTCGCCGTTCAGGAAATCGACGGCGGGCGGACGTCCCCGCTCGATCGCGGCGAGCATCGACGAGCGGAGCCGCCGGTAACGAAACCCCGCCGCGACGAGCACGGCATGCCGCAGGGCGAGCCCGGCTGGGCCGCGCCCGCGTCGATCTGCGTCGGCCGGCGACAGCGCGAGCCAGTCGAGATCGATGGTGCCCGCGATTTTTTCGAGACGCACCCCTTCGGCCCGCGCAGCGAACGCCGCTTCGCTCATGATCTCGAGCGCGAGTCGGCGCACGAAGGCGTATTTGAGGAGCGCGCCGACGCGATTGCCGCCGATGGTCCCGAGCGTCGAGATCGCGCAGTTGATCGCCAGCTTCGAGAACCGCGCCCCGATGAGGTTCGTCGTGCGCGCGACGGGACCCACCGCCGCGAGGAGCTCTGCGACGCGTTCCAAGCCCTGCTCGCCCGCCGAACCGTCGAGCGCGCCCACGGTGAAACCGCCCTCGGACGTCCGCTCGTAGCGGCCGGGCTCGATCATCGACGCGCCCCACGCGACGACGGCCCCGACGACGCGCTGTCGCCCGACGATCCGCGCGACGCGGTCTTCACAGAGTCCGTTCTGCAAGCACACGACGGTCGCGTGCGGAGTGAGTGCGGGCAGCACCGTGCGCGCCGCGTCTTCGACTTGCGTCGGTTGCGTCGCGAGGAACACGACGTCGAAGGGTTCGCCGCCCGGAGCAAGCTCGGTCACGACGTCGCCCGCGGGGACATGCGCGTGAACGGTGCTCCCCGAGAGACGAAACCCGTGCTCGCGAAGCGCGCGCGCGATCGCCGGATTCGTCGTGAGCGTCACGACTCGGTGGCCCGCGGCGAGCATCGCCGACGCGAGCACGGCGCCGATCGGCCCCGCTCCGACGACGAGCACGCGCTCCGAATCTGCATTCGGCGAGCGGCGTAACAATGTTTCGTGATGCGCGGGGCTCGCGCCGTTCGTCGACGTCATCGCGGACGATCCGGTTTTCCTGAGTCGTATCCAGGGTTCATCGGGAGACGCCGCGACGTCATGACGCCGCGCGCCGGCGGGGACTTGCAAAGGTCGACGAAACTAAGGTAGTAAGCCGACTTACATCGACCGCAAATGTCTTGCGGCGAGAAAAAAGGGTCATTCGAACATGCGACGACTATTGAAGCTGCTCCGCGGCATCCGCATGCCGATGCCCGTGCTCGCCTGATTTCAGGCTGAGCCCGGCGGATACTCCTAGCCCGGTACGGTTGCGTGCCGGGGAGAACTCCGTCCATCACCCTTCGATATGGGTCGGCCGTGATGGACGAGCGCGGCGTCTGCGACGCTCCGCGCCAAGGCAAAAGAGCAGGTTCGAGCTGCGGATCGTCCGTTGCGCCGCCCCGGGCGTCGCGGTACAGGTTGCGGCGCCGAATTCGGTCATTCGGCCACATTTTCGAAGCGGCACGGGGACTCAAACCAGCCCCAAGCCAATCACAGGAGACCCTCCATGCGCGAAGTCGTCATCATCGATAGCGTCCGAACCGGCCTGGCCAAGTCATTCCGCGGCAGTTTCAACATTACTCGCCCCGACGATCTGGCCGCCTTCTGCGTGCAGGCGTTGCTCAAGCGCAACGGCAAGCTCGACCCCGCGAGCATCGACGACGTCATCGTCGGCACCGGCATTCCGGAAGGCCCGCAAGGCATGAACCTCGGACGCATCGTCGCGGTCCGCTCGGAGCTGCCGATCTCGGTACCCGGCGTGACCGTCAGCCGCTTCTGCGCGTCGGGTCTCGCGTCGATCGCGATGGGCGCCGCTCAGGTCGCGAACGGCGACGCGGACGTCATCGTCGCCGGCGGTACCGAGTCGATCACGATGCTGCAGAACGACATGAACATGAAGAACCTCCCGAACTTCTGGGTCGCCGAGAAGAAGCCGGGCATCTACTACCCGATGGGGCAGACCGCCGAGATCGTCGCCGAGCGCTACAAGGTCTCGCGCGAGGCGCAGGACCAGTACTCGCTCGAGAGCCAGAAGCGCACCGCGCGGGCGCAAGAAGCAGGCTACTTCAAGGACGAGATCATCCCGATCAAGACCAAGTTCCTGAAGCAGGACAAGGCGACCGGCACGAGCAGCGAAGTCGAAGTCACCGTCGAAAAAGACGAGTGCAACCGTCCCGACACGACGATCGAAGGCCTCCAGCGGCTTCCGCCCGCGTTCGGCGCGACCGGTACGGTCACGGCGGGCAACGCCTCGCAGTTCTCGGACGGCGCGTCGATGACGCTCCTCATGAGCGCCGAAAAGGCGAAGCAGCTCGGGCTCTCGCCGCTCGGCGCCTTCCGTGGCTTCTCGGTCGCAGGCTGTGAGCCGGACGAGATGGGCATCGGCCCGGTCTTCGCGGTGCCGAAGCTCCTCAAGCGCTTCGGGCTCGGCGTGAAGGACCTCGGCGTCGTCGAGTTGAACGAAGCCTTCGCGTCGCAGTGCCTCTACTGCCGCGACAAGCTCGACTTCGACCCCACCACGTACAACCCCGATGGCGGCTCGATCAGCATCGGTCACCCCTACGGCGCCACCGGCTCGCGCCTCGTCGGTCACATTCTTCGCGCGCTCCGCCGCGACAAGAAGAAGTTCGGCCTCGTGACGATGTGCGTCGGCGGCGGCCAAGGCGCAGCCGGCCTCATCGAAGCCTTCAACTGAGAAGCGCGTTCGCCTCGCGCGAACGTGAAACCATGACGTCGAGCGTCGCGACAGCGGCGCTCGATGTGTTTTGTGCCTTCGCGCTTCGTTCGCCGAAGCGCTGGCGGATCATCCGGTCCTCGCCGCGCGCCGACTCCTCGTTCGTTCCGGCTTTTCCGAGGATCGTGGACAAACGAACTGACTCGGAGGCAGGGGCCACGTCGGGCAGCGAGCATTCGGCCGGAATTGCGAGCCGTGAAACGGTGCCCTCGCGACTCTATTGGGAACGCATGGCACAGCGACCCGGGCCGAGAGGACGCCGCGTCATTCACGCGAGCCGCGACCAGGGTCGTCAGGCGCTCGTGCGGACGGCGGTTCTGCTCGCGTTCGCCGGCGCGATGGCCTGCAGCGCGAAGGGCACCGGTGCGAACTCCTCGCAAACGACCGTCGACTCCGGCACCTCGACGCGCGCGTCGGGCGGCAGCGAGAACGCAGGCAGTGGCGGCGTGTCCGTAGGAATGGGGGGCGCCTTCGGCGGCTCGGGCGGCACAGGGGGCGGCGCGAGCGGATCGGACGGCGGCGGCACGACGAGCAACGGCGGTTCGTCGAGCGGCGGCTCGAGCGCGGATGCCGCAACGCTTTCGGGCGCGCCGCTCGCGCTGTCGGATGGGTTCGAAACTGCCGCGCCGGGCGGCCCCCCGGATCCCTCGCTCTGGACGGTGGCCAGCGTCGACTGCAGCGGCGCAGGGAAGCTCGCCATCGACGGCACGGTCGCTCATCGCGGCTCGCACTCGGTGAGGGTCGACGGCGGAGGCGGCTATTGCGACCACGTGTTCCTCGGGAACGCGAGCGCGGTCGCCGCGATCGGCAAACAACTCTATGCGCGGTTCTTCGTGCAACTCGGCACGGCGCTCGGGCAGGGCCACACCACGTTCGCGGCGATGAAGGACGACGACGACGGCGGCAAGGACGTTCGCATGGGCGGCCAAGAGGGCATCCTGATGTACAACCGCGAATCGGACGACGCGACCTTGCCGACGTTGAGCCCTGCCGGCATCGCGATGAGCCTGAGCCCCATGACGTCGCCGACCTGGACGTGCATCGAAATCCACATCGACGAGTCGGCGGGGACCATCGACACGTGGGTGAACGATCACGAAGTCGCGGGCCTCGTCGAGAACGGCACCGCGACGCCGGACGGAAGCTCGGAGTGGCTCCGCGTCGCGAACTGGAAGCCGTCGCTGTCGAATTTCCGACTCGGCTGGGAGAGCTACGCGGGCCAGACCATGACGCTGTGGTTCGACGACGTCGCGATCTCGTCCGGACGAATCGGTTGCGGTGAGTGAACGCGCGTCGCGGCCCATCTTCGGCCGTGCTAGGGTCTCGGCTGCGGGCGGGTGGATGAGGACCATCGGCCGCAATAAGGCGGGGCAAAAGGGTGTCGACGCAGCTCAGGGCAATGCAATTTCTGACCACTCTGTTGGTCGGATGTGCGAGCACGACCGTCGTGGAGGGCGGTCATGAAAAGAACGGTCCGCCCGCGCCCATCCACCAGGACGCCGGCCTCGACGGAGCCGTGTGTCATCCCCTGGCCCCGGGCTCGTGTCCGGTGATGCCGGCGAACGGCGTGGTTTGCTCGCCCATGGTGGCAAGCCCCATTCCGGACTGTGGGACGCGCGGGACGTGTATCCCGTCGGAAGTCACGACGGGAAGCGGTGGAGCCTCCGCGCCGCCAGAGACGTGTCGCATCGTGTGCGCCGACGAGAACGGCGCGTGCCCTCCGAGGGCCGATGTTTGTACGCCGCAAGCGAGCTGCAGCACCGCCGCCGACTGTCACGGCGACCTGCCGACCCTTCGTGAAACCTGTCCCCTGCTACCGGACGGCACGCCGTCGGCGGATGGCCGCGCGTACTTCGAGTGCACGAACGGTTATTGCGAGGTCGCGTACTGTTCACGGCGTTCCGAGCTTCTTTGCAACGGACCCTCGGGGTGCCCGTCGTATTATTTGCCGACGTTCGATCGGAGCTGCCGTGCGGACGCGGACTGCGTCGTCGGCATGCACGTTTCGAATTGCTGTTACTCGCAAGCGATCGGCATCTCCGCACACGAGAAGGCCAGGTTCGACGCTGTGGAGGTCGGCTGCAGCGGAGCCGCGACTGGTTTCTGTGGATGCGAGGGCGACGTAGCATCTTCCGATGGCGGCGTGATCCCGGGGGGGAGCAGCGCATATCTCGTCGCCGTCTGTCGAGCCGGCACCTGCGAGGCCGTTTACGGTCCCGCCGCGTGTGGGTCGGCCACGTGCGCAGCGGGCGAGCAGTGCTGCGTGGTGCCGACCGACGGCGGAACGTGCGGGTACGCCTGCGGGACGAGCTGCCCGTCTCCCGCGACGCTTTCGTGCCCGCACTAGGCGTCTGACGTTGGCAGCCTTTCCGGCGTTGCGACGAGTGAGCGCGCGAGTCGCTCAGTTGCTACCGCAAGCCGTCATGAAAAACCCCTGAAGGCCGCTTTCGGTGCACGTCCCGCTCTGGTCACAGCCGGAGCCTGGAACGCATTGATCGTTCGGAAGGGTGCAGTGCTCGCCTACTTGGCGGGTGGCTTTGCACGTCGGATTGCCCGTTGTCGTGTCGGTGACGCAGACCGCGCCGGGCGCGCATTGAATCGGGTTGAGGCAGCTCGCGCCGGGCTGCGCGTAGGCCTCGCACGTGCCCGCCTCGCAGGCGGCGCCCACCGCGCAAACACCCGAGCACGCTTGCCCGATGGCCGGCGCGGCGACGCACGTGCCGCCAGAACACGTGTATCCAGCGACGCAAGAGTCCGTGCATGGAGCGCCGGGTTCCGCAGGCGGAGCGGGCGGCGGTGGCGCCGCCATCGGCGTCGGCTTCACGCACGTGCTCATGCATTCTTCGTCGGGCGGGCAGGTCACCGTCGTGTTGTTGTCGCACGTGGCGCCGGTCGCGACGGCCGGCAGACATTGGCCGCAAGCGGCTCCGTTGTTCATCGAACACTCGAGCGACTGGCATTGCTCGGAGAACACACAGCTCTGGTTCGTCGTGCGCGATCCGGCGATCACGCAGGGCGGCGCAGCCCCGGCGACGACGGAACCGCAGTCGAACGTGTTCCACGCGGCCCCGCACGCGACGAGCTCGGCGGGCTGTCGATTCGAGCCCGGCGAGAAGTAGAGATCCGGACATTTATTTTGCTCGTCCAAGCAAACTTCCTCGTTCCCGCCGCACTCACCGATCCGATGGCACGCCGCCGCGAGGTACGCGCGACACGCTGCGAGTGGACTCATGGTGCCCGTGCTTCCGCCGTCACCCGTCGCTCCGCCGGTGGTGGCACCGCCGTTCGACGAACCGCCCGATCCGAGCGCGCCACCGCCGCTCGACGAACCGCCCGATCCGAGCGCGCCACCGCCGCTCGACGTCAGTCCGCCGCTCCCTGAGACGCCGTTACCGCCGTTCCCTGCGACGCCGCTTCCGCCGTTTCCGACGGCGCCACTTCCACCGGTGCCGCCGTCAGGCTCGGTCTTGGCGGGTCCCGTCGTGGAACCGCATGAGATAACTAGACCGCACGCGACCATCGCCGTAGCGACTCGACTCCTCATCACGCATACACGGTAGAACGAAACTGAACGCCTCGCGAGACCTCGTCGCGGCGCCAGTGCCACGCATCGCGCCCCGGCAACACCGAGTCGCGCTCGCCGAACCGGCGCTCGGGGTTGGGGTTCCGCGCCCCGACTCGCCGCGCCGCCGCTCCGCGCCTTTGATGAGCCGCGCGCACCGGGTTGGCCGACTAAACCGGCATGAAAGTGAGCCGGCGACAGTTCGGGCTCGGGCTCGGCGCGACGCTCCTCGCGAGCAAGATCCTCGGCCCGTTCGCGCGACGACCCGCCGAGGCAGGCACGCCGAACATCGCGAAACGGCTCGTCATTTTCTTCAGCCCCAACGGCACGATCCCTCAATTCTGGCACCCGAGCGGAACCGGGACGGACTTCACGTTCCCGGCCGGGTCCATCCTCGAGCCGCTCGCACCCATTCAGAGCGACGTCATCGTCTGCAGCAACGTCGATTTCGTCGGGTTCCAGAATCATGCGCCGGGCATGACCGGGATGCTCACCGCGAACGGTACAGCGGCGATGCCGACCGGCGGCAAGTCCGTCGACCAATACATCGCCGCGCAACTCGGTGTGACGCCGCTTCAATTCGGGGTCGAGACGGGCGCGTGGGGCGCCACGAACCAGACGCGCATGTGTTACTCGGCGCCGGGTACGTTCGTCGATCCCGAGGACGATCCGTCGCAGGCGTTCCAGTCGATGTTCGCGACGGCGGCGCTGCCCGCCGGACAGATCGCGGAGCTCACGAAGCGACGCCAGAGCATCCTCGACACGATCACCGGGGACATCTCCGATCTCCGGACGCAGGTCGGCGCGACGGAGCGCGCGAAGCTCGACGCACACCTCGAATCGCTCCGCACGACGGAGCGCGGTCTCGCCACGACGACGGGAGGCTGCGCCGCACCGAAAGCGCCTCCGACGCTCGGCGTATACGTCAACGACAACTTCCCGGCGATCGGCAAGACGCAGATGGATCTGCTCGTCGCGGCGCTCGCGTGCGGCCTGACGACGGTCGCGTCGATTCAATGGGCGCACACGGTGAGCCCGCACGTGTTCACCTGGTTGAACCCGCCGCTCACGCAGGGCCATCACGATCTGTCGCACAGCGACGATACGAACACCGCGGGGGTGCAGTCGTTCGTGCAAGCCGAGCGATGGTACGCGACGCAGTTCGTGTATCTGGTGCAACAACTCGCCGCGACGGCAGAGCCGGGAGGCAGCGGCACGATGCTCGACAATACGCTCCTCGTGTGGACGAAGGAGCTCGGCGATTCGCGCCTCCACGACGGCGTGTCGGTCCCCTTCGTCTTCGCGGGACGAGCTGGGGGGTTTCTCACACCTGGACGTCACATCGACTTCAAAGGCGCGTCGCATCAGGCGCTGCTCGTGTCGCTCTGCCAGGGCATGGGGCTCAACACCGGCACCTTCGGCGACCCGTCGATCAGCACCGGTCCCCTGCCGGGGCTCACGTGAAGCGCGTCGCTGTCGGCGCGCTCGCGCTCACGGGGCTCGTCGCGCTCGCCCTCGCGAGCTGCGCGTCGAAGAAAATGGCGAGCAAGGGCGGCGGCGGCAGCTCCGACGGCGACGAAACCCCCGCGCCTGCGCCCGCGATGACCGACGCGTGCGACGCACAAGCAAAGGAATTTTTCCGCAGCGAGCTCTGGGAGCCGATTCTGTCGGTGCGCTGCATCGGGTGCCACAACGCGACGGGCCTCGCCTCGACGACACACATGGTGTTCGAGCCCGAGAGCGTCGCGAACTCGATCGACCAGAACTACGCGACGTTCTCGAACGTCGCGCGCATTCAATACAACGGCACCCCGGTGCTCCTGCTCCGACCCGAAGGGCTCTATCCCACCGGTCACGGCGGCGGGACGCTGATCCTGCAGGGTTCGCAGGAGTACCTGAAGCTGAAGGCGTTCGTCGACGTGGCGAACGGCGGGTCGTGCTCGCCGTTCGACGCGGTCGAGTGCGATCCGACGAAGGCGACGCCCGGACACCGCGTGCTCCGCCGCCTCACGAATTTCGAATACGACAACACGCTCCGCGACTTGCTCGGCGTAGCGCCGAAGTACGGCGCGCTGTTTCCGCCCGACGACGTGGTCGCCGGTTTCGACGACATCGCTTCCGCGCAGCACGTCGCGCCGATTTACACCGACAAGGCGCGAGCAGCGGCGGAAGACGTCGGCGGCACCGTCGATCTCACGAACCTCTTGTCGTGCGACGTCACCGCGGGCGACACGACGTGCGCGAAGACGTTCATCACGACCTTCGGCGCGAAGGCGTTTCGACGGCCGCTCACCGACGCCGAGCTCGCGCGCTACACCGCGCTCGAAACGACGATCGCCGGCGCCGAAGGCTTCGAGGGCGGCATCCGCGCGACCCTGATGGCGATGCTCCAGTCGCCGAGTTTCCTCTATCGCACCGAAATCGGGACGGCGAACGGTGGGAACTACACGCTGTCGCCGTACGAAGTGGCGTCCGAGCTGTCGTATCTGCTCACCGAGAGCATGCCCGACGCCGAACTTGCGTCCCAGGCGGCGAGCGGCGCGCTCGTCCAACCCGCGGTGCTTGCGACGGAGACGCAGCGGCTTCTTCAAACCGACTCGGCGAAAGCCGCGCTCCAGCACTTCGTCGAGCAATGGCTGCTGTTGAACCGGCTCCCGATCGCCGTGAAAGATCCGACCGTGTACCCGCAGTTCACGCCGGACCTCGTCTCGGCGATGCACGACGAGAGCGTCGCGTACTTCGTCAACACCCTGCGCGGCCCGAACGCGAGCTTCCAGAGCTTGCTCCTCGGCACGACGACGTACGCGAACGACGCGCTCGCGCAATTTTACGGCTTCGGTGACGCCACGGGCCCCGCGGATCCGAGCGGGCTCAAACCCTATGCGCTTCCGACGGGTCGCAGTGGGTTCTTGACCGAGGCGGGTCTGCTCGCGACTCAGGCCAAACCGGACCGTCCGTCGCCGGTGCTTCGCGGTGAGCTCGTGCGCGTCCAGCTCCTCTGTCAGGCGCTCCCGCCGCCGCCCGCGGGCGTGAACACGCAGCTGCCGCCCGTCGACCCGAACGTCCCCAACCGACAACGGTTCACCGCGCATTCGGCGAATCAGCCTTGCCAGAGCTGTCACCAGCTCATGGATCCCATCGGATTCGGCTTCGAGGGATTCGACGGCATCGGGCGGCCGGTACCCGGTTCGATCGACACCAGCGGTCAGATCGTCGGAACGAATTCGACGAACGGCCCATTCAACGGCGTGCCGAACCTCGCGAGCATCCTTGCGGGAAGTCCCGACGCGCAGAACTGCTTCGCGCTTCAAATGTATCGCTCGGCGTACGGCATCGACGACACCGCCGACGATTCGTGCGGTGCGTCCAAGGCCGCCGCCGATTTCCAGTCCGCGAAGTTGTCGTTGTCCGG
>Ga0265320_10003318_pt1 | contig 10852 bp, 5 predicted proteins | sample 4827metaG_FD_202087 | JGI IMG/M metagenome (GOLD analysis project Ga0265320, IMG submission 202087) | Rhizosphere microbial communities from Carex aquatilis grown in University of Washington, Seatle, WA, United States - 4-8-27 metaG | ecosystem: Host-associated > Plants > Roots > Rhizosphere >...
GCCCGGCAACGCCTACCCGAGGAACAAGCGGGAGGTGGGCCGCCGCCTGGCCCTGATTGCCAAGGCGACGGTGTACTCGATCCCCGTCGACTACTTGGGCCCGGCCTTCGCCGGGGCCTCCGCGGAGGGATCCTCCATGCGCGTCCAGTTCAGCAACGCCGGCGACGGGCTCACCGCGTCGGGCCGGCCGCTGCAGTCCTTCGAGCTTGCCGGCGCGGACAGGGTTTTCCACCCCGGGGCGGCGTCGATCCAGGGCGACACGGTCGTCGTCCGCTCGGGCGCCGTGAAGCTTCCGGTCGCGGTTCGCTACGCCTGGCGCAACGCCCCGGAAGCCAACCTGCACAACGGGGCGGGGCTCCCCGCAGCGCCCTTCCGAAGCGACGACTGGTGAGCGTCGTCGCGCAACGAGATTAGGGTAGCTCGTAGACCTCGCCGAGGGCCTCGCCCGACCCGTTGCCTGCGCTGGTCACCTGGAAGGTGTACGAGCCCGGGGGCAGGTTGGCGATCAGGGCGGTGTCGGGGCTCGATGAATCGAGCGCGAAGGCCCCGACCGCGGCGTCCGTGTTCGTGATGTCCTGGGGATCGATCGACGCCTGCTCCAGGCCGACGATCGCCTGGTCGGCCCAACCGAAGTTCTGGGCGACCAGGTTGCCGTTGCCGTCAAAGACGCTGAGCACCGGGTCGGAGATCGGGTCGGACACGCTGTAGGCGGAGAGGCCCGGGCCGATGCCGCGGATGAGGACGCTCTTCACGGAGCTCCCGGAAATCGAGAAGCCGCCTATGAGGGCCCCGGCCCCGGAGCTGACCGTGCCCCTGGCGGAGATGTTGACCAGCCGCTGGGTCGAAGCCATCGGCGACGCGCTGGCGTCATAGACCTCGGCGAGGACGACGCCCCCCTTGCCGGAGGGGTCGAAGACGTGGACCGTGTAGCTGCCCGGCGCCAGGTCCGTGACGATCGCGTCGTCGGAGCTGGACGGCGTGAGCGGGAAAGCCCCCACCTGGGCGAACGTGGCCGCGAGGCCGCTTCCCCCGCCCCACGCGGTGTTCTGGGCCATCAGCGTTCCCGACGCCGAATAGAGCTGGAGTACCGGCGTCGCCATCGTGCCGGGGACATCATAGGCCTTGAGGCCCGGGCCGACCGCCCTCAGGAGCACGGTCTTCGTGCCGGTGCCCGAGATCGCAAAGCCCGCGATGAGGACGCTGCTGCCGTTCAGCTCGGCGCGGGACGAGAGGTTGATGAGCCTGTTGGCGGCGTCCGTCGCGGCGGCCTTGAACCGCGTCGCGCCCGACGGCGAGATCGTTATCGTGAGCCCCGACACGGTCGAGCCGCCCGTTCCCGTCACGGTGACGGTCACGTTGTAGGTGCCCGAGCCGGTCGGCGTTCCCGAGATGATCCCCGTGGTCGCGTTGATGCTCAGGCCCGGCGGCAGGCCGGAGGCCGTGAACGTCTTGGGCGACTGGGTCGCGGTCACCGTGAACACGAACGCGGAGCCGGAGCTGGCCGTGATCGAGGGCACGGAGTTGACCACGGGGGAGGCCAGCGAGTTCGAGAGGTATTCGGACTGCACAAGGCCCGAGGAGCTGAACTGCGACGAGGGGAGGATCCCCGTGGCGCGGACAAGCAGGAGGGTGCTGCCCGAGGGGGCGATGCCCGAGAGCGTCCACGTCAGGCCGTCGGAGGTCGAGGCCTGGCCCAGGCGCAGCCAATGGGTTCCGTCCACCGTCTCCTCAAAGCCCACGGACTGGAACGCGGGGGCGCTGCCGTTGCGGGTCCAGGTCATGGTCGACTGGTCGGCGCTGACCGACACGGACTGCATGACGGGCGTAAGCGCGGGGAAGCGCGCCATGTCGATGCGCGAGAGGCTGCCCGCGGCCGTGAAGGCGCCGCCGAGGAGGACCTTGCCGTTGGGCTGGACCATGAGCGCGTCCACCGGGCCGTTCGTGGCCGGGACGAACGCCGGGTCGACCGCGCCGGTCGCGCTGACGTGGGCGGCGTACGCGATCGGCTGGTTGCCGACGGTCGTGAACGAGCCCGCGATGAAGAAGGTTCCGTCGATCTGCTGCGTGACCGCGTTCACGGTCCCGTTGGCGTTCGCGTTGAACGACGCGTCGAGCGTGCCGTCGGCGTTGAGCCGCGCCACCCCGACACGGGACTGCCCGCCGACGCTCGTGAACGCGCCGGCGATGACTATCTTCCCGTTGGGCTGGACGACGGCCGCGTCGACGGGGCCGTTGACCCCGGGAAGGAACGAGGCGTCCGGCGACCCCGTGGCCCCGAGGCGGGCGATGTTGGGCGTGTTCAGGCCACCGGCGGTCGTGAACGTCCCCCCGACGATGACCATGCCGTTTGGCTGGGAGGCGACCGTATTGACCGTCCCGTTGATGGACGGGGCGAAGGTCCCGTCGAACGTCCCCGCGACGGTGATCCGCGCCAGGTTGGCCTGCGGGTGGCCCTGGATGTTCGCGAAGCTTCCGCCGGCGATCGCGGTCCCGTCGGCCCGAGTCAGGATGGCGTTCACGGTCCCGTCCGTGTTGGCGAGGAAGGAGGAGTCAAACGATCCGTCGGCGTTCAGCCTCGCCAGGTTCGCGGCGGCGGAGCCGCCGACGTGGGCGAAGGAGCCGCCGATGAGGGTCGCGCCGCCCACCTGCACCGACGTGAAATTGCCGCCCACGAAGAGCGATCCGTCCGCGAGGACGTCGATGGTGTCGACGTCGCCGTTCAGCGAGGGGTCGAACGAGGGGTCGATCGTGCCGTCGGCGTTGATACGGGCGATGTCGCTGCGCACCGACGGGATCCCGGTCCTGTTCGGCTGCAGGGCCGTGAAGTTGCCGCCGAGCAGTATCTGCCCGTTCGGCTGGAGCGCGAGCGAGGAGAGGCCCCCGTTGGGGTTTGGGGCGAACTTGGTGTCGACCGTGCCGTCCGTGTTGAGGCGGGTGATGTAGTTGCTGTCCACGATGGGGCCCGGCGTCACGCCCGTGATATTCGCGTTCTGCTCCCACGCGGTGAACGTGCCGCCGGCGATGACCTGGTCGTTCGGAAGCACGACGAGCGTCGTCACCGGGGAGTTCGGGTCGGGATAGAAGCCGGTGTCGAGCGTGCCGTCCGTGTTGAGCCGCGCGAGGTTCTGGACGCTGTAGGCCGTCGTCCCCGCATTGGGGAAGATCTGCGTGAAGGACCCGCCGACCACGACCTGGCCCTTCGAGTTGAGCCCGAGGCAGTACGCCGGCCCGCTCAGGTCAGGGTTGAAGGTCGTGTCGACCGTGCCGTCGGTGTTAAGCCTCGCGAGGAAGTTGCGGGCCGCGGCAACCGTGGCCCCCGTCGGGATCAGCTGGGTGAAGTCGCCGCCGACGATGATCTTGCCGTCGGACTGCAGCTGGAGGCAGAGGACCTGGAGGTTGGGCTCGGGCGCATAGGCCGTGTCCAGCGTCCCGTCGGGCTTCAGCCGCGCGATGTAGGCGTTGTTGACGCTGTCCACGTTCGTGAAGCCGCCGGCGATCACGATGTTCCCGTCAGCCTGGATGACGATCGCGTTGACCACCTGGTTGGGCGTCGGCTTGAAGGACGAGTCGACCGAGCCGTCGAGGTTGATGCGGACGAGGTTCTGCAGGCCCGAGACCCCGTTGAAGCTCGTGAACAGCCCCCCGACGATGAGCTGGCCGTTGGCCTGCTGCGCCGAGCAGAGGACCTCGCCGTTCGACGCGGCGGAGAAGGAGTAGCGCACCTGGCCGTTGCCCTCGAGCCAGACGCACGAGTTGGACGGCGTCTGCGTCGAGGCCCCGTTGGGAAGGATCGCGACCGCGTTCACCGGGCCGTCGACGCCCGAGTTGTAGGAGCCGTCGATCGTCGCGTCCCCGTTTATCCTGGAGAGGTAGGGCGCCGAGCTTCCGTCCATCGCCCCGAAGGAACCGGCAAAGATCACCTGGCCGTTGGGCTGCTGCGCGAACGAGCGCACCTGGCCGGTCACGGTCGACTTCGACCCGGCCGAGAACGACGTGTCCACGGTCCCGTCCGGGTTGAGGGTGGCGAGATGGGTCACGTAGGTGGGCGACGCGGCGCCGTTCGGCTGGAGCTTGGTGAAGGCGCCGCCGATCAGGATGTGCTGGTTCGCGAGCACGGTGACGGAGTCCACGAGCTGGTCCGCGGTCGGGTTGAATCCCGAGTCGAGCGAGCCGTCCGCGTTCACGCGGCCGATGTAGTCGCGGATGATGCCGGTCGTGGCGTAGTTCGGCGCGAAGGAGGTCAGCGTGCCGCCCACCACGATCGCCCCGTTCGACTGGATGGCGATGCTCAGGACGTCGGCGTCCGGGTCGGGATAGAAGGTGGTGTCGAGCGTGCCGTCCGTGTTCAGGCGGGCGAGGTGGTTGACGTAGATGGGCGTCGAGGCGCTCACGCCGGGAGCCGGGAGCACCGTCTGGGCCCCGTACGGGTTGTTGGCCGGGGGATTGGCCGAGGTCTGCGCCGGTGCCGGCTTCGAGGTCTGGGGGATGAGGGCGGTGAACGTGCCGCCGATGACGATCTTCTTGTCGGCCTGGATCGCTATCGCGTAGACCGGCAGGTTCGCCTCGGGATTGAAGGAGTTCGTGTCGAGGAAGCCCGAGGGGAGCAGGCGGGCGACGTAGCCGCGCGACGCCGTCCCGATGGACGTGAAGCCGCCGCCGATCAGGTAGTTGCCGTCGCCGTCGACCGTGATCGCGAACACGGCCCCGTTGGGGCTCGGGTTGAAGGCGAGGTCGATCGACCCGTCGTTGTTCAGCCTGCAGAAGTTGCTGATCGCATAGCCCGTCGTCGACCCGTTGGGGGCCAGGAGGCTGAAGTTGCCGCCAATCAGGATCTGGTTGTTGGCGACCACGGCTATCGAGAGGACATTGGCGTTCGCGTTGGGGTTGAATGCCCCGTCGATCGAGCCGTCGGCGTTGACGCGCGCGATGTTGCCCCGGCTGAAGCCGTCGACCTCGGAGAAGGAGCCGCCGATCAAGATCTGCCCGTTCGACTGGAGGGCGATGGCCTGCACCGGCCCGTTGAGCTGCGCCTTGAACGAGGTATCGAGCGAGCCGTCGGCGTTGAGCCGGGCGAAGAAGTTCTGGCTGGCGCCCCCAATGCTCAGGAACGTCCCGCCGACGAGCAGCTGGCCGTTCGGGAGAACGGCGGACGCGAACACGGAGCCCGCGACGTCCGGGTCGAGCGTGGAGTCCGGGACGCCGTAGGCGTTCACCCGGGCGATGTGGTTGCGCAGGGTCGGCGACGCGGTGTCCTCGGGCTGGACCGTCGTGAAATACCCGCCGAAGACCACGTCCCCGTTGGGCTGCACCGCGATGGCGTTGACCGCCTGGTTGGGGTTGGGGATGAACGAGGTGTCGACGGACCCGTCGTTGTTTATCCGGGCGATATACGGGGCGGCGGTGGCGGCGAGGTTGTTCGCCGGGAAGACCTGGGTGAAGGTTCCCCCGATGATCAGCTTGCCGTCCGGCTGGACCGCGAGAGCCGTAACGTTCTGCAGCGGGTTGATGATGTAGTTGCCGTCAACCGAGCCGTCGGCGTTCAGCCTGGCGAGGAAGTCGCTCTGGACGGCGCCCGTGGTCGCGTTGGGCTGTATCGTCGTGAACTCGCCGCCCAGGACGATCTGGGCGTTCGGCAGGATGAGGATGTTGCTGACGGAGCCGTTGGGCTCCGGGTCGAAGGACGTGTCAAGCGACCCGTCCGAGTTGATGCGGGCGGCGCAGCTGCGCGTCGTCGGCGTGGCGGACCCGTTGGGCTGAAGGCTCGAGAACCCGCCCCCGACCACGATCTGCCCGTTCGCCTGCACCCCGAGCGAGAGCACGGTCTTGTTCGCGTTGGGGTCGAATCCCGTGTCGAGCGAGCCGTCGGTGTTGAAGCGGGCGATGTGGTTGCGCGTCACCGGGGCGCCGGTTCCGCCCGGCTGCACGGTCGTGAAGGCCCCGCCGATGACGACCTGCCCGTTCGGCTGGTAGACCATCGCATAGACCACGCCGTTCGGGTTGGGGTTGAAGGCCGCGTCGATCGTCCCGTCGGCGTTCAGGCGCGCGGCGTAGTTGCGCGCGACATTGCTCGTGGCGCCGGTCGGCTTCACGTTGGCGAAGGTGCCACCGATCAGGATCTGGCCGTTGGGCTGAAGGACCAGGGTGCGCACGACGTTGTCGGTGCCCGCCGTGAACCCGGTGTCGACCGAGCCGTCGGCGTTCAGCCTGGCGATGTAGTTGTTGGTCGACCCGGGGCCCCCCAGGGGATGCAACTGCGTAAAGTATCCGCCCATCAATATCTTGCCATCAGGCTGGAGGGCGATCGCATTGACGTTGCTGTTGGCGTTGGGATCGAAGCCGTCATTGGCCGTCAATGCGGCCCTGGCGCTGGAAATCGCCCCTAGGAAGGCCGTGAGCGCTAGACCCGCAATCCGTAGGCCTGTCAGGCGGGTTTTTAGGGGCGAAAGGAATGGCATGAAGGTAATGCTGCTTACAGAGAAAGTGGGCAAAAGCAATGCCGGGCAGCGGGGGCTCCCACGGGGACGTTTTTAGTCTCTACGGGACCGCAATAGGTTCCGGAAAAGGTGCCCCGAAAGGGCCCCTTTCCCACTTTCCTGCGGCGGCTTGCAAAGGGCGCCCGTTCGGTCCAGCTTGCCGCTCCCCATGAAACTGCCGATTCCCTCACTCTTTGCCGTTTTGCTCACCCTTTCCATGTCCCACTCCGCCCAGGCACAGCTCAAGGTCGGCGACAATGCCCCCGACATCAGCGGCGTCACCGATTCCGGCCAGACGCTCAAGTTCACGGACGTGTACGCCAAGCAGGCCTACACGCTGGTCTATTTCTACCCGAAGGCCGACACGCCGGGCTGCACCGCCCAGGGATGCTCGATCCGCGACGGCTACGAGAGCCTCACGTCCAAGGGCGTCGCCGTGATCGGCGTCAGCCATGACGATGTCGCGGCCCAGAAGGCGTTCAAGGAGAAGTACCACCTGCCGTTCACGTTAATTGCCGACACCGACGACAAGGTGATCAATGCCTTCGGGGTCGAAACTTACCTAGGCGGGATGTCCCACCGCAACGCCTACCTGATCAAGGGCGGCAAGGTCATTTACACGGACTACAAGGGCACGACCAGCAAGCAGGCCGAGACGATACTCGGCGTCCTGGCCGCCGACAAGAGCTGAGCCGGTCCCGCCTCAGAGTTCCTCGTCCGGCGCGTCCGGCAGGGCGGGGGCAAGGGGGTCGGCGCGCACGCGGGCGAGCCACTCCGCCATGAGCGGGTCCGTGAGCGACGCATCCGCGGGCCACGGGCCGGCCACCAGGTCGATCACCCGCAGCACGCCGTCGGCCGCCCTCACGAAGTTCTTCGCGTGGAGGTCCGCCACCAGGTAGGGGGAGCCCCCGAGGAAATGGAGCCGCGGGTGGTCCCGGTCGGCCCTGAGGAACCTGGAGGGGATCTCTATCAGCCCCCCCGGGAGGTCGCGCGACATGTCGTCGCCCTGCTGGAGCGTCTGCCCGCGCGCCTGCTTGGCCACGAGTATGCCCTCGGGCGTCACCGCGATGACCTCCGTGGCCATGCCGCCGAGGGCCAGGATGATGAGGAGCTTCTCGAGGAGCGCGCGGTAGTCGCCGATGCCGGCGCTTGCCTGGAGCACGGTCTCGGCCCCGCGGCCGAAGCCAAACTCGCTGCCGATCCGCTTCTCGTCGCGGGGGCTGTAAAACTTGTAGACGGAGCCCTCCCCGGACGCCTCGAAGGCCCACGCCTCCACGCCGCCCCCAATCTTCCTGAGGCGCGAATCCGGCTCCTCGAGCGGATTCCCCTCGGTCTCGTGGAAGCCGAAGTCCGAGAGCGGGCGGATGGGCAGGAGCCTGCGGAAGTCGCGGATGGCCGCGCCGAACGCCGCCCAGTTGGGCCCCGAGGCCTCAAGCAGGCTCACTTCGTCTTTTGCAAGAAGGACGAGATCGCGATCCGTATCTGCTCGGAGATGGCATTCGGCTGCTGCTTTGCCGAGTCGAGCGAGCGCTTCCAGTCTGCGCTGGTGATCGTCTTGAAGAGCGGCTCGCCCGGCGGCGTCCGGAAGGACGGAGCCGACGATCGAGGTGGGTTGTCCGGTGAAGGCATCTTCCATGTGTCCGCCATGCGCGAAATATTTCTCAGCGCCCGACTTAAACGCAACGACCGTTTGCCGACAAGTTATTCGCAGCTCACGGCGCGGGCGCGCCGGGCTGCGGCGCCAGGGGCGCCACGATCACCTTGTCGACCCGGCGCTTGTCCATCTCGGCGACCTCGAAGCGCCAGCCTCCCCATCCGAACTGGTCCCCGACCGCCGGAATCCGGCCGAACTGCGTGACGACGAACCCGCCGGCCGTCCTGTACTCGGCCTGGGCCTCGTTGGGAAGCTCCGACGAGATCCCGAGGGCGGTCTTGAACTCGGCGATCGGGAGCGTCGCGTCGACGAGCCACGTGCCGTCCTCCCGCCGCTTCGCCCCGGACTGGTTGCGGTGGCCCGGCTCGGGGAGGTCCCCGACGATCGCCTCGAAGACGTCAATCAGCGTGACGAGCCCCTGGACCGCGCCGAACTCGTCGGAGATCACGGCGGTGTGCCGTCCCGTCTTCTTGAACTGCTCGAGCAGCTGGAGCGCCGTCATCGACTCCGGGGCGATCAGCGGCGGCACGAGGAGGTTCTTGAGGGCCGTCGGCAGACCGATCGCCGAGTGCGCCCACAGCGCCTTGACGGAGACCATCCCGACGACCTGGTCCCGGTTCTTCTGGAACACCGGGAAGTAGGAGTGCCCGCTCGTGACGATCTTCCTCCAGTTGGTCTCCTCGTTGTCGTCGATGTTGAGGAACACGATCTTGGAGCGGGGCGTCATGATCGCCGTGATGAGGAGCTTGTCGAGGGACAGCACGCCGTCGACCATCTCCTTCTTGGCGCGCTTGAAGACGCCCGCGTGGAGGCCGCGCTCGACGAGCGCTCGCACGTCCTCGTCGCCGACCAGCTCGGTGATCGGCCTCGGCTTGAACCCCATCGAGGAGGCGATCGCCTCGCTCGCGGAGCCGAGCACCGCGGAGAGGGGGCTCACGAGGCGGGAGAGGGTGCGCATCGAGGGCCCGAGGATCGCGGCCGCCCTCTCGGGGTTCGCCAGGGCCAGCCTCTTGGGAAGGAGCTCGCCGAAGAGCAGCATGGCCGAGCTGACGACGAGGGTCCCGGCGACGATCCCAATCGTCTCGGCCCATGGGGCCGCCACCGGCCACCTTGAAAAGAGGGAAGCGAACTCCTCCGCCGCCGAAGCGACGAGGGCGACGCCGGCGACCACCGAGGTCACCGTCAGCCAGAACTGGACGAGCCCGAGGAACCTCCCCGGGTGCTCGGCGATCATGAGGGCCGCGGCGGCGCCCTCGCCGCCGGACTCGGCCATCCTCCTGAGCCTCTCCTTGCGCGCGGAGACAAACGCCGTCTCGGCCGCGGTCATGATGCCGTTCACGACGACGAGGAGCCCAAGGATCAGCAACTCGTTCGCGGCGTTAAGCATGGGACCGGCACATCTTGAGAATTTTGCGCCCCGATGCAATCCCGCGCCCAAGGCGCCCGCGCGGCGCAATACGTTTGGCATCGGCGCGCGTCCTCCCATCCTCAACGGGCCATGCTCGCCGTCACAGACCTCCGCAAGTCGTTCGCGGGCCCCGAGGGCGCGCGGGTCGAGGTCGTGCACATCCCCGCCTTCTCGCTCGGCGCGGGCGAGGAGCGCGCGCTCCGCGGGGAGAGCGGCTGCGGGAAGACGACGTTCCTGAACCTGGTGTCGGGGATACTCGCCGCCGACTCCGGGTCGATCGCGATCGACGGGACGGATATGGCCTCCCTCGCGGAGCCCGCGCGCGACCGCCTGAGGGCGGCGAAGCTCGGCTACATCTTCCAGACCTTCAACCTTCTTCAGGGCTACACGGTCCTCGAGAACGTCGTCCTCGGCATGAGCTTCTCGCCCGCGGGCGCGGACTTCGGGCGCGCCCGGGGGCTCCTCGGCCGCGTGGGACTCGGGCACAGGCTCGGGCACTTCCCGAGGCAGCTGTCCACGGGGCAGCAGCAGCGGGTGGCGGTTGCCCGCGCGCTGGCGAACCGCCCGGCGCTCGTCCTCGCCGACGAGCCGACGGGCAACCTCGACCGCCGCAACGCCCGCGAGGCCCTGGCGCTCATCCGCGAGGCCTGCCGCGAGAGCGGCGCGGCGCTCCTCCTCGTGAGCCACGACGAGGAGGTCCTCGGCCAGTTCGGCCGCGTCGAGGATTTCACGTCGCTCAACGCGGCGGCCGGGGAGCGGGCCCGATGACGCTGCTCCTCATAGTCTACCGCAGCCTGAGGCAGCACGCCTTCTCGACCTTCATAACGGCGGCGAGCCTGGCGCTCGCCGGCGGCCTCCTCATGACCGTCTGGATGGTGAAGGCCCAGGCCCAGAAGTCCTTCCTGCAGACGACGACGGCATTCGACGCCGTGCTCGGGGCGCGCGGCTCGAAGCTCCAGCTTGTCCTGAACGCGATCTTCCACCTCGAGGCGTCGCCGGGCAACCTGGCCTGGCAGGACTACGAGGCCGTCCGCCGGGACCGGGCTGTGAAGGTGGCGATCCCGATCGCCGTCGGCGACAACCTCAGGGGATACCGGATCGTGGGGACGATCCCGGAGCTCTTCACGGACGTGGAATACGCCCCCGGCAGGACGTACCGCGTGGCCCCCGGCGGCCGACTCTTCGCCGCCGAGGCCAAGGAGGCTGTCGTCGGGAGCTTCGCCGCCGAGAGGCTCGGCCTGAAGGTCGGCGACACCTTCCACCCGTTCCACGGGCTGGCGTACGATCCCTCCGCGCAGCATTCCGACCTGTTCACCG
>Ga0265320_10003319_pt1 | contig 10852 bp, 1 predicted proteins | sample 4827metaG_FD_202087 | JGI IMG/M metagenome (GOLD analysis project Ga0265320, IMG submission 202087) | Rhizosphere microbial communities from Carex aquatilis grown in University of Washington, Seatle, WA, United States - 4-8-27 metaG | ecosystem: Host-associated > Plants > Roots > Rhizosphere >...
CCATCAGCCGTTCGGTACTCCGGTCGGGCTACGCCCTCCCTCCGTCCCGAACGGCTGTACCAAACATCAAACCAATGGCAGAACTCTACTTATGATGTGTCCAGCTATTGGGGTCAGGTCAAACCGACCCCTTCACAGCCGGCAAAGATAATGGAATTTCAGCCAAGTCAGAGCTTGTGAGCGCAGATTCCATCCGTGCTGACTTATAACGGTTCGCGAACGCAATGAGGTAAATCAAAAGTCCAAGTCCAATGACCATGAGGTAATATTTCAGATTACGCATAAGGTACGTGGCTAGCTTAAATGCGTTCGAAAAGCAACCGCATCAGAGCCTGCTACTCGTCATCTCAATAATTGATCTTCCTCTCGTTCTTAGAAGTTGCCTCGTTTCAATCAAAAGATTGCCCTCAAGCTCATCTTCTCTGCTATTTTTGCGGAGTCCGAGCCGGAGCACGCTTTTTTCCGCAATACCCAGCTTACCAATGCCCTCTTCACGAAATTGTCGTGAAAGGCTGAGGACCTCTTCCTCCGACTGCGGTTTACCAGATACATAAGGTATCAGGCGGCAGTACGCCCTAAAACGGTTTGCACAAATTACATCCCAAACAAGCCAGTCAGGGTCGCATTCCTGCAATTGTTCGTGAACACTATTCTTCGTCTTCCGGGCAAGACGCTGTGCCAGAATCTCGACAGGAGCTTGAGCAGAAGCAGCTTCATTCACACGATTCGTGCCAATTCCTTCAGCAAGGTTTCTCAGAATATCATCCACTGACGACGTAACAGGGAAGCCGAATGATCCCAACATTTCGGGTTGAAGTGCATTTCTCAGATCCTTAGCTTGTGGTTCACTGAAGCAGTTCCGGACAAAACTGATTACTCTATTTCGGTTGGTTTCATTGAGATCGGACGCGCAGGCAAAAAAGTTTCCCACAACAACGAACACCAACGCCGAGGACAACTCGATATTTCCCACTCCAATTTCTCCCTCATGCATGATTTTGCCGTTGAGTTCGCACAAACTAATGAGGCAATCGGCTTTTTGAGCGCAGTCCATATTGGTTAACTGAAGACTCTGGTGAATTGATCGGATGACCGTTAGTAATTCTTTTGCTTTCTGCAATTCTCGCTGAGCCGACTCTTTTTCAAATCCGCCGGACATTTTCTGTATAGAGCTTTCGGCCAGTACTCTTCCGATTCGAATCTGTTGGCAATAACCGCGGATTGCACTCGCTGTATTCGTCCGCAGAGCCTCTCGCACAACTGTTGGATGCTCAATTGCCTCAAGCGCACCAGATTCAGCATGAGTCCTGCCGACGATACCAAGCCAGCACGAAATCAAAAGGCCTAGTTGTAACAATTTCATAACCGCATCTTTCACCACCCCCAATTGACCATCGTATCCCATTGGGAGCGCATTTCATTCAACTGATCGCAAGGAACAGGATCTGAAAGTACGAAGGGCCTGACATTGCAATCGATGTGTAACCTGTAAATCATTCCGGCTTTCCGTTCGCAGCTGGGCGCATAGCAGACTTGAACACGTGAAGCCCAGTCAAGTTCGTTGTCACCCCCGCCTGGCTGAAAATCGTACAAGTCCGTTATATTGCCCGTAACACCTATTTTTGTTATCTCCGGTTTACCACTGCCACGCTGGGCATCGACAGTAATTGCGAATTCACCCTGGCAGCCGTGTAGAGCAGAATTGAGATTTCCTGTGCTCGTGAATGTAATGTCTTGCTTAAAGGTACCTGAAAATTGATGGCTGGTCTCCGAGCCATTTTCCGCTGCTGCGAACCACTGCTCAATATGCATTTGGTCAATGGTTGATGAAATGGTTTGCCACACCTCATCACTGCGTAACACCCTCCACGCGATATCGCTCGATCGATTCCAAGTTAACGATGGAAGTTGTCCTTTGGTCAGGGAAAGTGGAGTGCAGCCAAGTCCACATTTCCAATCATAGTTACCTTCAGAAAAATCTATCGTGGAATTTTCTCTTTTATCATAGCTTTCGACAATATTGTTATTCATAAACACACCAATAAAGTCCGCTGCATCAGGCCAGATGAATGTTCCGACAGCAATTTTATACCAAGCTAATTTGCCGGCGCAATAGTCGTATTCAGGTTTTCCTATGACGCGAATTCCCATTTGGGGGATCCAGCATTCATTTTCAGAAAGGTGTCCATCGTGATCCCGATCTATTCCAATCCGCACGTAGTAATCATATCCTTCATGTTTTGCTAATACTTGTTGAGATGGAATCAGGTGCAAGATTAATCTGTCAGTCTTCTCGAAAGTACCAAACGTAGGTCCGTCAACCGTTCCAACCATTTGGATTACCTCCCAGTTCAAATACTTGCCCGCCGCCGTCGGTTGAAGTTGAATCTGCACTCCCACATCCGCGGCAGCCATTTGGTTACCCCATGCGCCAAGGACCAACAGTGGAGTGTTATCTTTGTCACCTGCTTTGGATCTTGGGCTGTCTTCGAACACCTTCTTGTATCGGAGAGCTTGATTGATTGCCCTCGTGGAACGATTGGCTAGTTTGTTCCAATCCCAAGCTCGTATGAAGTCAGGTGCTGGCACCAGCAGCACGGCGTGATTTTTTTCTGCCGGATTTTGAGCCAGATTTTGCTGACCGGAACCGGTCTTCGCAGCATTAGCGAGCATCAATCCATCGCTGTTGATCCCCACCGCGTTGAACACAGACCAGCTTGTATCCGTCAGCCGGTCATTCAAATCCGTGATTTCCCAGAACGGCGCGTTGGTCGTGGACGATGCCCCATCCGTTACCACCCCGTTCGTGTTCTGGTTGCGCTGCCAGAAAGCCGCCACCGATACCGCATTCGTTTGCAATACCTTGTCGCCCGGCTGCAGCACAAACACATTGGTCTGCATCGTCACCGCATTGGTCTGTAGCTGGCCGTTGCCGTCCAAGCCAACAATCAGAACGATTCGCAGCGCCGTATAGGCGTTCCGCCAGGACGTTCCGACAACCTGACTCTGGTCATTGATGGCATAGGCGTCGCTGAAGCCGGTCGGCGGATCGTTCGTGGTCACCTGCTGCAGCGAATGCAAATCGTCTGGAGCTCGATTGGTCAACGCCCAGAATACCGCGTGGAAATTCGTCGGGTTGAACACCGCCAGACCCGCCCGGGCCACATCATAATCGGAGTAACCCACCACTTCACCCGCCTGGTTCATCGCCCGTGGAAAGCTGTGCAGGCCATTGGCCAACACGCCCAGGTCGTTGGTCAGGATGATGCCCGACCCGTCGAATTCGCCGGTCGCCGGCGCGCGAAAGGCATGGGTGGGCCGGAGTGCATCCACTGCGGGGTCGCCGGTGTAAATTCCGCCGTAACCTGCGATCATCCCGGCATCGTTCACCAACAACGCAACCGCTGTCCGATTGATCCAATCCAACGGCCCCAGCCATCGCCAGTCGTTCGTGTTGAATTGCGCCGCCGTGGACAGCAGCGCAAAATATCTCAATTCCGTCACCGCGTTGGTTCCCGCACCGGCATTCAGCCCGCGTTCGGACGGAGTGAACCAGTCCATTGTTCCATCTGCCCCGAACAAAATCTGCTCCCAACTGAAAGGCTCTTGCACCGAAGCTGAACCCACCGCTACAACATTGCTGTTCATGTCCCAGGTATCTTGCAGCGTCGGATAAGCAGTTACGTTTGTTAGAAACACATGCTGGTTATAATCCAGATTGGTCCAGGCATACGCCTTGCCGGCAAGAGATGACGGCGGCGTGTCTTTAGGCCAGTAATATTCGTTCGTTGTCAGCAGGACGGGCTGATTAGCCAGGAAGTCCCATCTGGCGCCGACGGTATGGGCGATTTTGTTGGTCCATTCGTCAACCGTGTTCGTCACCGTTAGCGTGCCCACCACCACGCCGTTCCGGGTCAGCCGGTGCGCCAGGAAATTGGTGGTGACAATTGAGTACGACGTGCCATCCGGTTTCCACAAAACGTATTTGCCGGTTCCCAACTTGAGCAAGCAACTGGCGTCATCCGCCATCCACAACGGCTCCGCATTGCCGAGATCCCAGGGCGTCAAATCCCTGCTGACAGACGAAGCAGGGATCGGATCGGCCAGGGCACTGTAATTGTCGAACAGGATGTCCGCGCCAGGCACGCCGGTGAACAGGCGCAGATAATTCGCGCCGGTGCTTTGGTCCGACGTGATGGCGAAGGCCAGGTCGATGGGCGTGCCTTCCACAAAGCCGGTCCCGGTTTGGATCTGGAACAGGGCGTTGTTGGCGCGCGATCCGCCTTGCGGAATGTCCGAATACGCCGAGATACTTTGCAGCACAGTCACACCCGGCACGGTGGTCGAGAGCCGTCCGGACACGTGTGTCGCCGCTGCGTCACCTTGGTTGCGGAGGTGAATCAGCAGGTTGTTGTTGACGCCGAGTTCGACCGCCCCACCGGCAGTCTGGACTTCCACCCGCTCAACGGCGAGCGCGGGCATGAGGTCATGCGATTCCTGCGCGCCAGTCGTGGTATAGCTTTCCGGGCATCGGGCGTTGTACCCCAGGCCGCGTTTGGCAAAGGCGCTCCAGATTTCCCCCGCATTCGCTCCGGCCGATCGCATGCGGTCGGCCAGCAGAATGGCATCGCGTGCCTGCACGAAGTTCGGATTCGGCGGCGACAGCTTCAACCCGTCGGTCACGAGTTGGAGGGCGAGGTTATTGCCGGCTGCGGGGCCGAGTTTACGGATAAGGTTCGCCCGCATTTCCCAAAGCATCATGCACCAGACTTCGCCCTGCGAATGCACTTCGCCGGCCTGGTCCGCGCGGAACGAGCCAAGCAGCGGGTTGCGCGGCACACCGTCGTGCGCGGAGGCTTTCCACGGGTCAATATCCGCAAACGTCAGCGGATTCTTGTTGGTGTCCGTGCAATACGGATAATGGCGGATGCCGTAGTAATAATTTTCCTCAAACGTGGTGCCGAAACCATGGTACACGGCGTAACTACCCATGGGATAAACACCGTCCACGTCTGCCGCCGGGTCGGTGAGCAGCGCCAAGGCGTAGAAATCCGACCAGCCTTCGCCCATGCCGGCGGTTTGGAGGGCGTCAATGCCTGCCCCGCCACCCACCAGCCGGGTGCTCAATCCGTGCGTGTATTCATGCAAAACAATCTGCGCATCCAGCGAACCATCCCGGGCGGGTGTAGCGCCATCGAAAGCGTACATTTGCATCCGCGGGGCACAACCATCCGGAGGCGTGGACATATTGGCGTTGTTGGCGTGGCGACCGTCGCTCAGGCCAAGGCCGTCCTGGGCATCCGCCTGCACGGCGTCGTTGCCCTGGCCACCGCGACCGAAATTGTCGGCCTGAAAATTACCCGCTCCCTCGGTGAACCCGAGTTGATACAAGGCATCGTGCATCCAGTTGTCCCAATAGAATAACTGGACAGTGGAAGCCTCGCCGTAGTTCGCCGGACCCCCATGCACATCCAGCGGGAAATCGAATACGCGTGACGGGTTGCCGGCCGGACGCGGCAGGTCGGCGCTGTTATCATCGTTGCGGTCCAAATGTGCGTCCACGTTGTTGCCGCTCGTTTCGTTGTCGCCGTCGTTGATCCAGCCATTCGGTGACGCGGTATCATCCAACGCCGTGAGTGTCACCAAGCCACGTTCTGCCAAAGATGGTTGTGTTGCATTTGGAGTCGGCCATCCCGGCAACAGCGGTGATGGACTGGCATTGGTATAAACCCGGTAGGTCGCCTGCTGGCTTTCGGCGGTAAGGTTCCGGCGATACAAAATTTCGCCAGTGTCGGCGGCCACGAGGGTCAAATACATTTCATCGCGCCATTGGCTGGTGAACAAAACCTGCCAGCATAATCTCAGTTGAGAGCGGCCGGCGGGGAACCAGGTGAGTTCCGCGCGGGCATCGCCCTTGAAGCCGTCGGGGGCGGAAAACGTCTGCTGGCGGGTGACGCCGGCGGCATCGGTTTCCGCATTCATATAACCGGACGTCAAACGGTCACCGACGTTGTTTACCGCCGCGACGACAGCCTGCGGACTGGACAACGGCAGGCCGGCGCCAAATTGCACGGCGGCGACCATCGCCGGATCGGCGGCCTGTGCCGGCGACGGGATGAATTCGCTGGAAACACAGGCCAGTTCTCCCGCCGGCGTGATGTGGCCGATCAATAACGCGTTGAAGACCGGCACACCAGCCACTTGCTGTTGCCAAACCACGGTGCGTGCGCCATTCCCGGCGGAGACATAATCCCGCTGGACGGTGGCGTCGGTGATGGCTTCTGCACCGAACCCGAACAAGGCCTGGTATTCCTGGAGGAACGCCTTCACGGGACGGTCGGGGTCGGCCGGATCGAACTGCTGAGCCGTAGCATCCGACACGGTAACGCCCGCGCCGCCGGGGCCGGTCAGATAGCCGAGGCGCGGCAAGACTGATTTGGGCGAGAAGAGGACCGGGTCAAAGTCCAGTTGGATTTGCGGCCAATGCTCCTTGAAGCGGGCAACCGCCAGTTTCAGCGCAGTGGCATTGGTTCCAAGCACGGACCCGGCGTGATTCGCGCCCAACGCAACGGTGCGGCGCGAGTCGAAATGATTGAGGCCACAGTTGGTCAGAATGTTTGCGCCATTCCCATGCCCGGTCAACGAAGCAATCAGCGCTTCGGTCAAATCAATCACCGAGTAATTCGGGACCACCGTCCGGGTGGTGGCCCGGGCTTCCGCCGAGTATGCGGAGCGATGGATCTGGTTGTCCGTGGTGGCGACGCGGTAGCGATAGCAGGTTTCCGGATTGAGATTCGAGTCGGTGTAATGGGTTTCCGTTACTGGCGCCTTGCCAATTTCAATCCAGGCGGACAGGTCGGGATCCCATCTTTCCACGAGAACACTGCTCGCCGGTGTGTTGGTGGGCAGCGGCTGCCAGGTCAGTTGGATTTCCATGGCGGAGGAGGCTTGGGCAACAAGTTGTGCCGGAACCGGCAGGCTGGTGTCTTCACTTCGGTCGATGAAGAAGCTGATGGTAGTAGAGACTCCAGTAAGACCATCGTTGTCAGTCGCTCGTGCGAGAACCGTGTGCCAGCCGCCGAGAACATTAATGGCGGGCAATTCCAAGATAGTTCCATTGGTTTCTCCCAACGTCAATCCATCCAGTTCGAGAGTGAGATTGGTGACGATGCCATCCGAGTCACTCGCTTGCGCGCCAAACGGCGGCAGTGTTTCGGCGTTAAAATGCATTCCGTCCGCGGGAGAAGTGATCGTCACGGTAGGCGGATGCATTTCAACCACTGTCACATTCACCGGTGCGGACGTAACCCCGTTGCCATTCCAATCCGCTGCGACGACAGTCAACTGGTGAGTGCCGGCTGAGCCGGGAGTCCAAGGGATGTACGAATTGAGAGAGTCCGCCACTTTGACCCCGTCGACGACGAGCTCAAGATTTGTGACGGCTTGTGCCGGATCATTCACATCCACCGCCACGAGGGTTTCCTGCCCCAGCGCCAGCCGATCCCCGTCTTTTGGCGAGGTGATGACGATTTCAGGCGGCGGAGGCGTCAACACATGAACCCGTACCGGGTCGCTGGGGGTCGAAGCATGACCTTGGTGGTCGTAGGCCACAGCCGTCAGGGAATAATCATTGGTTTGTTGCGGCACCCATTCAAACCATGAGTTAGTCGTCTGCCCCAGGCTGGCTCCGTTCGTGAAGATTTCCGCGTGATCGAAATCTCCGGTCGGGTCGTCGAACGCGAGGTAAATCGGCGCCGGGCTTCCCACATACAGTGAATCGCCATCGTTGGGGCTGACGATCGAGACCCCGTTGAGGAACGCAAAATTGGCCGTGACGGAAATGACTGCCTCGTCAGGCGGTGGATAAAACTGGATTCGCTCACGGGCACGGGCACGGATCTGATATCTTCCCGGGGCCGGCGGTTGCCAGAAAACCGGATCGCTGTTCGTCATTTCAGCGAGCAATTGCCCATTCACAAAATAGTCAAAGGTATCAACGATATGTCCCGGGTCTTCCACGGCAAGCCGGATGGCAACAGCCGTTCCCACGGCCAGTTTATTCGTGCCGGGCGTGGCAAAGGCAAGGGAGACCAGCCCATAAATGCGGAGCCGAGCATCGTCTTCCCCGATAACGCCTGAATCAGACTCGGCCACGACTTTGATCCCAGAATAATCACTTTGGTAGGTCCAGGAAATCTGATAAGGCGGTTCCAAGAGCGAACCGATCGGCTGACCATCGGCATAGAAGATAACGTTGGTGATATGGTACGGTCCCGTCATCCAGGCGTCGGCTTGCAAATCAAACGGCACACCGTAAGGGAGCCGGATATAGGGCTGGCCAAACTCGTTGGTATAATTGAGGTGGAGCGTGACCTGCGGAAAATCCCCGGTCACCGTTACCAGGACATCATCGGAGACGGAGGTCAATCCCAGGTCATCAGTGGCAATGGCGACCAATGTATAATTACCCGGTTGCCGGGGGAACCAGTTGGCGGTGGCATCAGATCCATCGGAAGTTTCCAACAGACTGCCATTGATATAAATGGACACGGAAACGATGGTCCCATCCTGATCGTGGGCCGTGGCATGCACGGACACATTGGTCGGCACCGTCAATACTGCGCCATTGCCCGGACTATCAATCGAAACCTGTGGAGGATAACCGACCTGGATGGTGCCGAGGTCCAGGGAATTCGAACCGCCAAGGCCGTCAAAGGCGGTGGCGCGGATTTGAAACCAGCCATTGGTGGAAGGAGTCCAATTGATGCCGTAACCCGCCCCCCAATCCGGAGGGGAAGCCGTACCAATCAAACTGCCGTTGGCATAGAATTCCACCCGATTGATGTTGTCGTCATCGTCCCAGGCATCCACCTGGAATCCGACTGGCGAACCCACAGGAATCAGGGACGGAATTCCGTATCCGAATATTTCCGGGACATCATCCACCAGCACGCTTACCGAAGCATGGCTGCCGAATTGGGAATCATCGGCGGAGAGCTCGAATTCATATCTTCCGGATTGGGAACAAAAAGCGTGGGTCACCGATTGTGTCGCGTTTTCAAATTGCACTTCAGCCGGGCCATTGAGCAACTGCCATTGTATCTGGAGGTGCCCGCCGGCCGGCCGGTTGTCATCAGTGACTGACCCCGCCAATTCCACTGTTCGGCTGTATTGCCGTGTCGGGATATTGGCAGTGGAGACAGCGGGAGGTGTGTTGTCCGAATCGGCAATCCAGGTATTGGTCAGGGATTGCGTTAAATCCGCAAGATTCGCCGTGACCAGGTCCATGCCTGCGTTGGTACCGATATATGAAAACGCTGCTTTGCCAAAGTGCGAGGTGGTCACCTTGCCCGTGACCACGTTGGCACCCGCCACCGAAAAGGTGATTTCAAGATCAGTGAGAGGCAATCCGCGCCCGTCCGTGGCTTGCGCAAACATTGTTTTTTCATGGCCGACTGCAGCGAACGGCGTTGCCTGGATCAATTCCAGTTTTGTGTCTGATCCAACCGATTCGGAGTAAAACCCGCCCATGAAGGCATAGGATTCGTAAGGAGCCCAGCCATAAACGCAGACGCCAAACGGAACCGGTGCGGAGAAGTGATGTGCGCCGGGGCTCACGGGTACTTGAGCGCCGGCATAGCCATGGTTTCCAATTAACTGGAAGCAACCAGCCGGAACGGGAACATCGTCCAGCAAGATTGTTCCCACTCCATTGGTTCGAACGGTCAAGTTCACGTAATTGTTGGTGAAAACGTCGCTTGGTGGAAAACCCTGCCAAACAACGCCATGTGCCGTGCTCAAAATGTAATCGCCACCAAACTGCTCGAACGGCGGGATCAGCATCATGAAGGGGTCTCCGGTGGTGCCATCGAAATCCGAGCCATTGGCGTATTGCGCGGCCAGAACGGGCTGGCTGGCCAGAATCTCCGCCGGGCCATCAATGATCTGTTCGTAGAATTGGCCGCGATCCAGGGAGGCGACGATCTTGCCGTTGATGGCTAGGCGGGTGCCGTTGGTGGCCGCCAGGAAACGGAAGGTGTCGCCTTTCGTGCGAGTGGCCAGCGGCATCGTCACAAAGTGACGTCCCCACGTATTCACCGGCGGGAGCTCTTCGACCAGATGATCGCCGGCAGGAGTGCTGGCCGGTACGAGCGCACAGACATGTCCGCCTAAAACGGCAACCGGTTTGTCTGATTTGATCGTGGTCCCGGTGAAATCGGCATTCGGACCGTCATAGTTGATCAGGCGATACGTTTCGCCCTGCTGCAAAATAATTTCGTATGGGACATTCGCCACCCGGGAGTCCGCCGTGGCGGATGGGACAATGATAATGTGAGTGTCGTTCTCGGAGGCCACCACGGCAAATTCTGTTCCACCGTCGACATAATCTGGATTACTCCAACTGGGTGAGTTTCGATATGCCAGAATGATATAATCTGTGCCCAGCATGGCCGTGGGCAGGGCCAGAAAACCGTCGGTGGAGTAAGTGAGGTAATTGAGGCCATGAACAGAAACAGGATGATCGGCGGTGACATGAACGGCATTGGGGAGAATGGAGTCAGAGACATAGTAATAGGTTGGGAAATAGGTTGGTACTCTTATGGATGAACCAGCCGGGATCTGGAAGCGTCGCTCTGTACCGTCGTACGACTCGTTTACCTTAACGATGGTGTCAACATCAGCACTGATGTACAGGTCGCAACCTATATATGGCACTTCCGTATAAGGTTGGATGTTGTTCAGGAACGTAAGCCAGAAATCGGTGCCCTTGCTTGAGCGGGTCGCCGTGAGCCGGTCCGGAGGGGCAGCAAGCACGTCCACTCTAAGCAAGTCGCTGCGGGTGCCGCCGACA
>Ga0265320_10003320_pt1 | contig 10852 bp, 14 predicted proteins | sample 4827metaG_FD_202087 | JGI IMG/M metagenome (GOLD analysis project Ga0265320, IMG submission 202087) | Rhizosphere microbial communities from Carex aquatilis grown in University of Washington, Seatle, WA, United States - 4-8-27 metaG | ecosystem: Host-associated > Plants > Roots > Rhizosphere >...
GTATGGCCTCGCCTCCGGTCTCTCCCCGCTCCGCGCCATCTCCATATTCCACAATTTTGAAGTGACCTTCCTTATTGGCCTCGTGCTCTTTATAGTCCTTGATTACCTCATCGTAAAATTCGTAGGAAAAATATTTATACGAGAAGAGATGAGGGAAGAAGCCGCGGCCGGTGGCGCGACCAGCACCGCCGAACGCGCCAACGTTTGACCGCCTCCCGCCATTTCTCTATAATTCCACCATATGTCCAACCTCACAAAAAATATCCTTTGGTCAGTCCTCACGCTTATTATCATCGCGCTTTTGTTTTCGTTTTTTATGGGTCCGGTCACCTCGCCACAAAACCTCAGCCTCAACCAATTAGTTGATAAAATCGACGCCGGCCAGGTCGCGAAAGTCATCGTGAGCGGCAGCGATCTCGCAATTACCCTGAAAGACGGCAGTGCCGCGGTTTCAAAAAAGGAAAATGAGTCCGGTATTTCGGAGACGCTCAAGAACCTCGGCGTGAGCACCACGGCGCTCTCGGCGGTGGACCTTGAAGTGCAAGACCAATCGGGGTGGGCGTATTGGCTCGGCGTCTTCGGCCCCACCCTTATTTCGATCATCGCGATCGGCTTCATTTTCTGGCTCATGTTCCGTCAGGCACGCACGGGCGTAAATCAGGCCTTCAGCTTCGGCCGGTCAAACCTGCGCCTCTCCACCTTTAAAGACAAGGTGCTTTTCAAAGATGTGGCCGGGCTCAAAGAAGCAAAAGAAGAGTTGATAGAAGTCGTTGATTTCTTAAAAAATCCTAAAAAGTTCCTTGACTTGGGCGCACGGATCCCCCGCGGCATTTTATTGATGGGCCCTCCGGGAACGGGGAAGACGCTCGTTGCGCGTGCGGTTGCAGGCGAGAGCGGCGTGCCATTTTTCTATATCTCCGCGTCGGAATTTGTTGAAATGTTCGTGGGGGTCGGCGCTTCGCGCACACGCGACGCTTTTATGACGGCAAAGCGAGCGGCGCCGGCGATCCTCTTTCTTGATGAGATCGATGCGGTCGGCCGCCAGCGCGGCGCGGGTATGGGCGGCGGGAACGACGAACGGGAACAAACATTGAACCAGATCCTTGTCGAGATGGACGGCTTCGACCGCGACACGCGCGTGATCGTGCTTGCCGCCACGAACCGTCCGGACATCCTTGACCCTGCGCTCCTCCGGCCGGGCCGCTTTGACCGCCGCGTTATCCTTGACCTTCCCGACCTGAACGACCGCGAAGCAATTTTAAAGATTCACGCCGAAGGAAAGCTTATTGAAAAAGGCGTTGACCTGCGTAAAGTGGCCGTTCGCACGCCGGGATTCTCCGGCGCTGACCTTGCGAATCTTATGAACGAAGCAGCGATCAGCGCCGCGCGGCACAATAAAAAACTGATCGGGCAGGAGGAATTTTTTGAAGCAGCAGAGAAAGTTATTTTGGGCCCCGAGCGCAAGAGCCGCGTTATCTCAACAAGAGAGAAAGAGATCACGGCCTATCACGAAGGCGGCCACGCCCTTGTTGCCGCGGCCGTGAAAGACGCAGACCCCGTCCAGAAGGTCTCTATCATCAGTCGCGGGTTCGCCGGCGGCTACACCATGAAACTCCCCACCGAAGACCAGCACATAAAAACGCGCAGCCAGTTCCTTGCTGATCTTGCCATGATGATGGGCGGCTACGCCTCGGAGCGATTGATCTTCGGCGACATGTCCACTGGCGCCTCCAACGACCTTAAAGAGGCCTCGGAGCTCGCACGGCGGCTCGTCATGAAATATGGCATGAGCGACCTCGGCCCCGTGACCTTCGGGAAAACCGACGAACTTATCTTCCTTGGACGCGAGATGACGACGGAACGGAATTATTCCGAAAAAGTCGCGGCGGAAATAGACGCGCAGGTGCACGGCTTTATCTCGCGCGCATACGACATGGCGGAGAAAATATTGAAGACGCACAAGCCCGCGCTTAAAAAGATCGCGGACACGCTCATCCAAAAAGAAACGCTTGAACAGGAAGAATTCTACAACCTTCTGAAACCGTTCAAAATAAAACCGATCGCCGCATAGGGTATAATAGAAAAACACCGAACATGAAGTTTGAAGACCCACAGAAAGCGCTCGCCGGAGCGGGCGTAGAATATCAAAATCCTAATGCCGGCGGGATGGAAAGTGTGGCGGCAGAAAGCGAGCAAGCAACCGGAGGGCGTTTTAAAAATACGATCGACCAGATAGAAGAGAATGGCGCAGAACGGCTCGCGTCGTATCTTAGGAATGTCTCGCAAGAGAAGAGGGAGAAGATTGACGCGGCCTTGAAAGCGATCGGCGAAGACGGCATCGCAGCATTCCCTTGGGTAAGAGCGACCCACCAGGAGGCGCTCCAGGGCCTCATTGACGACATAGCAATTTCCAACGACCCCATAGCAATCAGAAAAACAGCAATGGTGTGCCGTGAAACGCTCACAACGTGGGAGCAAGAGGACGAAACACGATAGAGCGTGGCGTTTGATATAATTAAATAGTGCCCAAAGGCCGAATAGTAATATTCACTTTATGAAAGTACTTCACATTGTTGCGTTCATTCTGCTCGTTGTGGGCGGCCTGAACTGGCTTCTCGTCGGGTTCGGCTGGAATTTGGTTGACGCTATCTTCGGCGTCGGCTCGCTGCTTTCCCGCATCATCTACGTGATCGTGGGACTCGCCGCACTCCTTGAGCTCTTCACACACCGGAAGAACTGCAAGGCCTGCACTACGCCCGCCGGCATGTAACTAAAAAAGGCGGCCCTTGCTTAGGCGCGAGGGTCGTTTTTTTTGACCGTCTCGCTCCGCCTTAAAACTCCACCGTGATAGTTCCCTCTTCCCCTTTTTGAAACGGATGCTTTATCTCCCTCATCTCGGTTGCAAGATCGGCGATGTCAATGAATTCCTGCGGTGCGTTGCGGCCGCTCATGATCAAAATTTTATCTTTTGGAAAGTCCGCCACTGCCGCGAGCACTTCTGCCACCGTAAGCAGCCCTAAAGACACCGCCACGTTCACTTCGTCCAACACCATCAAATGCCATTTACCGGATTCTTTTCCCCGCACGAACGCCGCGAGCGCATCGTGCGCCGCCTCACGATGTTTTTCGATCGGCAGTTTGTCTCCTAAAATTCCCACAAACCCCAACCCCATTTTTCGAATTTCAAATCTTTCTTTTGGAATATTAAATTGCTTCGCAAACTCGTCTTCGCCAGAGATCCACGGGCCCTTGATGAACTGGATCATAAGCGCCGCCTTCCCGCGTCCCAAAACACGCATCATCTGGCCCAACGATGCCGTCGTCTTTCCTTTTCCGTTGCCGGTAAAAACAATGATCATAACAAGTTATCCTAACGTTAAATGATACCTCTTTGCAATCTCATCCACCGTGCGGTTATATTTTTGTTCAAGCGCTTTTAATTTATTTTCACTATAATCTTCTGGATTCTGGTAGTATAGTGTTTTAAGAAAATCAAGAAATGAAATTTTGGTATGATTTATAACAATGCCTCTTGTGCCCTTTTTTCGCTCATATGCTTGACGGTGAAAGATAAATCCCTTTACAATGGCGCGCCATAAGACATCTTGGATAATTCTGCCCTTGCCCTCGGGGTCATACACCAACTCCCCAAGAGCAGAAAAGCTGTCTGGATAAAACCCCTTGAACATTTCACCTCCCGTATCTTTATAATGGAAAAGCTCGTTCCCTGGCTTAGGAAGCGCTTTTTTATTTCCAAGAAAGGAAGTCCTATCTTCTTCGTAAGAATCTACTTTCCTTATTCGTTCCACAAAGCCCGGCAGTAATTTATCCATCATTTCAAGATCTTCGATGCCAATACCGTGGAAACAACTTCCACCCCATCCTTGGTCATCCCAGAAAGCCTCGCAAGGCCGCGACCAGTTTCGAGTGCGGGCAGAAGATCTTCCACGGGAGCTATATTTTGGGCTATAACAAGGTCAATCTTCTCGAGGCCTTGAAATATCCGTAATTCCGCAGCTCGCGCATCGGCACTAAGCAGCTTGGGCAAGCCAAAAAATAAATCGAGGTCGCTTTGCGGACTGCGGACCCTCCCGGTTCCGTAGGAGCCTCCGATCCACAAAATTGAACGCGCGCCTTCTTGTCGTAGATAATCCGTCAGCTGTTCAATGTGATAATCTATCTTCTTTTCCTGCTCTACCCCAGAAACTGATCGGGGGAAGTGAAGCGCCAGATATTGTTCGAGTATTCCTTTTCTGAAAAGAGCGGTGTTCTTGACGTCTTCATTAGGATCCATCGCAAGCCCAGCACCTTCACAAAGATCAGCGATGGTCGCTCCGTCTTTGGCTGTCCTAAGCCGAGTTTTAAACTGATAAAATCTTTCAACCGTTTCGGAGATCGCCTCTTCCGCCTCACCATGATCGATCGGGCTCTTCTCAGTCGGCATATTAAATAGGGAGGGAGATGAGGGGGATAACCATTTCTTCTTTTGAAAGCCCTCCGTGATGACTCTTGTGAGTAACCGTAAATACTTTGTTTTTATTCCACCACACCAAGTTGTTTTTGTATGGCGCGATCATTAAATTCCCGCAGCGTTCGGAAAGAAGGTGCCGGTCGGGGGCGAGGCCAAAAAATCCTTCTTCCGCAAGCGTGTTCACTCTAAATACGTGCGCCCTCTTTTTTAGGCGCAGATTGAGGAGGGAATATGTTTCCTCAAGAAATTTCTTATTTATATGAAGAAACATATCCCGATATCCTCCTACGGGGACAATCGGATCTCCTCTCTTTGTTTTCTGTAACCGTTTTTCAAAAAAAGGAATTTCTTCGTTGAGGTAAGTAGTTTTTGCGGGATTGATGTCAATCTTCCCGTGATCGGCAGTGATCAGGACGAGGGTATCGCCGCTCTTTTTTTGTTTGCCCAAAAAGGCGTTTTCTAAATTGAAAAAAAGTGAGTCAATTTCTGCTTCACAATATGGGGATGCCGATCCATGCTTATGGGCAAGAGAATCGATCTTATCAAAATAAAAGAGGGTGTAAGATGGCTTTTTCTTTTTGGTCAGCGAAGTCGATAATTCCGCCAACCCCTCGGTAATGGTTTTATAAGGAACAATGTGAGCGCCCCACATAAGAACGTCCGAGTAAGGAGACAAGGAATCTTCTTGCGGCGTGAAAACGGAGGGCTGGATACCCTTCCTTTTTAAGCGTTCATACAGTGTCGTTCGGGGGAAAATTGTTTCCGGCTGAACGCCCATCCCTTGAAGCGTATTGCGGGCTTTGTCTCCCGCTAATGAAAAAAGGAGGGGGGCGATGACCGCGTCAACGCGAGGTTCATAATAAAACCACTCGTATACGCCATGTTTCCCTACCGGCAAGCCGGTGTGAAGGGACGTGATGGCCGCCGCAGTGGTTGAGGGGAATTGAGCGGTCAGTTGAGAAACGACCCCACGCCGGACGATTCGTTTAAGAAAGGCGGATCTTTTATATGCTTTTTCGAACATCTGCCAACCAAATCCATCAACGAGGAAAAGTACAATATTTTTGTATCGTCCAGGATTCTCGCCGAAAGCATCAGCGGGAAGAGAAAGAGGCCCCTCATCAGTCAAAAGTGTTTCTATTGCAGGAAGAATATTTGAAAAACAATAGCTCTCGCAAAGCGGCTTCACGAAACGGCCCCCTTGAAAGGTTGATTTGCCCACTTTTCGAAACGAATTTTTGTTGAACATTTTTACTAGAGCAAAAACAATGCTTGTGCTATTTTTCTACTTGCCGTTTCTCCCTCGCCACAATCTTCTTCCCAAGCCACACCGAAATCGCCGCTGCAAGCACCGTAACGATCACGGCATAGAGAAACTGTTCCAAAAGCGAACCTGTGCCGCCGAACAGGTTTTCAAACAGATGCTTCAGCGTGTCGTCCCACGCAAGCGCCGCAATCAAGCCAAGCGCCGCAATAATAATGGTCACCACCCGCTCCCAGACACGCGACTGCACGCGGTCCAGCTCATATTTCTCCCAAAATTTTTCCAGTTCCGAGATCTCCATTTTTTCGTGCGGGTCCATGAAAAGATAATACCATCATCCACGCGGATTGAGAATGTGCATCACCGAAACACTAGAGGCTGCTCGCCGCTTGTAATGATGGAGATACAATGCCGATAGATATACAAACTGCAAACGCAACGATAAGCATAAAAGTTGCGATCAATACTTTGTCTTTTGGGTTGACGGGCTCCATTTTCGGTAGGCAGAGCCACCCCAAGATGAAGACGCACGTTGGAATCAAAATAAACAGTAATGGCAACGCGAAGTTGGCTGCGGTCATATATTGAAACGTGAACGCTGAAGAGGTGGCTAGTAAATAAATTGCGGCGTATAAATAAAGCACGGAATAAAGATACACCCCCCATCGCTTCATCGTCCAAATGGCCGCCATGATGAATAGGTAAATTACTAATAGGATTGGAATTTCAACCTGTCCAAGCCGCGATAGCGAAAGGGAGAAAACGATCAAAACACCTACCACCGGAACAACGGAGAGGGCCGCAAAGATTCTTGTGGTTACGACAAGAGCCCGATTTTGATTCATCGCATTAATCATACCAGACGTGGGCCAGGATGGGGTCGAACCATCGTTAGTGCCTTATAAGAGCATCGTTCTGCCGTTGAACTACTGGCCCAGGTAATATTCCCGCAACACCTTCAGCCCCATTAAAACCCTCTTTGCAACAATAGCACTTGATAAACGGGCATCGCAAGTGCCATGACCAAAACCGTTTTTATAGGTCAGGTCTGTTAGTGCGCTCTTTTTAATATATGGCTTTTTAAAACATTTCCCATCCATCCCCAACATCTTCGTCCAAAAATCGGTTTCTCTGGCCATCTTCATATCACGATAAAGGCGCAATCTTATCGTTATCTTATTTTTCTCAATCCCAAATGATTGTGTAAGCCAAAAAATGAATGCCTTAATGACCGCCGGATCAGTATTCGACACGGAAACTTCAGAGGTGCTTGTCTTTCCGCCCTCGCCCCAATATAAGAAAAGGCCGCCGACAAAAACATCTCTTTTTGAGAGTTTTCCTATAGTCACTCGCTCTTTCTCGCGAATAATCGCCAAGACCGCTTCCCGATTTTTCCGACGCGTTTCCCGATAGTGTTCGATCCGTTCTTTATTCCAGTCCCGCAGCGCCTTGATCCTCTTTTCAGAAAGAGGATAATCTTTTAGCCACAGGCTGAGCGTACCCTTGCTTACTCTCACGCTCTTCCTTATTTCGGCATAGCTTTTGCCAAGCTTGCGTAACGTAACCGCCTTTTGATGTTCCTTTCTTTTCGCCATAAATGAACCTTTAATATGCTATTTTTAAATAGCATACCACTGGTTCAAATATTAACAAGGGCGATGCTACTTTCCTACTATAGCATCAAACCGGTCCATAGCTTGCCCGGCTTGGCTGTTGAAGTTGTTGATCGCATTCACGTCGGTGTTGATCTGGTTCACGAGTGCCGCGACCTGCGCGTTTGTGCCGCCCTGTCCGGAAAAACGGCCGCGAAGCACGTCGGCAAGTTTTCCAAGGTCGCCACTGTAATTGATAAGTTGGTTGATGAGCGCCAACCGATCGGAAATTGATTCCAGTGCCGCCTGCCGCGCGTTGAAATCGGAGATGTTGGAGAGCGCCGTTGTCATCTGCCCCACCTGCGTCGAAAGCTGCACGGCTTGGTCGCGAATGTCCTGGCTCTGCGTAACGAGATTGGCCGTGATTGCGAGCGCGCTTGTATAATCCTGTTTCTGGTCCAACGCATTCACCTGCGCGAGGGCGTCCGTTGACTGGTTGGAGAGGTTCACAATGTTCTGCGCGATGATGGCGCCCTGCATGCGTGAGTCGGTGAAATCCTGCGGCACGCCGCCACTGCCCTGTGTCCACCGCACAATGGCGTAGCCTAAAGCCACGATAACCACGAAGATAATGACGATTTTTACGCGGCGCGACCCAAGCATTTGATTACATAATTTTTACCAAAAAACCTTGAAAAAAGCAAGTCAAAATGTTATTTTATTACTACGCTCTGCGCGCCAATAACGGTGCGTTGAAACGCGGGTATCGTATAACGGCATTACCGCAGGTTTCCAACCTGCTGACAGGGGTTCGACTCCCCTTACCCGCTCATCTGAAAAACAAGGAAGGTAATTTTGAAGCCCGCTTCGCTCGCCCAGCGGCTCGCTCGCTAGTCCTCGGCGGTTCGCCGCCGAGAAGAAAACGGCGGACCATGCCGAACCGCCTGCGGGTCTTCAAAATTACCTTCCTTGTTTTTCAGATTCGCGATGAGAGAGGCGAACCCGAGCGGCACCCCGAGAAGGAAGGAGCCGCGCGAAGCGCGGTGAGTCGGAAACCGTGGGTTCCCGAAATCGGGGGTCGGGGTGCCGCGAAAGGGTTCGACTCCCTCCATATAAAAAATATTTGACACGCCACCTTATTTGAAGGTATATAGAAGTCAGGAGGAATCGGTATGTGCACTCGCTTTTCTACGGCCGCGCTCGTTGCGCTCGCCGTCGCAATGCTTTTTGTAGCACCTTCACAAAGCGCGGGCAAATCACGCCGCGCTAAACCCGCAACGATCATCACCGAGGCGATCGTGCCCGAGGTGAAACGGGTCATGATCACCTACGATGTCGAGCGCCAAGTTGTTTTGTTCACGGGGTACGAACGCTCGTTCGACGTCGCCAAGAACCCGTCGCCCTCCGAGGCAGAGATTCCTTTTTCCATGGGGGTCTATATGTTTTATCTCAAAGCAATGACCGCGCTCGACGTTGAGAGGGGCGCCGAACGACCACTGGACCCAATGGAGATCGCTGCGCTTCGCCCGTTTCTTAGTACCTCTGAACAGGGCCTGATAAGGGAACTGGGCGGGGCCCCTAAGTGTTTTAGCATTTGGGAAGGCAAGCTCGTGTCCGCCACTAACGCAAGCGGCAACGCGGTCTCCCTCACCCAAAAAACCTTCGACGAGGACGTCAGAACCGCCACGGAGAAGGTGGAAGAGTATTGCGTGAGAGTGATTAAGCGGTGGATGGCGGCCAGGCACGCGCCGCCTTCGCAACGCCTCGTGCCACGCAAGCATCGGCATCAACCGCCGCGTCAACTATCAGTGCCGGCAGATGACGACGACCTTTTGACGGCACGCGCCGCTATCATCGCACCCCGGGATTTTTCCGGGGTGCTTTTCTTTTCAGCTACGCGCACCGGCATCGCCTGAACTCACAACAACGTGCGAACTCAGGTGATGCTCGACCGGTAACTCACGGTCGAGCGATGCGAACTACTTGGTGGAGATGTCAACACGGGAGCGCGCGGGTAAAATTTCCCCCAGGTGCCGCCAGAGCTTCACCTTTGCCCGGCTCACTGCGGCGTTCAGGATCGGGATGGGCCTGTTGAGTATTCCAGCGATTTCTTTGTACGCAAGTCCTTCGAACTCCCGCAGAAAGAATGCCGACGCGTAATAGCTCGGCGCCTCAGTAGACAGTACGCGCATCACGAAGGCCTTTACTTCCTCTTCCGGGGTCTCCTCCTGGGTGGGCTTCGTCGAAAACTCGTAGCTTCCATGCAGAAACGACTCGAACGCCGCGATATCAACATGCCCGCCGCCGCCATGCGCCAACCACCATCGTTGATAGTCGACAAGGGTGTTTATGGCGATCCTGCAGAGCCAGGTGGTCGCCGCGGCATTGTTTTCGCCGCGATATTGTCCGCGGCACCGCCACGCGCGGAGAAAGGTCTCCTGCAGCAAGTCCTCGGCGGTGGCATACCGGTCGCCGGCCTTTACCCAGAGCCCTCCAAACAACATCCGAAATATCTTTTGCCTCTCGGATTCACAAAACTGCGTGAATCCCTCTTCGCTTTCAATGTTCGTATCCAAGGCGTTCTCCCTCGCCGCCAAGCGGCAAAATGTGAAATTATGACTTCCAAAAACTGCGTTCAGTGTATTCCTTTAGTTTTCCGCTGTCAAAAATGAACAACCACCCGCAGTGCGAAACGCAAAGGGGTGGTCAAATATAGCGCCGATCAATGGTTGGCGCGAACCATAATAGCAATACTGCTATGATTCCGACGCGTAAGCGTCGGGAACTTCTTATTGGGTGCAATAAATGACTAACTTAAGTTTACCGCCCATGGCGGCCACGTCAACACAACTTGTGGACAACCTGTGAACGACTATTCGGCCCTTATTCCGCCCCGCGTTTTGGGGCGTTCCGGACGATTTCATCAATTACCCCATAGGATTTCGCCTCCTCGGCAGAAAGCCAGAAGTCGCGGTCGGTATCTTTTTCTATCTTTGAAAGTGGCTGGCCAACATGCTTTGAAAGTAGTGCGTTCAACTGCTGTTTGGTCTTTACGATTTGCTTCGCGGCGATTTCTATCTCTATCGCCTGTCCCTCCGCGCCGCCCATCACTTGGTGCAAAAGGATCTGTGAGTTCGGCAGGGCGATCCGCTTCCCCTTCTCTCCGGCCGCGAGCAGGAACGCGCCCATGGACGCCGCAATGCCCACGCACATCGTGGAAACGTCCGCCCGCACGTATTGCATAGTATCGTAGATCGCCATACCGGCCGTCACGGACCCGCCGGGGCTATTAATATAGAGCTGAATGTCTTTCTTTTGGTCTTCGTGGTCAAGGAACAAAAGCTGCGCGATCACGGTGTTTGCCACCGCATCGTTTATTCCCCCGCCAAGGAAGATGATGCGCTCTTTAAGTAGGCGCGAGTAGATATCGTAGGCCCGCTCACCATATTGCGACTTCTCAATAACCGTCGGGATTAAATACTGGTTTTCTGGTTCCATAGATTTATATATTACTCTTTTATCCGC
>Ga0265320_10003322_pt1 | contig 10848 bp, 9 predicted proteins | sample 4827metaG_FD_202087 | JGI IMG/M metagenome (GOLD analysis project Ga0265320, IMG submission 202087) | Rhizosphere microbial communities from Carex aquatilis grown in University of Washington, Seatle, WA, United States - 4-8-27 metaG | ecosystem: Host-associated > Plants > Roots > Rhizosphere >...
CTATCCCTACGCTCACGATCACCGCCTCGGTGCAGGCGAGGCGCGAGGCGGCCTCGACGATGTCGCGCGGCGCACCGACGATCATCGGCACGAGCTCCGGCAGCGGAATCGAGGACACCAGCCGGTCGTAGGACGCGGTGGCGCCGTTGCCGAACTGCAGCAGCCGCTGGCCGGGATCGATGCGCGTGACGCGGTGCCCGAGCCTGATGTCGGCGATCCGGCGGAACGGCTCGAGATAGGCTGCGAAGCCGCCGTGCGTCGGATAGCGGAAGCCGCTGATGTAATGCACGTCGGTGGATTTCGGCATCAATGCGCCGCGAAACACTTCCTCGAGCTTCGGACGGTACAGGCGCGGACCAATCCATTCGGTGTTCATGTTGGCCGCGGTCGTGGTGTGGTACTTGACCGTGTACTCCATCGGAAAGGTCTCGGCGAACGTGTTGCCGAAGCTCGCGCGCAGCCAGTCCTCGTAGTTGCGGATCGGTGGCGACTCGGCACGCTGACTGATCTCGACGAATTCCAGCAGAATCCTCGTCACCAGCTCGCCCGGCAGCCCGTGCAGATTGATCTGCGCCGGGTGCTTGATCCAGTGGCCCTGCCAGTAGTTGTTGACGCGTGTCGGAAACTCCTCGTACCGGCCCTCGACGTTGGCCGCCAGCAGGTCCTTGATGCGGGCATTGTCGGTGAAGGACACGTGCGGTCCCTCATCGAAGGTCCACCCGCCTGGAAAGGCATAGGACGACGTGTGGCCGCCGATGTGCTCATGCATGTCGTACATGACGGGTCGCAGGCCGGCACGGTGCGCGGCGTGGGCGGCCCCGAATCCAGCCATGCCAGTGCCAAGAATTGCTACGTTTGTCATCCGTTCTTTGCCTCATGGGCCCGGAGTTCGGCCCGCCACCATCCGACCGTGTCCGCCAGGCCGGCCTCGAGGCCGAGCTTCGGCTTCCAGCCCGCATCATTGAGCATCCGGCGTGCATCGCCGAGCACCAGGGGCGCGTCGTTCGCCCGTGCCGGCAGCGCGCCGATCTGCAGCAGATCGGTCCTGCCGGTGATCTTGCCGAGCAGCTCGACGATTTCCCGGATGGTCGTCGTGGTGCCGGCCGCGATGTTATAGGCGCCGCGGCACTGCGAGGCAAACAGCGCCACCATGCCGTCGGCGACATCCTGGATGTGCAGGTAATCCCGGACCTGCAGGCCGTGCGAGGACTTCGCGGGCAGGCCCTTGAGCAGCGACAGGATCACCGAGGAAACCAGCCGCGCGGGATTCTCGCGCGGTCCGTACATGAAGAATGCGCGCCCCCAGGATGCCGACAGGCCCGTAGCGGCCGCGTACGCCATCAACGCGCGGCGCAGGCCGTCCTTGGCCGCGCCGTACAGCGTATCGGGTTCGCACGGCGTGAGCTCCTCGACGCAGTAGCCATAGCGCCAGTCGTACTCGTAGCACGAACCGCTGACCGTGCAGCGCTCACCACCGGATTCGCGGAACGTCCTGATCAGCTCCAGGCTGGCCGCGACCCACGACAGGTTGCTCGCGTCGCTGATCAGCTTGCCCGGTTCGACGAACCAGGCCAGGTGCAGCAACCCGCCGGGCCGGTGCTGCTCCAGCAGTGCGCGCATCGCCGTGCGATCCATCACGTCGCCGCGCACCCAGCGCACACCGGGCACATCGCGCGGCGCTCGCTCGCGGTGCAGTGCGAGCACCTCGTAGCCGCGCGCCACCAGTGGAGCCAGGCAGTGGCCGCCGAGGAAGCCGGTGGCGCCGGTCACGAGTACGCAATTGGAATTCGTTGCCATGACAGTCAGCGCATCAGTCCGCGCCGCCGTGAAAGTCCGGCCAGCCGCGATCCTGCTGCGAAATCACCCGTACCGGCGCCGGCCAGGCGATGGCGAAGGCCGGATCGTCGTAACGCACGCCGCGGGCGCCCTTCGGTGCGTACGGCACCGATGCCTGGTACACCAGGTCGGTCTCGGGCGCGAGGGTCAGGAAGCCGTGCCCGCAGCCTTCCGGGATGTAGAGCATCCGACCCGATTCAGCGTCGAGTTCGACGCCGAACCATTGCCGGAACGTAGGGCTGGCGGGACGCAGATCGACCGCGACGTCGAATAGCGCGCCGCGCGTACAGCGGACGAACTTGACCTCGGCGAACGGTGCGATCTGGTAGTGGATGCCGCGCAGCGTACCGGCGGCGGTACTATGTGCCACATTGATCTGCGCGATGGCGGGGTTCAGGCCAGCGCGCACGAATTCCTCCGCGCACCACTGCCGCGCGAAGAAGCCCCGCTCGTCACGGCGTGGCTCGAGCTCGAGCACGTGCACCCCATCGATCCTGGTCGGCGTAATGATCATGGACTACTGCGCCCGTGCCACGATCTGTTCGAGCGTTCGGCCGCGCTCGATCATCGCCGCGGTAGGCGGCAGGCCGAGGGCATCGAACACGGTCCGGATCCGGTGCAGCCAATCGTGCCTGCGCGCCGCTTCGCAGATGTTGTGGCGCCGGGCCGCCAGCAGCCGGCCGGGATCGGCGTTGAGCTGCGCGAGGATGCGTACCACGTCCGGGGAGTCGAACGGCAGGTGGATCACTGCGTCCGGCCAGTCGAACTGCCCCTGGAACTGCTCGCTGCGCGGCGCCTCGCCGATCATCACCGTGCCGGCCGCCGCGCCCTCGTAGAACCGCGCAGATATCTCCTCGCGCCCAGCCGTGAATTCCGGCTGGTTCACCAGGCTGCGATTGGCGATGTAGAAGCAGCTGCGCTTGAGTACGGTGGCGAGCATGCCGCGATGCTCGTGCGGAAATTCGACGCGAAACGTACGATGCTTGAGGTCCGAGCCACTCGCCGCGACCGTGTCGTAGTAGTAGAACCGCTGCTGGGCTTCGGCGTCGTCGATCAGCGCGCGGTGCGTCACGGCCGAGCGCCTGCCGATGTTGCACACGTGGATCGGTCGCGGCTGATCCGGCGAGAGGGGAGCGAAACGTGGCACGTCCACGGCGAGCGGCAGGTAGGTGCAGGGACGGCCGGTGAGGCGCTGCACGTCCTCGACGCTGTGGCGGAACCCGATGAAGATGTGATCAAAATCCGACAGCAGCTCGACCAGGTATTCCGGCAGCTTGTCCGACCAGACTTCGGTGATGAAGCAGGCCGCCTTGCGGCAGCGCTGGCGCCAGTTGGGAATCATCGCCAGTGAATACAGCTCGTGTGTGTGGCTGAAGATCGGGAAGAAGAGCTCGTAGTCACGCTCCAGGAGCACGCGCGAGCGCGGATAGGGCGCCACGCGGCGTGCCAGCGTGCGCGAGCGCGTCACGGCGCGTGCCAGCCGGTAGGCGCGCCGGGAGTACTCCAGCGCGGGTACGTCCGCGGCATCGATGCGCTGCGCACCGGTGAGCGCCGCCAGGGTGTCTTCGAATTCATAGGCCAGGCAATAGGCGACCAGGTCGGCGATCCGCCGCTCCGAGAGCAGCAACACCTTTCCTTGCACCGATTCCGCGCCGCGGTCCGCGTCCTCGCTCATTGGTCATCCTGTCGCCGCAGCCGATGCCGCGCGCGCAACGAGAGCATCAGGAAACGGTCCCGCGCGCTTCGGATTCAGGCTTGTCCGCCGGCGGCCTCCAGATCATCCAAGGGCATTCGCGTCGCGCTTCCATGCGGTCGAAAGTGATCTTGTCCTTGAACGTGTCCATGCAGCGCCAGAATCCGTCCCAGCGGAACGCGCTGAGCTTGCGCGCAGCAATCAGGCGGTGGAACGGCTGCTCCACCAGTTCGTCGCCCTCGTTGATATAGTCGAAGATATCCCGCCTCAGCACGAAATAGCCGCCATTGATCAGCAGCTCCTGGTTCGTGATCGGGCCCATGTGCGTCACCAGTCCGTCAGCGCCCTGCTGAACCACGTGGAAGGACTGCGAGTTCGACACCGCGGCAAAGCTTGCCACCAGGTCGCGAGCGCTGAACTCCGCGATCTGGCGATCCAGTGGCAGGTCCGACAGGCCATCGCTGTAGTTGGCAAGGAACACCGGGTCATTGCCGAGGTGCTTGCGCACCCGCAGCAGCCGCTGGCCGATGTTCGAGTGCAGGCCCGTGTCTACGAAAGTGATGCGCCAGTCGTCCATGTCGCGGCTGTGGAGCTCGATGCTGCGGCCACCATTGCTGAGCGTGAAGTCGTTGGACAGCGCCTCGTTGTAGTTCAGGAAATACTCGCGGATCATCTCGCCGCGGTATCCCAGGCAGAGGATGAACTCCTTGTGACCGTAGTGCGCGTAATAGCGCATCAGGTGCCAGATGATCGGGCGGATGCCGATGTTCACCAGTGACTTGGGCGTTGTATCCGAGTGCTCGCGCAGTCGCGTTCCGAGGCCGCCACAGAACAGCACAACTTTCATCGACAGCCCCCGGCAGCACGGCGCGCACGGTGCGGTCCTGCCGCCTCGATGGACGAGAGTGGTTTGATCGGCTGCGGTCCGTACGCCATAGGTCCTCGGGTCGCTCGTCGGCCAGCATGTGACGGACGGCACAGATCCGCGTGAAAGCGGCTCCAAACAGGGAGAGAGGATAACATTCCACGCCGTCCTTCGTTCATAAGTGCGGTGATCCTGCGTGCGCCGGGGACATAATTCATCGGCTGCACGTTCGCAGTGCATCCGCGGGCCGCAGCGCTACGCATTCAATCATCCGATCCGGCGCGACGCTGTGACAGGTCTTCCAGAAATGCCGCCGGTCCGGCCGTCGGCCGCACCGGGTCGCGGTTGGACGGCATGCGGCGGACTCGGCCTCAGGGTGTCCCGGATAGCTGGAAGGCTACCGCATAGCGGATCTGCCAGTCGCGACGGCCGTCATTGAGTGGCTCGAGGCCCCACCATTCGAACGGCCAGTCGTCTCGAACCGAGGGGTCGCCGTCGTGGATCTCGCGTATCAGGTCTGGCAGCGGGCGCCACCTAAGCTCGCGTGCGACCTTGGTGCGCACGTCGAGGTCCACTCCCAGTACGAACAGGTGCGCGCCCGGAGCGACCATCTTGGCGATGTTGCGCAGGCACTTCTCCGCCATTGCCGGATCCATGTGGCACAGGAAGTTGCTCGCCACCACGATATCCTGCGGCCCCAGGGCCCGGGCCAGCTCCGGGTCACCGGCATCACCCTGCCGGAACTGGATCCCCTCGCGCAGCCACGGCTTGACCGTGGCACGATCGCCGTCCCAGTCGAACACTCCCTGACGCTCGGCCTCGGTGAGACGCCCGAAGATGGAGGAGCCGAGCACTTCCGAGCTTTCGCTGGTGTAGACGGCATTGCGGGCGACGCCCAGTATCTCCGACGAATAGTCGATCGCGTACACGCGCAATAGCAGGTCCGGCCGTGCGGTACGGATGGTCCACAGCACCGAGTAGACCTCCGCGCCGCTGCTGCAGCCGAGGATCGCGATGCGCAGCGGCGCGCCCTGTGGCTTTGCCGCGGCCACGCGGAGCATTTGCTCGAGTTCGGGTCGATTGCGGAAGAAGAACGTCCCGAAGTACTGCCGCCGCCGTGCACGGCGCGACATCCGATCATGCAGGAACACCCCGTACCAGTACCCCGGCCGGCTGTCGCGCAGCCCGCGCGGCAAGCGCTTCCACACCGCACGGTTCAACCGCTCGAACAGGTCGGGAGAGGGGCTCTCTGGCATCGGCGGCGGCGCTGGAGACTGGGGCGGCTGAGGGATGTCAGGAATAAAAGGTGGCGATCTGTTCAACCACGTACCTCAGCTGCTCCTCCTGCAGCTCCGGGAACACCGGCAGTGCCAGGGCTTCCCGGGCGGCGCGCTCGGATTCCGGAAACGCGCCGGCGGCGTGCCCCAGATAGGCGAAACACTGCTGCAGGTGCAGTGGCACCGGGTAGTAGATCTCGGTGCCGATGCCGCGGTCCGTCAGGAACTGCCGAAGCTGGTCCCGACGCGGCACCCTTATCACGTATTGGTTCCAGATGTGGCGCCCTGCCGACGCGCGCGGCGTCACCACCCGCGCGCCGAGCCCCGCGCGCTCGAACGCTGCCGCGTAGTAGGCCGCATTGCGCTGCCTGCCCCGGGTCCACGCGTCCAGATGCGGCAGCTTCACCCCCAGCACCGCCGCCTGGATCTCATCGAGCCGGAAATTTCCACCGATGAATGCGTGATAGTACTTCGGCTTGCCCCCATGCACGCGCAGCACCCGCAGATGCTCCGCCAGGTCCGGATCCTGGGTCGTGCACATGCCGGCGTCGCCGAATGCGCCGAGGTTCTTGGTCGGGAAGAACGACAGGCAGCCCACGTCGCTCATGCTGGCGGCGCGTCTCCCACCCGCATCCTCCGCGCCCATCGCCTGGGCGGCGTCCTCGATGACCTTCAGGTCGTACTCGCGCGCGATTGCCAGCAGCGCTCCCATGTCGGCGCACTGGCCGTAGAGATGAACGGGCATCAGCGCGCGCACCCGCCCGCCCGTACGCCGTACGATGAGTGCGGCGCCGCGTCGCTCGCAGTCCTGTGCCAGAAAGCGCCGCACGGCATCTGGATCGAGGTTGAAGCTGCCGGCATCAATGTCGCAGAAAGCCGGGCGCGCGCCGGTGCGTGCGATCGTGCCCGCGGTTGCGAAAAACGAAAACGGTGTCGTGATGACTTCGTCGCCGGCGCCGATACCCAGACCCATGAGCGCCAGCAGCAGCGCATCGGTGCCCGAAGAAACCCCCACGGCCGCCGGCGAATGGCAGTAGGCTGCGGCGGCCTTTTCGAACTCCGTCACAAATCGACCGAGAATAAACTGCTGACTTGAACATATTGTCGCCAGAACTGGAATAATTTCGTCCTTGAGCTCCTGGTACTGGAGCTTCAGATCGAGCAGCGGAACGCTCATTGTGCTCAACGGCCGGGAGGATGGGACGGTATTGGACATGTCGAACGGGACCTTCGGCGTATGCTGACCACCAGCCGGCAGGGACTCGATTCTATACCAGACCCGCGCTGCGCGCCGGTCTACGACCTGCCCGAAATGCTGCCCTGAAGCCGACCCATGACCGAACCGGTGCTCATAAAACGCAGCTTCCTGATCGCCCTGATGGCGTTCGTGCAGACCATGACGCCGCCACTTATTGCCGTCGCTTCGCTGTACGTCGTCAAGCGTCTGTGGAACTTCTCCACGGACCACGAGCACGCTTCGGGGCTGGTCACGCTGACGCTGCTGTTCGTGGTGTTGATACGCCCGCCACGCACGCTCAGCTCGCAGCTGAACTGGCAGCCGCTGGCGGGCGCCGCCAGCACCGTGCTGCAGTGGTTGCTGCTGCTCGCGGTGCTGGCGCTGGTCGGGTATGCGACCAACGTGCTTGGCGAATATCCGCGCCGCGCGCTGGAAACTTGGGCGCTGGTGACGCCGGTACTGCTGGTGCTGGGCAACCTGACGGTGCGTTATGTGATGCGTCGACTGGTGATGAGCGCGGTGACATCGCGCAAGGTCGTAATCGCCGGCTACAACAACAGCAGCCTCGATCTCGCCCGCCGCCTCGCGAGCGATCCGGCGCTGCGCCTGGAAGTGGTCGGCTTCTTCGATGACCGTGCGGCCGAACGGCTGAACATGGACACCGGCACGCGGCTGGTCGGGCGGCTGTCCGAGCTGGCGGCATTCGTGCGCGAGCGCGGCGTCGACGTGATCTTCATTGCGCTGCCGATGCGGCACGTCAAGCGCGTACTGGACCTGCTCGATGACCTGCGAGACACCACCGCCTCGATCTACTACGTTCCGGACATCTTCGTCTTCGACCTGATCCAGTCACGATCGAGCGATCTCAACGGCGTTCCGGTGGTGGCGTTGTGCGAGACTCCGTTCTATGGCTATCGCGGCATCACGAAGCGGCTGATCGACGTGAGTTTCGCCGCTCTGTTCCTGATCTGCGCCTCCCCGATTCTGCTGGCGATCGCGATACTGGTGAAGCTGAGCTCCCCGGGACCGGTCATCTTCCGGCAGCGGCGCTATGGCCTGGACGGCCAGGAGATCGTCGTCTGTAAGTTCCGGACCATGACCGTGACCGAGGATGGGGCCCACGTGCCGCAGGCCTCGCGCACCGACCCGAGGATCACGCCGATCGGCCGCTACCTGCGCCGCTTCTCGCTCGACGAGTTGCCGCAGTTCATCAACGTGCTGCAGGGAAGGATGAGCCTGGTGGGCCCGCGGCCGCACGCGGTCGCGCACAACGAGCTGTACCGCAAGCTCATCAAGGGTTACATGGTGCGGCACAAGGTACTGCCTGGAATCACCGGTCTGGCACAGATCAGCGGTGCGCGCGGCGAGACCGTTACGGTGGCGGACATGGAAGCACGCGTGAAGCACGATCTGGACTACCTGCGCCACTGGTCGCCGATGCTCGATTTCAAGATCATGTTTCTGACCATCTTCAAAGTGTTCCGCGACGACCAGGCGTACTAGCCGCCGGGCAGCGGCGTCGCCGGTAGCGCGATGGCGGCAGACACGTACCCGTCGTGCACGGCGAAGCGGCCGGTGAGCACTCCGGCGTGCCGCGCCTGCAGCGCGATCTGCCGTTGTGGCACGACCGTGAATTCGCCGACCTCCCCGTCCACGTCGCCTATGGGCGCCGCGTACACGATCGCGATCGCGTCGAACTCGAGGCGCTCGCGCACCAGCGGATACTGCAGCTTGTAGAAGGCTTCCTTCGCCGCGAAGCCGAGCGCGGCCACCACCGCGCGCCGCGCAGCGGGGAGCTGCTCCAGGCGCTGCAGCTCGGATGACACGAACAACCGCGGCCACAGCCCAGCCCGTACCGCATGACGGCCCTCCGTATCCAGACCCAGCCCGAGGAACGTCGCACTACGAGCGACCACTGCCGCACAGTGGCTGCGCGTGTGCGAGATGCTGCCGACGATCCCCCGCGGCCAGACCGGCGAGCGGTCCGGCGCCGCGAGCAGCGGAAAGCCGGTGATGCCGAGTTCCGATAGCGCCATCCGCGCGCATTGGCGTCCAGCGGAGAATTCCTGCACCCGTTTTTGCACGGCACCAGTCACGCAGCGTGCCTCCGCAGGCAGCAGTAGTGCGGGATCTCCAGCCGTGCGCAGCACCGCGACCACCGCGCCAGCAGGAAACAGCCCTTGCAGCGGCGGCGCATACAGGCGCGGTTCGCCCGTCATTCCCGGCTGCCTCCGTTCTTCACGGCAGCAACGGCAATACGTGGGCAGCGATCGCCAGCGCGGCGGTCAGTCCCGGGGATTCGATGCCATAGAGCGCCAGGTAGGGACAGCCGTCGTGTTGCTCCGGGCCGCGGATGCAGAAGTCCGCCGCGGGCTCGTCCGGCCCGCTGATCTTCGGCCGTATGCCAGTGTAGGCCGGCCGCAGTCGCGACTCCTCCAGCTCCGGATAGTAGAGCCGAATCGCGTCCGCAAACTGCGCGCGGCGCCGTTCGTCAAAGCCATAGTCGATGTCCTCCACCCAGCTCACGTCCGGTCCGAAGCGGGCATTGCCGGCGAGATCCAGCGTCACGTGCGTACCTAGGCCGGCGGAGTTCGCCACCGGATAGACCAGTCGGCGGAACGGGGAGCGCCCCATGAGCGCAAAGTAATGCGCCTTGGCGAGGTAGCGCCTCGGCACGGCCGCAGGGGCCAGCCCGGCGAGCGCATGCGAAACCTGCTGCGCACCCAGTCCGGCCGCGTTGACCAGCAAGCCGGCGTGCACAGTGCTCGGAGCCGCGCCGCCCACCTCCAGGCGGATCCCGCTGCGCCCGAGTGCACCAGCCTGCACGGGGGCGCCGAGGACGAGGGTGCCGCCGTGCGCCTCGAGGTCCGCCTGCAGTGCCTGCATCAGCCCGTGCGAATCGATGATGCCGGTCGACGGCGAGAGCAGCCCGGCCACGCAGCGCACTTGCGGCTCGAGGCCCCGAATCTGAGCAGCGTTCAAGGGTTCGAGATCCAGCACCCCGTTGGCGATGGCAAGGCGCCGGTACCGGTCCAGCACCGGCATCTCGTGCTCGGAGGTCGCAACGATCAGCTTGCCGATCCGGCGATGCGCGACCTGCCGCTGCTCGCAGTAGCTGTATAGCCGTTGCCGGCCCTCCACGCACAGCCGAGCCTTCAGCGATCCGGCCGGATAGTAGATGCCCGCATGGATCACCTCCGAACTGCGGCTGCTGGTAGCGGTGCCGATCGCGCGTTCCGCCTCGAGCACGAACACCTCGCGGCCCTGCTGCGCGATCGCGCGCGCAATCGCGAGTCCCACGACCCCGGCCCCGATGACGACGCATTCGACCCGTTCAGCCACGATGCCCTTATGTTGAACCATTCCCGGCCAAAGCGTGCGTCCGTTGCAGCGGCCGCCCCGGGAGCGTGTGCTAGCATTCTTTCCATAATTGGCCAACCCGCTTGCGATCGCGATCGACCATGAGAATCAGCCGAGGACGGATCGCCGTGGGCCTGGCGCTGGGGCTCCTGGTGCTGGCGGTGGCAATCCCTGCGGTGCGCTGGCGCCTGGCGATCATCGCGATCAAGGCCGCCGACCAGATCGACGGCGTGGAATGGCAGGACATCCCCTATGTACTGCGGCCCAATTCCGGCATCCGCCTCTCGCGCCTGGTGCACTATCGCAATCCGTACACCGTAATCACCAATCCGCTCGACTCGGCAGCGGACCGCAAGCGCGGCGCGGAGCGGTTCGCACGGACCTGCGCGCGCTGCCACGGCGAGGTCGCACAGGGCGGCGCGGGCCCGGCCCTGGTCGGCCGCTCGCTGGCGCACGGTTCGAGCGACTGGGCCATGTACCGCACGATTCGCCATGGCGTACCGGGCACTGCGATGCAGGCTTGGGGTCTGTCGCGCGAGGAAACCTGGGGTGTGATCGCGTTCCTGCGCCAGACCGCATT
>Ga0265320_10003323_pt1 | contig 10847 bp, 13 predicted proteins | sample 4827metaG_FD_202087 | JGI IMG/M metagenome (GOLD analysis project Ga0265320, IMG submission 202087) | Rhizosphere microbial communities from Carex aquatilis grown in University of Washington, Seatle, WA, United States - 4-8-27 metaG | ecosystem: Host-associated > Plants > Roots > Rhizosphere >...
CCCCACCTGACGCCCGCCGGCACGCACACCTGTGCGAGGTCAGCGAGCGTGCTCTGCGGATCTGGCCCGGGCTCGATCCCCGCTCGCTCTCCAGCTGCGGCTGTGATCCGGATCGGATCGCGGTCTTCGTCGCTCGCGAGACCAGCCTATCGGTCGAGGTGATCACCGGGATCCTGGTGCCGATCGAGCGAGGCGAGCCGCCCTTCTACTTCGGCTGACGCGGGGCGGCCCGTGGCTCGGGGTCCGGCTGGGCCCGACCGATGTCCCACCCCATACGACAAAACGGCCCTTGCACGGTGTCCGAGCGACGTCGCCGCCGGTCGAATCACCGAAACCTGCTCCACCTGGGCGTGGCTCGGGATGGAATGGCGCCCGGCGCGAGGTCGTCCAGCGAACCCAGGTCATACGAGCCCCGATTTGTCCCACCATGCGTGACAATCGCGCTCAGAGGCCGTCGACTGGGTCGGGGCGTCGGGTCCCGTGGCCGCGAAAGACGTCGCGAAGGGAATGTCGCAGCCCTTCAGTTGAAGTCTCCCGGTCTCGGATCGCGGCGACCAGGTCGGTCGATGTTGTGCCCGGAAACGACGTCCAGACCCGCCCGACCGAGTGAGCCGTGTGGGCATCCGACCCGCCGACGAGGGCATAACCGCAGCGCTTGGCGAGCCGCCGGACGCTCCGTCGCCAGCCCGGGACCCAGGCCGCCGTGGGATGCATCCCTTCGAGCGCGTCCGGGCGCCTGTGCGGGTCGCCGTCGGCCAGCTCGACCAACAGGTGTTCGGGCGCGGCCATGTACGCAGGCAGGAGGGGATGCGCGACCACGGCGATCCCGCCTTGATCGTGGATGAGCGCGATCGAGTCGCCCAGCAACCCGAATCGCGGCACGCGCGTCGAGAGCCCGATCCCGAGCAGGTGCCCCTGGCTCGTCGTGATCTCCTCCCCGACCATGAGCTCGACCGGGAATCCCTCGTCGTGCGATCTCGCCACCAGGGCTTGGGCTACATCAATCCGGTCGTGCTCGGTCAGTACCGCGACCTGGAGGCCGCTCACGCGCAGCGCGGCGTAGATCGCGATGGTTGTCTCGGCGTCGGCCCAATTGCCGCTGGGGTGGATGTGGAGGTCGGCCCGGCCGAACGATCGCGGGTGGTCCATCTGGCGTCGATGATCACAGAGGCTGCTCGAACCCGCCGTACCGCCGCCTCGGCATGAAGCGGCCTCCAGTCGTCAACGGCAGGGCGGAGGAGTTGCTCGCCTGCAACGTTGAACATTGAAAACCGCGTCCCGGCCACGATAATGACGCTCCCGATCTACGGCGAAGGAAGTCTGGACCACCAGAGGGGTGTGCCGATGCGGAGCTTGGCAGGTCGAGGTCTTGGCCAGTTGGCTGCGCTCGCGTTGAGCGCAGTGGCCTGATGCCCCTGAGCGCAGTCCGGCAGCGAGCGTTCGCAGCCATGATCCTCGGCTGCATGGCCGTCTTCCTTTCGACGGGGAGTGCCGCCTCTGCGACTCCGTACATTCAATTAAGCCTGAGCGTTTCTCCCAACCCAGTGCCCGGCAACACGCCGGTGACAGTGAGCGGAACTGCTACGCCGGTTGGCGGAACCTTTGCCGGCGTCGAGATCACGCTCAACTCAGGTTCGAGTGGATGCGCTCCGGCGGGCTGTCACGCGGATACGGCGCACACGTATTTCGATTTTGCGACGCTGACGTCGAAGCGCTCATTCTCGACGTTGATTCAGGCTGGAGGCCCGACGACCTATCGGGTCGCGGTAACTCTGTGCAACCCGAACGACTGCTTGAACGTGCCCGCCTCGGTGACGCTCAAAGGTCCGACAACGAACGCCAAGATCACCTACAGCCCAGCCGGGGCGATCAAGCCAGGGTCGACGCTCCACTTTACGGTCACCGGTCTCGTAAATGTGGGGCCGGTTCAAGCCGATGTTCAGACCAAGTTCATGTCTGGGTTGACGGACCCGACCAACGTCTCTGGGGCTGGTCACTGGGACCCAGCGCCCTACGATTACATCGACGCGTACGTGGTCCTGGACAAGAGTGCTTCGTACACCTTCGACGCCACGGTCACGGCTCAGGTGGGCAGCGCGATTCGCCTGAACCTGAATCTCTTCGCGGCCCCCGGATCGGGCGCTCCAGATTACGTTCGGAAGGTTTCGCTGCTCGTCGGTCCCACGCCGACGCCCACGCCGCACAGGACCTCCGTGCCCACCCCGACTCGGCGACCGCCCACGCCGACTCCGACGAAAAGCGCGCCCTCGATTGGTGCAAGCCAGCCGTCGGCTGCGGCGGAGCCGTCTGCGACAAGCGGATCCAGCGTGGAGCCGCCGAGCCTGTCCCCAGAACCATCTGCCGAGGACTCGCCAGGCGCCGTCGCGCTGACCCAGAGCGGGACGCCAACAACATCGCCACCACCGGCGCTTGCTTCGTCGACCACCACACCGAATCCCACCCCGACCGCGATGCTCGTCGTGAGCGCGACCCTGGGCATCTCGGCTGGGGCGTTCGCCCTCTTCGTCTACCTTCGGGGACGATTGAGGCAGCCCTGACCGATGCGCGCGCGGATCCTGACGGTAAGGTTGCCAATTTTCGCGGTGCTGGCGGCGCTCGCGCTTGCGATCACGATCACCGTCGGGCGGCCTGGAACAGGCCAGCCGACCGTCGCTGGGGGCGGGCTCATCCAGGGCGACCCGAGCAACTCGAACGTCTGGGAGTTCCACACGGTCTCCGCGCCGCCGGATTGGGCGATGCCTGTTGCTCCGTCGGGAATGGAACCGGGCGACACCATCCACGTCCAGCCGAACGACCCAGGCCCGAACCCCGGGCCCGGCCGTTGACGCGATCTCCCCGATCGGGCTAGGATTTAATCCTGACAAGTTCGCTCGGAATTGAGTCCGGGCGACGAACCGCTACACTCCCGGACCAGATGGACGATCTCTACCGCGACTACATCCTCGAGCACTACCGCCGGCCGCATAACTTCGGCGTGCTCGACGCGCCAACGGCGAGCTTCGAGGGCGCCAACCCGCTGTGCGGCGACCGGATCACGATGCAGATCGGCGTCCGCGACGGCGTCGTCGCCGAGATCGCCTTCACCGGCCGCGGTTGCGCGATCAGCCAGGCCAGTGCCTCGCTGCTGACCGACGAGATCATGGGCATGCCCGTCGAGAAGGCCGAAGCGTTCCGCGCCGACGACCTGCTCGACCTGCTCGGGATCGACATCAGTCCGGCTCGCCTGAAGTGCGCGATGCTCAGCCTCGAAACGCTCGAGCACGCCCTGGCCGAGAAGCCCGACTCGGCGACGGCCGTCGAAGCCCCCGCTTCGGCCGAGGCCGCCAAGCCGTGAGCCACGTTCCTACCGATCAGTTCGGCCGCTGCAGGTGTCTCACGCCGGCCTGAGGCCGGCCGTTATCTCCGCCCGGCGCGCCCGCGCCGAGCCTGACCCGCCCTGGCACGAAGCCCGCGCCAGCCCGTCGTTTCCGGAGCCAATCCGCCCTCATGACCAAGTCCTATTCCGACATCCTGCGCGAAGCGCGCGCCGAGGTCCGCGAGGTGTCCGCCGGCGAGGTGGACGTCCAGCGCGAATCGAAGGCACCGCCGCTCCTCCTCGACGTCCGCGAGACGCACGAGTGGGAAGCCGGCCACCTGCCCGGCGCCGTGCACGTCCCCCGCGGCCACCTCGAGAGCAAGATCGAGGGCGAGGCGCCCGACCGCTCGCGGCCGATCGTCATCTACTGCGCCTCCGGGATTCGCTCGGTGTTCGCCTCCAAGACTTTGGCCGAGATGGGCTACACCGACGTCGTCTCGATGTCGGGCGGCTTCCAGGGCTGGAAGTCGCAGGGCCTGCCGTGGGTGACGCCCACGGTCCTGTCGCCCGAGCAGAAGGTCCGCTACAGCCGCCACCTGCTGATCCCCGAGGTCGGCGCAGCCGGCCAGGCCAAGCTGCTCGACTCGAAGGTCCTCCTGATCGGTGCGGGCGGCCTCGGCTCGCCGGCCTCGCTGTACCTCGCCGCAGCCGGCGTGGGCACGATCGGGATCATCGACTTCGACGTCGTCGACCTCTCGAACCTGCAGCGCCAGATCGTGCACACCACCGACCGGATCGGCGAGAAGAAGGTCGAGTCGGCACGCAAGTCGCTGCTCGCCCTGAACCCCGGGATCAACGTGATCGGCCACGACGAGATGCTCGTCGCCGACAACGTCGAGCGAATCATCAAGGGCTACGACGTCATCGTCGACGGAACGGACACGTTCGAGACTCGCTACCTGCTCAACGACGCGGCCGTGATCGCCGGGATCCCCGTTGTCCACGCCAGCGTCTTCCGGTTCGAGGGCCAGCTGACGGTGTTCAAGCCGTACGACGGCCCATGCTACCGCTGCCTCTACCCGACCCCGCCACCGCCCGAGCTCGCGCCGGGCTGCTCGGTCGCCGGCGTCCTGGGCGTCGTGCCCGGGATCATGGGCCTGCTCCAGACCAATGAGGTCCTCAAGCTCCTGCTCGGGATCGGCGAATCGCTTGCCGGCCGGCTGCTCCTCTTCGACGCCCTCGAGGGTTCGTTCACCGAGCTCAAGCTGCGCCGCGATCCGAACTGCCCGATCTGCTCGGACGCGGCCGTCGCCGCCCGGGCCAGGGGTGAGGCCGTGGCCCTGCCGGTCGGCCAGGACGTGCCGTTCGCCCTGGGTGCAGCGGTGGGCGCGACCTCGATCAACCCGGGATCGCTTAGTCAGGACGCAAGATGAGCACGGTCTGGATCCCGCCCGTCCTCCGCGCGTCGGCCGGCGGCGCCAAGCAGCTCGACCTGGCCGGCGGCACGGTCGGCGAGGTGATCAACGCCCTGATCAGCGCCCATCCGTCGCTCGAGTCGCAGATCCGGACGCCGGAAGGCGGCCTGAACCGATTCGTGAACGTGTACGTGAACGGCCAGGACATCCGCTATCTCGGCGGGGAATCGACGGCCGTCGCGCCCGCCGACGAGGTGCGCCTGCTGCCGGCGATGGCCGGCGGGTCGCTCACGTTCGCCCCGAGCCGATGGTCACGCTGAGCGAGCCCCCGGGCCACGCGCACGACCGCGATCACGGGAAGAAACACGACCACGAGCATGCCCACGCCCACGAGGCGCTGAGCCCGCACGGCGGCCGTTACGACAGCATCCTCGACGCGATCGGCCACACGCCGCTCGTCGAGATCCCCCGGATGTCGCCCAACCCGAATGTCCGGATCTTCGCCAAGCTCGAGATGATGAACCCGACCGGCTCGGTCAAGGACCGCGTTGCCCGGGCGCTCATTGCCGATCTCGAGGAGTCGCACCGGCTCCAGCCGGATTCGATCATCCTCGAGCCGACCTCGGGCAACACCGGCATTGCCCTGGCGATGATCGGCCGGCGCAAGGGCTACCGTGTCGCCCTGGTCATGCCCGACAACGTGACCCAGGAGCGGCGCCAGCTGGCCGCCCTGTTCGGCGCCGAGGTGATCGACTCGCCCGGCCACCTGGGCAGCAACGGGGCGATCGCCCTGGCCAAGCACCTGGTCGCCAAGGATCCCCGCTTCGTGATGCCCTACCAGTACGGCAACCCGGCCAATCCGCTGGCCCACGAGACCACCACCGGCCCCGAGATCCTGGCCGACTGCCCCGAGATCGATGTGTTCGTCGCCGGCCTGGGCACCGGCGGCACGCTCATGGGCGTCGCCCGCTTCCTCAACCGGGCCAAGCCCGGGGTCCGGATCGTCGCCGCCGAGCCGCTGCCCGGCGAGAACGTCCAGGGCCTGCGCTCGCTCGACGACGGCTTCGTGCCCGAGATCCTCGACCCCGACCTGCTCGACGCGAAGTACCTGGTCAGCAACCGCGACGCGATCGCCGCTCTGCGCGACCTGGTCGATCGCGAGGGGATCTTCGCCGGACCGTCCTGTGGCGCCGTGCTCGTCGCGGCGGCCCGCGAGGCACGCAAGATGGAGTCTGGAACGATCGTGGCGTTGCTTCCCGATGGGGGCTGGAAATACCTCTCCGCGGGCACGTTCAATCGCGACCTCGACGAGATGGAATCCGATCTCGAAGGCGGCGTGAACTGGTGGTGAGCCACCCGGGCCCGGCTTCGGCCAAGCTGCCCGCGGAGATCCGGGCCGAGATCACCGAGCACGCCCGGCGCGACTACCCCAACGAGGCCTGCGGCCTGATCGTCGGATCGGGTCCGGCCGCAGATGGCGGGCAGGCGCTGCGCTTCGTCGCGACCCGCAACGCCGCCAACTCGCCCTATCGCTACGAGATCGATTCGATCGAGCTGCTGGCGGTCACCCTCGAGGCTGACCGCAACGACGAGGAGATCTGGGGCATCGTCCACTCCCATACCCACACGCCCGCGCGTCCGTCGCCGACCGACATCGGCCTGGCGTTCTACCCCGACGCGCTCTACCTGTTGATCTCGCTGGCGAGCGACGAGGCCGATCCGGCGACCGGCGAGCCGGGCATCCGGGCCTGGCGGATCGTCGACGGCGAGGTCCACGAGGTCGCGCTCAGCGCGGCGTGATCGATCGACCGACCGGCCGTTTGTATTGGCCGCTCGGCCTCGGGCTCGCGGCGCTCATCGTCGGCACGGCCTTCGGCTGGAACGCCGGCCTGCTCCAGGGCCTGGTCACGCCGCCGGCCATCGTCCGGGCGGCCCTCGTCGGCGTCGCTGCCTGGCTTGGCGTCGAGATGCTTCGCCGGGCCCTGCTCGGGCTGACCAACGGCGACGATTTCCGGACCCTGATCCGCGGCGTCCGCTTCGTCTTCCTGGCGGTGGCCGCTTTCGCTGCCGGCGCGGGCTGGCTGCTGGGCAACGCCCTGCCCCTGATCGCCGCGCTCGTGATCGCCGGCGTGGACGTGGTCGAGACGTCGTTCCTGCTGATCGTCGTCGGCGCCCGCCGGATCGCCGGCCCCACGGAGTAACCCCGGCCCGGGAATCCCGGGCGCACGTGGCTTCGAGGCGTTCCCCTGGAGCGACAAACGGCTCGATTCGAACCCGAACCGGGGCACGCGGCACGTTCAAGATCCGAGTTGGGGCCCGGTTCGTGCTTGGCTGCGTCGTCTACTGGCGACGAGGCCACCCGAATCGGTCGATTCGTCGGCTCCGCAGCGCTCAAACCCGCAGTTTGTCGTTCTGGAGGAACCATCCGGCGCTGGATGTCCGTCGCGAGGGCCACTCGTCGAGGTCACCCGCCTCGGGCGACCACCGCCTCGATGAGCGCGGCGTCCGTGGGCGTGGACCCAAGGCCCAGCCGATCGCCGATCCGGGACGCGAGCGGCGGATCGACGTAGGTCCGCGCCAGCGTCTCCCAGTTGGCCGCGGCGAAGACCTCGGCCGGAGTCCCGTCGAGGGTCACCCGTCCGGCCTCCATGACCACGACCCGGGCGAACGTCTCGGCCACGAAGCGCATGTCGTGGCTGATCGCGATCACGGTGCGGCCGGCCGTGGTCAGGTCGTCCGCAATCCCCTGGACCCGGGCAACGCCCCGAGCATCCTGGCCCGTGGTCGGCTCATCGAGGATCACGACCGGTGTGCTCATCGCCAGGACGCAGGCGATCCCGAGCAGCTTGCGGCGCGAATAGCCGAGGTCGTACGGGTTGGTCGCCTCCTGGCCTGCCAGGCCGACGGCCTCGAGCGCGCTCGTGATCCGGCCTTGGAGCTCGCTCCCAGAGACACCGAGGTTGCGAGGACCGAAGGCCACTTCGGCGCGGACGTTGCCGGCGAAGATCTGGCGGTCCGGGTTCTGGAAGACGATCCCCACAGCCCGGGCCAGATCGGCGACGTGCCGGTCGCCCACCGGAGCGTCACCCACAAGGACCCGCCCGGAAGAGGCCCGGAGCAGGCCATTGAAGTGCCGGACGAGCGTGGACTTGCCCGACCCGTTCTGGCCGATGATCGCTACTCGCTCGCCGGCTTCAATCTCGAGGTCCACGCCGGCCAGGGCAGCGGTCCCGTCGGGGTAGGTGAACGCGAGCGCCTCCGCGGCGACTCGCAGTCCGCGTGGATCAGCCAACGGAGACGCCCCGAAGCGCGGCGGCCCGGGCAAGGCGGACGCTCGACGGCTGATCGACGCCCCAGCCTGGAAGCCGCTCGTCGGCCAGGATGTCGGCGCTGGCGTCGATCGCGACGATGCGTCCCGCGTCGAGCACCGCGACCCGGGATGCGATCCCGGCCAGCAGGTCCGTCTTGTGCTCGACCACCAGGATCCCCACGTTGGACCGGGCGGCCAGGCCTGCCAGCGCGTCCCCGACGAGGTTCGTGCCCTGGGGATCCAGCTGGCTCGTCGGCTCGTCGAGGACGAGATACGCCGGCTGGAGGGCCAGCACGCCGGCGAGGGCGACGAGCTGTGCCTGGCCGCCCGACAAGCGCGCCGGAGCGCGCTCGACGAGCTCGCCGATCTCAAGGGTGCTGACGACGGCGTTCACCCGGGCGACGACCTCGTCGAGCGCCAGTCCCAGGTTGCGCGGGCCGAAGGCGATCTCCTCCCAGACCGACAGGGTCGTCCCGGACAGTTGCGTGCCGGGATTCTGGAACAGGCTGCCGCAGCGCTGGGCCAGCTCGTAGGGGCGTGCCGTGGACGTGGTCAGGTCGTCGATCGTGACCGTGCCCTCGAGGCGCCCGGCGATCGTTCCCGGGGCGAGACCGGCGGCGACCAGGCAGAGGGTCGACTTGCCGGCTTCGTTGGGCCCTACGATTCCGACGACCTCGCCCTGTTCGACGACGAGGTCGACCTCGCTCAGGACGACGTTCGGCGATCCGGCGTAGCGATAGGACACCCCCGCCAGGCGCAAGCTCACGGCACGACTGCCAGGTGGCCGGTCAGCCGTAGGCCGACGAGCAGCACGAGTCCGAGGAGCAGCGCCCAGCGCACGGCCCGCTGTCGGCCGGAGTCGGGCAGGGTCCGAATCACCGTCCGCGGGCCCGGCGTGGAAAACGCCCGGGCCTCGAGCGCCATCGTCCGCTCCTCGACCTCGGTCAGGGCCCCGAAGACGACCGGTGCGGCCAGGGGCACGATCCCGCGGACCCGCCGCCACCAGCGACCCTCCGTGTCGAGCCCCCGCGCCCGTTGCGCATCGACGATCTCGGCGGCACGGGTGACTGTGCGCGGCACCGTCTCGATCGCCGATCCGATGATGAAGCTGGCTCGCCGCCCGAAGCCGCGCCGCTCCAGGTCAGCCAGGAGGTCGCCGGTTCGGGTGGTGAGGTAGGCGACGCCGAGTGCCAGCGATGCGGCGAGGAGCCGGATCGTGATCTGCAGCCCGAACAGGAAGCCCGAGATGGAGGGTGCGAGAGGGCCGATCCGGGCAATCACGTCGGTCGCGCCCGGATACAGGAGGCTGTTGATCAGCATGATCGAGGCGACGATCGGAATGGTGACCGCCGCCACGACCCCGAGACGTCGAGCGACGCCCGCGACGAACGCCGTCAGGACCACTAGGACCAGGACGACGACGGGTCCCGTCCACAGTCCCAGGAAGAACGCCGCGACCACCTCGGCCGCCGCCGTGGCCAGCTTGGTCGCAGGATTCAGGGACCGATAGGTTCCGGTCGGCGCCCGGACGACGAAGCTGGGCGGCCGCTGGGTCAAGCGGATGGCGAGACGAGGCGTTCCCCGTTCGGGAACCGGGCGATGAACCGCTGCGACAGGTTGCCGACGATGAAGAAGACGACGAACGAGGTAATCATCTTGTCCATCGGGTCGGAAAGCAGGCCCTGCTTGAGGGTCGCCGAAACGAGGCTGTCGCCACCCGCCCGGAAGGCGGCCACGAGCAGGTCCGTGCCGCTTCCGGTCACGCCGCCATAGACGATCGCGGCAATTGGCGCCGAGACGATCGCGGCTGCGATCCCGGTCACCAGGCCGGCCCCGATGGCATAGACCGCCCCGACGTCGCGGCGCAGGAAGAGCGCGAAGGCGATCAAGGCCACGAAGATGACCAGGATCACCAAGAAGAAGATTCGCGACTGGTCGAGCGTTGTCGGATCGAAGCCCGTGTTGTTCTGGAAGTCGGTCGGGCTGGCATACGCCCGGCTGAACGTGTAGAGGGCCAGAGCTCCGACCAGGATCACCGCGACGATGGCGCCGGGGATCGAGCTGCGTTCGCCCCGCCGCGACCGGAAGAGGCCCAGCCAGCCCCACAGGCCGGCCAGCAGCCCGATCACGCCCGCAGTGATCGCGAACGGACCGATCGTCGATGAGCCGATCGGGGCCGGCAGCAGGTAGCCCCAGATCAGGTTCGACAGGACGCCGGTGAGCAGCCCGGCGATCGGACCGGCGACCACGCCGACAAGGATGGTGCCGATCGAGTCGAGATAGATCGGCAGCTTGAGGACCTGCTGGACCGTCGCCCCGAGGACGATGTTGATCGCGATCGCGATCGGCATCAGGACGATCGTGCGGGTTGTGAACTGGCGCGAGATCCAGCCCATCGGTGGGTTCCTCCGAACGTGCCTGCTCGCATGATCCGGACGTCTGCCGGCCTCGAGACTCCCTCGGCCCTAGGGTGCCACGTCCGATACCCCGGCGGCTACTCCCAGCCGCTCCGCCAAGGCCCCGACCCGCTCGATCAACCGTCGCAGGAACTCGTCCGCGTCGGCGGTCAGCGCAAGATCGACGTTCGGGACTCGGTGCCAGTGGCCGCGGAAGTCGGCGATCGTCTGGCCGGCCGACAGCTCGCCGCCTGTCTCGACATCCACGGCCACGGCCTGCGTCCGGACGAGCGTCTCGTCGAGCGCGGCCGCGGCGGCCAGGGGATCATGGATGAACGCCCCGTAGAAGCCGTCGTACTGGTCGTGGAACTCCATGTAGAAGCGCAGCGCATCGGCGACGAAGCGGATCA
>Ga0265320_10003324_pt1 | contig 10847 bp, 7 predicted proteins | sample 4827metaG_FD_202087 | JGI IMG/M metagenome (GOLD analysis project Ga0265320, IMG submission 202087) | Rhizosphere microbial communities from Carex aquatilis grown in University of Washington, Seatle, WA, United States - 4-8-27 metaG | ecosystem: Host-associated > Plants > Roots > Rhizosphere >...
GGAAATGGTCTCCAACGCGCTGCTGCACGGCAATTTGCGGGTCGGCGGCATCGACACCGACGACGGCGGCGGACTGGACGGTTTCGGCCAGCGCATCGAGGCGGCCCTGGCCGATCCGGAACGGTCGGGACGGCGGGTGCAACTGTCGGCCTCGCTGGTCGGCGACCGCCTCGAAATCGCGGTCGAGGACGACGGGCCGGGCTTCGACCATCCCGACAGCCATGCCAATCCCCGCCGCCCCCACGGGCTGGCCCTGCTGGAAACCATGGTTTCCGACCTGCGGACCGAAGAGGGCGGGCGGCGGGCCATCGCCACCCTGATCATCCCCACCCGCCAGTTGCGGCCCGAGCCCTTGGGCCTGGACAGCGTCCGGGTGCTGGTGGTGGACGACAATCTGATGAACCGGGTGCTGATGGAGACCTTGCTGCGCCGCATGGGGGTCGGACGGGTCGAAGTGGTGGAATCCGGCGAGAAGGGGCTGGCGGCCATCGAGCGCGAGAAGCCCGACCTCATCCTCCTCGACGTCATGATGCCGGGCATGGATGGCTTCGAGATGTGCCGCCGCCTGCGCCGGATTCACCCGCTGACCGAACTGCCGGTGATCTTCGTCACCGCCCTGGACGGCCCCGCCGACCGGACCGCCTGTTTCTCGGTGGGCGGCAGCGACATGGTCACCAAGCCCGTGGACGCCAACGAGATCGCCGCCCGGGTGGGTGTGCACCTGCGCCTCGGCCAAGCCATGGACCGGCTGAAATCCTATCAGGACAGGGTCCACGAGGAATTGCGGGCGGCGCGCGGGGCGCAGGCCGCCCTGATGCCCACCCTGGCGGAACTGTCGGCGGTGCGCAGCCGGCTGGGGCTGGTGGTGGACGGCCGCATCGAAAGCTCGTCGGAACTGGGGGGCGATTTCTGGACGGTGCTGCCCGCCGGGCCGAACCAGATGTTCCTGCTGGTGGCCGATTTTACCGGCCATGGTCCGGTGGCGGCCTTCAACGTTTTTCGCCTGCACCTGCTGCTGTCACGCCTGCCGCGTCAGTTGCCGTCGCCCTCGGCCCTGCTCGATCATCTCAATCTGGAACTGAAGGCGGTGCTGCGCCCCGGCCAGTTCGCGGCCGCCTTCGCCGCCCTGATCGACGTGGAGACGGGCGTCATGACCTATGCCGGGGCCGCCACGCCGCCGCCGGTGCTGGTGGCGGGCGGCGAAGCGTATTTCCTCGATGCCGCCGGGCCGCCGCTGGGGGCCTTCGCCGATGCCGAGTACGAGGAATGCAGCATCGAGATGCCGCACGGAGCGGCGTTGCTGGCCTATTCCGATGCCCTGGTGGAGAGCCTGGGAAGCGACGGGGTATTGGTCTGCGACCAGCCGACCCTGCGCGACTGGGTCCTGGGGGTGCAGGGCGGTCACTCCCTGGCCGACGAGGTGCTGGCCCGCTTCCGCGAGCGGGTGCCGGGCGAGCCGCCGGACGATCTGACCCTGGTCTGTATCCGGCGGCCCTGAGCGGCGGGCCTCAGCTGAAGGCGGTCGCCAGTTCGTCCAGCAGGTGCTGCACCTCCTGCGAGGGGCCCTCGATGGCGGCCACGGCGTCGACGGCGCCGTCGAAGTCGTTGTCGCGGAACTTCCGCGCCGCCTCGATGCCCAAGTGGTGCACCTTCTCGTGCGGGATCTCCAGGGCGCGGAAGGCCGGATGGTTCCTGATCTTTTCGTCGGTGACCGAGTAGTACCATTTGCCCAGGCGGCAATTGTGGTGGTTGGCCAGCTCGTCGGGATTGAGCGTGGTCTTCTCGGCCAGCATTTCGGCCAGGCGCCGGCGCCAGATCATATGGTCGGACTTGGCGAGGTGGATCACCGCGTTGCGCATCTCCACCACGTTGATCTCGTTCAGCATGTCGGCCAGGTTGCCGCTGGCATGCGACGAGATGTCGATCACCGTGTTGATGGCCTTGGTGTCGTCCACCGAGCGGGCGGCGGCGGCTTCCAGGTTGTCGGCGATCTCCTGGGCGGCCTCGCGCTGCTGGGCCAGATGCTGGGAGATTTCCTGCATCAAGGTGGTGACGTCGCGGATTTCGTGGCTGACGGTGCGCATCTTGTCCACCGAGCCCAGCACCACCTGCTCGCCTTCGCGCACGGTCTCGGCGCCCTTGCCCATCCCGGTCAGGATGGCGGCGGTTTCCTCGGCCAGGGTATCGATGCGGGTGCGGATCTCCTGGGTGGCCTGGGCGGTCTGGTTGGCGAGGTTCTTCACCTCGGTCGCCACCACGGCGAAGCCCTTGCCGAACTCGCCGGCCCGCGCCGCCTCGATGGTGGCGTTGAGCGCCAGGATGTTGGTCTGCCGCGCGATCTGCTCGATCTGCTTGACGCTGGCGCCGATGGAGGATGACGCCTCGGTCAGGCGCGACACGCGCGACGCGGCGTCGTTCACCGTGCTGACGATGCTCTGCATGGTGTTGACCACCGCCTCGGTGCTGCGCGCCCCTTCGTCCGAGACGTCCTGCACCGAGCGGGCGTTGGCGGCCGCCAGTTCCGAGGTCCGGGCGATGGCCTGGACGGTGGAGACCAGTTCCTCGGTCGAGGCCGAGATGGTGGCCATGCGGCGGCTCATCTCGCGGATGGAGCGCAGCGTGTGCACCGCCTGGGTCACCGTGCCGTTCAGATGGATGGACATGCCGACCGACTGGATCAGCAGGGACCGCGAGCGATCCTCCAGCTTTTCGGCCAGGGCCTTCAGCTTGGCCGCCAGCGGGCCACCGGCATCGGGCAGGGACCGATAGCCGCCCTCGATCAGGCGATCGACCATGGCCTCGAAGTCGGCGATGGAAATATCCTGAGAATCCGCCACGCTGCACCCCCTTAGCAAATCCCCCCAAGAGTATAGGGTCTTGTGGTGCGCCGCAAGATGATGGGACGGCGACAGGGTTGAAACGCCGCCGCCCCTTACCGTATCCTCGCGCCAATCCAGAAAAATCGAGGTTTCGCCATGCCCTCCTTCGACGCCGTTTCCAAGACCGATCTTGCCGAGGTGGACAACGCCCTGGCGGGAATTACCCGCGAAGTGGCGCAGCGCTTCGACTTCAAGGGCTCGAAGTGCTCGGTGGAACGCAAGGATCAGATGATCACCGTCCTCGCCGACGACGATTCCAAGCTCAAGACCATGCACGAACTGCTGAGCGTCCACTTCACCCGGCGCAAGGTCGATCCCAAGGCGCTGGAATACAAGACGGTGGAAAAGGCCTCGGGCAACACGGTCCGCCAGGAAGTCCGCATCAAGGACGGCATCGAAACCGTGCTGGCCAAGCGGCTGGTCAAGGAAATCAAGGATGCCAAGCTGAAGGTGCAGGTCGCCATCCAGGGCGACGAACTGCGCGTCACCGGCAAGAAGCGCGACGACCTGCAGGACGTCATCGCCCTGCTGCGCAAGCTGGAGGTGGATCAGCCGCTGCAGTTCATCAACTTCCGCGACTGATCCCTTTCCAGCCATGCGCTGGGAGGAGGCGGCCATGCCCGTCCGGGGCATGGTCCGGGCGGTTGCGTAAATGACTCCGTAAGGAAAAGCGGGTTATGCTGCACTGCGTCATCAAGGATGACGAGTGTATGGAGTCCATGATGAAACCGTCCTTCGGCCTTCGTTTCGTCCATGCGCATCTGGTCTGCGAGGATGCCCTCGCGGTGGGCGAGAAAAAGCAGGCCCTGTGCGAGATCATTCGCGTCGCCGACGACATCGTCTGGTACGCGGTGCTGGGCCGCAACGGCGGCACCGTCAGCCGCGAATGGATCGAAGCCGCCCGCTTCCCCGACATCTGCGCCCAGGCGGCGTAGGGCTCTTCCCGGTCGTGAACGTCTTCTTTCTCGACCGCGATCCGGTCGTCGCCGCCCGCCTGCATTCCGACCAGCATGTGGTGAAGATGGTGCTGGAAACGGCGCAGATCCTCTGCGCCGTGCTGCATCGCCATGGCATCGCCGCTCCCTATCGTCCGACCCATGCCCGGCACCCCTGCGTGCTGTGGGCCGGTGACAGCCTGCCTCACTGGGCCTGGGTGCGGGAATTGGGGCTGGCGCTGGGCGAGGAATACACCTATCGCCGCGGCCGGGTGCATGCCTCGGCCGAGGTGATCGCCGCCCTGCCGCCGGTGCCGCCCATTCCCGACCTGGGCTGGACCGAGCCGCCCCAGGCCATGCCCGAGCCCTATCGCGGGCCTGATCCGGTGGAAGCCTACCGGCGCTATTACCGGGCGGAAAAGGCGGTGTTTCCCGGCAAGGGACCGGCGACGTGGAGTATTCGGGAAAAGCCCGATTTCATGAGCTAGGGGCGGCAAGCGCCTTGTCGATGGCGGTACGCAGCCGGCCGGCATCGGGGGCGGTGGTGCTGGCGAACCAGTCCACCAGTCTTCCGTCGCGGCCCACCAGGATCTTGTGGAAATTCCAGCGCGGCACGCCCAGCGGGCCGGTGCGTTGCGCCGCCCAGCGGTAGAAGGGATGGGCTTCGGCCCCGCTCACCACCTGCTTTTCCAGCAGGGGAAAGTCCACGCCGTAATTGACCTCGCAGAAATTGGCCACGTCGCCGTTGGTTCCCGGCTCCTGGGCGCCGAAATCGTTGGACGGCACGCCGAGGACCACCAGCCCGCGCCCGCGATATTCCCGCCACAGGGTCTCCAGCCCCTGATATTGCGGGGTGAAGCCGCATTTGGAGGCGGTGTTGACCACCAGTACCACCTTGCCCTTCAGGGCGTCGGCCTCGATGCGCCCACCGGCGATGGCCGGCAGGGGAAGCGAGGTCCAGTCGAGGCGGTCGTCGAGCGGTCCGGCGGCGACGCTGCCGGCCAGACCGATAGCCGCCACCATGGAGGCCATGAAGGAACCGATGGGATTGGCGGGAAGGAAACGATGCATAAAGGGCCTCCAGTCATCCCTTGAAGGTGGGGAGGCGGCGGCATGGGTCAAGGACCCCATGGTGATGCCACCTATGGACGAAAGTGGTCGGAGCACGTAATCTGGATGTAACCCAGCCGAAAGGCATAGGGGGAGGGCTCGACACGATGCTTCGACTTGATGTCGGCACGTTGGGATTTACCGCCGCCATGACCTCCATGGTCAGCGGACTGGTGTTCGCCGCTTACGGCATGGCGCGGCACCACGGCCACCGCTGGACCGGCTTCAGCGCGTCGGCGCTGTGCTACGGCCTGGGCCTGCTGCTGATCATTCATCTCGATACCCTGCCGCCGGTTCTGGCCATCGTCTGCGGCAACCTGATGCTGGCCCTGGCTGCGGTGGCCCTTCACGCCTGCTGCGCTCATCTGTCCGAACAGCGGCTCCGTCCGGGGTTCTATGCGGCCTTCATTGCCGCCTACATGGCCGGGGTGCTCTATTTCCTGTACGGCAACGACAGTATCGGCGGGCGTATCGCTGTGGTGTCGCTGGCCCGCGTACCGCTTTTCCTGCACGCCGCCCTGATGGTCAGGCGCCGTCGCCGTCGGGGGGAGCCCGGCATCGGCATGGTGTTGGCCGAAGTCACCCTGATGGGCTGGGCCGGCTTCCTGGCGGGGCGCGCCCTGATAGTGACCATGGCCGGGCCGATCCGGGAATTCGTCACCATGGAAGGCTATCTCGCCTTCTACTATGTCACGGCGGGGCTGGGCTACGTGCTGATGCTCATCGCCCTGATGCTGATTGATACCGATCGCCTCGCCGCCCTGCTGGGCAAGGAGGTCTCGCGCCAGAGCGAGGCGCTGGAGACCCAGATCGCCCGCCAGATCCAGGCCCAGGACAGCCTGCGCCGATCCGAGGCCGACCTGCGGGCCATTCTCGACAACATGCCCGACATCTTCTACCGCACCGACCGCGACGGACGGCTGCTGATGGTGTCGCGCTCGGTGGAAAGCCTGCTGGGCTACAAGGTCGACGAGGTGCTGGGGCGCGATGCCGCCTTCTATCACGGCTTTGTCGACAGCCGGAGCAATCTGGTGGCCGCCCTCGAGGCGGCGGGCGGCTCGGTCATCGATTACGAACTGCAGTTGCAGCACAAGGACGGCCGGACCCTGTGGGCGTCCACCTCGTCACGCTTCTACTACGATGCCGACGGTCAGCGGGTCGGTACCGAGGGAGTGGTCCGGCTGATCGAGGAGCGCAAGCGCACCGAATTGTTCATCCGCGAGAATCAGGCCTTGATCCAGGCCATGCTGGATGCCTCGTCCGACGCCATCATGCTGTTCCGGCCCGACGGAACCCTGCTGGCGGTCAACGAGGTGATGGCGGCCCGTTTCGGCCGCCGGGCGGCGGAGCTGACCGGCTCGTGCCTGTGGGACATGTTCCCGCCCGAGGTGGCCAAGGCCCGCCAGGAGACGGTGAGCGGCGTGGTGGAGACCGGGCAGGCCGTTCATTTCCTCGACCGGCGCGGCGAGCTTTATCTCGACAATTCCATCTATCCCGTCCCCGGGGCCGACGGCATTCCCGACAAGGTGGCCGTCTATTCCCGCGACATCACCGCCCAGACCCTGGCCGAGGCCAGGGTGACCACCTATCTGGCCAATCTGGAACGGTCCAACGCCGAGCTGGAGCAGTTCGCCTATGTGGCCAGCCACGATCTGCGCGAGCCGTTGCGCATGATCTCCAGCTATCTGTCCCTGCTGGAGCGGCGCTATGGCCCCAGCCTGGAGGGCGACGGACTGGAATTCCTGGCCTTCGCCCGCGACGGCGCCCGGCGCATGGACAATCTGGTGCTCGATCTGCTGGAATTCTCGCGCATCGAACGCAAGGGCTCGCCCATCATCGCCATGGAGGCCGAGCCGGCGCTTCGTCAGGCGCTCCGCCACCTGTCTCCGGCCATCGCCGAGAGCGCCTCGGCGGTCGCGGTGGCATCGGGTGGCGAGTCCCCCTGGGTGATGGGCGATCCCGACCAGATCACCCGGCTGTTCCAGAACCTGATCGGCAATGCCGTCAAATACCGGGCGGCCGACCGCCCGCCGCGCATCTCCGTCTCATGGCGCCGCGATGGCGCAGAGTGGGAATTCACCGTGACCGATAACGGGATCGGCATCGAGCCCCAGTATTTCGAGCGGATTTTCCGCATCTTCCAGCGGCTGCATACCCCCGACCGCTACGAAGGCACCGGTATCGGCCTCGCCATCTGCAAGAAGATCGTCGAACGTCATGGCGGGCGGATCTGGGTGGACTCGGTGCCGGGCGAAGGTTCCGCCTTTCACTTCACCCTGCCGGCTGCTTCCTGACCGTCAGGTGGAAGCAACTGCCCTGGCCGGGGGTGGACTCCACCCAGACCCGGCCTCCCAGTAATCCGGCCAGCCGGCGGCAGATGGCCAGGCCGATTCCGCTGCCCCCATAGGCGCTGGCCGGATGCAGCCGGACGAACAGGCCGAAGATCCGTTCCTGATATTGCGGCTCGATGCCGATCCCGTTATCGGACACGGTGAAGTGCCAGAACTCGCCGTCATCCGTGGCGCCCACTTCCACCCGTGGCGGGACGTCCGGGCGGCGGAACTTGATGGCGTTGCCGATCAGACCGGCGAACATTTCCACCAGCATGGACCGCCGCGCCAGTACCTGGGGCAGGGGGGCGATGTGGATTTCGGCCCCTGCCGCCTCCATTTCCCGCTGCAGCAGGCTTACCGCGCCGCGGGCGGCCTCGCCGGTGTCGACGGCCTCCAGGCTGTCCAATTGCGACAGGGCGGCGGAGTAGCTTTGCAGGTCGCGCACCGACTGGCGCATGCGGGCCGCGCCGGTGACGATGAAGTCGAAATGCTGATGCTCGGTCTCGGTCAGACGGCCGGTCAGGGAGCGGGTCAGTAATTGGGAATGGCTGATGACCGCCCGCAACGGCTCCTGCAGGTCATGGGCGGCCAGCTTGGTGAATTCCCGCAGCTCGGCATGGGCCATGGACAGCTCGTCCAGGGTCCGCTGCAGCAGGGCGGACTGGTCTTCCAGGGTTCGCCGCGCCTCGCGCAGTTCGATCAGCGCCTGGTTCTTGTCGGCCACCAGGGATTCCAGGTGGCCGATATATTCGCTTTCCAGGCCCTTGACGATCTCGTGCTGGCTGAGGATGCCGACCGGATGGCCGCTCTGGTCCACCACCACCACGCGGCGGATGCCCTTCTCCGCCAGGATCGTCGAGGCGTCGAGCAGCGAGGCCTCGCGGCCGACGGTGACCACCGGCTGGGTTCCCACCTCGCCCAGCCGGGTGGTTTCGGGCGGGATGTCCGAGCGCAGCAGCCGGACCACGTCCCGCTCGGTCAGGATGCCCAGCCCGCCCTTGCCGTCATTGATCACCACGCAACTGACGTCGGACCGCGACAGCATATCCAGCGCCTCGCGCAGCATGGAGGCGGGGGTCAGGATGAAGGCCGGGGCCATGGCCGAGGCCACATCCTTCAGCCGGATGTAGTAATCGGCCCCCAGGGTGCGGATGTAGTCGCTTTCGGTGATGATGCCGGCCACCGTGCCGTCGGCTCCGGTGACCGGCAGATGGCGGATGCCCCGTTCGGTCATCAGGCGATAGGCTTCCAGGTGCCCCATGGTATCGGGCACCGTGAAGGGGGCGGCGGTCATGATTTCGGCGACGGTGTTGCGGGCATGGCCGGCCACGCCGGCATAGGTGCGGACCAGATCCTTTTCGGTGACGATGCCGCAGATCCCGCCGTCGCGCTCCACCAGCAGGCAGCTGATGCGCCGCTCGCCCATCAGGCGCAGCGCTTCCGAAATCTCCGCGTCGGCCGGAATGGACAGGGCCGGGCCCCGGATGATGTCGGCAAGGGTGTTGGCAGCCATCGGGTCACCGCATGAATCCAGCAATACGCGCCTGTTGATATAGGCTCGGGCGGCGCTGGGCAACCGCCTTTCGTCAGCCGAGATAGGGGGCGATGTCCACCTCGTCCAACTGCTCCGGCTTCAGGAAGCGCTCGGCATAGCGCTTATAGACGCCCGAGGTCAGGAACAGGTCGAACAGGTCGGGGTCCACGTGCTTGTCCTTCTTGAAGAAGCTGAGGATTTTCACGCATTCCGAGAGGGTCTTGGCCTTCTTGTAGGGGCGGTCCGAGGCGGTCAGCGCCTCGAAGATGTCGGCGATGGCGGTGATGCGGGCCGGAATGGACAGATCCTCGGCCGCCAGCTTCCTGGGATAGCCGGTGCCGATCAGCGTCTCGTGATGGGCGCCGGCATATTCCACCACCCGGGACAGATGCTTGGGGAAGGGCAGGCGCTTGAGCATGATGATGGTCTGGATGATGTGCTCGTTGATCTTGAAGCGCTCTTCCTCGGTCAGCGTGCCGCGCCCGATGGCCAGATTGTAGACCTCGCCGAAATTGTAGAGGTTCTCGGGGATCTTGGTCTTGAAGCCGTAGGCCGGATCGAACAGTGCCGAATCCGCCGGGCGGGGAATGACGTGCTGCGGCTTGTCCGACAGCAGGTACTCGACGGCCGGCAGGGCTTCCGGCTCGCCCATATAGCGGCGCAGTTCCTCGTGGGCGAGGCCCAGACGGTCGTCGAAATGGCGGGCCCAAGTCCGCGTGGCGATGGATTTCAGGCGCTCCACCTTCTCGGGCGCCATGAACTCGCCGCCCAGATTGCACTCGGCGACGAAGGCGAAATCATCCATCAGCCTGGCCTGGGCGGCGGTGAAGGCTGCTTGCGCCTCGGGTTCCGGGGTGCCGGCGGCCATGGCTTCCAGCATGCGGACGCGCTCGTCGCGCAGCAGCACCTCGAAGCGGGTGCGCACCTCGTGGATGCGGTTGTAGATGGTCTCCAGCTTGCTGGCCTTGTCCACCACGTATTCCGGCGTGGTGACCTTGCCGCAATCGTGCAGCCAGGCGCCGATCTTGAATTCGCGCCATTGGTCGGGAGTGGTGAAGGCGAACTCGGCCAACGGGCCTTGGGTAACCTTGCAGGCCTCCTCGGCCAGCATCAGCGACAGTTCGGGCACGCGCTCGCAATGGCCGCCGGTATAGGGGCTCTTGGCGTCGATGGCGCCGGCCAGGATCTGGATCATGGCATCCATCAGCCGCTCCTGCTGGTCCAGCAGGTCGCGGTTGTAAAGCGCGGTGGCGGCCTGGGCGGCCAGTGCCTCGACGAAGCGCTGGACGTTGGGCGAGAAGGGCTCGATCTCGCTGCCGCCCGGCGGGCGGGCATTGATCAGCTGCACCGCACCGATGATGTCGCCGCCGCGCGGCTTCAGCGGCACGGTCATGAACGACACGGACTTGTAGCTGTTACGCTCGTCGAACGCCTTGGTCCCCGAGAAGTCGAAGCGCGACTCGTCATAGGCGTCGGGGATGTTGACGGTGGCCTGCTCGTGCACCGCGTGACTGACCACGTTGTTGTGGTTGGGCTTGCCGTCGCGGAACATGGGGACGGGGGGCAGCGAGGGCGGGTCCTCGTGGGCGCCGCCCATGCGGATGCCCAGGGTGTCGTTGCGGATGATCTGGAAACGGAGGTTGTTGTCCTCGTCGCGGATGTAGAGCGTGCCGCCGTCGGCGTTGGTCAGCTCCTTGGCGCCCATCAGGATCATTTCCATCAGGACGCCGTGGTCGCGTTCGGCCGACATGGCGATGCCCAAATCCACCACCCGCTCCAGCCGCTTCTGGGCGGCGGCCAGATCGTCGGTGCGGTTGGCCAGGGTGGATTTCATCAGCCCGAAGGCATCGCCCAAGTCCTGGAACTCGGTGATGAACGAGGATTTGGGCGCCGTGCCGGAAAAGTCGAAGTCGCGCACCTTGACGGCTTCGGACACCAACTGGCGGATGGCGGCGGCGATGTTGCGGGCGAACAGCATGGACAGCGGCACCACCACCAGCAGGACCAGACCGGCCAGACTGAGGATACGGCGCTGCATGGCCTCGATGGGGCCGGT
>Ga0265320_10003329_pt1 | contig 10837 bp, 11 predicted proteins | sample 4827metaG_FD_202087 | JGI IMG/M metagenome (GOLD analysis project Ga0265320, IMG submission 202087) | Rhizosphere microbial communities from Carex aquatilis grown in University of Washington, Seatle, WA, United States - 4-8-27 metaG | ecosystem: Host-associated > Plants > Roots > Rhizosphere >...
AAGTTCATCGTGAACGAGGTCGTTCAACCGCAGGGGTTAGCGCAGGTCAGGGCGCTCACCGTCCACGTGAAGGTCAAACAGAAGGCCTGGACCGAAGCCGATGTCGAGAAAGTGCTCCACTACTTTCTTGATCACCAGGGAGGCTCGCCGCTTGTCCTTCACCTCACAGACGGGCAAAGGGAATTGAAAGTGAAAGCTCCCAACGGAGTCAGGGTGGCCTCGAGCCAGGAGGTCCTTGAGAAATTTCAGAGCCAGAACTGGGCCGAGTCGGTGTGGAGGGAATAGGATGGAGTCGGGATATCTCCATTTTTCCCCTCTTCTCTTCTGATTCGAAAAGCATTACCCTCAACTCATGAATTGGCTTCCTCCCATCATGGGGGTCGTGTCGTCCCTGTTGCAGGTCTACATGCTCCTTCTCGTCATCCGCATCGTTCTGACGTGGGTTTCCATGGACCACGGCCATCCGGTGATCCGCATTCTTCATTCTATCACCGACCCCTACCTCAACTGGTTCCGACGGTTCAGGTTTCTGGTTCTGGGAAACCTCGATTTTTCTCCTCTGGCCGCACTCCTCGTGGTCAATTTCTTTGCCAGTCTTGTCCGCATGATTGGAATGTACGGCCAGGTGAAGCTGGGGATCGTTCTGACGATTCTTGTCCAGCTGCTCTGGGAGGCCGTCTCGTTCTTCTTTCTCCTCTTGGGAATCCTGGCCCTTGTACGGTTTCTGGCTCTTCAGTTCCGCTGGGGGGGCCAGGCGATCTGGGCGTACCTTGACGCCATTCTGCAGCCGGCCGCCAACGGCCTTGGACGACTTCTTCGTCCCCGTTCGATCCCGTCCTACACGACCACGTTGCTGGCTCTTGCGGCCCTCAATCTTATCGTCTGGGGCGTGGGGCGCTTTTTGATCGAACTTCTGACCCGCTTCCTCGTGGCCCTGCCCGTGTGAGGCGTGGGTGCTCCTCGGCGAACTGACGGTTTCCGTGACCCGGCTCAAGGGAGCCGGACCTGCGGCCGTCCGTGACTTGGCCAAGCTGGGAATCTCCACCGTGGCCCAGCTGCTGGAGCACCTTCCTCGCGACCACATCAACCGCCGCGACGAGGTGACTTTTCGTCAAGCCATGGCGACAGGACGTCCCGCCAACACAGTGGCCAGGGTCGTCCTTCACTCGCACTTTGGGCCGCCGCATCGAGCCACCCTGAAACTCCACCTGATCGACCGCGAAGGAACACCGGCGGAACTGCCTTGTTTCAACCGTCCGTTCCTTGAAAAGTCCTGGCCCGTCAACGCGTGGGTCTGGGTTTTCGGCGTACCCGAGATGAAGTACGGAAGCCTTCAGATCGCGGCCTTTGATCTCGACCTGCCTCCCACAGGCTTTGAACCCGGGGCTGCCTTGGGCGAGGCCGGCACCCTGGTCCCCCTCTATTCCTTGGCAGGAACCCTCAATCAAGCCGGAGTGGCCAGACTTGTCGCTCAGGCCTGGCACGACTACGTTCCCGAACCCCTCGAAGACGAACTGCCTCCCGAATACGCTCGCCTTCATGGCCTGTGGCCCCTCGATCAGGCGTTGCGGACCCTGCACAGGCCGCCCACACCCGAGGCGCTGGCCCAGGCGAGGCGGACGTGGATTCACCGCGAACTGTTTCACCTTCAGACGGCCATTCTTCGTCGCCCGACGGCCCTCAAGACCAACGGAAGACCGCCCCAGAGGTTCTCCCATACGCTCAAGAACCACTTTCTGGAACGGTTGCCGTTTGCCTTGACACCAGACCAGAAGACCGTGGTCGCCGAAATCGAGGCCGACCTCGAATCGGAAAAGCCCATGGCGCGTTTGCTTCAAGGTGACGTGGGCAGCGGGAAGACCCTGGTGGCCTTCCTTTCGGCCCTCCCCCTGATTGAGGCCGGATACCAGTGTGCGCTGATGGCGCCGACCGAGCTTCTGGCTCTGCAGCACGCGGAAAACGCCGCCAAGCTGCTCGATCCCCTGGGGGTCAAAATTGCCTTTCTGTCGGGAAACCTGAAAGCTGCCGGGCGGGGCCTGCTGCTCGCCGAACTGGCTTCCGGAGGAATCGACTTTGTGGTGGGCACGCACGCGCTGTTTAGCCAAGGGGTCGAGTTCAAGAACCTCCGCTACGTCGTCATCGACGAACAGCACCGCTTCGGCGTGGTCCAGCGCCAGGCCATGACCCGCAAAGGTCCCGACCCCGATCTGCTCTTGATGAGCGCGACGCCCATTCCCCGCACATTGGCGTTGACCGCATTCGGAGACCTCAAGACGTCGGTGATCAAGACCATGCCGCTGGGACGCAAGCCCATCGTCACCCACACTAACAAGATGAGCAACCAGCAGAGGGTCTACGATTTTGTCCGCCAGGAGCTGAGGGCCGGACGGCAAGCGTATTTTGTGTATCCCCTCATCGAGGCCAGCGAAGTCCTCGACCTCAAAGACGCCCAGAGCATGACCGAGAGTCTGGCCCAGATCTTCGAAGGGTTTCGTGTGGGCCTCATCCACAGCCGCCTCGATGATGACCACAAGCGCTCGGTCATGGAGGAATTCAGCCAGGGAAAAGTTCACGTTCTGGTCGCCACCAGCGTGGTCGAAGTGGGCGTTGACGTAGCCAACGCCACGTGCATGGTGATCGAACACGCCGAACGCTTTGGTCTCTCGGCGCTGCATCAGCTACGAGGCCGTGTCGGGCGCTCCGATTTGCAGAGCTATTGTTTTCTCGTGTACGGAGAAGCCTTGACCGACGACGGCAAGACACGAATCCGGGTCATGATGGAAACGACTGACGGCTTCCGTATCGCCGAAGAAGATTTGAAACTGCGCGGTCCCGGCGACATCGCGGGAATGAAACAGTCGGGCTTCCTCAAGCTCAAGGCGGCCGACCTTGGCCGGGATCTCGACATCCTTGTCGGTTGCCGCGACTACCTGACAGAACTCCTAACCCGCGATCCGGGATTTTTGGAGCCGGCCCAGGCCGGGTTGCGCCGGCTCTGGGCCAACTGCCCGCCCTTCAGCGACGAACTTGTGGCACTTTAGTATCTTGCTGTGTGCTTTTCGGGAAGACCTTAACAAGAGACAACGGAGAGGAAAAATCACCGCCCGCTACGCTCAAGGGCGCATAGGAACGCCGAGGGAAGACGAAGAGCGGAAGAAGGGTTAGAAGAACTCTCGTATTCAAGTTTTCTTTGTGTACTTGGCGGCTAGCGTCCCGTCAAGTGGTGTAAGAGTGGTGGTCGACCAGTTTCCGCAGATAGTGCGGACCTCCCCAGGGACCACCCTGCAGCCAAGGAACGGTTTGGTGTCAGGCAAGCGCAGAATCTCTTTCTGGCTTCAAATCGCTGAGGAAAGACACTTGCTCGGCCGTCTTCAGGTTATACGAAGCGAGATTATTCGGATCTTTTTGTTTTTTTCTCAAATACTTTGACTTAAAGCACTTGAAGTTTCTAGCTTGTAAAGTATGAAGAACGACTTGGAAAACAGCGTGATCTTTGGCAAAGGTGATTCAAATCCCTTTGGGCAATATTTCAGTGGACAAAGTTATCTGAACATCCTTACTCGCGAAGGTGTCTTGACGGCCAATGTCACCTTTGAGCCTGGATGTCGAAACAACTGGCATATCCACCAAGCGACTGAAAAAGGCGGACAGATCCTGCTCGTTACTGGTGGAAGGGGTTGGTATCAGGAGTCAGGAAAAGCGGCGCGGGAGCTCATCGCCGGAGATGTCGTTCATATTCCATCTGGTATCAAACACTGGCATGGTGCTGCCCGAGACAGTTGGTTTGTCCATATCGCGATTGAGATTCCTGGGGTCGGTGCGAGCACCCAATGGCTAGAACCAGTGTCTGACGCCGAGTATGGGAAGTTGAAGTAAAGGCGAAGGAGAAAACATGGACACGACAGTTCTTAACAATGGTGTCGTCATGCCGCTGCTCGGGTACGGCGTCTATCAGGTCAACCCAGACGACTGCGAGAGATGTGTTCTCGATGCCGTTTCGGTAGGGTACCGCCTCATCGACACGGCTCAGGGCTACTTCAATGAAGAGGCTGTGGGTAAAGCGATGGTGGCCTGCGGCATTCCGAGAAGCGAACTATTCGTCACCACCAAGGTGTGGATCGAGCACTATGGTTTCGAGAAGGCCAGATCGAGGCGTGGGCGCCGTTTGGGGAAGGCCGCAACGATATGTTCGGCAATGCCGTGCTAAACCAGATTGGCGCAAAATACGGCAAATCGGCCGCCCAGGTGATTCTCAGATGGCTGGTTCAACGCGGGGTCGTGGCCCTGGCAAAATCGACGCGAATCGAGCGAATGCGAGAGAACTTCGCCATCTTCGACTTCACCTTGTCAGAGCAGGATATGACCCTGATTCAAACCCTGGATACGGCCAAGAGTCTGTTCTTCTCGCATCAAGATCCAGCGACGGTCGATTTCTTTGTCGAGCTGGTCAAGAAGCGAAGACAATAGTCGGACGGGCAAGGAGGAAGAGCGATTGAGTACCATTTCAACGGACAGACTCTATTCCATCAAAGAGGCTTCACAGCTGACGGGCTTACCCGCCAGCACTCTTCGCTACTACGAGACCATCGGGATCATTGAACCTGTGGCCCGCGGAGATACGAGCGGTCACCGGCAGTACACCCAAGAAATGCTCAACACCATCGACGCTGTCGCCTGTCTCAATGCCACCGGGATGCCCCTAGACGAGATGCGCGAGTACCTGAACAACCGCAGCCGGGGCTCCAACGCGGCCGATGCGGTGATCCAGCTCCTAGAAGCCCACGAACGGAGACTGAAGACCGAACAAATGTTCTTGAAACTGCGCAAACAGTACGTCGGCCTCAAGATCGCGTATTGGAAGGCCGTCAAAGCCGGTGACCAGGCTCAGGTTAAGCAGATTGGGGAAATGGCGCAAAAGCTGGCTCATGACCTCAAGTTTCGGCAAGACCTTTGAACTGTATTGCGGCAGCCAAGATCTCGATTGGCCGACCACGTTGAAGTCATTGAAAACTGACAAGTAAGGGAGACTCGATGAAAGCAGTGATCTTTCAAGGAAAGGGCAAGGTAACGACTGAAGAGCGACCCCGGCCGGGGGTCCGACAGCCAACGGAAGCGATCGTGCGTGTGGTCCGGGCCTGCGTGTGCGGTTCAGACCTTTGGTATTTCCGGGGCGAGAGTGATCACGCCGTGGGAGCCATTGGTCACGAGTTCATTGGTATTGTCGAAGAAACCGGGTCGGCGGTACGAAACGTCAAGAGTGGAGACTTCGTCATTGCGCCTTTCGCCTTCAGCGACAATACCTGTCCCCACTGCCAAGCCGGATATCAAACGGCGTGTCAGCACGGTGGCTTTTTTGGCGCTGGCAACGACGCAGACGGAGGACAGGCCGAGTTCGTCCGAGTTCCTCAGGCCGACGGAACCCTTGAGGTCGTGCCCAAGCGCAAGTACGACGACGACATGCTCGCCTCGATTCTTTCGCTTTCCGACGTTATGGGAACTGGCTACCACGCCGCTGTTAGCGCAGAGGTGAAAGCGGGGGACACCGTGGCCGTGGTCGGCGACGGTGCTGTGGGATTGTGCGGCATCATTGCTGCCCACCTGCTGGGCGCGAAACAGATCATTGCTCTCAGTCGCAACCCTGCGCGCCAGGCCCTTGCCCGAGAGTTTGGGGCGACCACAATCGTGGCTGAACGCGGAAAGGCAGCGATCGACAAGGTGCTCGCGCTCACCGGTGGCATCGGTGTCGATGCCGTGCTGGAGTGCGTCGGCACCGATGAAGCGAACCAGACCGCGTTCGCCGTGGCTCGCCCTGGTGCAATAGTGGGTCGCGTAGGGGTGCCCCACCAAGTGGAGATCTCGGCTACAGGAACCTTCTTTCGCAACGTGGGCATGCGAGGCGGTCCGGCACCCGTCAAGGCCTATATGAGCGTGCTCCTGCCCGCCGTCCTTGAAGGACGCATCCAACCGGGAAGAGTCTTTGACCTGACCACGGACCTAGATCATATTCAGGAAGCCTACCAGGCGATGGACGAACGGCGCGCCGTCAAGGTGCTGCTCAAAGTCAGCGAAATCGAGGACTAATGAAACCTACCAACAACCCCAACGCACTCTTGGCCATCATTTGCATCAGCTATTTCATGGTCATCCTCGACAACTCCATCATCTTTACGGGATTGCCCCTGATCGAAGCCAGCATGCGGTTCACCCCGGCGTCCCTGGCATGGGTGACCAACGCCTATGTCCTCGTGTTCGGCGGGTTCCTGCTGTTGGGCGCACGAGCTGGTGACCTTCTAGGCCGACGACGGGTATTCCTTGTCGGACTCACCGTCTTTGGCATCTCGTCGGCGCTCGTCGGCCTGGCGCCCTTCAGCGAATGGCTGATCGCCGCCCGAGCTGTTCAGGGTTTAGGTGCCGCGATCCTGGCCCCTTCGTCCATGGCGCTATTGACCGAGCACTTCGAAGACGGCCACCAACGAGGGAGGGCTGTAGCTGCTTACAGTGCAGTAGCCGGCATCGGCGCAAGCGCCGGTTTGGTCATTGGCGGGATTCTGGCAGACACGATTTCGTGGCGCGCCGGTTTCTTCCTCAATGTCCCGATTGCGGTGGCGATGATTGTCGCGGCACTTCGCGTGATTGGCACGAGTCCCCGGCATGAAGGACGATTCGACTTGATAGGCGCCGTGTCGGGCACGGCGGGAATGACTGCGCTCGTGTTTGGCATCAACAACGCGGCTGAAACCAGTTGGACCACGCTGACGACGATCGGATCAATGGTCGTTGCGGTCATTCTGCTGGTGGTCTTTGTATTGAACGAGGCCCGAGCCAAGCAACCCATCATGCCGCTTCGGCTGTTCGCCAACAGACAACGCGTAGGGGCCTACCTGACGCGTCTTCTATACCTCGGCGCGATGTTTGGCTTCTTCTTCTTTACGACGCAGTACATGCAAGGCATCTTACACTTCAGTCCGCTGCAGGCCGGTTTCGGGTTCTTACCCATGTCGGCGATCAACTTCATCATCGCCCTGCTTGTGGTCAGGTTCGTGAGACGATTCGGAGGACCCACCGTCCTGATTGCCGGTGTGACCCTGACTGGAATTGGTATGGCGTGGCTCAGCCTAGTCGGCCCTGCGAGTAACTATTGGTGGAGCGTCGCTCTCCCCATGACGCTGATCGGCACGGGGCAGGGCCTTGCCTTTGCGCCGATGACCTCGTTTGGACTCACCCAAGTCGAGCCCAAAGACGCCGGCGCGGCATCGGGCATCGTGAACACCTTCCATCAAGTCGGTAGTGGTCTCGGACTCAGTATCCTCGTCGCCATGGGCTCTGCAGCAAATGCAGCAACGGTCAGTGGCCAGAATGCCCTTCTTCAGAGGATCAACGTGGCTCTCGTTGGTAGCACCATACTCCTTTCCGTTGCCCTAGTCATTGTTCTGGTTTTGATTGCACGCAATAGGCGGCATATGCCAGGGGCTTTCTCGTCTGCTGGGTGAATCGATCGACCCAAGACCGGAGAAGGAAGGATGTGATTCCCTCGTTGTCTTATTGTCGATCACTTGGCATCTCACGAACTGGCTCCATGGAACATGAGTCGCCAATCAGACCGCCAACGCATGTTCTGAGCATCGACGCGGTTCGAGGAAGGAAGAGAAGTATCTGCCCTTGCGGAGCTTAGGGATCTTCAGGTTCAGCCACCCATCCTGGTCTGAAGACCTCGGCCTCCATGAGCTTTTGAAGAACAAACTATCCTAGCTGCGGTAGCAGGTCGCCCCCGGTGTGATTCCATTCTGCCTCAATCATTGCCGACCGGCGACAGTCAACCAATTGGGGAGACTCTTACACCACTCCAGCGGTTCTGCCCTTGAGTGAGCGAAGCGATTTCCGCTGAAACCCTTTCTGCTGATGCTTTTTCACTTTCAGCATCTGCTGAAACGAATTCTCCTGATGAAGATTTGTCCTCTTCATCTGCTGAACGGGTTTCTCCTGATGAATGTTTGGTTTCAGCATCTGCAGAATTGAATTCTTCAGATGAAGTTTTCCTTTCGACATCAGCTGAACGTCCGTCAGCACATGCTGAAACAAATTCTCCTGATGAATTTTGCCATTTTCCGGTTTTTTCACAAGAGGCAACGGAGATAGCGAAGAAGACCGAACCACGGATAAACACGGATTCACACGGATGGGAAAAGGATCAATCGGTGTTGATCCGTGTCCATCCGTGGTGAATCCCCCTTTCTGCCCATCCACTGTGTTCCTCTTCTCCGATGACTCCGCGTTCTCTTGTTCAGAATCTCAGGGCGTAGGACTCTCGGCTTCGACCTTTGGCCCTTCCTGGGCCTCCTGCACCTTCTGTTTCATGTACGCGATCAGACGGCTCTTGGTCGCTATGTCGAGATACAGGAAAAGCAGACCGGCCTCATTCGTGCCTGAGCTTGTCATGAAAGCCTGCGACGGGACGACTTCGATGGGACCGAAGGCCCAATTGCGGGTGGCGCCTCTCTCCCCAAAAATCAACTGGTAGATCTGCCCCTTCTTCAAGGGCCGACCGACCTGCACTCGCACGCCTTCCAGACTCAAGTCAAGAACCTTCACAGTCTCGTTGAACGTGGTGCGAGGGTCGGCGATCGACCCCGACGCGTTGTCGAGCCCGATGCGCGAGTAGCGGCGGCCTGCTGTCAGAACCACCTCTTCGGGTTTGCGCAGAAACAGGCCGACGTCGTTGCGCACGTCGGTGATGACCGTCGATCCCTGAAGGAAATTCTTCCCCACGTTGTAGTTGAGCTGAAGAGCCGTTCCCTTTTTGAGAAACTCAGGAATCGGCGGACGGTATTCGACAACGATGTGTTTGCCGGTGATTTCAAGCACCTTGGATTTGATCAAATGCAGGGTTCCCGCCGTCGGGAAATCAAGCTCGATGTCGAAGCCCTCCTCGAGGGGATAGTTCTGATTGATGAAATCTTCAACTTCCTTTTCGGTGGTCTTCATCCGGTGAAGCTCGTAGAAAAAGAACTCAGAGTACTTCTCAAGAACCGAAGACGGAACGGCTTGTGCCGAGCCCTCATGGTGCCGGAACTCGTTGATCAGTTCTTGAATGCGTTTTTGCTGGAGAGGGTTGAGCCGGCCGACCGCAGGAACGTACTTGGCACGGATCGGCGCGTCAGACCCCTCGGCCATGCCGGGTCCCCGTTTCTGGAAGCGCTTCTTGGCGTTGCCGTAACGTTGAACCAGGTACCACACCCCGACTACAAGGCCAATAACAACAAAAAAGCCAACAATGAGACCGATATTTCCGCCGCCCCCGCTGGAACTGAAGCCTTGGGCAAATTGGTTTTGCCAGGCGCCGCCATCATTCATGATTTTCCCCCACCTGCTTTCAATGTCGGAACTCCTACATATAAGATAAGCATATTTGGGCGTGCTGACACCAAACTCGACCTTTGGGGTTATCATGATCGAGTTCTTCGGGAGGATTGTCATGCGTTCCGCCGCCGAACCCAAGGCGTGGGTCGAAAGCCACGTCGTCAGGGTCGCCCAATCGTCGTTTTTGATCACCAGCACCACTTCGTACGTCGTGGCGATCGACCCGTTTACTACCTTTCCCAAGGGGGTTAAGGCCGACGTGGTCCTGATCACTCACAGCCACCCCGACCACTTCAACGCTTCGAAGGTCCGCTCGCTGTTGAAACCCGGAACCCGTGTCGTGTTTCCGGCCTCGATGAAGCGCAGCGGCGCGGACCGCGGTTTGGCGACCGACGCTCTGGTGCCCGGCGACACGCGTTTGATCGGCCCGCTGACGTTGACCGCCGTGGCCGCCTACAACCTGAAACGCCCCATCCACCGCCGGTCTCAGGGGTTCCTTGGGTACCTTTTCACCCTGGACGGACTGAGGTTGTACCATGCCGGCGATACGGATTTGATCCCCGAAATGCAGGCGCTCGTGGCCGATGTCGCCCTTCTGCCTGTCGGCGGTCTGGTTACGATGAACCCTGTTCAGGCCTCACAAGCCGCCCGAGAATTGAAGGCCAAGGTGGTGGTGCCCATGCATTATGGAAAGCTTCCTTTCACGCGTCAGGCAGGCAAGAAGTTTGCGTCGCTCTTTGAAGGGATCACGGTGCTCGCATGACCGAACTCCCCCTGGTCCCGGCACCCCGCTCGTTTGTCCCGTCCTCTGGATTGGCCTCCGGCAAGGCCGTGCTGAACGAGGCCCTGGTTCCGCAACTAGGGTTCGTGCCGCGCTTTGTCGCCGAGGAAGCCTACGAGTTGGAGTTCGACGAGGCCGGTGCCAGGCTCAGGGCGTTGTCGCCCGCGGGTCTCCAGCACGGAAGGACCACTTGGAATACCCTGAGTGCGCTGGAAACCTTTCCGGCCGGCAAGATCGAGGACGAACCAAGGTTCCGCTGGAGGGGCCTGATGCTCGACTGCTCGCGGCATTTTTACCCCGTGACCGACATCAAGGCCCTGCTCGACAAGCTGGCGGAGCTCAAGCTCAACCGTTTCCATTGGCATCTTGTCGACGACCAAGGGTGGCGGCTTGAGATTCCCGGCTACCCCAAGTTCACGCAAGTCGGTGCTTGGCGGACGCAGCCCGACGGAAAGCTCTACGGAGGGTTCTACTCGAAAGCCGAGGTGGTCGAGATCGTTGCCTACGCGGCTCAGAAGTCGATCGTCGTCGTTCCGGAAATCGAGCTTCCGGGGCATAGTCTGGCGGCTCTGGCCAGCTACCCCGAGCTTTCGTGTTCAGGGGCACCCGAAAAAGTGGAGACCCGCTGGGGCATCTTCGACGGGGTGTACTGCGCAAGTTCGGAGCCTGCGGCAAGAATCCTTGAAGACGTTCTCGAAG
>Ga0265320_10003331_pt1 | contig 10832 bp, 12 predicted proteins | sample 4827metaG_FD_202087 | JGI IMG/M metagenome (GOLD analysis project Ga0265320, IMG submission 202087) | Rhizosphere microbial communities from Carex aquatilis grown in University of Washington, Seatle, WA, United States - 4-8-27 metaG | ecosystem: Host-associated > Plants > Roots > Rhizosphere >...
GCGGCTGGACCCGTCCCGTCCACGTTTGCCACGGCGTAGGGAACGCCGGCGAAGGTCGTGAACGTGTAGGGCGTCGGGTAGACGCTCTGGGCCCGGGCGACCTGGGTCGCCAGCAGCGCGCCGGCTAGGGCGCCGCAGGCCGCGAGGCGCCTGGGTGCCGAGTTGCCGCGCAGGAATGCCGACGCCGAGGGGAGGGATATTTTCATTGGGGGGATAAGACGGACCCTGAGGGTATACGGTTTGTGCCGCGATTGTAGTGCTCGCGGCATGCCACTGGCCTTGGTTTTTGGTTAATGCGTTGCTCTCAAATAAATTAGAACGCTCCAGGGGCCCGACCTCACCGGCCGGCGCGGCGGTTTTTGGGCCTATGCACCAATTCACCGCCGGCTGCTCGGCCCGGCATTTGTCGTAGGCGACCAATAGTCATGGGGTAAGGTCTGGGGACGTACAGTTCCCCATCCTCGGCAAATGTTCCCGACGGGGCAAGCCACAAGAGCGTCCGGCACGCGCGCTGACCGCCCGGACGCTCATTCGCAGCGCAGGGCGACGTTCGGGTCGACACGGGTGGCGCGCAGCGCGGGGATGAGGCACGCGAGGCCGGCGACCACGGAGAGGACGGCGGCCACCCCGGCGTAGGCCAGCGGGTTGCTGGCGCTCAGGCCGAAGAGGAGCGACGACATGAATCCCGTCAGGACGAGCGAAGCCGCGAGGCCCGCTGCGAGGCCGATCGCCGCGAGGCGGACACCCTGGCCGAGCACGAGCCGAAGAACGTCGGCGCGCTGGGCGCCCAGGGCCAGCCTGACCCCGAACTCGCGCGTGCGCTGCGCGACGGCGTAGGCCATCACGCCGTAGAGGCCGATGGCGGCCAAGAGCAGCGCGGTGAAGGCGAATATCCCGGCCATGAACGCGGGCGAGCGCCGCGTGGCGAGGCTGTCGTAGATCCGCGCGTCCATCGACCGCAGGTCGGTCAGCGGGATCTCGGGATCGACCTCGCGCACGGCCCTGGCGAGCGAGGACGCGAGCGCCTCCGGGGCGAGGCTTGTGCGGGCGACGAGATAGTAGTCCCTGTGGAAAAGATGGCTGTAGGGGAAGTAGACCGAGCCCCGCGGCGCGTTGTCCGTGAGGTTGTTCTGCTTTATCGACCCGACGACCCCGACGACGGTGTAGGGCTTGTCGTCCGACTGCGTGCGCGTCCCGCGGTAGATCAGCTTCCCGACCGCCCCGCCCGTGGGCCAGTAGCGGTGCGCAAAGTTGTCATCCACGACGCAGATGAGCTGCTCGTCGTGCGCGTCCCTGTTCCCGATGAGCCGGCCCTCGCGCAGCGGGATGCCCATCGCGGCAAAGTAGTCCCCGGCAACCCCGAGTTCATCGTGGACCAGCAGCGTCTCCCCGGGCCTCGGGGTGTAGCCCGGCACCGTGATGGCGTCGAACTCCTCCGACGCCCTCATGGGCACGTCGGACACCGCCCCGACCGCCACCACGCCCGGCAGCGCGCGGGCCTTGTCATAGATGCCGTCAAAGAAGGCGTAGAAGGAGTTGAAGTCATGGTAGCCGTTCCATGTCAGGTTGAACTGGCCCGTCATCACGTGGTCGGGCCGAAACCCAGGCAGGACGGACATCGCCCGCCTGAGGCTGAGGCCCAGGAGCCCGGCCCCGCTGAGGAGCACGAAGGCGAGGGCCACCTGGGCCACGATGAAGCCGTGGCGTAGCCCCTGCGTGGCGCGGCTGGCCGTGCTCCCCCGGGACTCGGAGTGGAGCGCGGCGGCGAACCCCGCCCGCATGCTGATCCACGCGACCGGCGCGCCGACGGCGAAGCCCGTGATGAGTGCCGCGAGCAGCGCGACCGAGGCCACCCTCCAGCTGAACTCGATCTGCGCCCCGAGCGGCAGCTGTTCCGCGCCCAGCGCCCCCAGGAGGCGCATCGCCGCGGCGCCGACGCAGAGTCCCAGGAGCCCGCCTCCGACGGTGAGGACGACCGTCTCGGTCATCACGCCCCGGACGACGTGCCTCTGGCTGGCGCCCAGCGCCAGGCGGATGGCCAGCTCGCGGGAGCGGTTGCTCGCCCTGACGAGGAGCAGGTTGACCAGGTTGACGCACCCGATGACCAGCAGGAAGGCCGCCCCTGTCTGGAGAACCAGGAGGGTCGGCCTGATCGCGGCCACGTAGTCGGCCTGCAGCGGCGCGACGACGGTGTGGCACCCGGCGTCGGCGACGATCTTGGCGTCGGGGAACTCCGGCGCGAGCGCAGCGTCGAGGGCGTCCACCTGCGAACGCACCGCCGCGAGGGTCGAGCCGTCCGCGATGCGCGCGATCTGGATCTTGTTGGTGCTGTGCCGGGCGCCGACGTTGCGCTCGCCCTCCTCGGACGAGAGCGGCATGTAGACCGGGGCCTGGAAGGAGAGGAAGCGGAAGCCCCTCGGCAGCACGCCCACGATCGTGCGCAGGAGCCCGTCTGTCCGGATCCTTTTGCCGAGGATGTTGGGGTCGCAGGCATGCTGGGCGCTCCACGACTCGTAGCTGAGCATCGCGACCTGGTCCGTCTGGTAGGTCATCTCCGCGTCGGTGAACGCGCGCCCCATGAGCGGCGCGACCCCCAGGGTCGCGAAGAACTCCGGCGTGACCCGGCCGACGTTCTCGATCGACGTGGAGCCCCTGTCCCCGATCACCGAGGTCGTCTCGCTGATCTCGGCAAGCGAGGACAGCGCCTGGATCTTTCCCCGGCGCTCATAGTAGTTTGTGAGCGAGGCCCCGTCCTGCGCGCTGGGGAGCTTGGGGTACGTGTAGTACAGCGTCACCAGCCGGTCGGGATGCGGAAAGGGCAGCGAGCGGATGAGGATCGCGTCGACGACGGCGAATATGGCGAGGTTGGCCCCGATGCAGAGCGCGAGCGTCGCCAGCGCGGTCCCCGTGAAGCCGGGCGACTTGGCGAGGCGGCGGATCGCGATCCTGATTTCCGAGGGCATGGGGGTAGAGAGCGGCGGCCGTGGGCGGTTCGAGAGTGTCCGCAAAGGTTTGCATGGCGCGTGCCATCGGGAGCTGATTTCACAAGAAACAGGGGCCGTGCAGCTTACGAAGGCCGCGGGGGCCATGCGGGCCCGGGCGATGCCCGAAAGCGAAACCGCCCGTTCCCGCGATTGGGACGCTACGGGCCGGGCGGCGGAGCTGTCGCCTTGAGAGTGCGCGACAGCCGGTACGAATAGAGGCAGGACCAGGCGAAGGAAACCCCGACGAATGCCAGGAACCCCCTCATCAGGATTTCGCCCCTCAGGAAAAACTGGAGCCCGAGGAACACCAGCGCCCCGGCGACCATGATGCGGCCCGCGTTCCTGTGGGTCGCCCGCCAGACATCGTCATTGGCCAGGGTCCAGGGGGTCCTCACGCCGATGAAGTAGCTCGGGCGAAACGTCCCCATGTAGTTTCCGAGCACGAGGAATATCAGGAGCACCGCGTTCAGGGAAAGGGCGGGCATGTTGACACGGTGGCCGAGCGCCTCGGCGCAGATCAGGAGGGATCCGGCTGAGAGAAGGGCCGTCGTGGCCAGGCGGATGACCCCCACCGTCCTCTCGCTCCACTCCGGGTGCCGGCGCAGCTTCGGGTCCAGCCTGGGGATCCAGCCGAAGACCAGCGCCAGCGCGACACTGAGGACGGGGCAGACGAGAAGCCCGGGGAACTTGCCCGCCCATTTGCTGGGACCGGAGTCGTTCCACTGGACCACGACCCTGTCCGGGAACCTACCCCAGAACGCCGCGAGGACGATGAAGGGTAGGGCCAGGATAACGGCCTGCAGCCAGTTTTCTCTCAGCCAGCGCGGTGTTTGCATGGGATTTTCGCTTCTCGATCAGCCTGACGATCCAGCCGATCGACTCGTCGAGGACCGTCGTCTCCAGGGAATAGACGATGAACTGGCCCCGCCTCACGGCCGAGACCAGTCGCGCCTGCCGGAGCAGGTCGAGGTGATAGGAGATGCTCGGCTTGCTCATGCTGAACGCTTCCGCGATCTCGCCCGCGCTCATGTCGCGCCTCTTCAGCATCTCGAGGATGCTGCGGCGGGTCGGGTCCTGGAGCGCCTTGAAGAGAAGGTCCATCGAGCGGTTAGATGATTAGACAATCATCTAAATAAAGTCAACCGCCAAATCACCCGGGGCCCCCGGCGGACTATTGCCTGCCGTCCCGCGATCCGTCAGAAATCCTGCGTTGAACATCGAGAACCTGCCGCAACCGGTTCCCGCCGCCGACTTGGCGGGGCTCTGCGCCATCCTGCGGGACTGCGTCCGGGCGGGGGTCTCGATCGGCTTCGTCGATCCCCTGGCGCCCGGCGAGATCGAGGCCTACTGGCGCAGGGTCGCCGGAGAGGCCGCGGCCGGGACCCGGCAGATCCTCGTCGCGCGCGAGGACGCCGGGGGGCCGGTAATCGGGAGCGCGCAGCTGGCCTTCGAGTCCAAGGCCAACGGCCGGCACCGCGCCGAGGTCCAGAAGGTGATCGTGTCCGCCGCCCATCGCAGGCGGGGGATCGCCGCGGCGCTCATGTCCGCCGTGGAGGCAGCGGCGCGCGCCCGGGGGCTCACCCTCCTGTTCCTCGACACGACCGACGGGCCGAAGGGCGCCCGTAAATTCTACGACGCCGTCGGGTACGCCTACGTCGGCGGCATCCCCGGCTACGCGGTCGACCCGGACGGCACGCCGGAGAAGAACGCCATCTACTACAAGGCCCTCGCGTGAGCGACGAGCGGCAGCAGGACTGGTTCGGTCAGTTTGCTCCCTCGCCCGGGGTGCACCTGCCGCCGCCGCCGGCGGGCGGCGGGCCGCGCGACCCGGTCGTGTTCCGGCGCAGCGCGAACGCCCGCAACTACCGGCTCTCGCTCAGCCGGGACGGCGTCGCCACGGCGACCATCCCGGCGCGGGGGTCGATGAGGGAGGCCCAGCGCTTCGTGGAGCTGAACCGCGAGTGGCTGGCCCGGGCGAGGGAGAGGCAGAGGACGAGGCCTAGGGCCGCCGGGGTGTGGACGGTCGGCACGGTGGTCCTCTGGCGCGGGGAATTCGCGGAGGTTCGCCCCGAACCGGCCGAGAGGCCCTCCGTGCGCCTCGGGGCCGACGTCTTCCGGGTCCCGCGGCTCGAAGGCGACCTGCGGGCGGTCCTCGAGGCGCGCTTCCTGCGGCTCGCGAAGGTCGAGCTGCCCGCCCGCGCCTGGGAGCTGGCCGCCCACACGAGGATGAACGTGACGCGCGTGTCGGTGCGGGACCAGCGCTCCCGATGGGGCTCGTGCACGGCCGCGGGGGTCGTCTCGCTCAACTGGCGCCTCGTCCTGACGCCGGGCTCCGTGCGCGACTACATCATCCACCACGAGCTCATGCACCTTCGGGAGATGAACCACTCGGCGCGGTTCTGGGCCTGCGTGGAGGAGGTATGCCCCGGCTGGCGCGAGGCCGAGGCGTGGATCAAGCGAAACGGGGGGTACGCGGGACTTTGACGGAACGAAGGCGCGGGGGCTTTGTCGCAGAGGCGAGCCCATGACCCGCAAGAAGGAACACAACCCCGCCCGCGGGCCCGCGGCCGCCCGTCGGCTGTCCTCTGCGGCCGGCAAGGGGCGCCGCATCGTGCGCACCCTCGCGAAGAGCACGCTCCTCGCCGCGGGAATCGCGGTGACGCACCTCGGCGTGGCCGAGGTCGACTCGAGGTTCAAGCTCTTCGACCGGACGCTCGTGGACCGGCTGCAGGCGCCGATCACCCGCTACCACGAGTAAGGTCAGTGGAAGTCGACCAGCTCGACGTCGAAGACCAGCGTTGCGCGCGGGGGGATCACGGGCGGGCTGCCCGCGTCGCCGTAGCCCAGCCAGTAGGGGATGATGAGGGTGCGCTTCGCGCCCTTCCTCATGGCGAGGAAGGCCTCGTCCCATCCCTTGATCACGGGGCTGACGCCCACCTGGAACCTGAAGGGCCCCCCGTGCGCCCTGGAGCTGTCGAAGGGCGTCCCGTCGAGGAGCCGGCCGGAGTAGTTGGCCACGATCGTGTCGCCGACCCGCGGGGTCGCCGTGCCGGTCCCGGGGTCCAGGTTGATGTACATGAGGCCCGACTTCGTCGTGTATGCCGTCGGGAAATCCTTTCGTATCCGGGACGCGTCCTCGGTCGAGAGCTGCGGGGAGGTCTCCGCCATCGAGGCCCTCATCGCGCTGTTGATCGGCTCCTCGGGGTGCCGGCTGGCCAGCATCCCGGAGCGCACGACGAGCGCCAGGGTCAGGAGGGCGACGCCCAGGAGGAGAAGGTAGAGGGGGCTCCGCATGGTGGCGTGGCTGCACCAAAGGCACCCTGCGGGGGATGGCAACACGCCTTTTTCGGCAAAAGACATGTTGCCTTCGTCCCGGCGGTGGCTTTCACAAGCGGCGATGCCCAGCTCCCCCGCCCCATCCGAAGACAGCGGGTCGGCGGCCGTCGAGGTAAGGTCGCTTTCCAAGAACTACGGCAAGGTCGAGGCGCTCAAGGGCATCGACCTCACCGTCGGCAGGGGGGAGATGTTCGCGCTCCTGGGGCCCAACGGCGCGGGCAAGACCACGCTCTTCTCGATCCTCGCGACCCTGCGCGCGCCCACGGGGGGCGCCGCCCGGGTGCTCGGGATGGACGTGGTCACCCACCGAGACGCCATCCGCCGCCAGATGGGGATCGTCTTCCAGGAGCCCGCGATCGAGCAGCGCCTGAGCGGCCGCGACAACCTGATGCTGATGGGACTGCTCTACGGGCACACGATGTCCTCCGCGAAGAAGCGCGCCTCCGAGATCCTCGCCCAGCTCGGCATCGCCGACGTCGCCGACCGCCTCGCGAAGACCCTGTCGGGCGGCCAGCGCAGGAAGCTCGAGCTCGCCCGCGCGCTCGTCACGGATCCGCGCGTCCTTTTCCTCGATGAGGCCACGCTTGGCCTCGACGTCGACGCACGCCGGATGTTCTGGGGGCAGATACGGGGCCTGGCCGACGAGGGCCGAACCGTCTTCTTCACGACCCACTACATGGAGGAGGCCGAGGTCGCCGACAGGATCGCGCTCATCGACTCGGGCCGGATCGTGGCCCTCGGCACGCCTGCCGAGCTCAAGGCCCGCGTCGGCGGCGGCGTCGTGACCCTGAAAACGGACAACGACCCCCAGGCCCGCGCCTGGCTCAGGGAGAGGGGCTTCGCCGTGGAGGAGGGGGGCCAGCGGATCACGCTCGTCCACGCCGACCCGGCCGCGATCCTCCCGGACCTGCTGCGCAACCTGCCCGTGCGGGTAGAGAGGGCGGAGGTCCACGAGCCGAGCCTTGAGGACGTGTTCCTCAAGCTGACGGGCCGCGGGCTCGAGGGGGGAGGGGGCAAGCCATGATGCGGGCCATCTTCGCCATCGTCATCCTGGACCTGAAGCGGTTCTGGCTGGACCGCGCTCGGCTTGTCGCCGGCCTGATCCAGCCCCTCCTGTACCTCTTCGTCCTCGGCGCCGGCATCGGCGCCAGCGCCAAGATGGGAGGCGGCGACTACCGGCGCTTCATCTTCCCCGGGACGATGGGGCTGTCGCTGCTCTTCTCGGCGACCTTCGCCGCGATCACGATCGTCTTCGACAGGCAGATCGGGTTCTTCAAGGCGGTCCTCGTGGCGCCGGTCCCGCGCTCCGCGATCGCGTTCGGCAAGATCATCGCCGGCGCCCTGCAGTCGTTCGCCCAGGGGGTCATCCTGCTGCCCTTCGCCCCCCTTGCGGGCGCCTCGCTGGACCTGGTGCAGGGGATGGAGATGGTCGGAGCCATGGCGCTGGCCTCGCTCACGTTCTCCGCGATAGGCGTCGGCTTCGCCTGCCGCTTCAACTCGACGACGGTCTTCCCGATCGTGAGCAACGCCGTCCTTCTGCCGATGTTCTTCCTCTCGGGCGGCCTGTACCCGCTCATGGCGGCTCCCCACTGGATGCAGGTCGCGGCGCACCTCGACCCCGTCGCCTACGCGGTCGACCTGATGCGCGGGGCGGTGCTCGGGATCCACTTCTTCCCCGTATGGCTGTCGCTCGCCGCGCTCGCGCTCACGATAACCGCCCTCGCCTGGGCCGCCGTGAGGGTCTTCAACCGGGGCGAGGATGACTCTAGCCTGGGCGCGACGAACTTCAACTGGAGGCGCTAGCCGGCCCCCGGGTCACATGTGGTAGGTGATGGTCCGCGTGCCGCCGACCCCGTTGACGGTGATCGTCGTCGCCTGGGTGAAGGCGGTGGGGTAGGACTCGCTGGCGACGGAGTTGAGGACCTTGATGTACTGGGTCGGCCCCACCAGGTCGCCCACGGCGGCGGTCGAGACGCCGGACTCGAGGAAGTACTGGTCCGCCGCGGCCGAGAGCTGCCGGGCGTTGTTCAGGACGGCCTTGTCCTGGGAAGCGTTCGTCACCCGCTTGAATGCAGGGATCGCCATCGTGGCCAGGAGGCCAATGATGACGACCACTATCATTATCTCAACGAGGGTAAACCCCCGTGAAGCGGCACGGGATGATAACTTCATGATGTATAGCCGCGCTTGTCGGCCGTATAAGATATGCCATTTCCGGGCTCCAAAGGCACGCGGAGAGCACACGAGGATGGAACAAATTGGGAAAAATTTGTAAAAAACGAAACCGGGTAAGGGGGGTGTTTTGAGGGCATTCCCAGCGCTCACTGACAGTACTAGGGGGTCATGGATTCACTCCGCAATCAGAAAAGATGCGTAAGTATTTTTTTATGAAGACGTTTCGATCAGTAATTCATCCAGGATGGAATCGACGTTGATCTTCAATTTTTGGCCCGGTATTTGTAAAAAATTTGGTAAAGTTGCTTTCGTCTGGTCGGTGTATTTGGCCTCCCGTCCACGAGCATTTGTAAAAAACATGTCTAAACTGACCTCGTTTGAGGAGTTTTTTGCCGATTCCTTAGATCCTGATGGGGATTTTGTGAGCTTTCCGGCGAGCGCCTTTCCGAGGCTCAGGCTCCATTTCCCGGTGTCCGCAAAGTAGACGGCGAGCACGCCGCTGTCCCCGAGCTTGAGCGAGCGCGCGAGCTTGTCGGTGAACGCCTGGGGCGTGTCGCCGGCCGAGGCCGGCGCGAACTTTGCGAACACCCTTGCGTATATTCGCAACCCAGTTGCGCGTTCAAAGTTGGCCAGCTTGTAGTTGAAGTTGAGCGCGCGCGGCGGGTCGGCCGGCAGGAGCTTGTCGGGGTCGTCAAAATGGGCCCTGGGACCCGGCTCCTTCTCGGCCTGGTACCTGTTCGCCTTTGCAAGAAGCGCGTCGAAGGAGGCCTGGTCGGCCCGGAATGCCTTCGCTGCCGCCCCGATGCGCAGGACCTTCACGCGCATAACGTCGTCCTGGACGACCTTCGCGGGGACGTCCGCGCCGCGCACGGTGCGGCCGAACACGGAATGCAGGTAGTTGAGGCGCTCGACCGGCGCGAGCGTGATGAAGAACTGAGAGCCGTTCGTGTCGGGCCCGTCATTGGCCATCGACAGGACGCCGGCCGAGCTGTTTCCGAGCGCCGGCGAGAACTCGTCGGGAAACTCGTAGCCGGGGCCGCCCTCGCCGGTCCCGAGCGGGTCGCCGCCCTGGATGACGAATCCCGGGACGACGCGGTGGAACTTCAGGCCGTCGAAGAAGGGCTTCCGGGGCCCGGGCCCGAGCGTGCCCTCCGCCAGGCCCACGAAGTTGGTGACGGTCAGGGGCGCCCGCACGTACTCGAGCTCGCAGGTGATCACGCCCCTGGGGGTCGTGATCTCGGCGTACAGGCCCTTGGGAAGGGCGGCGTCCTCGCCAAACGCGCCTAGGGGCAGCAGCGACAGGGCCGCCAGCCGCCTCAGGTCAGGAATGAGCAGATGTAGTGGCAAAGGCCGCGTTCAACCTCGATCTGGAAGCCGCTTTTCCCGGGGACCTCGAACTGCGAGCCCGCCGCTTGGACGCTCGTCTCGGTCGCGCCGTCGATCCTGACCCGGCACGCCCCGTCCACGATCTCCATCCTCTCCGGGGCGCCCGTGCTGAAATGAAACGATCCCGGCCGAATCAGCCCCACCGTCTTCTTCTCACCCCCGGGCAGGAGAAGCGTGTAGCTGACCACGTTGCCGTCAAAATAGACGTTGGCCTTGGTCACGACGGAGACTCCGTTGAACTGTGTGGCGACGTCGGGCATTCGTTGGGAAATCTCCCGCGATTCTAAGGGTGCCGGCCTGCGCGGCAACACACTTTTTTGCCGGAAGAGCGGAGGCAACCGCCCCGGTCAGGGAATCGTGAGCGTGCTGCCGACCACGAGGCTCTTCTCGTCCTTCAGGTGGTTCGCCCTCAGGATCTCCTCCCAGTGCGAGGAGGAGCCGTAGAACTTCCGGGAAATCTTGTTGAGCGTGTCGCCCTCGGCGACGACGTAGGTCTTGGGGGCCGGGGGCGGCGGGGCCTCCGCGGGAGGGGGCGGCACCGCGGCGCTGACGGCCGAGGGCGTTCCCGGGCGCAGCGGCATCGGCCTGGCGGCGCCGGGGCCGGGCGACTGCACGGCGAGGCGGGTCCTCATGAGGGCGTTCTCGCTCGCGAGGCGGTTGGACTCGTCCTGCGCCTGGCGCAGCTCGTTGCGCAGGGGCTCGATCTGCGAGGTGGCGGCGGCCTGCACCTGGAGGGTCGCGATCTGCGCGCGGGCCGCGTCCAGCTGCTGGCCGACGGCCGCGTTGTCCGCGGTGAGCTTGTCGAGCGAGGCCTTGAGCTGGGTGTTCTCGTCCTGGACCACGGTGAAGCTGCGAAGCGAGGTCGCGAGCTTGTCCTGGACGTCGGCGAGCTGGCTTGACTCGGGGGCGGGCGCGGCGGGCGCGGGCGCCGGCGCCGCCTCGGGCCTGGCC
>Ga0265320_10003332_pt1 | contig 10831 bp, 10 predicted proteins | sample 4827metaG_FD_202087 | JGI IMG/M metagenome (GOLD analysis project Ga0265320, IMG submission 202087) | Rhizosphere microbial communities from Carex aquatilis grown in University of Washington, Seatle, WA, United States - 4-8-27 metaG | ecosystem: Host-associated > Plants > Roots > Rhizosphere >...
GGCATGGGCAAGGTCAGCATCGGCCCCGACTACGTCGTTCGCCGCGCCGCCGACAAGTGGACCCTCCGCAACTACGAAGGCCACCTGGTCGACTATCCCCAACCCACCGATCAGGATCCGACGTGCCCCTACGACGAGGTGTATTTCGGCGATCGCGCCTGAGCCCCGCTCACCACCGGCCCCCGCTCACCCGGCGCCCGGCTCACGCCGCCTTGCCGCTCCTGCCCCGACCTGGCCCTCTTTCCCGGCGCTCGGACAAAACGGCGCCAGCCCGCAGCGGTCGCAGTCCGGCTTCCGCGCGAAGCACACCCGTCGCCCGTGCCAGATGAGCTGGTGCGAGAACCGGATCCACCTATCGCGCGGGATCACCTGCATCAGGTCCACCTCGATCTTCTTCACGTCCGTCGCGCGCGTCAGCCCGAGCCGCAGCGCCAGCCGCTGCACGTGTGTGTCCACCACCACGCCCTCCGCCAGGCCGAACTCCGTTCCCAGCACCACGCTCGCCGTCTTGCGGGCCACCCCGGGCAGCCGCGTGAGCTCGGCCAGCGTCCTCGGCAGCTCGCCGCCGTGCTCCTCCACCAGCGCCGTGGCCGTGGCCTTCAGGTTCTTGGCCTTCTGCCGGAAGAAGCCCGTCGAGCGAACGATCTCCTCGAGCTCGGGCAGCTCGGCGTGCGACATGGCCCCGGCGTCCGGGAAGCGCGCGAAGAGCGCCGGCGTGACCCGGTTGACCCGCTCGTCGGTGCACTGTGCCGACAGGATCGTCGCGCACAGCAGCTGGAACGGCGACCCCCGATCCAGCTCGCAGTCGACCTCGGGATAGAGATCCTCGAGCCCCTCCAGGATCGACCTCACCCGTCTGGGATCGGGCGGCCACTTGCCGCGAGCGGGCTTGCGGTTGGCTTTGGTCACGACGGCGGCGACCACGGAACGCGGGCGGGGCATGCGCCGCCGTTATATCATCGCCTCGCGGCCCCCCATGGACGAGACCCCCGAAGAGCTGGATCGCATCCGCCGCGAGGCGGAGGACATCGATGTGCACCAGTATCAGAAGCGCTTTCGCGCGCTCAAGGCCATCGGGCTCGGAGCGGCGCTGGCAGGGCTCGTCTGGCTGGTCATGATCATGCTCGACAGCCGCCGCAACCCCTGTGAGCGCCTGCGCGACTATGTCTGTCGCCAGCCCACCGCCACGTCGGGCTCCGGATCGACACCGTCTTCAGCGTCTCCCGCTGCCGGCTCCGCGTCCCCGTCCCCGTCCCCGTCCTCCTCCGCTTCCGCCGATGCGCCTCCCCCGCCCCTCGATTGCGCGATGTACCAGGCCATCTTCAAGGAGTCGGTCGAGGACGACAATCCGCAGATGCGGCAGAGCATCCGGGCTCAGTGCGTGACCAAGATCGACCGCCTCAAGGCCGAGGACGGCGTCACCGTGCACTGAGATCTCCCTTCCGTCCACCTCATCCGCGCCCCGCGCGTCTCGCTCTGCGCCCCGCCCCCGCCTCCGCCACCCGCAGCGTGAACACCACGATCTCCGCAGGAACCCCCACCCGGACCGGCGGCCCGGTGGTACCGAGGCCACGGTTCACGTACAGGGTCGACATCCCGAGCCGGTAGTACCCGCTCGTGAACCGCGTCGTCACCCGCGCCAGGTTCACCCGTCGGGCGAACAGCGGCAGCCCGAGCTGGCCCCCGTGGGTGTGCCCGGACAAGGTCAGGTCGACGCCGCGCTCGGCCGCCTCCGGAAACAGATCCGGATCGTGCGCGAGGAGCACCACCGGCGTGGCCACCGGTCGCCCCGCAAGGGCCTGCCGCACATCCGCTTTCCGCGTCCACGTGTCATCTACCCCGGCCACGTGCAGTGCGCCCTCCTTCCTCCGCACGTTCACGCCCCGGTTGCGAAGCACCGTGAGGCCCGCTCCCTCGAGCGCCCGCACCAGCGCTTCCCCGTCGGTGAAGTAGTCGTGATTGCCCATGCAGGCGAACACGCCGTCCGGCGCCCGCAACTTTCCGAGGGCCCCGGCGACCACCGGCACGAACGCCGCGCCGCTCGCGATCAAGTCCCCCGTGACCGCCACCAGATCGGCGCCGAGCCCGTTGACCGTCGCGACCCACCCGGCCACCCGCGTGCCGCTGGCGAAGGGGCCGCAGTGCAGGTCCGAGATGTGGGCCACCCGATAGCCATCGAAGGCGACCGGCAGTCCCTCGATCTGCACGACGTGCTGTCGCACCCGGGGTCGCTGCGCCAGCCCCGCCGCCGCGCCGACCGCCGCGAGCCCGAGGCCGCTCGCCAGCACGGCCGGGGTCGACACGGGCAGCACGGCCCAGGCGAGCAGCGCCACCGGCGTCAGGAGAGCCGCGAAGATGGCCAGGGTCCACCAGACGAAGAAGGGCCACAAGACCAGATAGAGGGATGCGCGCCCCGGATCCCCCCATATCCCCCGTGGACCCATCAGGCTGAACACGAATCCACCCGTCAGCACGAGGGCGAAACCCGCCACCAGGCCAGGGTGACCGACCAGGGCCCCTGCCGCCAGGATCAGCGGTACCTGCAGGGCCGCCGAGACTGCGATGATGAATGGCACCATCCGCCGCCGCCTTCGTGCACCCGGGATCGCCTTCGCGGTTGGTCTCGGGCTTACCCCCGGACTCGACCCTGGAGTTGCCCCACGGGGCGGCAAGGGAGGGGCGGCTTCCTTCTCGTTCGACTGGCGGGACACGCGCCTACTTTGGGCGGTTACGGGCGCCGCCGCAACGACAGAGCCTCGAAACGCGGCAAGCCGCCGGCTCGGAATCGGCCGGCGGCTGCCAGGGTGGTTCGATTGCGGGTCGCGCCCGCCTACTCGTCCAGCAACGGCTGCGCGGTCGGGCTCGGCAGGATCTCCCAGGTGAAGTTGTCCCCGTGCTGCTGGGTCCAGAACACCCGCCACGCGCCCCCCTTGAAGGGCTTCGGGATGCCCGCCCCGAGCAACCCCGCCACCGAAGGATCACCGTTCGACACGTGGAACCCCGTGATCTCGTTGTCTCCCTCGTTCTGGAAGCCGGCCATCCCCGAGAAGCCCGAATCGAGCGTGGCCGACGAGTCCCGCCCCTCCGCCAGGAACAGCTTGGGCTGGTTCGCGGCGTTCGAGTAGTCGAGCGTGACATCGAGCGCCCAGCCCGAGTCGAGGGCGTTGCGCTGGGTGTGCAGCGTGTCGCCGGCGTCCTCCACGAACACGATCTGGTTCTTGGAGAGGAACCCGCAGTTGTCGAAGCCACTGTGCTTCACGTCGCCGAGGTAGAAGAGCGAGAGCTTGCCGACGTTTGCCCCCGGGCTCGCCTGGGTGAGCTTCATGACGCTGCCGAAGCCGCCATACGCCGCCCCCGCCTCGGTGAGCGCGTTGGTGTCGCCGGTCTCGTCGAAGTAGTACTCCTTGAACCCCGAGCCCGGACGGAACTGCGCGTTCTCGGGCCGCTTGAACGGCGTTCCGAGCTTGGCCTTGGCCAGCGCGTTCGCATCGTACGGCGTGCTCCCGTCCACGTCGGTGTCGTGGATGGTGACCCACTTGGTATCGAAGCTCTTGCCGTAGGCGTGCAGATCCGCCATGTCCGGCGACAGCGTGTCGGTGGCCGCGTCGTGGAACGCGATGGGCGTCCCGGTCCGCAGGGAGATCACCTGCAGGACCTGCAGCTTGCCGCGCGTCAGATCGTCGCTGCGCTTGGGGACGAAGCGATAGACGAAGCTGTTCGGCCCCTTGGCGTGTGGGGTGGCGGTGGCGGACTTGCCGCCCACGTCCTCGACGATCCACAGGTTGCCGACCGAGTCGTTCTGCACGCCCTCGTAGCCACCCCGGCCGATCGATCCCGAGATGTCCTCGACCAGCGACGGGTAGCCGAGCGTGGCCTGGTACTCCGCCGCGGCCGTGCTCTCCGAGGTGAAGATCAGGCGCTGCGCGAAGGGATCCCAGGTCGAGCCGTCGATCACCGACAGCGGTTCGCCCGCCGCGTCCTTGGAGGCGAGGATGGTCACCCGATGGGGGCCGTCGGCGTCGAGGTTGACGCGCGTGATGTAGCCGGCGGTGCCGGTCTCATGACCCTGGAACAGGAAGTGGGTGCCGTAGTCGTAGGCCGGATCGGCGCCGGTCTGCCCGTAGAGAACCAGGTAGGTGTTCTTGTCCGGCTCGGTCTTCGACGCCTCGACCAGGTGGGAGGCGCTCGGCAGATCGCCAGGCGCCGGGAGCAAGGGGCCATTGCCGTCGTACCCATAGTGCGTCACCGTGGCGGTCGTCCCATCGCCGAGGTTGACGGTGGCCGGGTTCTCAACCGCGATCGAGCCTTGGGCCACCAGCGCGTCGACGAGCTCGGGCGGCAGGACGTTCGGTGCCGGGACGCCCGGGGTCTTGGGGTTGGGGGCTGGAACCGGGTGCAGCCCGAAAGGACCGCTCCCGATCAGGGGCTCGGCGATGGCGGCCGTGGTGGCGGGGTGGCTACCGGGGTCGGCGGTGGGGAGGCCAGCGGCGTTGGTGCATGCGGCGGCGACGGCAAAGGCGAATGGCGCAACTCTCTTGACGACCATGTTTCTTGTCTCCTTGAAGGACGATGAGGAGACAGCCTTGTAGCCCGCCACCGCTGCCCCACGGGCAACGAGACGACGATAGTTCCGTGTGTATCGTGCATCACGCCGGTATCAAAGTCGTGCCACCGGGATCACACCCTCAAGGACCGAAGATCTTCCCAGGGTTGAGCAGCTCCCTGGGATCCCACAGGCGCTTCAGGCGCTTTTGCCAGTCGATGACCTCCGCCGATTGCTCCCACGCCATGTACCGCGCCTTCGAGATCCCGATGCCATGCTCCCCCGACAGCGTGCCGCCGAGATCCAGCGTGGCGCGGAAGATGTCGCCGAGCGCCGCGTCGATGCGCGCGGCCACCTCCGGCTCGCGCGCATCCTCGTCTGAGAGCACGTTCACGTGCAGGTTCCCGTCCCCGGCATGCCCGAAGGTCGCCATCTGCAGCCGGTGCCGGGCGCCGATCGCGTCGATCCGGCGCAGGATCTCGGCGATGGATCCGGTGGGGACCACGATGTCCTCCGACTGCTTGAACCGGTGCGCGCGCTTCAAGGCCTTGGAGCAGGCGCGGCGGGTCTGCCACAGGCGCGCCCGGTCGCCCTCGTCGCGCGCCACGATCACCTCGGTCGCGCCGAAGTCCTCGCACAGCGCCCCGCACCGCAGGATCTCGGTCTCGAGGGTGTCGGGCTCGCCGTCGAGCTCGAGCAACAAGATCGCGCCGGCGTCCGCCGGGAAGCTGAAGGGCGCCTCGGGACGCACGTGATCGAGGGAGGCCTTGTCCATGAGCTCGAGCGCGCGCGGCCGGTAGCCGCGGCGAATGATACCGCTCACCGCACGCCCCGCGGTGGCAGCGTCCGGCAGCACCGCGATCAGCGCCGCCACCGCCTGGGGCTTGCCCACCAGGCGAACGGTGATCTCGCTGGTCACACCGAAGGTCCCCTCGCTGCCCACGAACATGGCCACCAGGTCGTAGCCGGTGACGCCCTTGGGGGTCTTGCGACCGAGGCGCAGGGTCTCTCCCCCCATCAAGCTGACCACCAGCCCGAGCGCCCAGTCGCGGGTGACGCCGTAGCGGAAGGCGCGCGGGCCGCCCGCGTTCTCGGCGATGTTGCCGCCCATCGAGCACATGGAGAGGCTGGCGGGATCCGGCGGGTAGAACATCCCCTGGGCCTCGACGGCGGCCTGGAGATCGCCGGTGATGACCCCGGGCTCGACCACCGCGATCCGGTCATCCACATCGATGTGCTTGATGGCCCGCATGCGCTCGGTCGACAGGACCAGGCCCCCGCGCACCGGCAGCGCGCCGCCGGTCATCCCGGTCCCCGCGCCCCGGGGGGTCACCGGGATGCGGTGCTCCTCGGCCAGGCGCAACACCAGCTCTATCTCCTCGCGGGACTCGGCGAGGACCGCGGCGTCGGGGAGGAACCGCCCGAGCCCGGACTCGTCGCTGCCGTAGGGCTCGAGGGCCGCCGGCTCGCGGACCACACGCCTGACCCCGAGCTCACGCGCAAACAGTTCGTAGACGTCGATGGGCATGGAATGGCGAGACCTCGCGAGACGAGATCATGGGACGAACGGTCCCTGATGCCGCCCCCGAAAACAAAAAAAAGGCGGAGGTGATCCCCCGCCTGGCACGCAAAACCGACGCCCGAGACCAGCCCGGACGCCGTGCTTTGTCAAAAAACTGCGGCGTCGCCCTCAGACCGAGAACGAGCTGCCGCACCCGCAGGTGGACTTCACGTTCGGGTTGTTGAACTTAAAACCCGCGCCGTGCAGCCCCTCGACATAGTCGATCTCGGTGCCCATCAGGTACATCAGGCTCATCTGGTCGCAGATCAGCTTGACGCCCTTGATCTCGAAGCTGCGGTCCATGTCCTGGGGCTGGTCGAAGTACAGGTCGTACGAGAAGCCCGAGCAACCGCCGCCCTGGACCTTGAGCCGCAAGGCGTAGCTGTCCTCGATGCTCTCTTCTCCACGAATCTCCACGATCTTCTCGGCTGCCTTGTCGGAAAGCGCCACCATGGCCGGTTCGGCCTCATCCGCCACGGCGGCGGACTCGGACCCGGCGGACGGGTGGGTCATCTTGACTTGTTCGGTCGTGCCTACGGACATGGGTGTGTCTCCTTGTTCGGTATTATAGAGGCGGTCTGCGGCGTTCGCACGCGGAAACGTGACGCGGGCGTTCCTGGTCGTCCCTGGTCATCCCCTGTGATCCCCGGTGGTCGTCCAGGTCGTCGGCCACCCGAGCGGTCGAGCGTGGAGCTTGACGTAGATGTGACGTTTTGGCGGATTGATCATCGAAGGGCTTCAAGGTAGGAGACCAGGATCATGAGCGGATTCGGCAATTATCTCAAGGATATCAAGTCCCAGATTCGCGAGACCGACGTGGAGGCGGTGCGGGAGGCCGTCGCGGCGCGGCGCGGACAGTCGGGCGACGGAAATGGGGCCGGGCCGATCCTGATCGACGTCCGCGAGAAGGACGAGTGGACCGAGGGGTTCATCCCGGGTGCCCGCTGGATCCCGCGCGGGTTCCTCGAGCTGCGGGTGGAGGATCAGATCCCCGAGCGCTCGTCCGAGATCATCCTCTATTGCGCGGGCGGGACGCGGTCGGCGCTGGCCGCCCGCTCGCTCGGCGAGCTCGGGTACACCAACGTGAAGTCGATGGCGGGTGGGTTCACGGCCTGGAAGCGGGCCGGGAACGCCTACGACAAGCCCTTCATCATGACCGCCGACCAGGAACAGCGCTACGCGCGGCACACCATGCTGCCCGAGATAGGTGAGGTCGGACAGGTCAAGCTGCTCAAGTCGAAAGTGCTCTGCCTCGGGGCGGGTGCGCTCGGCTCCTCGGCGGGCATCTACCTGGCGGCGGCGGGGGTGGGGACGCTCGGTTTCGTGGACGACGACGTCGTCGATCCGTCGAACCTGCAGCGGCAGATCCTGCACGCCACCGATCGGATCGGCATGGCCAAGGTGGAGTCCGCGCGCAGGACCATCGCCGGGCTCAACCCGGACGTCAAGGTGATCCCGCACATGACCCGCCTGTCGGCCGAGAACGTGCTCGACATCATCAAGGACTACGACGTGATCGTGGACGGGGCCGATAACTTCCCCTCGCGCTACCTGCTCAACGACGCCGCGCTCAAGCTCGGCAAGCCGGTGATCCACGCCAGCATCTACCGCTTCGAGGGCCAGGTGACCTCGTTCGTCCCCGGGCACGGCCCCTGCTACCGCTGCCTCTACCCGTCGCCGCCGCCGCCGGACATGGCGCCGTCCTGCCAGGAGGCAGGCGTGCTCGGGGTGCTCCCCGGGGTGGTGGGGGTCCTCCAGGCCACCGAGGTCATCAAGCTGGTCGTCGGCGTGGGCAAGACGCTGGCGGGACGACTCCTGACCTTCGACGCGCTCGCCACGAAGTTCCGCGAGATGAAGCTGCGCCAGGACCCGAGCTGCCCGACCTGCGGCGTGGGTGTGCGCCCGGAGAACATCGAGCTCATCGACTATCAGGCCTTCTGCAACGTCACCATCTGACCGGCCGTCTGGCCCCTGAAGCCTGGCTGGCGATCACGCAAAGCGGCGCCGGATGGCCTCGGCCAGCGCGAGCCCGGCTGGGGGATGGGCCGCGAGGAAGAGAGCCGGCTCGATGAGCTCGAGCTCGATGAGCATCGGGCCGGAGGCGGCCTCGACCAGATCCACGCGTGCGTAGAGGAAGGTCTCGCCGGGCCGGGGGGCCGAGGAGCGGTGCGGCCTCGACGCACCCGGGCCCTCGTACACGGCGGCTTCGGCCGCTTCGAGGACGCGCCCGCCGAGCTCCAGCAGCACCGCCGGTGGGGTCGCCGCCACGCTCGTCCCGCCGTGCTCCTGCTGCACGCGAAAGTCCCCGTCGGCGGGGAGCTTGAGCACCGCGTGGCTGAAGCGCCCCTCGAAGAACATGAGGGACCATTCCCCCCGGCTGGCGATCTCGGGGACGAAGGGTTGAATCAAGAGCGGCGCGCGGCGCACCAGCTCGGCGAGCACCGCGCGCAGTCGAGCCTCCGCTCGGGGCAACTCCGAGCGCCGCAGCCGGAAGGTCGCGAAGGCCCCCGCGGACACGGCCGGCTTGCACACGAGCTCGTCCCACGGGCTGCCCCGCAAGGCATCCTCGATGGCGCTCCAGGACCCGAGCCTGTCAGCCGGCAGCCAGCGGGTCGGCACGATGGGCACGCCGCGAGCCTCGAGATCGGCCAGGTAATCCTTGCGCGCATTCCAGCGCAGGGTCGGCACGTCGTTGACCAACCGGGCGCCGAGACCCTCGCGCTCGAGCCGGTCGAGCCACGCGAGCCACCGCGGGAGATCGTCGTGGTAGTCCCAGCACGACCGCACCACGATCTGGTCGTGCTCGCTCCACGCCTCGCGCGCGCTCGTCCACACGGCGATGCGCGCTTCGACTCCGACGCCGGCCAGCGGTTCCACCAGCAGACGATCGTCGGGGGCCAGCTCCGGCAACTCCGCCGAGGTCACGAGCGCCACCCGACCGCGCGGGTCTCCTGTGCGTCCGGGCAGCACGCCCCTTTATACCGCGACGGCGGATGCGCCACTTGAAACCTGAAAGACGCGCACCGGAAACGAAATTCAACTAGAGTCCCCGCGGATGACCAGCAAGATTCATTTCATTGGTGGGGAAAAGGGTGGAGTCGGCAAGTCCGTCGTTGCCCGTTTGGTCGCGCAGAATTTGATCGATCGTGCGCTGCCCTTCGTGGCGCTCGACGCCGATGGCTCGCACGGGGCGCTGCTCCGGCACTACGCCGAGTTCAGCCGGCCCATCGACCTGTCGGTGGCCGAGAGCGCCGACGACATCATGACGCTCGCCACCGAGACGGACCGGCGCATCGTGGTGGACCTGCCTGCGCAGAGCGAGCGGTTACTGTCGACCTGGCTGGCCGAGGCCTCCATCCTGGAGCTGGCCCGCGAGACCGAGGTCGACGTGGTCTTCTGGCACGTCCTCGACGATGGGAAGGATGCCGTCCTCACCCTCGATCGCCTGTTGACGAGACACGGGAAGGCTGCCCGTTACTGCGTGGTCAAGAACCATGGGCGCGGCAAGGACTTCTCGCTCTACGACTCTTCGACCACCCGCGCCAAGGCCGAGTCCCTGGGCGCGGTCGTGCTCGAGCTCCCCGAACTCCAGGGCGGTGCGATGCAAAAGATCGATCGCCACGACGCCAGCTTCTGGGCCGCCATCCACAACCCCACCTTCGCGGGCGGCTCGTTCACGCGCATGGATCGACAGCGCATCAAGGTGTGGCTCCAGTTCGTCTACGACCAGTTCTCCCGCCTCGGCGACACCTTCTGAGCCTTTCCGGCTCGGGCGAAGAATTTTTGGGAAAATCCCGGCGAAGGGGTTTACCCTATGACCCGACTTTCGGCTCCGGCGCGCGCGGTCGGGTGGCCGTCTCGGATCTCGTCTGCCTTTTCGCGTTCGCGGCCCTGCCACTTTCCTGCCCATGCAATCCGACGACAAGGACAGCCGATTCGTCTGGATTGACCTCGAAATGACGGGGCTCAATCCGGACATCGACCAGATCCTGGAGATCGCCGTGGTCGTGACCGGCGCCGACCTCGTGCCGATGGGAGAGGTGACGCGCGTCGTTCGGCAGCCCGAGGAGACGCTCGAGCGCATGAGCAAGGTCGTGCAGCGCATGCACTCCTCCAACGGCCTCGTCAAGGACGTTCTCGATTCCACGACCAGCCTGGCCGAGGCGGAGCGGGCGGCCATGGCGCTGGTGGTCGAGCACTGCCTGCCGGGCACCGCCTTCCTGTGCGGGAACAGCGTCCACCACGACTGGCGGTTCCTCGTGCGCCACATGCCTCGGCTCGAGCAGTACCTCCACTACCGGCAGGTCGACGTCTCGACCATCAAGGTGCTGGTCGAGGCCTGGTCCCCGAGCATCGTCTACGACAAGATCCCGTCGAACCACCGGGCCTTGGCCGACATCCACGCCAGCCTGGAGGAGCTCCGTTACTACTGCGAGAAGGTCTTTCGCGCCGCGCCCGCGCGCCTGGCCCGCTGAGGACGCCGGGCCGCGGCTTCCGGACGAGCTCTGGCAACCCGCCACGACCTAACCGCGCACGCGCAGAAAACCCCAGCGGTCGGCCCGGAGCACCCCGTGTGATAGATGCTCGATCTCGGCCCGGTCGCGCTGCCGGCGCCATTCGAACCGAGGCCGACTTCAGATGAGCCGCGATCTCCCGAGGTTGCTACCGCTTTATCTCGAAGGATCCCCCCAACATGCAGATTCGTTCGTCTCTTCGTTCGCCGATCA
>Ga0265320_10003335_pt1 | contig 10828 bp, 8 predicted proteins | sample 4827metaG_FD_202087 | JGI IMG/M metagenome (GOLD analysis project Ga0265320, IMG submission 202087) | Rhizosphere microbial communities from Carex aquatilis grown in University of Washington, Seatle, WA, United States - 4-8-27 metaG | ecosystem: Host-associated > Plants > Roots > Rhizosphere >...
GTGGCCCTTGATCGTTTTCGCGATGATGCAGCGGGGTCCGGGGTTCCCGCCGGCTTCCTCGAACGCACGCTTCAGGGATTCGAAGGAATTGCCGTCTTCCGCCACGGCCACGGAAAATCCAAACGATTTCCATTTCTCGACGACGTGTGTGTTGTCGAGGACCTCGCTGCACCGACCGAAGCCCTGGATAGAGTTCAAGTCTATGATCACGACGAGATTTGAGAGTTTGTGATGCGCCGCGAACGCAGCGCCTTCCCAGGTCGATCCTTCGTTGCAATCGCCATCGGATAGGACGACGTAACAAGAAAGGGACTTTCCCGTGAATCGCGTCGAAAGGGCGAGCCCAACGCCGAGCGACAACCCGTGGCCGAGGCTCCCCGTTCCGAACGGGATCGCGTCAAAGGCCTTTGAGCAGGGGGGATGGGCCGCGAGCGAGGTGCCCTCCTTGTAGAAGGTTGCCAGATCGGCCTCGGGAAGCCTGCCGGAAAGCTTGAATGTCGCGTACAGGGCGGCGGCCGCATGCCCTTTCGAGAGGATGATGAAGTCCTCGGGCCGGGCGCGATGGAAGCAGAGGTCGACCAGGATTTCCAGGCAGCTCAACGAAGACCCTATGTGGCCCGCATTGGCTTTCTTGTACATTTCCAGCATCGCAAGAGCGCAGTCGCGACGGGCGTCCGAGAGGCTCTCAAGCGTCGGATTCTTCATGGCATTCGTTTTCTCCCTACTTGCGACCGAAGTGCGCTATTCCAAAAACGACTCCTGCCTGGGCGCCTTCGAGGCCCGCAGCGCGACCTCCTCGGCCGGCGAAAGCGTGAGGTGCCGGGGCGGCTTCGCGGTCTTTTGCGAGACGGCGAGCTCCCGGTCGGCGACGATCCGGTCGCAGATGGCCTGGATGTGCAGGCGGAGCCACCGGGCCGTGCTGCTCGTCTCGGTGTAGTCGGCCGGGCCGTAGCCGTGGATCCGGCCCGCCTGGAGGAGCCGGTCGTTCTGCTCGAATTCAGCCAGGTTCTCCGGGTTGTAGACGGCAAAGGTCCTGCCGCCGCCGCTCTTGACGACCGAAAAGCTGGGAATGTCGCTCGGCCCGTCGGCGATGTAGATCATGTTCTGGAAAGGGATCCGGCGGTCCTCGGGCTTGATGTTCGAATTCACGTCGATCCCGGGAATCTTGTTCGTGCCCTTGTTGATCTCGAAGAGGGCGCGGGTCTTGGTCGTGTTGTCGATGACCATTCCGATCTGGGCGATCTCCGCGTCCGCGGAGATCGCGAGCTCCTTCTGGTCCAGAAACCCCGGCTGCAGGGGATTCTCGATGAACTCGCATCCCCAGATCCCGTCCACGTGGCGGTTGATCTTGCTCCCCCGCACCATCTCCGCGATCCCCGTCGTCACGATGTAGTGCTCGAGCTGGATCTCGTGCTTCAGGTAGTTCGGCCGGTCGGCCACCCAGCTCTTCGCCTTTGCGAAGAACCCCGGAAGTCCGGGGTAGAAGCGGATGTCGGCCCCCCGGTCGCGGAAGACCTTCTGGTTCAGGCCGGGCATCCGGCCGGCGAGCACGTAGGTCAGGAGGTGGTTCAGGTAGCTGATCTCGCTGGCGAGGCGGTAGCCGCGGCGGTGGTAGTGCTCGGCCAGCCGGTTCGTCTCTTCCCAGAAGAGGGGCTCGTCGATGCCGTAGTGCCGGAACAGCGGCGACTGCATGTACTCCGGGATCAGCGTCTTGTCGAAGTCCCAGATGCAGCCGATGATGTTTTGGGTGAAGAGTGCCGCGGCCATTTCTGGACCGGCATTAAAGCCGGGTTTCCGCCGCCCAAGCCAGCCCATTGTTGCCGGGGGTCCACTTGGAACTTGGCGAGCTTGGCGCCTTTGCGTGAGACTCGCTCTCCCGTGGACGAACTTCCCGACATCGCCCCATTTGAGCGCAGGCTCGCCGAGCTCGGCGCGCAGATGGCCGAGCCTGGCTTCTACGGAAACCTGCGGAAGGTGGCGGAGGTGACCCGGGAGCAGCAGAAGGTCCAGCGGATGGTCGAGGACTATCGCGACTACGAGCGCGCCGGCCGGGAACTCGGGGAAATGGCCGCGATGGCTCGCGATTCGGCCGCCGATTCCGCGCTCCGGGACCTGGCGTCGGCCGAGCTGCCCGTCCTGGAGCGGCGCCGCGCCGAATTGAAGCGTTCGGTTCTCCTCGCGATGATCCCGCCGGAGGCGACCGACTCCCGCAACACCGTCATGGAGATCCGTGCCGGAACCGGCGGGGATGAGGCGGCGCTTTTCGCGGGCGAACTCACCCGCGCCTACCAGAAGTACGCCGATGCCCGCGGCTGGAAGGTCCAGCCGATGAGCAGCAGCCCGGCGGAGCGCGGCGGCTTCAAGGAAATCGTCTTCCTCATCACGGGCACAGATGTCTACAAGCAGCTCAAGTTCGAGAGCGGCGTCCACCGGGTGCAGCGGGTCCCGGTGACTGAGGCCAACGGCCGCATTCACACGTCCACGGTGACGGTGGCCGTCCTGCCCGAGGCCGAGGAGGTGGATGTGAAAATCGATCCGTCGGATCTTGAAATCACGGTCAGCCGGGCGAGCGGCCCGGGCGGGCAGGGGGTGAACACGACCGATTCGGCCGTCCAGATCGTGCACAAGCCGACCGGGCTGATGGTGCAGTGCGCCGACGAGCGCTCCCAGCTCAAGAACAAGGCGAAGGCGATGACGGTCCTCCGGGCGCGCCTCCTCAAGCGCCAGTAGGAGGAAGAGCACGCCCGGTACGCCGCGGCCCGCAAGAGCCAGATCGGATCCGGCGAGCGGAGCGAGCGGATCCGCACCTATAATTTCCCGCAGAGCCGGGTCACCGACCACCGCATCGGGTTCACGCTCCACAACCTGCCCGTCGTGATGGAGGGGGAATTTGCCGGGATCATCGAGGCCCTCCAGAAGGCGGACTACGAGGAGAAGCTCGCCGCGCTCACCGGCGAGCCGGCTGGCTGGAGCAAGGCGCGGGCGGAAAGCGAGGAGGAGTGAGCTCCCCTCCGACCGTCCTCGAGATCGTCAGGAAATCCACGGATTTCCTTCAGGACAAAGGCGTCGAGTCCCCGCGGCTGAGCGCTGAGATCCTGATCGGCCATGCCCTCGGATTGAAGCGGATGCAGCTCTATCTCCAGTTCGAGAGGCTGCTCACCGAGCCCGAACTCGAGCGGATCAGGCCGCTCGTGCGGCGGCGCGGCAAGCGGGAGCCCGCCCAATATATCATGGGCGAGGCGGATTTCAGCGGGCTGCGGCTCAAGGTGGATCTACGCGCCCTGATCCCGCGCCCGGAAACCGAGCTTTTTGTCGAGACGATCCTGGCGCGGCTTCCTGTTGCCCCCTCGCGGGTCCTCGACCTCGGGACGGGCAGCGGCGCGATCGCGCTCGCACTGGCCCGCGCTTGGCCGGAGGCGGCGTTTACCGCTGCTGATGCGAGCACCGAGGCGCTCGGGCTGGCGCGCGAGAACGCGGAGGCCGGGGGGGTTGCCCCGAGAATCGAGTTTTTGCAGTCCGACTGGTTTGCGGGGATTTCGGGGGGCGCCCGCTTTGGGCTGATCGTCGCGAATCCGCCCTACCTCTCCGGGGAGGAATTGGCGGAGGCGGCTCCCGAGGTCCGGGACTTCGAGCCGCACCAGGCCTTGGTCGCTGCAGAGGGGGGCATCGCTGCACTTCGCGCCATCATCGCGGATGCCCCGAGGTTTCTGGCTCCGGGCGGCCTTCTCGCCCTGGAGACGGGAATCGCCCATCACGCCGAGCTCCTGCGCCTCGCGGGCGACAAAGGCTTCACGGACGTCGAGTCCCTCAAAGACCTGACCGGCCGGGACCGTTTCGTATTCGCCCGCAGGGCAGTTTGATCAGCCCTTGTCCGCCGTCACCGTCAGGGGAGGGTGGTCGCTGGCCCAGGTGGCGTGATTCTCCCCGAGGCCGATCGCGTCCTGGAGTATGCGGAGAGATTCGCGGAGCGAAACGTCCAGCTGCCCATAGGTGTCCTCGTCCGTGCTCAGCATGTCGTCCTCGTCCTCCGGATCGGCCGCGGGGTCAGCCTTGGCATCAGGGGCGGTGGGACTCTTCACATGGTCTCCCTGGGCGTTGAGCGCGCCGGCCCGCACGGGGGATCCGGCGAGCGGCGGCGTGGCGGGACTTTGCAGGGCGGCAACCTTGGGCGGAAGCGGGGGGCCGAGCCGGAATTCCTTGTATGGGAAATCCGCCTTCGAGAGCCGCGCCTTCGTGGCATCCATCTCCTTCTTGAAGGCATCGTCCATCTGCTGCTGTTGCCTGCGTTCATCGAGATTCAGCGAGACCAGCTTCTGATCGAGGCGCGTCTTCAGCCATTCGACGTCCTTGCGGAGGTACTCGAATTCCTCAAGGTGGGTCTGCCGCTCCAGGCTGTCCTGGCGCAGCTGCTCCAGCACCTTCGGGGAGAGGGGCTGCCCGTCGAAACGGACGCCGGGGATCTGGTCCCAGACGAGCGCGTGCGGCAGGTCGGATTCGCCGATCGGCAGGTAATCGTCGGCTGATGGGAGGACGATGTCGGAGAGGACGCCCCGGAGCTGCGTGGACGATCCGTTCGGCAGGTAGAATTTCTGGATCGTGATTTTCGCCGCTCCGGTCTTTGCCGGGGAGAAGGCCAGGAGCCGGTCGAGGTTCTTCATCTCGAGGACGGTCTGGACCGTCCCCTTGCCATGGGTCGAGCTGTCGCCGACCACAACGGCGCGGCCGTAGTCCTGGAGCGCGCCCGCCACGATTTCCGAGGCCGAGGCGCTGAACCGGTCGGCGAGCACGGCGAGCGGGCCGTCATAGGCAACCTTGGGGGCGCTGTCGTCGTCGACCTGAAGGGCGCCCTCGTTGTCGCGGACCTGGACGACGGGGCCCGGATGCAGGAAGAGCCCGGCGACATTCACGGCCTCGCCGAGGTAGCCCCCGCCATTGTGCCGCAGGTCGAGGACGATGCCCTGGACGTTCGCCTTCTTGAGCTGGTCGATCAGCTTGGCTACGTCCTGCGACGCGCTGGGATTGTCCTCCGAGGCTTCCGTCGAGTCGTCGCCGGACCCGTAGAAGGCGCGCAGGGTGATGACGCCGAGGGGCACCGTCTTCCCGCCCGCCTGGGGCACCTGGAAGACAGCCGCGCTGGCCCGCGAGTTTTCCAGCTTCACGACGTCGCGGGTGATCACGATCTCCTTCCGGGACGCCGCGGACGCGGCGCCGGCCGGCTCCACCGTCAGCCGGACCGTGGTGTCCTTGTTCCCGCGTATCATGGCGACGATCTTCGTGAGCTTCATGCCGATGACCTCGACGGGAGCGTCGCCCTCCTGGGCGACCGCGATGATCCGGTCGGTGGCCTTGAGCCTGTGGTCCATGTCGGCGGGCCCGCCGGGGACGAGCTCGCGCACGACGCAGTAGTCGTCCTTCGATTCCAGGACGGCGCCGATGCCGACCAGTTTCAGCTTCATCTGGATGCTGAAGTCCTCGTAGGTCTCGGCCGAGAAATACGTCGAATGCGGATCGTAGAGCTCGGCGATGCAGTTCAGGTAGCGCTCCGCGAGGTCGTTCCCGTCGATTTCACCGACGTTCTTTATCATCCGCTGGTAGCGCTCGCGGACGATCTTCTTCGCCTCGTCCACGGTCTTCTTGTTCATCATCTCCGCGATGAGCTCGGACTTCAGAGCGCGGCGCCAGATGTCGTCGGCAGCCTGGGCGTTTGCGGGCCAGTCCGCCTTGGTGCGGTCGAAGGTATAGGTCTCGTTCGCCGAGAAGTCGAAATTCCCCTTCAATTCGCCGAGGATCCACGCGACGCGCTTCTCGACCCGGTCCTGGTACACGTAGAAGATGTCGTAGGCGGGGTCGATGTTGCCCGCGAAGGCGACGTTGTAATAGACGTTTTTTCCGTAGCGATCGACGAAATTGGACTTGTCGGAGCCGAGGAAGAAGAGGTGCTGCCCGTCAAGCGACGCCATGTAGTCCGGTATGACCTCGCCGTAGTCCGTGCTGTGCACCGACTCCCGGTTGTAGTGGAAGTCCTGGAGCAGCTTCACGAGGGTCGTTGCCTCCTTGGAGAGGGTGTCCGGCGTGCTGAACTTGCGGTCGGAGCCGAGGGCGGCCGGGACCGCCAGCGCGAGGAGCGCCAGCGGAACGAGCCAGAGCGGCCGGCGATTAAGGTGAATTCTCGTCATTATGGATGGTCGCCGCCGGGAGGACGGAATTTAGATGACAAACGTTTCACGCAAATGTGCCGGACTCAAGCAAAGGGGCCGTGTCCCGGAAATTGATCTGTCAGATTGCCGACAGATCAATTTCCGAGACATGACCCCTTCAGCGGCGGCTGAGGAGGTCGCGGGCCTCATCAAGGAGGTGCCGCTCTTCCGGCGTGAGGGCGCCGAAGCCCTGGCTGTTGATCTTGTCGAGGATGCGGTCGACCTCGGCACGGATATCGGCGCGGCTGGAGAGGCTCACCCGGCCGGAGGCCGCGGGAGCGGCGGGGCGCGCCGTGCGCTGCAGCCAATGAGGCAGGGTTATCGCCGCGGGCCGCGCGGCGATGTGCCACTCGGCGTCGTGGAGGAATCGGTAATACAGCAGGCCGACCAGCATGCCCGCCAGGTGCGATGAATGGGCGAACCCGAAGGGCGACGGCGCGCCCATCACCTCGTAGAAGGCGAATCCGAAGAGGTCGAAAAGGACGAAGCCGTACGCGACGTACTTCGGCTTCACCCGCACCGGCACAAAGAGGAAGAGGAAGGTCATCTCCTGGTTCGGGAAGAAGCAGGCGAACACAATCAGGAGCGCGTCGACACCGGCGGTTGCGCCCCAGAGCACCTGCTGCTGGCCGGTGGCCGCGGCCAGGGCGTTCTCATGGCGCCAGTTGACGGCGGCCCAGGCGACGCCGCCGAGCATGATCGCGGTCCCGTAGAGGCCGAGGAAGCGGCGGGCGCCGAGCATCGGCAGGAGCTCCCGGCCGAGGAAGTAGATCGCCAGGAGGTTGCCGACGATGTGGAGCAGGTTGACCGGGCTGTGGAGGAAGCCGTAGGTGAGGAGGGTCCACGCGCGGCCCTCCCTCAGCCCGCGGACGGTGAGCGCGAGCTGGCTGTTCACGAACGCCTCGCCGCCTGCGAACCAGCGCGTGAGGACCATCTGTATCAGAAAACCGGCGACGACCGAGCACATCAGCCAGGTCAGCGGCGACGTCCGCCGCCCCGTGGGCTGGTCATGCATATAGGGCCGGTCGTAGAGCATCTGCCGCAATCATGTGGGAAAATCCGGGGAACACAAGGCGTCCGGCGGAGGAGTTGCCGGTTCCCGGATTCATCGGCACGGACGGGGCGCGCCTTGAGCGCCGGCCGCCGGCTTTCGGTGGTGCATCCGTTTGCCGGGAACATGCCCCCCATCGTCGGGTGCTGCCAATTCCCGGACCGCCGCCAAAACCGGCCGCCAAGATCCGCCGGCCAGTTGCCGGCCGGATGGCGGACCCGAGGCGTCGGATGACGCAGCAACTCCTCTGGAGGGGCATGCACCCGGCAAACGCACGCACGGCCCGGCTTTCCTCCCGCTTGACAGGGGCCCCTAGGGGCAGCTTTGTTGTCTCCTTATATTCATGGCAAACAAAGCAGATAAATTCCCGACCAATGCAGGTGGAAAGTTCTACGTCGATCAGCAGTGCATCGACTGCGACCTCTGCCGGGAGACGGCCCCGAATTTCTTCACGCGCAATGACGAGGGTGGCCATTCCTATGTGTTCAAGCAGCCGGCGACCGAGGAAGACGTGGCTCTCTGCATGGAGGCCCTGGAGGGGTGCCCTGTCGAAGCGATTGGGGATGATGGGGATAAGGAATAGCGCTTGTTAATGGCTGGGCCTTAGGCCCATTAACATAAGGCTTGTCTTGGCCGGCCGCCGGAAAAGGCTGGGCCTGTGACGGAAACGGATCTGCCGCCGCTGAGCGCCGTTGGGGCGCGCGCGCATGCCGCCGACAGCAGGCATGTCTGGCATCCTTTTGCCCGGATGCGGGAGTATCTCAGCCTGCCGCCCCTCGCCATAGCCTCCGGACGGGGTGGGTGGCTTACCGACACCGAGGGCCGCACCTACCTCGACGGCAACGCCTCGATCTGGACCAACGTCCACGGGCACAATGACCCGGATCTGAACGATGCCCTGCGGCGGCAGCTCGACCGGGTTGCCCATTCGACGATGCTCGGGCTCACCCATCCGGTCGGCGCCGAGCTGGCCGCCGAGCTCGCCGGCATGGCCCCGGCGGGCCTCGGCCGGGTCTTCTTCAGCGACAACGGCGCGGGCTCCGTCGAGGTGGCTCTCAAGATGTCCTTCCAGTACTGGCAGCTGGCCGGCCGCCCCGAAAAGACCGGGGTCATCGGCCTGGCCGGCGGCTATCACGGCGACACGTTCGGGGCCATGGCGGCCGGCGACAGCTCGTTTCACGAGCGTTTCCGCCCGTGGTTCTTCCCGGCTTCCCATTTTCCGGCGCCGGACTGCCGCGAACGCAATGGACGGGTCCTCTCGGCCGATTCCGGACCGAGCCTGGCGGCGCTGCGGGAGCTCCTTGCCTCCCAGGCGGACCGGACGGCCTGCCTGATCCTGGAGCCTTCGGTCCAGGGCGCCGCGGGCATGCGGCTCCAGCCACCGGGCTTCGTTGCGGCCGTGGCCGCCCTCTGCCGCGAACACCGGGTCCATCTGATCCTGGACGAGGTCTTTGTGGCCTTTGGCCGGCTCGGTCCCATGTTGGTCTGCGCGGGGGAGGGCGTCGCGCCGGATTTTCTCTGCCTCGCAAAAGGGCTCACAGGCGGCTACCTGCCGCTCGCCGCGACCCTCGCGAGCGAGGAGATATTCTCCGCCTTTCTCGGCGCGTCCGGATCCGGGAGCGCCTTTTTTCACGGGCACACGTTCACGGGAAACCCGCTCGCCGCGGCCGTGGCCGTGGAGAACATCCGCAAGCTCCGCCCGCTGATCGAGGGCGGCGAAATTCGCCTGCGGACGGCCTGTTTCGGCCGGCTGATCGAGGACGCGTTTTCGGGCCATCGCGCCGTCCGCGATATCCGCCAGCGCGGCCTCGCCGCCGCGCTCGATCTCGAGGCCGGCGATCCCGGGCGGGGCTCCGGGCTCAAGGTTTGCCTGCGGGCCCGCGAGCACGGCCTCATCCTGCGCCCGCTCGGCGATTCGCTCCTTCTCGTTCCACCGCTCTGCCTCTGCGAGGACGAGCTGGGCGAACTCGTGCGCCGGACCGCGCGCTCGATCAACGACGTTTTCTAAGACCATGACCTCGCTCAACGAAATCCGCACGATCTACGAATTGCCTCTTCCGGAACTGATCTTCCGGGCCCAGGAGGCGCAGCGCCGCCATCACGATCCCACGGGCGTGCAGCTCTGCACGCTCCAGTCGATCAAGACCGGACGCTGTCCGGAGGACTGCAAGTACTGCCCGCAGTCGGCCCACTATGACACCGGGCTCGAGTCCGAGGCGCTCATGGACGCGCCGGCCGTCGCGGCCGCCGCGCGGGCGGCGTTGGCCGGGGGCGCATCCCGATTCTGCATGGGTGCCGCGTGGCGCGAGGTGCGCGACGGCGCGCAGTTCGATTCGGTGCTCGCCACCGTCCGCGAGGTTTCCTCGATGGGCCTTCAGGTCTGCTGCACGCTCGGCATGCTCAGCCGGCCGCAGGCCGCCCGCCTGAAGGAGGCCGGCTGCACGGTCTACAACCACAACCTCGACACTTCCCGGGAGTTCTATCCTGAGATCATCAGCACGCGGACCTATGACGAGCGCCTGGAGACCCTCGCCGCCGTCCGCTCCGCAGGCCTTGAGGTGTGCTGCGGCGGCATCCTGGGCATGGGGGAGACCATCGAGGACAGGCTCAAGCTGCTCCTCGAGCTTGCGAACCTGGATCCGCAGCCCGACTCCGTCCCTATAAACGCCCTGGTGCCCGTCGCGGGCACGCCGCTTGGCGGGGCCACGCCCATCGAGCCGTTTGAATTCGTCCGCATCATCGCCACCGCCCGCATCCTGATGCCGCGCGCCATGGTGCGGCTCTCGGCGGGCCGCACCGAGATGAGCGACGAGCTCCAGGCGCTGTGCTTCATTGCGGGCGCAAACAGCATCTTCCTCGGCGACAAGCTCTTGACGACGCCAAATCCCGAGCGTTCCGACGACATGCGGCTCCTCGGGCTGCTGGGGATGCATCCGATTGCCGCGCCCACGAAGGCAGCCTGCGCGGTGTGAGGATGCGTGAGAACTATTCTCGTAACGGGTTCTGATACGGGCGTTGGCAAGACGCATGTCGTCGCCTCGCTGGCGCGGAAATATTGCGGGGAGGGGAAGACGGTCCAGATCGTGAAGGTCGTGGAGACGGGCGCGGGCGAACTTCCAAACGGGGAGGGGGACGCGGACCGGGCCCTGCGGCTGTCGGGGATCAAAGCGGATGCGTTCACGCTTGCTTCGTTTCCTCTCCCCCTTTCACCGCCGGCGGCCGCGGCCAGGGCGGGCCGGCCGCTTTCCATGGAGGCGCTCCTCGAAAGGCTCGGAGCCCTGCCGCCCTGCGACCTGAGGATCTGCGAAGGCGCGGGCGGGATCGCGACTCCTGTCGACGCGGGCGGCAACGATTGGGCTGACTTTGCGGCCGCGATCGGGGCGCAGGCTGTCGTGATCGTGGTTCCCGACCGGCTCGGGGCCATCAACCAGGCGCGACTCGCGCAAGGGCGGGCCGCCGAGGCGGAATTGAACGCGGGCATTTGGCTCAACGCCTGGGGAACCGTTGATTCCTCAGTGGCGGAATCGAACCGCGAGGGGTTGCGGGCGGCCCGCGTGCCGCTATGGGACGATGCCATGGG
>Ga0265320_10003337_pt1 | contig 10826 bp, 7 predicted proteins | sample 4827metaG_FD_202087 | JGI IMG/M metagenome (GOLD analysis project Ga0265320, IMG submission 202087) | Rhizosphere microbial communities from Carex aquatilis grown in University of Washington, Seatle, WA, United States - 4-8-27 metaG | ecosystem: Host-associated > Plants > Roots > Rhizosphere >...
CCACCCTGCTGGCGCAGGATGCCGATAAAGGCCTCCTCCAGGCGTTGCTGCTCACGCTGAAATTCAATGACGGGCAGGCCGTCAGCCACCAAGCGGCGGAGCAAATCGCGCAGAGCCTCATCGCCGCGGGCCTCGAGTTCGAGCACCGCCCCCTGGCGCACCTCCTCGCGCACTCGCATGGCCGGCTGCAACTTCACCCACTCGAGCAGAGCTTCGACTGGACCGCTCACGCGCACGAAGACGGCCAGCGCGCCGTGGTCGTCAAACCGCAGACTGTCCGCCGAGCCGTGATGAACGATCTGGCCCTGATCAATAAAGAGCATCGAGTCGCACATCTCGGCCAATTCAGAAAGGATGTGCGAACTGATGAGCATGGATTTGCCCTGCCCGGAAAGAATGCGCACGAGGTTTTTGAATTCGAGGCGGGCCTTGGGATCCAAGCCCGCGGCGGGCTCGTCGAGAATCAACACTTCCGGGTCATTGAGGAGCGTCCGCGCCAGACACAAGCGCTGCGTCTGGCCTTTTGACAGGCGGTTGCTGTGGCGGGAGGCCAGACCCTGCAATTCCGTGAATTCCATCGCCTCGGCGACGCGCTTGCGGCGCTGTTTGCCCTTCAAACCCATGGCGCGGGCAAAGAAATCGAGGTATTCGACGACATCCATGTCGGGATAAGCGCCGAAATGGTCGGGCATCCAGCCAAGGGCGTGGCGAACGCGCGAGGGATGCTCCAGCACGTCGTAACCACACACCCGCACGGAGCCGTGACTGGGCAAATCGAGCGTGGCGAGGATGCGCATGGTGGTGGTCTTCCCTGCGCCGTTGGCGCCAATAAAGCCGACGACCTGGCCTTTCTCGATGCGGAAAGACAGGTCGCGCACCGCCTGCACCGCGCCAAAATTGCGGTAGAGGTTGTGGACTTCGATGATGGGCGTGCCGGGCATGGGTGGTTATTGCACTACCGGGCCGGTGATGAGGTGGCGGAAACGGTTCCACCGCAATCCGGTGTAATCGGGTTCGAGCGCCGAAGCGCTGCCGTTACCAAGGGCAAAAAATGTTCCGGGACGCGGCGCGAGTTTGCGCAAATAAGCGACAAACGAGTCCGGCGCGGCGCGCAAGTTCTCATTCCAGGCCGATTTAAACTCGTCCTCCGTGGCGGGCAGGAGGGGCGTCGGCTTGCCGTCGGAAATCTTGTCCAGCTTCCAATAATGGCCGTCGTTGTCCATGTAGAAAAGGTTTTGCATCCAGTCATTGTATTCGGAGGTCATCACCGGCGGTTTGCCGTCGCCGCCGGAGGCCACGCGCAAGGCGGCGCGCGTGGCGACGACCGAACGGGCCACCAACGTCTGCTCGCGCCGGCTGACAAACCAATCGCCCTGATAATGCGGGCCAGACTGCATAAAGTCACCGCGGTCCCATTCCTGATCGCCTTTGGCGGAATTATAATCCAGCACCCAGGCCGGCTGCGGGAGCAGAAAATCCCGGTGGGTGAGCAGGCCGGTGACCGCTGACTCGACCTCGGATTCCACGGCCACTTTGCCATCGGGAACCAGTTGGGTGATGCGGTAATAGATGCCACGGCCACCGACACCTTCGGCCAAAAGAATAAAGGCTACGATGGCCGCACTCGCGGCGATGGCGAGGAGGGGCGTGACCCACAGCAGATGGGGCCGGCGCGGGCCGTTGCAAAACCAGAACAAATTCAGCGGGCCGACCAGAATACCGAAGCAGAGGATGACCGTGGCCACGAGGAGGTAATGGTTTCCGAGATGGGGAGCCTCATCCGCATAACGCTTTATTTCGACCGGCGGTTTGGCCGGCTTGTTTGGCGCGGCCACCTCCGGCGCGGCCATGGCCGCAGGGGGGTTGGCGGGAGCGGCCGGGTTTGACGCCACGACCACTCCGTCCGGCGCACCGTAATTGCTTAAGAGGCGGGCGATGACATCCAAATTTATCTGCGTGTTGGTGATGGTGACCTTGTCATGGTCCAGATCGTAAGTGAGTTTTGCCCCCGGGGGGAAATCCGCCCCGGCCTGGGCGAAGAAGCTGGTGAGGCTGTTTTCTACTGCGGGCTGGACGGTGGCCGCGCCGCTGGAGAACACGGCCGCACTCAAGCCCAGGTAGCGCATGAGGATGTACTGACTGACGGTGAAATCGCGTTTTTCAAAACCGGGCGGAATCTCGCCGGTGGGCACAGTGGTGGGTGCGGCCTGCGACGGCTTGTATTCCAGGCTGAAAAGGTAACGGTCGTTCGGGTCCGTGTGCTCGAGGGTGAAATTATAGTTATTCAGGTCATCCTCAGTGAAGAGTTCGATGGCGCCGGCGCCGTAGTGTTCGCCCTGGCGCACGGGCAAATTCAAGCCCCCGTCGGCATTGGCCACAAGGCGCAGTTCGCCACCCGCCGCGACCCAGTAAGCCAGGGCGGTGCGCACGCCCGCCGGGGCCGCCGCCCAATCACTGCCCGTAAGAAACAACAAATCAAAGCCCAGATACGCGCGCCAGTCGGAGGACATTTGGGTGGTGTCGGGATTGGTGTCGAGCGTGGTTTGCTGAATGGGCCGCGCACACGTCGTGTTGAAATAATTCTTAATTTTGTCACCCAGGTTTTGGCTGAGGGTGGTGGACAAGCCGATGAAAATCGCCGACCCGGCCTGGCGCTGGATGGTCTGAAAGCCGCGCCCGCCCCGGATTGACGTCACCCCCCCCGAATAAATAATCGTTCCACCCGTGGTGAAGGTCGCCCCACCCCCCAACCTGACCGACGGCGCCACCGGGGGAGCTGGCGGTGGAGGCGGCGGCGGCATGGACACGGCATAAACATTGCTGCCACTAGAGAGGGTCAAGTTGCCGAGGCCCGTCTTGACGAGGGCACCGCTGCCACTCAAGGAGAGGGTGCCGGCGTTCAGTGCGGGAGAGCCGCCGATCGTAAGCGAGCCGCCATTGCTGATGATGAGCGAGCCATTGCCCACGGTTACGCTGCCCCGAATTATTCCATTACCGGTAATGGTGACGGTGCCATTATTAATGACGAGCCCACCACTTTGCAGACTGCCGGGGAAATTCGGCAAACCGAGGTTGATGGCCCCCGCAGTGCTGGAAGCGTTGGCAGTGCCGCTGGCGCCAGGCCCGGCCAGGGGCGGCGGAGGCGGAGGAGGCAAGGAGGTCGAAGCAGCGCCAACCTCCACAGCGCGCGCGGCCGCACGCGGCAGGGCGTTGGGAATCGGTGTGGCCACTGCCGGATCCTCCGGGCGGGCAGGGACGCTGGCCAAAACCACCGACGGCGGTGGCCTTACGGCGATCCTGCCGACCGAATTGACCAAGGCATCCACGGTGGGCAATTGCGCCGTTGAACCCGACTGGCTTAAGTCCGCAGGCAGCGCCCGTTGCATCATTTGCGGCGACAACAATATCTCGTCTGTGGTGGAAATCTTCCTGCCCGAGGCGTCGGCCACCACCGTCTCGACATTGAAGCCCACTGAAGCCGGCGTGGCCGAAATCGTGGTCATCGTGCCGTCACGATGTCTCAGAACGGTGGTGCGGACGACTTGGCCGGTGATTGGATCTTTGACGATGGAGGTGCCAGCGATATCGCCAGGCTTGGGCGCGGTTTTCTCAAGCAGGCCGGAATTGACGAGCGCCGAATCTTGCAGAGCAGCCAGAGTGTCAAATGGCACGGAACCATTTACTGCGGACTCAGGAGCCGGGGCCGCTGGCGCCATGAATGCGCCCGGCGGGCGGACCGGCGCAGGGGGGGGCGGCGTCGGGGCCGCCGTTCCCGGCGCCGGATTCGCGGTCCCGGACGCTGGCGGGGTGCGAACGGGGCCGCTATTTTGAATCACATTGCCGCCGGCATCCTTGATATTGTAAGTCGTGGTGGACGTGCCATCGGGATAGCTGGTGACCGATTCCGTGCGCGTCGTGCCATTGGTTTGAGGGGAAACGGTGGTCTTGGTCGTTGAACCATCGGCGTTGCGGGTGATCGAACTGGAAACTCCGGTGCCAGTGCTACTAACGTTAAGTGTGAGCGTTCCACCAGTTATGGTGGTGGATCCGGTATAGGTGTTTATAGTGCTGGCACCACCGGACCTCACCGAGCTGTTTATTACCCTAGTCGGAGCAATCTGGGCGCCATTCGCGTTCCTGGTGGTCGTGGTGGTTTGAGTCGAGCCGTCGGGCCGGGTGAGAATAACCTCCGTAATGGTGGTGCCATCGGGTTGGACGGTGGTGTTCGTGCGAGTGTTGGAACCATCCCCTGAAATCGAAATAACGGTGGTGGTGCCTTGGCGCCCGCGGGTAAGGGCTGGTGTGTTAACCGGCACGGTGCGGGAGAGCGCCGACGGCGGTGGATCCTGCAATCCAGGGTTGAATTGGAGGTCTCCGTTCGTGACGCCCGGACCGGTAAGGTGCACACTGACGTGCGGCAGCGCACGTCCGCTACTGTTCGGCAAAGGGGCCAGCACTTCAAAGACTTGGGTGACATGGGCGGGAACGGCGCAGGTGGCTTGCGCGCCAAAATGCCGGTCATTGACGCCTCCAGAAAACGACGCCTGAGTCACAACCTCCCAGCGGCCGTCGGTATTCGACGTATTGGCGATGCTCACCCGCAAGGGCAGGTAGCCCCGGGCGGGAATCCCGTTGTAAACATTGGTGATTTGAATGGTAATGCCGCTGCCGGCCGCCGTGCTGATGGATTGGGTGCTTTGTGCGGCCAACGGGCGCGCCAGCGCCAGCGCTGCCAGCAACAGGGCGCTGAAAAGTCGCAGCGACGAGGCGGGCAAGGCAGTGAGGCGCGGAGGCATTGTAAAATTAAGGGAAAATGGAAAATGAAAGAGAAAATGAGCGAAGTGCTGTTTGGTGTTGTTCGGAATTCCCATTCTCACCTCCTGCCTTCCTCCGTCTACTTTTCAAGGAGCTTATGTTACCTTCGCCGCGGCCAGCGTGCGCGGCAGCGCCTTGGCCTCGACCGGGATTTCGGCGACCAGGCGTTTGGCCACTTCGGCCGAGGTCAGACCCTCGAGGCGGGCCTGGTAATGCAGAATCAGGCGGTGCTGCAAGACGGGCAGCGCGACCGCCTGCACATCTTCCGTGCCGGTATAGCCGCGCCCCTGGAGTAGCGCCCGGGCGCGCGCCGCGGCGGCGAGGCCGATGGCCGCACGCGGGCTGGCACCGTATTTAATTGATTGCGCCACCTGCGACTGGCCGGGATGCGACCCGTTGACGAGGCGTGCGATGTATTCCGCCACCACCGGCGGCAGGAACACTCGTCGCGCCAGGGCGATTAATTGCATGAGCTCGTCACGGCTCATCACCGGGGCGAGCAACGGGTCTTCACCCAGGCGGCGCTGCAAGACGATGCGCATCAGCACCTCGGGTGCCGCGCGGCCGACTTCGAGTTTGAACAGGAAGCGGTCCACCTGCGCTTCAGGTAACGGATAGGTGCCTTCGAGCTCAATCGGGTTTTGCGTGGCAAGGACGAAGAACGGCTCCGGCAGGACATGGGTTTGGCCCAATACCGTGACGCGGCGTTCCTGCATGGCCTCGAGCAGGGCTGACTGGGTTTTCGGGCTGGCGCGGTTGATTTCGTCCGCCAGCAGCAAATTGGTGAAGACTGGGCCGGGCTGAAAGACGAAACGACGCTCGCCGGCGGTTTCCTGCAAGACCGGATTGCCGGTGATATCGCCGGGCAGCAAGTCCGGCGTGAATTGCACCCGCTTGGTGTCGAGATGCAGCGCCTTGGAAAAGGATTTGACGAGCTCGGTTTTGCCGAGGCCGGGAAGGCCTTCGAGGAGGATATGGCCGCCGGCCAGCAATCCCGTCACCGCCAGGCTGATTAATTCCTCCTGGCCGAAGATGACATTGGCGATAGCCCCTTGCAGCTTCGCAAGTTTGCGCGCGGCATCCTGCGCGATGGAGGGATCGAGCGCCTCGGCGGGAGGCGGGGCGGGGGTGGCGGGAATATCCATGCGGCGAATGTTTTGGTGGTTTTGGTTAAATCATGCCTGTCGCCGGATGGCAAGCCCGGCGGCGGGAAGGACAGGGAGGGGGAAGGTTTTTTATTTGAAATAGCGCGACAACAGGGCGCGTTCCTGGGGCGTCAATTCCTGGCGCCAGACGGCGTCGCCGCCATTGCCCTGGCTCGCGCCGCCGCCAGCGGTCGTGGCCTCGTCATTTTTTGAATCCTTGGGTGGGGCGCTTTTGGTCATGCCCACAATATCACCGGGAAGCACAGAATCCGTTTTATTATTACTTACGCCCTGTTTGTTGTTGGCCTGCAAATCGGTCGGCGCTTCGGGGTTGATGGCGCCTGAGCCACCTCCGCCACCCGGACCGCCGGAACCCAAGCCATCGTTGACACCATTGCCATGCGGGCCAACTTGGCCCATGGAGTTGCCATTGCCTCCCTGACCCTGACCCTGGCCTTGCCCTTGGCCCTGTCCTTGTCCTTGTCCTTGACCCTGCCCCTGTCCTTGTCCTTGTCCCTGACCCTGCCCTTGGCCTTGACCCTGCCCTTGGCCTTGACCCTGCCCTTGGCCTTGACCCTGCCCTTGGCCTTGTCCTTGACCCTGGCCCTGGCCCTGGCCTTGTCCTTGTCCCTGACCCTGGCCCTGCCCTTGACCCTGGCCTTGTCCTTGTCCCTGACCCTGCCCTTGACCTTGGCCTTGGCCGGGCTGCCCAGGTTGACCAGGTTGACCAGGGGGGCTGGGTGGACTCCAATTGAACGTTGGCATTCCGGGGGGGGTGGACGGACTCCAATTCCAAGTTGGAAGTGACGGTGTGCCAGCTTGACCCGGCTGGCCCGCTTGGCCGGCCTGTCCGGAATTCATCCCACTCATGGAGGGGCTCCCCGATTGCAGGGAGTTAATGGCGTTTGCGGCACTCTGCAACTGGTTCTTTAAATCTTCGAGCTTGCTCGGAGGGAGGTTCTGGGCGTTGCCGAGGGCTTGGGCCAAGTCCTGACGAAGGGGCAGATTGCTGTTTTGCAAATTCGACATTTGCTGGCTGATGGCGGAATCCATCTCCGCCGGCACGGAAGCGCCCGACGGAAGGTTCTGCATGGCGTCAATCAGATCGGCGGATTTTTTTAAATTTTTGCCGAGCGTGTCCATTTCCTGGGCCAATTGATTGCGGAGGGATTCATCGGCCTCGAGGCTTTCCTGACCGTACCATTCCTGCGAGGGCTTTTGTTTCAATTGCTCCAGCCGTTCCTCCCACGACTCCATCATCGCCGGCTCCACAATTTTCTGCTCTTTCAGCGCCTCCGTCCAGGATTGGACTTGTTGCATGGCCGGGGGCATTAGTTGGGGCGGTGGCAAGTAGGGCTTGGACGGACCACCGATGGGAATGAACCATGCGGCGAGCAAAAAAACCATGGAGGCGATCACGGGGCGCGACGACGTGCTCCAGCGCCAACTGACGGATCGCAAGGGAACCTCGGGCACCGCCGGCCAACTGACACCACCGGCAGCTGCGGCCGACAAAACATTGTGCCAGCCCAAATGGGTCTCCAGTCGCAGCAATCCCTCAGCCTCCGAATAAAAACGGGCCCGCGCCCGCCACCAAGCCCAGCCCGCGGCCAGCAGCCAGACGGCCGCCAGCGTTGCCAACCAGGGCGTATAGGGCCAGTTTAACTGGCGGAAAAGCAACAGCACGCCGGCTCCAGCCAGATTGATGCCGACCAATGCCGGCGACAGGCGGTGCCACCACCAACCGAGATTAACTCGCCGCGCCACGGAGGACGCCCGCGACCGCCATAGCAATTCTTCTTCGGAAATGGTCGCTCTCATGGGGGAAGGGGGATAAATCTGGTGCGGGACGTTTTCTTCGGGCTCAGTAATAACCACGGAAACCACGGTGAAGAAGTATAATCACACCGCCCAAAGGTAAAAAAGATGTCATAGGCATGTAATCAGGACGCTCCAAGGGGAAGTTTCTTGGAAAAATGTGAATTTGGCCTTATCAAACCCTCAACTGCCGGTTAAAGTGCAAACCGAACAATGAATTTTTTGGACCTAATCAAATCCGGCGGGACGATGATGTGGCCGTTGCTCGGGCTGAGCTTGCTTGGCTTCGTGTTTTTTCTCGAGCGCGCGCTGTTCCTGCACAAAGGCCAGATCGGCACCGCCAAATTCCTCGAAGGCATCAAAAACCTCGCCCGCAAGCGCCGGGTGATGGAGGCCCTCACGGTCTGTGAGGAGACGCCCGGGCCGGTCGCGGCCGTCGTCAAGGCCGCCCTCCTGCATTATCGGGAGGATGAGTCGCGCCTGCGCGGGGCGATTCAGGCCACGGCGTTGGTGGAAATTCCCACGTTGGAGCGCCGGCTGGGCACCATTTCCGCCATTGCCAAAATTTCCCCCTTGCTGGGCTTGCTCGGCACGGTGCTGAGCCTGCTGCACGGGTTTGCCTACATGAACGGCCAGCAAGGCTACGCCGATGCCTCGGATTTCTCCGGCATCATCCGTTCGGCGCTGGTGACGACCGCCACCGGTCTCGCGATTGCCATCATGGCCTACCTCGCGCATCACTTTCTCCACGGCCGCGTGCGGGCGCTCGTGCACGACATGGAATGGGTGGGCAATGAAATGCTCCACTTCCTCCTCGTGGATCTGCCCGCGACCCCCGCGCCGGCAGCCGAACCATACGCCGGAAAATAAAATTCACCCTGAGAAAGCCCCAACCGACCTTCCCGCCATCGTGCTTTCCCCAGGCCCGTGCCGTGCCCCCAAGTTCCAAGTACTAATTCCGAGAAAACTTGTTTCCCATGTCTTTGACCAGCCCATTGGGATTGATGCGTCACGTGCGCAAACCGGATTTGCGCCTGGAGATCGTGCCCTGGCTCAATGTCCTGCTCCTGGCTTGGATGTTGTCCCTCCTCCAATCCACCTTTCTCTATGCGCCGGGTTTGCCCGTGGCCCTGACCGATTTGGAGCGCAAGGCCAAGGCCAACCTTCCGCTCAAAGCCGATTTGCCCGTCATCGCGGGCGGCAAACTCCCCGGGCGCCACATTGACGCCCGCCTTTCCATTCAACTGCCGCTCTTTATATTGGACAACAGCATCCATCGCATGGACAACGATCACGACCACGATCTGGCCGATGCGTTGAATGCCACCTGCCAAAGCCTGCGCGAACGTCACATTGACAAACCCGTGCTCCTAATTTTGGCCCCCGGGCAACTGCCGCTCGCGACGTTCATGAAAGTTTGCACTTTGGCCACCAAGGCCGGCTTTGATTCCGTGCAGTTGGCCGCCAGCACCGACCCGTATTCGGCCCGCGCCGAAGCCAATTCACCGACCGGCCTCACCAAGCCCTAACGCAGCGGAACCGCCATGCCCTCCGCCGCCAGTCCCCCCGTCCGCAACGGCCGTCCCCATGGCGCGCCGATCTTTTTTCTCGCGCTGGTACTCGGGGTTGGCGCGCACGTCGGCGTGCTGAGTCTCGTTCATTTCTCGGTCGAACTGCCCCCGGCGAAAGTGTCGCCCCCGCCCACCGTCCAATATATCCAGTCGGCGGACCCCGCGCAAGCCGAGGTCATGCGCGATGAAGCCATTTTTTCCGATCCACGGGTGTTGTATGCCATTCCCCCGGCTAACTTTGCCACCGCGACACCACCGTCCCTTTCCGGTGCGAAGCCGGCACTCAACCCATTTCCGCTCGATCTGGCCACCAAGCTGGAAGGTGAAATGAAAGACCACGCCCAACCGAATTCCCCGGCGGTCGCCCCGGTGGATGTGCTTAATTCGCCTGCCTCCGGTGTCTTGCGCACCATGGGCAAAACCTCGCAAACCGGTCCGGCCCTCGCGCCGCGCGGGGCGCAATTGCGCATTGCCCGCCTGCAAGGCGCCGTTGGCTCCACCTCCGCCGCTGGCGGCGCAACCCAGGACGTCACCTGGCCGGCGGATCAGGCGCCCGACGCCGGCATCGCCATTTGGTCGCCCGCCGTGTTTACGTTGAGCGTCAATGCCGCCGGCGCCATTAGCTCATTGCAGTTGAAGACCAGTTCCGGCGTGGCCAGAGTGGACGCCGATCTCGGCGCCAAACTCAAAAGCTGGCTCGCACAAAATCCGCAAAAGTCCGGCTTTTACCAAATTGAAATCGGGCCATGAGGTAACAACTTTTGCGTCGCGGGATTTAAGTTTGGTGTTTCGCGTTTCCGGGGGCAACCGGGCCCGGGCCTTGGCTTGCCCAATGGATTGGGCCGTGAAACGTCTGTTGTCAAATTGGCTCGCGGCGGCTGAGACTCGGGCCGCCATCCTCCCGGCTTATCGCGGCAAAAAGGCATTGTTTGACTCTCGCGGATTTCCCTATTCCACGAATTGAAACCTGTCCCGCTTAACGTCCCACCCCACCCCGGCCACCCCACAAATGCAAGCTCCTTCCGGTAAAATGTTGTCATTGACTGGACGGAGCGCAAGGCTGGTCGGGCCAAACTTTGGGTGATGGTCAAACGCGTCCTGCGAAAAATGGGGCTGGCGAACACAGCTAATTTAATTCCTCTCCAACCATGAGCGATTTACCACCACCGCAGAATGACCCGCCGCCGACGGTGTCGCCCGCGAAGGAATCGAAGGGTTCATTTAACCAGCATTGTCCCAATTTCGCGGCCACTTCCACCGCGAAGAAGTTGAAGAACTGCTTTCGCAGGTTCACCACGAAGGATTTGACGGACCGCTTCCGCACCGGACCCGGCCAGACCGCACTGGGCTTTCTCGTCTACGTTGGGTATGCCGCTGTTCTTTACCTCTTTTTTTTGAATGATACCATCTATAGCAAATCTAATATTATTTTTGAATTTGATATCTTTGGGGCTTTGTTCCCTGCGGTCGTTGCTGA
>Ga0265320_10003340_pt1 | contig 10821 bp, 8 predicted proteins | sample 4827metaG_FD_202087 | JGI IMG/M metagenome (GOLD analysis project Ga0265320, IMG submission 202087) | Rhizosphere microbial communities from Carex aquatilis grown in University of Washington, Seatle, WA, United States - 4-8-27 metaG | ecosystem: Host-associated > Plants > Roots > Rhizosphere >...
TTGTGCATCCGGCAGCCTCCCTGCCTTTCGAAGCGTTGGCGGGCGGAGCGACCGTCGTGGAAATAAATCCGGAGCCGACACCGCTGACCACGAAGGCGAATTTCGTTCTGGCCGGGGCCGCCGGGAAGATCCTGCCGGAATTGCTGAATGGCGTCCGGGCCTGAACTCTAATTCTGCGGCGTTTCTGTTCCGGAGGATTGCGGTGGGGAATTGGTCGACGCTGCGGGCTTTACTGCCGGCACGGTGTCGGCTCCGGCGAGTTCATCCGGCAGAATGGTGATGGCAATACGACGGTTTTTGGCTCTGCCCTCGGCGGTCGCATTGTCGGCGAGGGGGCGATATTCTCCATAACCGACCGCCCCGACGCGGCGCGGGTCCACCCCCGCCTTTTCGGTGAGAAAATGCACGGCGGCCAGGGCGCGGGCGGCGGATAGTTCCCAGTTGCTGGCAAACCGGCTGCGCGCTTCGGGCCGGATGGGCACGTTGTCCGTGTGGCCAATGACATGAATCTTCAGTTGGGGATGTTCGGCGAGCAGGGCGGCAATTTTGCGCATCACGGATTCGCCGGCCGGTTTCAAAATCGCCTCGCCGGAATCAAACATGACGCGATCGAGGATGTTCACCGTGAGCTTGCCTTGCAGGCTGGAGATGGTGACATCCTTGGATTCCAGGTCGGCGCGCATCTCATTTTCGAGCCCCTTTGCCATCTGCGCGGCCGTGTCCTTTTCCTGTTCCAAATCGGTGACCTTGGATTGCAGATCCACAATCTGGTCTTTGGCCTTCTGGTTTTCCGCCTGGGCATTGGCGAGGCTCGTGTTGGCATCATCCAGTTTGGCCCGGAGGGATTCCAATCCACGCTGCCTGGCCAAGGCCGCGGCCCAAAACAGGAAGGACACAACCAACAGCACGGCCAGGATGCCGGCGACTATCCAGCCCCACCGGGAAGCGCTTGGGCTGTGCCCGGTTTGGCTTACGCTATCAGCAAATGGATTTCGGTCGTCGGGCATGTTGCGTCGTCGGATTTAATCAGACCATCCGGGGCCATCCAAGCGGAGAATCTTTTCTTCCGATTTATGCTGCCGGCCGCCCGCCCGGAAGCAAGCTGCGAAGCCAGTCATTCGCCGACCACGACGGGAGCGCGGGTCCCGGCGTGCTGATGAATCGCCGCGCCCAACCACGCGATGGTCTGGCCCAGATCATTCATGTTGCGTGACGCCTCGTCGTCCCTGGACACGTCACCCTTGTCCAGGCCAAAACCGAGGTTCCAATACGTGGAGCCCGGCACGATGGCGCCCGACATGAGGAACATGTGGTTCATCGTGTCAAAGGCGTGCGTCCCGCCGCCGCGCCGGACGGCCACGACGGCAGCTCCGATTTTTCCTCGGAACAAACCGCCGTTGGCCAGTGCCACCAGCCCAGCGCGATCGAGCAGCGCTTTCATTTCCGCGCTTACGTCGGTGAAATAGGTCGGAGATCCGAGGATGATGGCGTCGGCCGCGACCATTTTCTCGAAGCACGGACTGAAAAAGTCATCTTTCTGGCTGCAACGGAAATTTTTCTTCTTAAAACATTGATAACAGGCCTGGCATCCGCGGATGGAGGCCCCGCCGAGCTGGACGAACTCCGTTTCCCAGCCGGCTGCGGCCAGTGGCGCCAGCGCCTTGTTTAAAAGTATCTCCGTGTTCCCACCTTTGCGCGGGCTGCCGTTGATGGCTACAGCTTTCATAATTTAAAACACTAATCTGTAATCATAAACAGTTCAAGCTTTCTGCTTTAAACCGGATTACTGTTTCGGGCCGGGGCAGCCGGTTCAACCGGCGGATCAATTGTCCGCAGGAATCGGTTTCAGCCGGGTGGAAATGAATTGATAAAGCGAGGGCAGGAAAACATCGGGCCCGAACGCCTCGGCGGTGCGCATCCAGACGTAAACGCTTTTGCCGCCGGCCAGGGAGGGCGTCCGGTGTTCGATGTAGCAGACAGCATCGCCCTGTGGCCTGCCCGTGCCGTCCTTGAGTTGAACGAGCGGCACGTAGATTTCACTGACAGGAACCCGCGAGCGATTAGCCGGCCGCCAGCGAAGGTCGCCGGTCCCGGGAAACGGCGCGGTGGCCGGCAGGCCGAACAACACATTGGTTTTGGCGTAAAAGGTCAATTCAATGCCATTGGTGGGTTGCTCGAAGCCGTTGTCGATGCCCAGGGCGAGAGCATCGGTAATGCCATGGGGAACGCCTTTGCGGCTGTCGTCATAAAGCAGCGGCCACGTCCCGGTGGGCAGGCTCACCAGGAATCCGCCTTCGCTTAGATAACGGGCCAGAGATAGCGTTACGTCATCCGTCACCTTGACACTGCTGAGGTAGTGCTCGCCGCCGATGTGAATCAGGACGGGATAATTGCTGGCGTTGAAGACCTTCGGATCAATCAGGTCCGGCCAGTTCAATCTCTGGAGTGTGGCGCCGCAATAAGCCGCCCAGAATTCCGCATCGCTCATCCGGTCTTGCATCAGCACGCCGATTTTCCGGCCGGATAAAACCTGGTCCAGTTCACGCGTCGTGCCCGGAACGAATCGGGGGAGCGGGGCAGCGGGCGGCACGTCGACCGGCGCGCGGTCGAGGAATCGCTTGGAATACTCAGCGGTGATCTGGAGATATTTGTCCCCCAACTCCAGACTGGGTTCGATTTCCGTACCTTCGGGCCATTCATTCCAGGAGGTGATGAGCACCCAGTCAGGATTTGCCTTGATGGCTTCCTCCCACATTGCGCGATAAGTTCGTCCGTCCAGACGATCCGTCTGATAGTCAATTTTATAAGCTTTTCTCGCATCGTAACCGGGGCCCACCATAGCGCAAAAGACCCGGTTGCGTTGTCGGGCCAGCTTCATACCTTTATTGAAATATGCAGCCACCCATGCCCGGAAATCGCCGAATTTATCCGCGAGATTTTTCTCAAATTCGAAAGGAAAGCCGTCCAAGGCGTAAGAATGCATTCCATCGAAGAGATAGGAGTAACTACCCTGGTAGCTGTCCACGTTCAGCGCAAAGTCGCCGGCATTTGCCCGTGTTTGTTGAATGATTTCCGGCCAGGCTGACGCCGGGATTTGTGCCATGACGCGGCCATAAGCAAAAATCACCGGCCGGCCGGCCACTTTGAGGAAGGAATTGCTCCGGCCATATTTTTTGAGGACGTATGACAATTCGTTAATCGCCCGTTCGATTTGTCGATATCCGTCACCGGGAGCTTGCTCCCAATAAATCGAGACTTTGAAATTTTTCCTTTCCGCGTGCTCCAGCAAGAGGGCCAAAGACTGGTCATGCCACGATTCCCAATCGGCTTGCCCCCACCAACTCACAATAAAACCCGTGACACCATGTGCCTTGGCCTGATCAATCTGCCAATCCAGGACCTCGGGGTCGTGGGAACTGTAGGCTCCCTTGAAAGGGTAACGAGCGGTTTTTGAGGTTGCCGGTTTGTTGGTGTCCACGTCGCCCCACGAATGGTATTCCGGCTTGCCATACCAGCCGTAATAGAACGCCAACACCTCATGTGGCACGCGCGTGTAATGCCGCTCACCTTGCGATTGGACAAACTGGAAGAAGCTGTTGGTCGTCTGCGAAAAACCAGTCAGGCCGGAACCCAGGAAAATGGCGCAGCCAAGCAGCATCCCGGCGTCCAGAATTTTCGCTCTCACAACTGATGCGGGCATGCGCTGACGTTACCCGGATAGCGAACCCTTCAGCAACCTGTTTTGAGGCGCGGGCGGTGCAGGGGGTTCAACCGATGGCGCCGCGAAGGACGTCGAACATTTTTTTGCCGTCGTCCGGGGCGACGGGCCTTTTGTCCCGCTCGGCGTCGTCCTCCACCAGCTCGGGCGGCAGTTCCTTCAAAAAGCGTGACGGATGGCAGGGCATCAATTGGCCATATTTCATCCGGCCGGCGCAATGGCTGATGGTGAGCGATTGCATCGCGCGCGTCACCGCCACGTAAAACAGCCGCCGTTCCTCGTCCAGCGTGCCTTCCGTCGCCGATCGCGAATGGGGCAACAGGCCTTCTTCCAGGCCGACGACGTAAACGCATGGAAATTCCAGGCCCTTGCAACTGTGCATCGTGATGAGGGTCACGGCGTCACCGGCCTCCTTTTCCTCCTCGCGCTCGCTGTCGAGGGTGATGTCCTCCAGGAAAGATTGCAGCCGGTCGGCCAACGGGTCGGTGGCCCGGCCGAAATGGTCGAGCGTGGCGGTCAATTCGCGCAGGTTGCGGATGCGGGCTTCGGCGTTCTCTGGATTTTTTTCCGACCGCTTGAGCTCGGCGAAATAACCGGTCTCGTCCAGGAAATGATCGGCCCAGGATTGCAGCTGTCGCGGTGTTGATGCGGGGTGATGCAGCTGGGCGCGGGTTTTTTCAATGAAGGCAACAAACGTCTCGATGCTTTCGCGCGCCTTGGTTTGAAAGGTCACCTGCACCGCCGGATTTTTCATGGCGGCATAGACCGACCCTTTCCGCTCATGACTCGCGGCGAGCAATCGTTCCATGGTCACATCGCTCAATCCCCGCGCGGGCACGTTCGCGATGCGCAGCAGGCTCACATCATCGTGCGGGTTGATGAACGTCTTCAGGTAGGCGAGGAAATCGCGAATTTCCGACCGGTCGAAAAAACTCTGGCCGCCGATAAGATGATAACGGACGCCGGCCGAGCGGAAGGCGGTCTCAAGCGGCCGCGACTGCTGGTTTGTCCGGAATAAAACCGCGTGGTGCGCCCAGGGGACGCGGTGCGCGCGCCGGGCAAATTCAATCTGTTCCACCAGGTTGCGCGCCTCGTCTTCGTCATTGGCGTAGGCGCGCAAAATGATCTTGTCGCCCCGGCCTTTGCTCGACCAGAGCTGTTTGGGGCGACGGCGCGCGTTGTTTTTGATGATGGCGTTGGCGGCGTCCAGGATGGTGTTGGTCGAGCGGTAATTCTGCTCGAGCTTGACGATTTTCACCTCCGGGAAATGCTTTTCCAGGTCGAGCAGGTTGCTGATTTCGGCGCCGCGCCAGCCGTAAATGCTCTGGTCGTCGTCGCCCACCACGCAGAAATTCCGGTGTTTCTCGGTCAGGGCATGGATGAGCTGGAATTGCGTGGCGTTGGTGTCCTGGTATTCATCCGCCATGACGTAGCGATACTGGGCGCGGCAGGCTTCGAGCACTTCCGGATGCTCCGAGAACAGCCGCAACGTGAGCAGGATCAGGTCGTCGAAGTCCACGGCATTGCAGGCGTGCAGAGCGGTTTCATAGCGCGACCGGATATGCTGGGCCAGGGCGCGGACGCTTTCGTCGGCAAAGACGGCGGCGCGTTCACCGCCGTTCTTGAATTTACTCAACAGGGCCAGGACTGCCGCCGGGTCGGCCTTTTCGCTCCCGCCGCGCGGGACGGAAATCTGGGCGAGGATTTTTTTGATGGCGCCGAGCTGTTCCGATTCGTTGTAGATGACGAAGTTGCGTTTGTAGCCGAGGCGCTCGATATGCCGGCGCAGGATCCGGACGCAGAGCGAATGGAAGGTGCAAATGGTCGGGCGAGAATCCTGGCTCTCGGCTCTCGACTTTCGACTCTCGGCCGGCTTCGGCAGGAGCTTACGGACGCGTTCCTGCATTTCGCGGGCGGCTTTGTTGGTGAAGGTCACGGCGAGGATATTGCCGGGCGCGACGCCTTTGGCGATGAGATGGGCGATGCGGAACGTGATGACGCGGGTCTTGCCGGTGCCGGCGCCGGCCAGGATCAGGACCGGGCCGTTCGAGGTTTCGACGGCCTGGCGCTGCTGGGGGTTGAGTGAATTCAGGTTCAACACGCGCGCGGAGTTTAGTTTCCGTTCCGCCCAATGCAATGTTGATGATGGAATTTTTGAAGTCTTCAGCTGAACTTAACTCTTGAAAACCTCAGGTGTTGCGCCCATTTTTTATCATGCGATTGATAGCGTTGATTCTCTCCCTCCTGGTGGCGTCGATTTCCCACGTTGCAGCCCAAGGCAAGGGTGCGATTCCCGAGATTCAGGTCGGCACGAACATCTATCGGAACGTCACGATTCAGCAGCGCGTTGGGAACAAACTCGTGATTTCGCACAGCGCCGGCCTGAGCGCGATTGACATCGCCGGTATGAATGAAGAAACGCGCGCCCGCTTTGGGGTTTCCGGTCCGCTGGTGCCAACCCAACCCATCACCGGATTGATCCTGACCAATCAGGGTGGCACCCGCATTGCCAAGGGACACAGCTTGTTTCTCACCTCTTCAAACAGCATCTGCCACCTTAACTTTCAAGGTCATGCCGTCATTCTTCGGTTTGAACATGCTGACGGTGACGTGGAACTTTGGTTCAACGGCCCGGACAATGCATATCTTCATCCCGGGAATTATGAAAACACCCGCAGTCGCGGCAGCGGCCCAATCCCCACGCTGGGGATCTCATCGGATGGTTTGAGTCAGGAGGGAACGGGGAATTTTAATGTCAAGGAAGCGACGTTCATCGGCGATAGAGTGGCGGTTTTTCGTGCCACATTCGACTTCACGCCGGAGAATGCGGTTGGACAGGTCAAAGGCGAAGTTTATTTCAACACCAAGGCATTTTATCCGACCGGAGCCTTGGGGCGTGTCCCGGCAGCGGTACCAGGCAGGCCGCGCTACACCGCCCTGGTCGTCAGCGGGGGCGCCAATGGCGCCAAGGGAGGCGAAACCATTTTCTGCGTTGCCCCGGATGCGATGGTGAAAGCCAGGAAGGACCAAGGTGGAGGATACCAGTTCAGCTTTGCCTCCTCACAAGGCACGCGGGAGGTTTCCTTCTCTCCGCCCGGCAATGGCAGTTTGCACCCGGGAACGTTCACAGGCGCCAGGTTCTCCGCCGCCAGCGGATTGAGCCCCCAATTCAGACTTTCAGGAGACCCGGACTTTTCCACCGCCGGCACGTATAGTTTTGTAATCAAACACTTGGAGCAGGACGAATTAGGCAATGCCACCGCATTTTACGCCACTTTTTCCCGGGATGACCGGAGCGGCTACGCGGGCGAGATTTGCTACAACTCCCCGATCATGTATTCCACGAACCAGTATCTGGCTGCTGCCAAAAATTTTTCCGATATGCTTAAGAGCCATGCGCCGGAGGCGCCATCCCATCCCCGAAAAAGCGGCACGGGGTTCTTTATCAGCGACGACGGCTTTCTGGTAACCAACGAGCATGTGGTCAATAACGCCAGTAATATACGCCTGGTCACCAGCGAGGGAACGATTGACGCCAAAGTGGTCCAAGCGGATGCAGACAATGATCTGGCTTTGCTGAAAGCAACCGGGAAATTTTCCCCCTTGCCGATTGCGACGAGCCGCGCGGTGCGTTTGGGCGGCACGGTGGCCACCGTTGGTTTTCCCGACCCAACCTTGCAGGGGTTTGCGCCCAAGCTGGCCAAAGGGGAAATCGCGTCGTTGTCTGGCGCAGGTGACAGTCCACGTTATTTCCAGATCAGTGTGCCGGTGCAGCCGGGCAATTCGGGCGGGGCGCTGGTGGATGAGCGTGGCAATGTGGTGGGCGTGGTGTCGGCCAAACTGGATGCCTCCGTGGCGCTGGCGATAAGCGGAGCGTTGCCGGAAAATGTGAATTACGCGGTCAAGAGCAGTTTTCTGTTGAGCTTCCTCGAATCCGTGCCGGCAGTCTCGGCCAAACTCAAAGCGCCGCTGACATCTGACCGGAGGTTTGAAGATGTGGTCAAATCCGCGCAGGACGCCGCGGTGCTCGTCCTCGTTTATTGAGACGCCAGGGCGGCTCGCCCGTAGCCTCGCCCCATCAAACGTACCACTGCCAATAAAAAGCCCCTTGCTGTGGAAAGCGAGGGGTGTTCGAAAAGCAAACGGTTTACTTGCCGGCGGTGCCGGTTAGCCCGGCTTTCTGCAGCGCATCAAAGGCTTCCTTGTCGTTGAAGTCGCCGGTGACGGTGAACGACTTGGCGCCCTTGGTGGCGGTGTTGGCCGTCACGCCCGAAACCGAGCTGAGCGCGGTGTTGACCGACTTGACGCATTTGCCGCAGCACAGGTGTACCCCGTCAACCTCGAGCGACTGCACCTTCTGGTTCTTGGCGCCGGTGTCGGCATTGACCTTGATGTCGGGATTGCTGCTCTTGCCGAAGTAACCGGCGGCAGTCAGCGCATCCACCGCCTTCTGCACCGTGGCCGTGTCCGGTCCGGTCAGGTCGACCGTGCCGTCGTCCATGTCGGCTTTGGCGGTCACACCATGGACCGGGCTGACCGCCTTTTCCACGCCCTTGACGCAGCTCGAGCAGCAGAGGTGAACATCGGTGAGTTTGACCGAAACGTCGGCGGCCTGGGCCGAGAAGGCCAGGGCCAGCCCCAGTAATGCGGAAGCAAAAATATTTTTCATAGTTTAGATTAGATGGTTAAAGGCTGAATTTGTTCCAGAGTTGATTGCTGGTCAACTAAGAACAGATCGGGTCGGCAGTAAGAAACTGTTTCGCAGGTGTATTTTCAAAACAGGGAAATTTGGACTACGGCGGCAAGCGGAGCGCGACGCCGCTTTGGCACTGACTGACTTTTTGCATTGTTTCCCGGTAAAAAGCGCTGTCGCCGCTGCGCTCTGCCAGCGCAGTCCAAGAAGTTTGCAGCGATATCATCACTGGTTTCGCCAATGAATTAATTTTGAAAACACATCTTGGAATGGAGCCTTCTGACGTCGGCTGCCACGCCGTCAAAAAATCCCAAAATAATAGTTGACTATTTAGTCTACTTTGGTAGATTTGGTTTGTGATTCAGCGGTGCTGGGTCAAATCTGAAGAAAGAGAGAAGATTATGGGCCGTGTGAGTGATGCCAAGAAGAGATTGATGGATGCCGTATCGGAGCTGATCTGGAGTGGTTCCTACGGCAGCACGACCATTGACCACATCTGCGAGAGGGCGGGGGTCAAGAAGGGGAGTTTTTATTATTTTTTCGATTCCAAGTCCGAACTGGCGGCTGAGGCCATGGAGAGCAACTGGCAGGTCCGGCGGGTGGAGCTGGACGCGATTTTTTCACCGATGATTCCGCCGTTGGACCGTCTGCGTAAATATTGCCAGTTTAGCTATGAATTTCAGCGTGAAATCAAAGCCAAACATGGCCATGTGTTGGGTTGCCCGCTCTTCGCCCTGGGCGCCGAGGTTTGCACTCAGGAGGACGCGTTGCGGAAGAAGATCGAGGAGATTTTGAGCTACAAACACAAATACATCGAATCGGCCATTCAGGATGCCCATGCGGCAGGAGAAATTGAAGCGCCGGATCCGGGAGCCAAAGCGTCAATGATTCTGGCGTATTACGAAGGCTTGCTGACTCAGGCGCGCATTCAGAACGACGTCAGTGTTTTACGCGACACCATCCATGGAATCTTCGCGATCCTGGGTGTGAAAGAAGGCAAAGCCGTGGCAGCTTAAATTTTTTTGATCATTTATTTGACTAAACAGACAACTACTCAAAAGGAGAAAATATGAAGATGAATCAAGGAGTAAATGAAGCGGGTGCCGTCAGAACCATGGCGAATGCGTGTGTCGCATCCTGCCAGAAATTGGTGGCACAGATCGAACGGACCAAACAGAATTTGCTGGCTGAATTGCAGGAGAGCTTCCAGGTGCCGGAACAATTATTTCGGCAAGCCCTGGGTGAGGCCGAGGCGTTGGCGTGGCAGACGGGTTATCCGCAGCTCGTGTTCCCGACGCTGGGCATGGAGAAGGTCCAGGCTGTGGCAGCGTGGCAACGCCGGCAACAGTCGCTGGTTCCCGGCCGGCGTGCAAACAGGCTGGCCGCCTGAGCCGGGCATTTCGACCATCAACATCAAAAGAGGAGGAGAACAAGCATATGAAACCAGGGAGATTTTTTCGTCTGATCGTACTGACATTTCTAACCGGTGCCGGGCTCGCCCTGTTTGCGGGTTGCAGCCGGAGCGCAGCGAAGCAGCAACCTCCGCCGACCACGGTGACCGTGGCGCCGGTGGAGCAGAAGGAAATTGTCGAGTGGAGCGAGTTCACCGGCCGGGTCGAACCCGTGGAATCGGTGGAGGTGCGTCCGCGGATTTCCGGTTACATCCAGGAGGTACGTTTTCAGTCGGGACAACTGGTGAAGAAGGGCGACGTATTGTTCGTCATTGATCCGCGCTGGAACCAGGCGACGGTGGACCAGCGTCAGGCCGAATATGAGCAGGCGCGGCGGGAGCAGGAGCGGATGGCGCAATTGCTGGCGAACAAGGCGATCTCGGCCGAGGAGGCGGATGGCCGGAAGGCCCGCTACGACGGGGCCAAGGCGGCGTTGGAATCGGCCCGGCTCGACCTCGAATACACGCAGGTATGTGCGCCCATTGACGGACGGGTGAGCCGCGCGCTCCTGACCCAGGGCAATTACGTGAGCGGCGTCGCCGGCTCGGCGTCGTTGCTCACCACCCTCGTTTCAGTGGACCCGGTTTATGTGCATGCAGACATTGACGAGGATGCGTACCTGAAATTCAGCCAGCTGGTCCGTGACAAAAAGCTGGGCGGCGACGATGGCGGCAAGATTCCGGTGGAGCTGGAACTGGCCGATGAACAGGGCTTTCCGCACCTGGGCCACATCGAGTCGTTCGACAACCAATTGAACCCCGACACCGGCAGCATCCTGCTGCGCGCGGTCTTTTCGAACAACGACGGCCGGATCGTGCCCGGCTTGTTTGCGCGGATCCGGATTCCCCTGAGCGAGCGGCATTCCGCGCTGCTCGTGGATGAGCGCGCCATCGGCACCGACCAGTCGCAAAAATTTGTGCTGTCCCTGACGCCGACCAACACCGTGGCGTATCAGCCGG
>Ga0265320_10003343_pt1 | contig 10815 bp, 20 predicted proteins | sample 4827metaG_FD_202087 | JGI IMG/M metagenome (GOLD analysis project Ga0265320, IMG submission 202087) | Rhizosphere microbial communities from Carex aquatilis grown in University of Washington, Seatle, WA, United States - 4-8-27 metaG | ecosystem: Host-associated > Plants > Roots > Rhizosphere >...
TCAGCGTGCTGGCGTTGGTTCGCTACCGCTCGATGATACCGCTCATGTACGTCGTTGTGGTGGCCGAGCAGCTCGGCCGCAAGGGGATTGGATTGATGAAGCCTATTGCTCACATAGGGACGCCAACTGGCGGTTTCGTAAACCTGGCCATTATAACCCTAAGCATCGTTGGTCTCGTCCTTTCGCTACGAGGCAAAGGCTATCTACCGACACCTAAATGAGAGTGCCGAACCAACTACAGGATCCGACGTCGCCGTCTGTCACGCCTCCTGCGGGGCAGGAGGCGCGCCATCGTTGGCGCGATTCATTAGGACGTTAGGCGATTTAGGAAAGGTGTAACACGAATGAACTATTCATTATTGAAAATCCGATGGCTTCGCGTCTTCGGCGCTGCGGTTGCAGTTATTGCGGTGAGTTTCCTTATCTTGATGGTCGTTGTTACCGGCTATGCGTGTGTCTTGGCTTTTCAGGCTCGGGGTGCTCCCGACCAAAATGCCATTAATCACTTTGCCGAGAGGGTCAGTCCCAAGTTGATGCCGTGGCTCGAGATGTTGCTGACGTTTGTTGTGGCCCTCTTCGTTGCTCGGAGAGCCGAGAAGACCAGTATTATTCACGGTCTCTTTATTGGTATTCTAGCTGGTCTGTTGAGTTTGGCGGTGGCAATGGCTTTTGGTGGGCGGCTTGGTTTGCATAACTCGATTTTCTTTCTAATCGTTGTGGGGCTGGGGTGCCTCGGGGCCTTTGTCGGACAAGAAAGGACGGGGCGAACATGAAGTCGTCGCCTAACCAAATACCGGAACCGACGCTTGCCTCAGGCACGCCTCCTGCGGGGCAGGAGCCGTGCCCTCGTTAGCATAGATCATTAGGACGTTAGGTATCACCCGCGGAATTACTTTAGATGCGATTGTGGACTCTGCACCCGCAGTATCTTGACCCGAAAGGTCTGGTCGCAGCGTGGCGAGAGGCACTCCTCGCTCAAAGGGTCCTCGCTGGAGCGACCAGAGGCTATCGCAATCATCCGCAGCTCATTCGCTTTCAGGCTCAGCCGGATTCGCTCGCAGCCATTGCTACCTTCTTAACGGGTTTGGCGGAGGAAGCTAATTGTCGCGGCTACCATTTTGATGCCTCTAAGATTTTGTACCGAGCAACAACCGAGCGAATTCCAGAGACAAGGGGACAATTGCTCTTCGAGTGGAAGCACCTTCAGAAAAAGCTTCGGGTGCGGGCGCCGTTAGTCGCACGGAAGTTGCGGAAAATCACGGTGCCGGAGCCGCACCCATTGTTTTACATAATTCCGGGGAACTCAAGATCGTGGGAGAAAAGATGATAAGAATCTCTAGGAAATATTGTCTAACTCCCCCCTATTCTCATCTTGGGAAACACGTTTTATTCAGGAATATTTCTGCGAGCCTATCACAAACAAGACAGCCAAGCCAACTAGCGGATCCGACGTCTCCGTCTGTCACGCCTCCTGCTGGTGCAGGAGGCGCGCCATCCGTCGCCGCGGATCACAAAGACGTTCGTCAGATGAAATGATCATTCGCCGTCTTTCAGCGTCTGACGTGGCGGCATATCGCCGACTTCGCCTTCGAGGACTTCGTATGGACCCGGAAGCTTCTGGAAGCTCCTACACCGAACTGGCAAAGTGGTCGGTCAAGGATTTCGCGAGTCAATTGGAACAGACACGTACCAAATGGAAGTTTGGTGCGTTTGTAGGTCGGCGATTGGTCGGTGTTGTAAGTTTGATACGTGACGAGAGGATAAAGGAACGGCATAAGGCTGCGATCGTCGGGATGTATGTGGATTCGCACATGCGGAGGAAGGGTGTCGGTCGCGGTTTGCTTATGCATGCTATTGAAATGGCGCAGCAGCTTGGCGGCCTGAGGCGCGTCAGGCTTGCAGTGGTCGAGTCGAACAAATCGGCTCTCAGGTTATACAGGACCGCTGGGTTTAAGGTCTACGGACGAGAGAAGGAATCCCTACTTGTTAACGGTAGGTTTCTTTCCGAGCTTCTTCTGGTTCGTATTGTGTTAAGAAGCCGAACCAACTACCGGAACCGACGCATGCCTCAGGCACGTCTCCTGCGGGGCAGGAGCCGCGCCACCCGTCGGTGCCGATTATTGGGACGTTCGGCAGGTCGGCCCGATGACACCTGAGCTCCACTATCTGATTAACAGCATTGTTCTCGGCCTGCTCCTCCTGGTCGCTGCGTCGCATGCGATGAGCTCCCAATACGGGTATGCGTGGACCGCCAGCAACCGCGATGACCCAATGCCGCCGCTCAAAGGCATTGTGGGACGTGTTGACCGCGCCCTGATCAATTTTTCGGAGACGTTTCCTTTCTTCGCCGCTCTGGTGCTCGTGGCGCATGTTGCCGGGCGAGATGGAGCGCTCACATTATGGGGCGCTCGTCTATATTTCTGGGGACGCGTTGTCCACGCCGTCGCATCGATCGCAGGTTACCCGTTGTTGCGCTCCTTGATCTGGAATGTATCGCTTGTCGGCATGGTATTGTTCGTTGTCGCAATGCTATAGCCTGCTCGGGAAATGCCGCCAAAAATGCCGAGCCAGCTGCCAGAGCCGATGCTTGCCTCGGGCACGTCTCCTGCGGGATAGGAGCTGCGCCATCGTTAGCTCGGTTCATTGGGACGTTTGGCTAAAGAGAGGCTATATCCGCCCAATTTCCGACACGCCGCCTATGTTCACACGGACTTCTCGATCTGGATACAAGGACGCTCTACCGGGCGTTCGGTTCAAGACCCTCGCGCATGGCACACGGACGCTCCTTACTGAGTTTCATCTAGAGAAGGGCGGCGTGATACCTCGTCACTCGCACCCACATGAGCAGACCGGATACCTGGTGAGCGGAGCATTGCTCTTCACTATTGGAGACACGAAGTTCGATGCACGGCCTGGAGACTGTTGGTGCGTTGAGGGCAATGTTGAGCACGGGGCTGTCGTTCTTGAGGACTCAGTCGCCATCGAGATGTTCTCCCCGGTCCGCAAGGAGTATTTGCCCCCTGCGGGTTCAACCTGACTTGTCGGCTACGCACTGTCATAACGCGCGATAAGACCCCACAATTATATCATGTCCTCGACCGGTCCCCACAAGGCGGCCAACGATCCCAAATATTTCCCGCTGCAAACAGTAGGAGGGGCACCATTGCCATTCTCCGAAGCAGTTCAGCTCGGCGACGTGCTCTATGTGTCCGGGCAGGTTGGTAACCTACCGGGTTCTTTGACCCTCGCGCCTGGAGGAATTGCGCCTGAGTCACGCCGCGCTCTCGACAATTTGCGGGAGATATTGGAACGCCATGGTGGCTCGCTGAGATCTGTGGTCAAATGCACGATCTTCCTTGCGGACATCGCTGATTGGAAGACCTTCAATGAAATCTATCTGGAATACTTTCCGACGAACCTTCCCGCTCGCAGTGCGCTTGCCGCAAGTGGCCTGGCGCTCGGTGCCCGGATTGAACTCGAATGCATTGCTCACCTGCCCGCCAAGAAATGACGGACGAGCCGAACCAATCACCGAACCTGGCGTCTACGCCTATCACGGCCCCTGCGGAGCGGGAGTCGGGCCAGCCGTAGCCGTGGGTCATATCAACGTTCGACGGCCTAGTAACCTATGGACGCACCACCCGAAATTCCGCCGTCAGTCGCCGCTAAGCCTGGCCCGATGCTCCTAATCGGTACAGCGGCTCTGGTTCTGATTAACATGTGCCTTGGCTTTGCCAAGGGGATGAAAGTAAGCGGGAATGTTTCCGCGGCACTCGGAGGCGCGACGGCACAGCTCGTCTTCCCGGCATTGATCGCGCTGTTGTTCTCGATCAGCATGAGATTCAGGAGCGCGAGGTCCCGCACAAAGGTTGTGCTCTGGACCTCGGCGATAGTTCTCATTGCGGCGATTGGAAACCTGACTCTAAAGTAGATGTCGAACCAACTGCTAGGACCGACGAATGCCTCAGGCACGCCTATCTCCTTGGGGGCATGAGCCGCGCCCCACTTAGCGCGGATCACCGGGGCGTCCGGAGACACAAGCTCATATGAAGGAATTTGAATTTCTCTCCGTATTTGTCTCGATGATCATTGCGCTGGGCATTTCGAATATTCTTTCCAGCGCAATGCGTCTGATCCGTCGCCGTGGCCGCGTGCGCATGCATGTCACGACGCTGGTCTGGATGGCGGTGCTGTTCCTGCTCCAGGTGCTGGCCTGGTGGGTGGCGTTTCAGCGGCGGGAGTGGACGAACTGGACGTTCTTTAGGTTCCTTCTCTACCTGCTAATGCCCATTCTGGTCTCGGTCCCGGGGTATTTGCTCGTGCCGGAAATGGAGCTGGAGCTGGAACCCACGTATGATCTCGAGAGGGAATTCAACCACAATCGGAGGTGGTTCTTTGCCCTGTTGGCGGCAATGGGTGCCGTCAGCTTTGTGGAATTTGTCGTGAGTTCAAGAGGGTCGAAATTGGGCCTCAGCAATGTCTTCCCCTTGGTGGTCATCGCCCTGTGCATCGGAGGTTTTGCGATTCGGGCGAAATGGGTCCAGTTGCTCATCGCCTTGGCGTTCTTGGTGACACTTCTGTGCTATATCGGCCTTGTATTCTCGCAACTTTGACGCGTGAGCCGAATCGGCCGCCGGATTCGACGCCGGCGTTCGTCATGCTTCCTGAGTGGCGGAGTCATGCCCGGAACGCGTCGTGGATCCATAGGGCGTTGGGCCACGGCAAATGAAGGCAATTCTTGCCATGCTGGCCCTCACCGCAGTGAGCCTCAGGGCTGAGCTGCAGTTCTCAGGCTTCTTTCTGACGTCGAAGGAGTCGCTGTTCATTCTCAGCGACACGGGTAGCAATGAATCGTCGGCCTGGCTTCGGATCGGCGAATCGTTTCATTCCTGCACCCTCAAGTCGTTCGATCGTGGGCTCGAGGTTGTCACGGTCGAGAAGGACGGCCGGCTCGTTCGCCTGCACCTGCGGGAGTCGAAAGTCAAAGACGGGAGGATGACGATCGACGGGGCCATCACCTTATGGCCCGACGGGCGGGCGCAGAGCGTTCACGCATCGCTTTTTCTCGGAGAGGAGGAGGAATTCCCCCTCAGGGAGGGCGTGACCCTGCACCTGACCGCCGAGAGGCTCCCTGACGGGAACATCCTCTATCACGCCCGATTCGTGACGCGGGACAGGGACGGGAAGGAGACCTCGGAATCGTGGCCCGATATCCTGACTCCGCCTGGCGGGGAATTTGCCATTCGAAATGACGATGTGGGGTTCTCGTTCAAGCCGTAGCGTGCGTGGCGAGCCGCAGGATCCGGCGCTTGTGCCAGGCGCGTCCCGTGCGGGGCAGAAGCCGCGCGATCCCCGGCGCGGCCCTTCGGGAGGCGGGCCATGGTGCTTTCCCCAAGGAACCATCTTGCAGTGTTGGACCCCGTCCGCAGACTGGCCCCATGGCGACGGTGAGACTTCTTGAAGGCGGCTTCGGCGCAAGAACCTGGGGGATGAGTCATTGAAATCGCCGCTCTTCACGCGCTTCGGCTGGTTCTATCTCCCGTGTTCCGCTGCAGGCGGCGTTCTCTGCGCGCTGGCCGCTGGGTTCTGCGCGACCGTCTTCATCGCTGTGGACCGCCGCTCTCATTCGGCAAGCGACACGCTTTACGGCGTCTATCCGTTCTTCGTCACCACGTTTCTTCTTCTCGACTGGATTGCCCGGAGATCGGGCGAGGCGCCTGGCGAACTGCCGGATCCATCAGCTGCGCCGGGCGCGTCTCCCGCCGGGCGCGAGCCGCGCAAGCATTAGCGCGGGCCGTTGGGACGCCAGGCGAAGATGAGAATCGTAAAGGCCCGCCCGGAGGACGCCGGTGACCTGTCTAATGTCGCCCGCGCCGCGAAGGGCCATTGGGGCTATCCGGAGAGCTGGCTTCGCCAATGGGATGACGTGCTCACCCTGACACCCGGCTATGTCCGTTCTCACGCCACCTATCGCGCTATCTCGGGCGGGCGCACCGTCGGCCTCTTCGCCCTCGTCTTGAGGGACCACGAGGCGATCCTGGACCATCTCTGGGTGCTGCCGTCCGAGATGGGGAAGGGGTCCGGTCGCGCCCTTTTTGAATGCGCGGAGAACCTCGCGAGGACGGCCGGCGCGGCCGTCATGAAGGTTGAGAGCGATCCGCATGCCGAGGAGTTCTACGTCCGCATGGGCGCCGCCAGATGCGGGCAGGTTCCCGCGCCAATGGACGGGCAGGAGCGGTATCTGCCGCTCATGGAGAAGGCCCTTTGACGAATTTGGAGAACGACCAGCCGCCGGATCCCAAGCCCGCACCGGACACGCCTCCCGCGGGGAGGGATCGCGGCCGGGTCTTGGCGCGGGACGCAGGGGCGCGCGGCAGAGGATGATCGCCGTCCGGCGCATTCGCGAGGAGGACGCGCCCGCATTCCGGGAGGTGCTGGACGCCGTATGCCGGGAGAGGAGGCATCTCGCCATGCTGGAAGGGCCCCCGATTGAGCAGGTTGAGGCCTTCGTGGCGTCGAGCGTCCGGGCGGGGTATCCGCAGTTCGTCGCGGAGGAGGACGGGAGGATCGTGGGTTGGTGCGATGCCCTGCCCGGCCCGGCCGCGTTCGGCATGGCGCACGTCGGAAGGCTGGGCATGGGCGTCCTCAACGGCCACCGGGGCAGGGGGATCGGCCGGCTCCTGCTAGGGGCGGCCGTCGAGGGAGCTCGGGGGCTCGGGCTGCAGAAGATCGAGCTGGACGTGTTCTCCTCGAGCGAGCCCGCGATCGCCCTGTACCGGAGCTTCGGGTTTCACGAGGAGGGCAGGAGGAGGCGCGGCAGGTTCGTGGACGGGGTCTATGACGATGTCCTGCTGATGGCCCTCGATCTCAACGGGCCGGGCCCTCCGGACACGGCGCTTGCCTCGGGCGCATTCCCCGGGAGAATGGAGCCGCGCGGCCGTTAGCGCGGGCCGCCAGGATGTTCGGCAGGACGCCTCTTTTCCCCCCAACAGATTTATGACCCCAAACCCGCCACCGCTATCCACGATGCGAAGAGTCAAGCGCATCGCGCCCCTCCAGCTCGGCAAGATGCTTGGCCTGCTCTACGGAATAATGGGCGTGATCTTCTGCCCAATCTTCCTGATCGCATCCCTTTTTGCCTCGCACGGGCCCTCGGCGCAGCGCGTGGGCCTGATGGCGTTCGGAACCGGCTTCGCGCTCGTCCTGCCGTTCCTCTACGCGGCCATGGGCTTCATCGGCGGCATAATAAGCGCCTTCATCTACAACCTCATCGCAAAGTGGATCGGCGGAATCGAGGTTGAGGTCGAGTGAAGGCCCGTCGGGGCGCAGGGCCGCCAACATGCCGGACACGACTCTTCCCACGGACCAGTCTGGCCGCGCGATCTCGCTCTACCGGGGACGCCTCGTGCCCGGGGTGTCTTCGTCGCCTCTCCTGATCGCGGCGTCGCTCCTGCTCCATGCCCCGCGGCTGCTGTGAGCATGCAGCGACCGGGCCCGCGCGATGAAGATGCTGATCCGCCACCTGCTCGCCATAGCGATCCTGCCTTTCACCGTCACGGTCCTCGTGCCGGTCTGGATGGCCCGGAGGTGCGGCGTCGAGTTCACCCTCGGCCGCTCGGCGGGCCCCGCCGTTCTCCAGCTGGCCGGCCTCGCGTTGGCCGGCCTGGGCCTGCTGCTGGCAGCGGCCTCGGTACGGCGGTTCGCCACCGAGGGCAAGGGCACCCTTGCCCCATGGGACCCCCCGCGCCTGTTTGTCGTGAAGGGACCATATCGATTCGTCCGCAATCCGATGATCTCGGGGGTCATATTGATTCTGTTCGGCGAGGCGTCCGCGCTGCGGTCGCCGTGCCTTGGCGCCTGGGCGGCGTCATTCCTGGTCCTCAATCTCCTCTACATTCCCCTCGTCGAGGAGCCGCGGCTGGAGAAGCGGTTCGGCGACTCCTACCGGGAATACTGCAGGAATGTCCGGCGGTTCACCCCGCGATTCCGCCCCTGGCATCCCGCCCCTTAGCCCGATGGAGCCGCCCAGCCGATCGCCTTGTCCCCCGCCTGTCCCAAGCGCCGGGCCGAAGATGAATCTCGTCGAGATCTGCGGGGACGGCTCGCTCGCCGGGGAAACGGGGCCGCTTCCGGAAGCCACCCGGCCGGTGATCGAGTCCACCGTGCAGCTCTATTCGAGGGTCGGATGGACCCGGCCGTGGATCGGCTACCTCGCATTCGAGGGGGGCGCGTGCGTCGGCACCTGCGCCTTCACGGGCCCGCCCAGGGACGGCGTCGTCGAGATCGCGTACTTCACGTTCCCTGGCCACGAGGGCCGCGGCGTCGCCACCCGCATGGCGGGGAGCCTCGTGTCGATTGCCAGGGCGTCCGCGCCGGGGGTCTCGGTCACGGCCCACACCCTGCCGACGGAGAGCGCCTCGACGCGCATCCTCCGCAGGGCCGGCTTCTCGTTCGCCGGGCCGTCAACACACGCGGAGGACGGCCAGATCTGGGTCTGGCGGCACGAGGGGGAGGGGGAACGCGCCCGGCAGAATGCCTGAGCCATTCCTGCCTTTGCCGCGACATTCTTCGTGACACGCGCGTGCCAGATCGGGTTTGTTCTCACGCAACCCCGATGAAGGAGCCCATCCACCCGCCCGAGCCCGCCCCCGCGACGGCCGCGGTCGACCTCACGAGGGCCTTCGCCTCGATCACGGCGCATTGGGACCCGCACATCGCCGGCGAGCTGAACGGGCAGCAGGTCAAGTGCGTCAAGCTCCTGGGCGAGTTCGTCTGGCACAAGCACGACTCGGAGGACGAGCTGTTCCTGGTGCACCGGGGGGTCCTTCACATGCGCCTGCGGAGCGGGATGGTCACGATCGGCCCGGGCCAGTTCTACGTCGTTCCCCGGGGCGTGGAGCACCAGCCGTACGCGCCGGCGGAGGTTGAGGCGGTCCTCTTTGAACCGGCGACGACGCTCAACACGGGGAACGTCCGGAACCATCTGACGAAGGAGAGGCTGAAGCATGTCCCGGCCCCTGCCGCCGGCCCGCGGGCACCGGAAAATGAGGGCCCTTCTCGTAGTTGACATGCAGGTCGGCTGTTTCGCGGGCGAGCCGCCGCGGGCCGACCAGGAGGGGACGGTTCTCCGGATGAACGCGCTTGCCGGCGCAATCCGGCCCAAGGGCATGGTGGTGTTCGTCCAGCACACCGACGAGGAGGAGGGGCTGGCGCGGGGAAGCGGCGCGTGGCAGCTCCTCCCGGCGCTGAACCGGGCCCCCGGGGACGAGACCGTTGAGAAGACCGGGTGCGACTCGTTTCTCGAGACGCGGCTGGACGGCCTCCTCAGGACCCGCGGCGTGACGGATCTGGTGATCGTGGGATGCGCGACGGATTTCTGCGTCGACACGACGGTGCGGACCGCCGCCGCACTCGGCTACGGGGTCACTGTGCCCGGGGACGGTCACACGACGCGGGACCGCCCCCATCTTTCGGCCGCCCAGATCATCGTCCACCACAACTACATGTGGGCGGATCTCCTGCTGCCCAGGCGCCGGAGGGTGAGGGTGACCCCCACCGGCGCCCTGATTTCCGAGCTGAGGAACGACTGACATGAATGTGGTCCACTTCGGCTCCGCCCCGGAGTTGCGCCGGTGGCTGAAGGCCCACCATCGCGATGCGGCCGAGCTCTGGGTAGGCTTCCACAGGAAGGACTCGGGGAAAGGCGGTATCGAATACGCAGGCGCCCTGGACGAGGCGCTCTGCTTCGGCTGGATAGACGGGCTTCGCCGCAGGATCGACGGCGGCAGCTACGCGAGCCGGTTCTCGCCGAGGAAGGCCCGCAGCACCTGGAGCCTCGTCAATGTCCGGCACGCCAGGCGCCTCATCGCGGAGGGTCGGATGCGCCCGGCCGGCCTCGAGGCCTTCAGGGCCCGGGAGGGGAAGAGGACCGGGATCTACTCCTTCGAGCGGCGCCCGCGGGACCTGCCCGCCCCCCTCGGGACGGTCTTCCGGGCGAACAGAAAGGCCTGGGCGCACTGGACGGAGCAGCCTCCCGGCTACAGGCGGACGGCGACCTGGTGGGTGATCAGCGCCGTCCGGGACGAGACCCGGCGGGGCCGGCTCGCCAGGCTGGTCAGCGCCCACGCCAGCGGCGGGCGGCTGGGGCTCCTCATCTAGGCCGGGCCGCGGCCCGGCCTGTAACTTTTTGGCGCGGGAGGTGTTCTTAGGGCAACAAGAGCCTGTCTCAACATGAAGATGCTAATCGCACTGCTCCTTTGGGCCCTGCTTCTGGTGCTGTGCTGGCCGCTGGCGCTCCTGCTCCTCCTCGCCTGGCCGGTCCTCTGGCTCCTATCGATTCCGTTCAGGATCATTGGGACGGTGATGGCGGCTGCGCTCGCCCTTGTGGGGGCGATCCTCCTGCTGCCCGCCTGCCTGCTCGGCTTCAGGCGTCCCTGACGCCCCGGCGCCCGCCTTGCCTCCCGGCCCGAAAAGGGGAAGGCTTTGCCCCGGGCCGGCCGCCGCGGCGTCCGGCCTTCCATGCCTGCGAAAGCAAAACCCCCGTCCGCGTCCGAGCTGAAGGAGGCCCTGGGCTCCGCTGCCGCCCTGTGGTCCGGCATTTTGCGCGCCGTCGAGGCGGTGGCCGCGCCCGTCGAGACGCAGTGGAGGCCGTCCAAGTCGGGCTACGGGCGCATCTGCCTGCTCCGGCGAGGGGAACGGACCCTTCTCTACATGACCCCCGACAGGGGAAGGGTGTGGATCGCGATCGTCCTGGGGGAGCGCGCCTTTGGCCTCGCGATGGCCGGCGCGATCCCCGACGCGATCAAGGGGATGCTT
>Ga0265320_10003346_pt1 | contig 10811 bp, 12 predicted proteins | sample 4827metaG_FD_202087 | JGI IMG/M metagenome (GOLD analysis project Ga0265320, IMG submission 202087) | Rhizosphere microbial communities from Carex aquatilis grown in University of Washington, Seatle, WA, United States - 4-8-27 metaG | ecosystem: Host-associated > Plants > Roots > Rhizosphere >...
CGAAATCCAAGTCCCCACCCTAACCGAACCGCGATACCAAGTGCTCGGCTTGATCCGCACCAGAGTGTGGTCGGCCATCATCACCTATCGCGGAGAAAACACTCGCCTCATCTCGGTGCGCCCCGCGCATCGAAATGAACGGAAAATTTACCATGACTACTAAGAGATTACCCACCGCCGAAGAACTCGACGCCTTGCACGATGCCGGCGTGGATATGACGCCGTATGTCGACCTCTCCACGGCTCGTCGCCCGGGCCTGGAGACGCACCGCGTCAATGTGGACTTCCCCCAATGGATGGTCAGCCGCCTTGACCACGAGGCCGACCGCCGCGGCATCACCCGGCAATCCATGATCAAATATTGGATTTCCGAACGGCTCGATGCCGCGCGGTTGGATGCGGCGCACCTCGCCGAAGACCCCGCGCCCTATGGTGCGCCGCCGCCCGCCCGCCCACGGAAAAAATCGCGCTAATTCCCCGCCCTCAATCCAACTGCCCCTGGTCCTTCACCGCCCGGCGCACGTCAAACCAGTTCACTTCCTCGGAGTCCCGCGCATACGCCGACAGCAGCGCCTTGTCGCAGAGCGAATTCACCAGCCGCGGAATCCCCCGGCTCCGATTGCCAATCGCCCGCAGCGCCGCCTTGGTGAATCGCGGCCGCCCGCTCGCCCCCGCCAGCGTCAACCGATGTTGAATATACGCCTCGACCTGTCCGCGCTTGAGCGGATTCAATTCGTAGAAAACCAAAATGCGCTGTCGCAACTGCCGCAGCCGCTTCTCCGCCAGCCGCGCCTTCAACTCCGGCTGCCCGATTAAAATAATCTGCATCAACTTCTGCGTGTCCGTCTCCAAATTCGACAATAACCGGATTTGCTCCATCACCTCGAAGGAAAGATTCTGCGCCTCGTCGATGATCAGCACGATGTCCTTCCCGTCCCGGATGCGCCGCAGCAGCGCCTCGTTGAGCCGCCCGGTCAAATCCGCGTTGTCCAGCGCCAGCGGCGCGCTCCCCGCGCCCGGCGAAATCTCCCCCAATTCGCGCAACACCGCCGCCAGCAACTCGCGCTCCGTCAGCCGCGGATTCAAAATCAGCGCCGTGTCCGTGCGCGCCGCATCCAGCTCGTTGAGGAACACCCGGCACAACGTCGTCTTCCCGCAGCCCACCTCGCCCGTCAGCACGATGAACCCCTTTTTCTGCGCCAGCCCATAGCGCAAATGCGCCAGCGCCTCCTGGTGCGTGGGGCTCAGGTAGAGAAAATTAGGGTCGGGGGTGATGTTGAACGGCATCACCTTGAACCCGAAAAACTGCTGGTACATGGCGCGCCCCACCCTACCGCAATAGTCCGCCCCCGGGCAATGCCTTTAACAGTCGCACCATCGGACGCTCTTAATACAAAATTTTCCATCCGTTCCAGCCTTGGCAAAATCATCCATTCCTGTTTAGTGTTTCGCCTCTCCTCTTTAACTCCCCATGAAAACCCCCTCCCTCAAAATACCCGCCGCCTTCGTCATCGGCGTCGTGGCCGCCCTCGCCCTCGCCCAAACCGCGTCGCCCCCCGCCCCTGCGGCCGCCGCCCCCGCCGGCACCGGCACCATCGTCCACCCCGTCTCCAAAAACATCATCGACCGCCTCACCAAGTCCCCGCGCCACTTTGATATCGTCAAAATCAAACAGGGCGACCGCGAAGTCGAAACCTACGTCTTCTACCCCATGACCAAGGACAAGGCCATGGCCGTCGTCCTCATCCAGGAAATCTTCGGCCTTAGCGACTGGATGCGCGCCGCCGGCGACCAACTCGCCGAAGCCGGCTACATCGTCCTCGTCCCCGACCTGCTTTCCGGCATGGGCCCAAACAAAGGCGGCACTGCGGACTTTCCGGAAACCCAAGTCACCACGGCCGTCAATAAATTGCCCCCCGCGCAAGTTCTCGCCGACATGAACGCCGTCCTCGACTACGGCAAAAAGCTCGACGCCTGCAACGGCAACATCGCCATCGCCGGCTTCTGTTGGGGCGGCGGCAAAGCCTTCGCCGCCGCGGCCGCCAATAAGGACCTCAAAGCCGCCTTCGTTTTTTACGGTGCACCCATGCTCCCCGCCGCCGACATGCCGAACATCAACGCCCCCGTCTACGGCTTCTACGGCGAAAATGACGCCCGCATCAGCGCCAGCGTCCCCGCCGAAGCCACCGCCATGAAAGCCGCCGGCAAAACCTACGACGCCATCGTCTACCCCGCCGCCGACCACGGCTTCATGCGCGCCGGCCAGATGGACAACGCCACTCCCGGCAACAAAAAGGCCGCCGAGGATTCTTGGAAACGGATGCTCGAACTACTCGCCAAAATCAACGCCGCCGCGCCCGCCGCCGCCGCGCCCAAACCTAAAAGCTAGCCAGAAAATGCCAGATCGCGCCGCCGGCCAGCGCCAAGAAAATCAGGATAAAAACCACGCGGATTATAAAAATTGACACCTTGATCGCGATGGCCAGCGCCAGGATGGCGAAAAATACGATCGCCCCCTGGGCGAGCGGCGAAGACTGGCTGAGATTTGTTTCGGCCAAAATTTGCGGGAGATTCATGGATCCGAGTATATTCCTCTCTCCGCCCGGCTACAAAACATAAAACCGGCCGTTCCGGCCCCTTCAGTCGCTCTCCAGCACCAGCGTCTCAGGCATCGTGCTGAATTGATACGCCCCACCGCATTTAGCGCCAAATGCCAGCTACACCCCCACCGGCGTAATGGTGATGCTCTTGATCCGCTTTTGAAAGCCCTGCGCCACCGGGATCGTCAGCCCGGTGACGTTGTGCGTCGTGTCGCTGGCCGTAAAGTCCCCCGATTGCGAGTCGCTGTTCGTCCAGCTTGACCCGTAGTGGCTCTCATCGCCCGTGCCGTCCCCCGCCGCCGTGCGCTGCTCCCACACCACGACATAATGGTAAACAATTCCCGCCACGAGGCCCGCGCAATTCAATTGATACGTTCCCGCCGCATAGCTGAATTGCGAGGCGTAAATCCCGTAGCGCGCCTCCCACAAACTGTAAATGTCCGCCGAAAACAGGTCCGCCGGGTCCGGCCCCGCCGTGCGGTCGAACTCTTCCATGATCGCCCGCGCCACGGCGTCAGCGTCGAGGTCTTTGTCGGTGAGCGTAAAAGTAATCACGCCCCCGGAGGTGGAATCTCCGCCCGAGGACCAAGTGGGTTGCGTGACGGTGACCTCGGTGGCCGAAACCACGGCGAGGGTGATGACATTGGACCCCGGCCCCCAGCCGAACGGCGTGGTCGTCAAGGGCGGACTGAAAATGCCCCATATCACGGCGAGATTAAGATTGTCGGTCGAGTTGGCACCCAAGACGTGGCCCTCGTTGGTGATCGTCTCGGTCGCGTCGTGATCGCCCCCCAGCGACGTGCCGTCGGCGGCGAAACCGATATTCGTGTCGCCCACGCCCGCGATGACATCCACCTCGTCGGGTGCGCCCGCGGCGTTGTAAGTCCAGGTTCCGCCGCAGTGGTAGGTGCGATAAAAATCCGGGGGCGTCGTGCCGATCGGGTCGGTGAACTGCCGATTGCCCATCATGGACGGCAAACCCACCTGGAGGTGGGCCGTCACTGTCGCGCTCGGGCACCCGGCGGACGCAATCAGTATCGGAAGAGACATAAGCGGTGAACGAAGTGAACCGACATATCCCGAATCCCGGCGCAGCCGGGTGAGGGATGGGAGAAAGTGCTTTAGTTCTTTGTTTTCTAGTTCTTGGTTCTTGGCTAAAGACTCCTTCGCGCCCTTGGCGTCTTAGCGGTGAAGAATCCGTGGCGAATTCAGAACGGTTCGCTGCATAAAATCAGTTGCGTCTTCATCGCGCCGTCCACGCACACCGCCATTGCCCGCAGTTGCACGGTGAGATTCGACGGCACCGCGACCGCCGCCGTCCCATCCAAAGTCGCCGGTTGGATATTCACCTTATAGGTCCCCGGATTCCCGCCCGCCGGTGCGCCCACCCAGTTGTCCAGCGACGGCGGTGCCTTGCTCCCGCTGCCGCCCCGGTCGTGCTTGCCGCTGCCGCCCGCCGGTTTGCTGCCAACCGTCAGTAGCCCGTTCACCCGCGCCTGCCGGTCGCCGAGCTGCCGGTCGCGCGCCGTGCGCTGAATCGTCAGCCAGTCCTGCGGCGACAAATGCGCCGCCGGCCCAAAGCGCAGCCGCGTCGTCCCCGTCGCCAAATCCTCCGTGCTCTCAAAAATCACCGCCTTCATCGTCGCCCACGCGCCCACCCCGCCCGTCAAATTCAGCACCGTCCCGAGGTAGCGCAAATTCGCCGTGCCGCACTCCGGCTCCGTGATTTCCCAACTGCCCTCGTATTGCAGCACCGACAAAGCATTGTAATAATTCTGCGCCAGATTCGTCGGCACCACCTCGCCGACATACACCCCCGTGAGCTGATTATACCACCCCGTCGCCAAATCCGTGCTCAGCACCTTCACGAAAATCGTCTCGTTGACATGGTGCTCGACCACCGGGTTGCCGTTCGCGTCGTTGCCCATCGCCACGTCGTAGTTGACCTTGAGCTGCGCCAGCGCCATCTGCGCGTGCCCGTTGATCCAGTTCGGAATGTCGCCCTCGATCAAGAAGTTCCCCCACACCGTCCCCTCCGTCGTCGAGGCATTCGCCAAGTCCGTGCCATCCGTCGCCGCCGTCGAGTCCGCCCCGCCGTCTGGCAAAATCGGCGTGACCGACCCGCCGTTCGTGCTCTCGGGATTCGCCCCGGTCGGGTTCGCGCTCGCGTTAAGCTTCGTGATGTTCGCGTCCGCCAGCCACGGCAACCGCTCCTTCCACCAGCCGAGGTCGTTATACAAGAGCGGCGCAGTCTTGAGATACTGCCGCGTGTAGGTCGTCTTCTCGCCCTGCAAATCAATCGTCATCACCACCGCGCCCGGCTGCTCCGCCGACGCCCAAGTGGGATATTTGTCCTGCTGCAACGTCCGCTGGTCCTGGTCGTTGTTCTGGTTCAAAATCTCGTAATTGATCAGCACCACCGGCACCTGCAAATCCGGTCGCGCCGCAATGTCGAGGCCGCTCGCCGGTGCGCCCGCCACCGCAAACGACACGGCGGACATGAGCCAGCGCGGCTGCATCCACATCGTCGGTCGCGGCACGCCGCTCACCGTCGTCGTGTAGTCGAACCACACCACCGCGTCCGGATGCCAGCGCAGCATCCGCCGGATCACCTCCGCGCACGTCAGGTCCCGCGCGCCTTCCGCCGGAATCGAATTGATGATATATTCCAGGCTGTTCGTCGCCAGGATGAATGGCGCGCCCGCCGATTGCGCGCACACCACCGCGTCGTAAATCTGCTGCCCCGTCGTCAGCGCCGCGCCCGTGTCGTCGATGCCCAAAATCAAATTCGTGATCTGCTGCGTCCCCGGTGCCGCGCCCAGCGACGGCGTCAGCCCATAGTAACCCCCGCGCGGCACATAATTGACCCCGTTCAAAAACATCCACGCCTGGTTATACGGCACATGCTCCAGCCACCACCACGGCCCCTCGAAAGTATAACCCACGCCCTCCGCGATCGGCCGCCCCATCCGCGGCGTCTTCGTCGCCAGCCCCACATAATAAATCACCCCGCTGCGCTTCAAATAGACGATGGATTTATACGGAAACGCCTCCGCCGCGTCGAACGCCACGCCGTCGAGCCGCACGACCAGCGTGTCGCTGCGCTGCGTGCGCCGCGTGAACGTCGCCGCCGAAATCCCCCATGCCGCGAGGCTCTGCTCCCGCCCGTCGCTCGCCCGCTGCAAGGTCCATATGTTCGAGACGGCCATAAACTAGGCTCCTCCCTGCTTGGCCGGATTGACTTTGTCCGCGAAGCTCGCCTCCCATTCTTGCCAGTCCGCCACCAAGGCCTTGTGCGCGCCGTCAAGTTCCACGCCCAGCCAGCGCCACAGCCTTTTGGCCTCCGTTTCCACGCCGCCCGCCGCCTCACCCAGAAAATGCCGCACCGCCAGCATCGCCGAATCAAATCCGCCCGCTTTGGTCTTGAGCGTTCGCCCGCCCTGCCAACCCGCCCAGCCGGCATACGCCAGGGCCGCCACCCCGCCCACCAGCACCACCATGGCCAGGATATTAAAACGCGTCGAGCCAACCTGCGTCGCCGCAAAAAACGCGCACGCCGCGCCCGCCGCCAGGCCCAGCGCGCCATATTCCAGCCTGGGCAGTGTAAAATACAATCCTCCCGCCAGGCTCATCGCCGCCGCCATAAACAACGCACCTCCGACCAGCAACGCCGCGATGACGCACATACGCTCCGTCGCCTTGCGCTGCGCCTCGGCCGCCGCCGCCCGCTCGGCCACCACTTGCTTTTCCAAAGTGGCAACTTCCGCATCCAAGGCTCGCCCCCGCGCCACCGCGTCGGTCCAGCCCTTTTGTGCCTCGGACAATTTGCCAGTCAGCGCCGCATTGACCCGCGCCAGTGCCGCGCGCGCATCCTCCCCGCTGGCCGTCGGCAGGTTAGCCGCGGCCACGCCCAGTTCGCCCGCCACCGCCGTCTTCGGCGCGCCGTCCGGGTTCGCCGCATTCGCCTCGTCGGCGGCCTGCACGCTCGCGCTCGCCGCGCTTAATTGCCGCGCCGCGACTTTTTCCAGTTTCACTTCGGCCTTGGTTTCCCCGGGCAGCGCCGGCGCGGCGCAGGCCGCCAAGATGCCGGTCGCCAAAACTCCCAACAGGGTGAATGACTTGGTTTTCATGGAATTGATATGGGTTTGGAAAATTCCCCGCATCCTTCAGTGCGTGTTCTCCGCCTCAACCAGGTATTGCAACAGCACCGCCAGCGCGCCGTGCGGGATTTCGTTGTCGTCGAGGTTCAACTCAATCTCCGTGAGCGGCGTGAGCGTCGCCTCGACTTCCTCCGCCAGCAGCTCGCCCAGCTTGCGCGAAAACTCGCCGACTTTTTCCGGTGCCACCTCGTCGCCGCCGTCCGAGATTTCGCGCACCAGCCCCACCCGCGCCGCGTCGTAATCCTCGAACCCCGCCTCGCACGCCCGCAGGTTCCGCGCAATCTTCAGGCGCGTCTTGCCCGCAAACTTGAACGGCTTCTTAATTATCTGCGCGACGCCTTTGATTTCGACCGATTTGTCGAGGCCGTCCAGCGAGAGCAACGCCGCGCGCAGCGTGAGGATTTCTTTGTAGGTGAGTTTCATGGGAGAATTTAGCTCAGGGCGAGATCGCCGGTTTTGATCGTGCCGCTGCCGTTTTTGTAGCGCACCCGCAGCGTCGCCGTGCCGGCATTGTCATAAACACAGAATTGATACTGGCCATTCGCCAGCGTCGCCGCCGGCGCGCTCGTGACGGAATTTGACGCGATGAAGTTCCCGCTCGCGTCAATCCGCAGCCATTCGTTGGCGTTGTTCGTTCCGCCGGTGTAAAATGTCAGCGGCCCCGCCGTGGTGGCGATCATCAGGCCCCCGTTGCCCACCGCCAGCAACATCGCCCCGAAAGCGGGAATCGCCTGATAGCTGTAAGCCCCGTCCTGCGCGCACAGCGTGACCAAATTCCCCGCGCCGTTGGGCGCGTTGACCTGGCAATAATTCTGGTGCCCGGCGTTGCTCCCGCCCAACACATGCGAAATCAACTCGCCCGGATGATTGATGAAGTCGGAATAAAACCGAATCTCGGTCGCGTTGCCGGGAATCGAAAACCGCTTGCAGAACGTGACGTCCGCCTCATTATCAAACGAAATGAAAAACTCCGGGCACGCCACGCCGGTCGTGTAGGAAATGCTCTCCAGGTAATTCTTCCCCTGGAAGATCGTCGTGACGCCGCCGCCGCAGGTGGGATTGCCGTAACCCAGCGCCCACCGGTCGCCCGAAGTATCGGTGCCCGTATAATCCTTGGCAAAAATACAGGAATAGCTGTCACTGTTGGTGGACTGAACATACATCGTGTTCATCTCGGTGCCGTCCGCGATGAATTGATGGGCGCCGGCCGGATCGCCGCCGCCGGACGTGCTATGCGCGCGAATTTTCCCGCTCACATCCAGCGCATAGGCGGGCGAACTGACGCCCACGCCCACTTTGCCGCCGCTGTAATTAATTCCCCCCGTCACGTTGGTCCATTGGCTGCCGCCACCGCCACCGCCCGCAGCCGCAATCGCCGCCTGCACAAACGCCGTGGTGGCAATCTTCGTGGTGCTGTCCGTCGCACTACCCACCGTTGGCGCGGTCGGCGTGCCCGTCAACGCCGGCGACGCCAGTGCCGCCTTCAAGCCCAAGGCGGTGTTCAAATCTGTCTGACTCGAAAGTGTGCCCGTGATGGAACCCCACGCTCCGCCGCCACCGCCGCCGGCCGCCGCAATCGCCGCCTGCACAAATGCCGTGGTGGCAATCTTCGTGGTGTTGTCCGTCGCGCTGCCCACCGTCGGCGCGGTCGGCGTGCCCGTCAATGCCGGCGACGCCAGCGGCGCGCGCGAAGTGTCTGACGGATGGACGTGGTCCGCGCGTGCGTAAGCCGTGGCCGTGCCCGGCGCGGCCGTCGCATCCATGAGCGGATTGCTGTTGCCCGCCGGCGCTCCTTCACCGCCCGCGCCGATGGCCGCAAACCGCGCATCGCTCTCCGCCGCCGTGTAAAACGTGTCCGCCGTCGGCATCGGCGTCGTCGCCAAACCCGCGCCATCCTCCAGCACTCGCACTGGCCCCGCGCACAGCGTAATCACGCGCCCCGGGCTGTCGTTCGTAATCGCAAAAATCGACAACCACGCCGCCCCCGCCGCCACATTACTCTGCGCCGCCGTGAACACCACCACCGCGTGCTGCTTCGCCCCCGCGTTCCAGTCGTCGAGCGTCGTCGTATTGTCGAAGGCCGTGATCGTCGCCCCCATCAACGGCGCAAAACTCGGGTCCGGCGCCTGGCCATTGGAACCCAGCGGACGAATCTCGAGCGTCAAGCTCGCCAGGTTCGACACATCCAGCAGCGCGCCGTTGAAAAACGCCGCAATCTCAAATTGCACGTCGTTCCCCCGCCAGAATTGCGGCGTCGCGCGGCGGAGGGTGTCGAGCGGCGCGTCAAAACAGGCGGCGTCGGCGGCAAGGCGAAGGCGGGTGCGTCCAAGAGTGCTCATGGTGGTTTGGGATTTCGGGTTTTGTTCGGGTTGTTAAAAATTGTTTCACGCGCCCGGCTGGTTCGTCAGCGCGCTGCCGATGAATTCGTATTCCGTTTCCGTCACCAGGCCCGCCGGCACGCACCGCACCGAGCGCAGCGCGGCATCCGGCAGAAACACCTCCGCCGCGTCCGGCCCTTCCTCGCCAATCAAAGTCAGCCCGCCCAACGCGGCCGCCAGCACCTGCGGGTGCGCCGCCGCAAACCGCAGCGCCCGCTCCACGCTCTCGTGCCGCCGCGTAATCGCAAACCCCACCGCCGTCCGCGCATTCCCGCGGTCGAACACCCCCGCCCGCGGCGCGCGCAACGCCGGGGCCACCTGCGTCTCCCGCGTCGTGGCGAGGGAGAATCGGTGCGGCGACTCGCGCTGCGCCAGCCCGCGCGCCAATTCCAGTTGTCCGAGGCGAATTTTCATAAAATTTATCGGCTCTCCGCCGCGGCGAGCGCGCCCCCGGCGAGAAAATGAATATCGAGCGCGACCGCCCCGCGCACTGGGCCCGCGGGCGCCGTCCACGGGTCGGTTTCCGCCAGCCGCATCACGCCGTCGGCGCACGGCGCGGGTAGCGGCCACAAATGCAGCGCCTGGCTCACCCGCTCCCCCACCGCCAGCAATCCCGCGCCGCTTTCATTCACGAGCAGGTTTTCAATCACCCGCACCGTCAGCGCAATGTCCGTGAACACCGGCCCCGGCGCGGCGGGCGTGCAGCGGCGCGGCCGCGGGTCGAGCACAATCACGCTCAGGCCCAGCGCGGCCTGCACCGCCGTTTCGACCTGGCTCTCCAGATCCACCGCGCGGCGCGCGACCACCACCGCGCCCGTGCGCCCCAATTGCTCCCGCAATTCGCGCACGACCGCCGCCTGCAACTGTTCCAGCATGCTTGGCATAAAATTAATCCTCAAAAAAATGGTTTAGAATCCCGCCAGGTTGCGCCCCGTCACGCGCGCGCGCCGATGGCCCAACACCTCAACCCCGAATTGCGCGTTCGCCTCCACGTCGCTCTCCGGCTGCGCGGGCACCGTGATCGGCACCTCGCCGCGCGCCACCCGCGCCAGCAGCGCCCGCGCGTCCGCCGCCAGTCGCACCTGGTCCGCCGTCAACGCCAGATTCGGCAGCCGCGCCTGCAGCGACTCCAGCGCGAGCTGCGCCGCCGCCAGCTTCAACTCGGGCGGCAGCAACGTGCAGTCGCGCTCCACGCGGTTGCGCCGCCCGCCGCGGATCTCCGCGCGCACCCGCGCCGTCACGTCGGCAATCAACGCCGGCAGCGGATCAGTTTGGCCCGGCGCCAGCACGCCCTGGCGCAGCGCAGCCACTTGCGGCGCGACCAGGCACGCCAGCACATCCGCTGAAGTAAGGGGAGACCAGGACATGGGAATTTTAAATTTTGATTTGGAAAATTTTTCGCGCCGCGGGGCTGGGACCCGCCCGCGCGAATTTTATGCGCGCCGGTGCCGCGCAATTACACGCTCACCGTGAGGCCGTTCAGCCCCAGCTCGCTCGTCACAATCACCGTCGAGTAATGCTCGACCGAGATGTCCGTGTATTTCGCGTGATCCTCCAGGAACACGCGGAAGGGGCCGCCGCTGTCCGTGGGCGTGTAGAAACGCTTCAGATTGGCTGGTTCATCCTTGCCCGGCAGCGGTTCGGCGTAAAAACAGAAAACCTGGTTGCCTACC
>Ga0265320_10003347_pt1 | contig 10811 bp, 8 predicted proteins | sample 4827metaG_FD_202087 | JGI IMG/M metagenome (GOLD analysis project Ga0265320, IMG submission 202087) | Rhizosphere microbial communities from Carex aquatilis grown in University of Washington, Seatle, WA, United States - 4-8-27 metaG | ecosystem: Host-associated > Plants > Roots > Rhizosphere >...
TTCGTAGGCGCGGTCCTTGCTCTCGTCGACGAAAACGAGGTTCGACACGAACGGCCCCGGCGGTGGCACATTGGGATGGTATTCCAGCCACGCCTTCAGCCACGGATCCTCCGCCGTATCCGCCGTCGTGGGCACATGGCCGGCATTGATCTGCGCCTGGCCGCCGCCGAAGGGCGGGCGCTGCGTGTTCGTCGTCATCGGCTGGTTCAGGAACAGCCGCGGCAGGCCGAGCCGGGCGGTCGACCGCAAGGAATCCGGCGTGCCGCCGGCGACGAAGGCGCGGCCCTTCAGCGAGCGCAAGGGTCGTGGGCGGATTTCGCGCCGCGGCTGCTTGAAGATCTCGCCGCCTTCGATAGTGCCCGTCTCCATCGCATTCATCACCAGGGACACGACTTCGTCGAACAACTCGCGCGCTTTCGATTGGTCGATGCGCAATCCCTCGAATTCCAGCCGCGCCAGGCCGCGGCCGAAGCCGATGACGACGCGCCCGCCCGAGAGATGGTCGAGCCAGCTGATTTGCTCCGCCAGCCGCACCGGATCGTGCCACGGCGCCACGATCACGGCCGTGCCCAGCCGCATGCGCTTGGTGTTGGCCGCGAGCCAGGCCAGCGTCATCAGCGGCGCGGGACTGACCGAATAGTCGTCGAAGTGGTGCTCGGTCATCCAGATCGAGTCGTAGCCGAGTTCTTCGCCCAGAAGGATCTGCTTGAGCTCCTCCTGCAGGAACTGGGCGTCCGGCAGCTTCGAATAGTTGGAAAAGCCGGTGCAAAGGCCGACGTGCATGAAAGTCCTCCCGATATTTAATCCGCCACGCCCAGGCCCCAGCCGCCGTCGATGACGATCTGCTGCCCGGTGATGTATTCGCAAGCCTTGGACGACAGGAACAGCGCCAGCCCCGCCATGTCCGCCGGCCAGCCGACGCGATGCATCGGAATGCGTGCCGAGACGGTCTTCTGGGTCTCGGGCTTGTGCGCATGGCCGCCGCCGATATTCGTCACGAAGAAGCCCGGCGCGATGGCGTTGACGCAGATGCCGTAGCCCGCCAGTTCCAGCGCCAGATTGCGCATGAAATGCGCCGCGCCGGCCTTCGCCGCCATATAGGCGCTGCCGATCACCGCTTCCTGGGTGAGGCCCGCGAGCGAGGTCGTGACGATGATGCGGCCCGAGCGGCGCGGGCGCATGTGGCGCGCCGCGGCGCGGCAGGTCGCGAACACGCCGTTGAGATTGATGTTGATCGTTTGCTCCCAGCGCTCGTCGGTGTAGTTCTCGATCGCCCCCGCCTCGACGCGCTCGCGCTTGTCGCCGACCCAGGCATTGAGATAGCCGATGCCGGAATCGATGCCGGCATTCGCGAACACCACGTCGATCTTGCCATATTCCTTGGCGGCATTGTCGAACGCCGCGTCGAGCCGCTTGTGGTCGGTGACATCGACCACTTCGCCGCGCACGTCGTAGCCCTTCTCCTTCAGCCGCCGCACCTCGGTCGCGATGCGTGCCGGATCGATGTCGAGCAGCGTCACGCGCGCGCCATTCTCCGCCAACGCCTCGCCGAAGCCCAGGCCCAATCCGCTCGCGCCGCCGGTGATGACGACGCCATAGCCTTCCACCTTGAAGAGATCGGCAATCTTCACCCGTCGCCTCCCGCCGTTTTCACGAGCCTGACTCAGGACGGACATTCGAACGCGATTGCCAGCGCACTGCAATAAGCCCATCCGCGAACAGGGAAATTCGCCGCCTTGCCAGCGAAACATCGACGCTCCAACATCGTCAAAACATTCTTGGGAGACGCTCGTGAAAAGGACCCGTTTCGGCATCTTCATGCCGCCGTTCAACGCGCCGGCGACGCAGAACGCGACCTCGTCGCTGCAACGCAATGTCGATACGATCCGTCTGCTCGACGATCTCGGCTATGACGAGGCGTGGATCGGCGAGCATCACTCCGGCGGCACCGAGATCATCGCCGAGCCGATCCAGTTCATGTCCTATGTCGGCGCGCTCACCAAGCACATCAAGCTGGGGCCGGGCGTCGTCTCGCTGCCATATCACAACCCGCTTTGGGTCGCCGATCGCATCATTCTCGCCGATCATCTGCTGCGCGGCCGCGTGATGCTCGGTTTCGGCCCCGGCTCGCTGCCGACCGACGCCACGATGATCGGGCTGCAGCCCAAGGAACTTCGTCCCGCGTTGGATCACGATGTCGGCGTCGTGCTCGATCTGATCCGCGGCAAGATGGTGACCGTCAAGACCGACCGGTACAATCTGGTGGAGGCGCAGTGCCAGCTCGCGCCCTATTCGGATTTCGACATCTGCGTCGCGGCATCCACCTCGCCGGCCGGCTCGATGCTGGCGGGGCGCCATGGCCTGGGCCTCCTCTCGCTCGGCGCGCTGATGCGCGAGGATCTGAACCTGATGCGCCATCACTGGGACCGTGCAGAGGCGGAAGCCGCCAAGCACAAGCAGAAGGTCGATCAGGATCAGTGGCGCCTCGTCGGCTTCATGCATATCGCCGAGACGCGCAAGCAGGCGATCGAGGACGTCAAATACGGCCTGCACCATTTCGTGCGCTATACCCAGGAAGTCCTGGCGCTGCCGACCCTGCGCGTCAGCGGCAAGACCTTCGAGGAACAGCTCGCCTGGTTCACCGAGGGCGGTGTCGCGATCATCGGGACCCCGGACGACGCCATCGCGCACATCAAGAAGCTTGAGGCGCAGTCCGGCGGCTTCGGTTCCTATCTGATGGTGGCGAACGACTTCGCGAGCTGGGAAGCGACGCGCAAGCATTACGAGCTGTTCGCGCGCTATGTCATGCCCGAATTCCAGCCGTCCAAGGAGCGCCTGCTGGCATCTGAGCGCTATGCGATGAGCCGCCACAGCGAACTCGATGCCAAGAATGGCGCCGCGATCCAGGCCTGGACCGACCAGAACGCCGCCTCGCCCGCCAAGCCGGGAACCGGGCCATTGGGGGAGCGGTAGATGAAATCACCTCCCCCTTCGTGGGGAGGTTATCTGAGTTCGGCTTTCCTCTATAACCCCGGGTCCGTTTGACAGAATAGTCTGTAAGACATACGAATTTTTGACGCTATAATCGCGTCCCAGCGGGTGTTCCCGGCGCCCTTCGCGGTCGCATGTCCCGGCATCGCATGAGGAGAATGCAATGAGTTTCGAGCGCGTCGAAGTCCCCTACGGCGCCTACTGGTCCTCGCCCTTCGCCAAATGGCAGGGCTCGCTGCAACACCTGCACAGCATGAAGTTCGCCGCCCATGTCGCCAAGGCCGAGCTCAAGAAGCGCGACATCTCGCCGGAGGTGTTCGACTTCGGAACGCTGGGCATGACGCTGCCGCAGTTCCAGTCCTTCTACGGCGCGCCCTGGCCGCTCTACGAGATCGGCCTCAAGCACGTCGTCGGCCCGACCATGACGCAGGTCTGCTCGACCGGCGCGCGCGTCGTGCTGGCCGGCGCCTCGGAAATCCAGGTCGGCCTCGCCACCACGGCGCTGGTGCTGTCGACCGACCGCACCTCCAACGGCGCGCACGTCTACTACCCTGCGCCCAAGGCGCCGGGCGGCACCGGCCTGACCGAAGACCCAATGCTCTACAACTTCTCGAACGACGCGATCGGCGGCCATTCGATGCTCGATACCGCCGAGAACGTCGCGCAGAAATACCAGATCTCGACGCGCGAGCAGCACGACGTCGTGCTGCGCCGCTACGCGCAATATCAGGACGCGCTCGCCGACGGCAAAGCCTTCCTCAAGAAATTCATCACGCTGCCCTTCGCGGTACCCAAGCCCAATTTCAAGGGCGAGGACGTGGTGATGGAAGCCGACGAAGGCATCTTCCCCACCTCGGAAGCGGGGCTCGCCAAGCTCAAGCCGGCGCGCGAAGGCGGCACGGTCACCTTCGGCGGCCAGACGCATCCGGCCGACGGGACCTGCGGCATGATCCTGGCGACGCCCGAAAAGGCGCCCGGCCTCAGCGCCAATCCCGACATCAAGATCACCTTCAAGGCGTTCGGCCAGGGCCGGGTCGACATGGGCTGGATGCCGCTCGCCCCGATCGCCGCCACCAAGGAAGTGCTCAAGAACGCGGGCCTCAAGCTCTCCGACATGAAGGCGGTCAAGACCCACAACCCCTTCGTGGTCAACGACATCGCCTTCGCGCGGGAGACCGGCTACGATGTCAATCAGATGAACAATTACGGCTGCTCGCTGATCTGGGGCCATCCGCAGGGCGCCACCGCCACGCGCCTCATCATCGAGTTGATCGAGGAAATGGTGAAGATCGGCGGCGGCTACGGCATGTTCACCGGCTGCGCCGCGGGCGACTCCTCGCTCGCCACCATCATCGAAGTCACGGATCGCAAGAAGGCGGCGTAACGCCGGCCAAAACGGGAGGACGACCTATGGCGCAAGCCAGCTTCACGCACACCATCGACGGCAAGGCCGAAACAAGCGAATCCAGCTTCGACGTCGTCAATCCGGCGACCGGCGAGCCCTTCGCCAAATGCCCGGATGCCTCCAAGGCGCAGCTCGACAAGGCCATCGCCGCGTCGCGCAAGGCCTTCGGCCCGTGGAGCCGGCTCTCCTTCGCCGAACGGCGCAAGGCGATTGCCGATTTCGCGCACGGTCTCGCGGCGCGCATCGACGAGATCGGCCCGGTGCTCACCAAGGAGCAGGGCAAGCCGCTCGGCCAGGCCAAGTGGGAGATCGGCGCCGCCGTCCACGAGCTCGAAGCCATGTGCGAGCTGGAACTGCCGACCCAGATCATCCGCAATGACGGCAAGCACCGGGTCGAGCTGGTCTACCACCCGCTGGGGGTGGTCGCGGCGATCACGCCGTGGAACTTCCCCATCATCCTGGCGGCGCACAAGATCGCGCACGGCCTCTATGCCGGCAACACGATGGTCCTGAAGCCCTCGCCCTACACGCCGCTGGCGACGCTGCTGATGGGCGAGGTGGCGCGCAGCACCCTGCCGCCCGGCGTTCTCAACACGGTGGCGGGCGGCAATGCGCTTGGCGGCTGGATGACGGAGCATCCCGGCGTCGACCGCGTTTCCTTCACCGGCTCGGTCGCGACCGGCAAGAAGGTGATGGCGAGCGCCTCAGGCACCTTGAAGCGCGTCACGCTGGAGCTGGGCGGCAACGATCCGGCCATCGTGCTGGACGACGCGAACTTGGACGAGATCACGCCCAACCTGTTCCGCGGCGCCTTCCTGAACGCCGGACAGATCTGCATGGCGGTCAAGCGCATCTATGCCCCGGACAAGCTTTATGAGCCGCTGGTTCAGGGGCTGACCAAGCTGGCCGCCGCCCACCGCGTCGGCGACGGCATGGACCCGGACAGCGAGATGGGACCGCTGCAGAACAAGATGCAATTCGACAAGGTGATGGACGTGATCGAGGCGACCAAACGCGACAAGCGCGCCCGCATCACCACCGGCGGCCATCAGCTCAACCGCCCGGGTTATTTCATCGCCCCCACCGTGGTGGCCGACGCGCAGGACGACATGCGCATCGTGCAGGAGGAGCAGTTCGGACCCGTCCTGCCGATCCTGCGCTACAGCGAGCTCGACGAGGCGGTGCGCCGCGCCAACGACACCCGCTTCGGCCTGGCCGCGTCGGTCTGGACCAACGACTACGAAAAGGGCGCCGAAGTCGCCAAGCGCATCGAGGCCGGCACGGTGTGGGTCAACCACCATGTCGGCTCGGAGGCGGACATGCCGTTCGGCGGCTTCAAGGAGTCGGGCCTGGGCCGCGAGATCGGCTCGCTGGGCCTTGCCTCCTACATGGAGCCGCAGGTCATCAAGGTGCCGCTGCGCGCCTGAACGGCCTTCCGAGTTAGGCCGTCGAAAAGCCCCCACCCCGTTTCGGAGTGGGGGCTTTTCGTTGCCCTGGGCCCATCCGCGCGCCACGGGCCATATTTTAGTTGACAAGGAAACTATATGCCATTACTTTCCTAGGAAACTAATGGAGCCGTCATGGCGCGCAAGTCGTCGATCAGCGAGTTGGAGACCCATTTGGGCTATTGGCTGCGGATGGTGTCCAACCACGTGTCCCACGCGTTCGGCCAGAAGGTGGCCGGGCAGGGCGTCACGGTGGCCGAATGGGTGGTGCTGCGCACGCTCCACACGGCGGACGGCGCCACGCCCAGCCGCGTCGCGGACGAACTCAAGATGACGCGGGGCGCCATCTCCAAGCTGGTCGACCGCCTTCTCGCCAAGGGGCTCGTTTCGCGCACGGTGGTCGCGCAAGACCGCCGCTGGCAGGACCTCGCGCTCACGTCGAAGGGGCGCGCGCTGGTGCCGCGCCTCGCCGCGCTGGCGGATGAGAACGACACGGAATTCTTCGGCGTGCTCTCGGGCGAGGACCGCACCGCGCTCGAACGCATCCTCAAGAAGATCGTCCGCCGGCGCGAGATCGAAGGCGTGCCGGTCGACTGACCGGTCAATCCACCCAGCAAAGGAGACTGAAATGGACAGCGAAATCGCGCGCCTGGTCGAGGCGTGTACCGAAATGTCGAAGGGGGCGACGGGCAAGTTTCCCGAAATCGTCGGCCGCCTGACGCGTGCCGGCGTCGAGCGCTATCACGCCGACCTGCGGCGGGGCGAAAAGACCTACTACCTGCCGGACGGCGAGTCCCATGTCACCAAATCGGAGACCGTGTCCGGCCCGTTCGCGCAGGCGTTCGATCCGGCGGCCGTCGCCGCGGCCGTCCGCGCGAGCCAGGCCGACGCCATCGACTATTCCCAATTCCTGTCCCGGATCGCGGCCGCGGGCTGCGTTGCGTACACGGTGTCTCTCGCCGGACGTCGGGCGCATTACACCGGGCGCGGGGCCGAGCACTACACCGAGTACTTCCCGCCATCGGCATAGGCCGACCGCCACAAAAAAATCCGCCGGCGTTTTGCGCCGGCGGATTTCGTTCGCTGTGGTCGATCAGACTAGCTGTGGATGCGCAGCGTCGCCATCCATTCGCGCGGCGCGTTGTAGCTGCCGTAGATCACCTGGATGCCGCCCTGATTGACACCGGTCACGACATACCGGTCGTCGGTCAGGTTGGTGCCGCCCACCGACAACTCCCAATTGGCGTTCGGCGGCAGGTAGGTCACCGTCGCATTGAGCATGTTGGTGTCGGGACGGTTCAACTCCGGCGTTCCCGTCACGTCGTTGGTCATCGACGAGGTGTAGGTGTAGTCGACGTTGAAGCGCAGCGTGGTGTCGTTGCCCACCGCCAGGCGGTATTCCGGACTGATGTTGAGCTTCCATTCCGGCGTCTTGGGAAGCGGCGTATGCGTGGTGATCAGGATGCCGTTGGAGCCGGCACCCGGCGTCACCGAGTCGTACGCGGCATGCTCGTACCCGATCGACGAGTTCACCGTCAGGTCGTCCGACAGCAGCACGTCGTATTCGAGCTCGCCGCCATAGATGCTGGCATTGCCCGCGTTCAGGATGGTCGGCGAGATGCCGATCTGGAAGTTGAGCTGGATGCCGTCATACTTGGTGTAGAAGCCCGTCAGGTTCAGGCGCATCCGATCGTCGTCGAACTGCGTCTTCAGGCCGGCCTCGTAGCTCTTCGCCTTTTCCGGATTGAAGTGCAGCGACGGATCGTAGGTCGGATGCGGGCTCGACAGGCGGGTCGTCCAGCTGCCGGTCTTGAAGCCCTCCGAATATTTCACGAAGCCCATCATGTCGTCCGTGAACTGGTATTCCACGCCGCCGCTGGGGGCGAAGTTGCTGAAGTCCAGCGTATGCTGCCCGGGCGGATAGAACGTCAAAGGATTGTTCGGATCCGGGAAGCCCATCGCGATGCGGCACGCATTGGTGATCGGATCGCCGACGCCGGTGTTATTGTAGCAGTTGAGGAAGAGTTGGTTGGGCGTTGCACCGCTGCAAGCCGGGGCGGCCGCGCTGCCGGGGACGCCGGCGGGAACGCAGACCGAATTGGGCGTGATCTTGTAGACCAGCGCGTTCGGATCACTTTGCTCGCCGATGAAGGTTTTGTGCTCCTGCGTGTAGCGGCCGCCGAAGGTCAGCGTCAGCTTGTCGGTGACATGATAGTCGCCGTGGAAATAGGCGGCATAGGATGTCGTGTTGAGGAAGTTCGGGCCGTCCACCTGCAGCAGCAGGCCGGGGAACGTCACATAGTCGTGGATGCCGCCGCCCTCGTTGAAATAGTAGAGGCCGACGACGTAGTCGAGAGCGTTGTCGAACGTCGAGCCCGTGAGCTGCAATTCCTGCGAGAACTCGTGCTGGTTCTCATAGAACGACAGTTCGTGGATGTTCAGCGGCGAACCGTCGCCGTCTTCGCCCGACGTCCACTGAAGCCCGCGATAGGCCGTCGTCGACTTCAAATGGGCGTTGTCCAGCACGTTCCAGTCGATGGTCAGCGCGGCACCGTAATTCGTCATCTTCGAGAAGCTGGGCCCCGTCGAATAGGACGTGTCGATGTTGTTGGTCACGAACCACGGTCCGTAGGCCAGGCGGTTGTTGTTCGGGTTGCCGTCGAAGTTCGCGCCGCCCAGCGTGCCGGGCACCTGATTGGCGAACGCCGCGCCGGTCGGTGCGTAGGTCGAACCCGGCGTGCCGCGCGGACCGCACAGCGCCGGGAAGTTCGGAACGCCCGGAATGGTGCTCAGGAAGGTCAGGAAGGCTTCCGGACTGCCGATGCAGGTGTTGTAGGCATTGCCCAGCGTCGGGTTGGCGCCCGGCGGCAGGTAGTTCGGATTGATGGCGATCGGCCGCGTGGCGATGCCCTCGCCGTCGCTGTGGCTGTAGTCTGCCGCGAGCGTGAACTTCAGATCGTCATTGGTGTTCCAAACCAGCTTGCCGCGCGTGTGCCAATCGCTCTCGCCGCCTTCGCGGTCGTGCGTGGTGTAGCCGGCCTGGATGCCCGCACGCGTCGAGTCGACGATGGTCGGGCAGGAAGTAGCCAGGTAGCAGTCGCCGGCCGGCGAACCCGGACCGAACGCGGCCGCCGATTGCGCCGGCGACATGTAGAGTCCTGAAGCCGTCGCAGCCTGATCGAACAGGGGACCCGAGGTCGGGAACGGAATGCGTTTCAGATAACCGTCCTGGTATCTGTCGGAGAACGAAAAGCTGGAGTGCAGATTGTCGGCCAGCGGAATGTCCACCGTGCCGCCGATGTCGAGCTTGTTGTACGAACCGCCCGTTACGTCCGCCTTGTAGGAGAAGGTGTCGCCGGGATCGCGCGTGACGATGCTGACGGCGCCGCCGATCGTGTTGCGGCCGAACAGCGTGCCCTGCGGACCTTTCAAGACCTCGATGCGCTCGACGTCGAGCAGGTCCTGGTTGGCGCCGACCGAGCGGGCCAGATAAACGCCGTCGACATACACGCCGACGCCCGGATCCTGGTTGAAGGCGAAATCGTTCTGGCCGATGCCGCGGATATAGGCGGATAGCACGTCCGTCGAACCGCCGAACGGAACGCCCGCGTCGAACGTGACGTTTGGAGCGGAATCGCTGAGCTGCGCAACGTTCGAGATGTTCTTCTTCGCAAGGTCTTCCGCAGTGAACGCCGTGAGCGCGATCGGAACGCGCTGGGCGTTCTGCTCGGTTTTCTGTGCGGTCACGACGACCGTTTCGATGCCTTCGGCCGCGGCCAAGGCTGAACTCGTGAAGACGAGCGCGCCGATGAACGCCAGCGGTGCGGCAGAAAGAAACAAGCGCGATGTGGTATTGGACATTCGAACCCTCCCCGTTCGTCGCACCGATGTTCAGGCCTGGCGCGATTTGTATGAATTGCAAACAAATTACCAGAAAACCCTTCCCCAGCCATATAGAATGCGGCCGTATCGCCCTATTGGGATTTGAACTTTCGCGATATGTAGCATCTTAGCCACATCAATTCTTCTACCCGCTTCAGGTCCAGATGAGTCTTCCCGTACGTCGTAATGTTCCGTTATTGGATGGATTTATTTCGTTTTTAGAATGGATTGGCCCGCCCGGCGCTCCAATACTGATTTTTTCTCACGCCAATGGCTTTAACGCTTCGACGTACAAGACTTTGCTGCAGCCGCTCAGTGCGGAATTTCGAATCATCGCGCCCGATTTGCGCGGCCATGGCGAGACCACGCTCGTCACTGATTCGCGGCTGCTGCCGGGCTGGCGTGCCTATCGCGACGATCTGTTGGCGCTGCTCGATCGATTGGCCATCGCGCCGGACGTTCTCGCCGGCCACTCGCTGGGCGCGAGCGCGACGCTGCTCGCCGCGGCCGCCAAGCCCGACATCGGCAAGGCGCTCGTCCTCGCCGAACCCGTGATGGCGACCGATCAAATCGCCTGGAAGGCTTGGGCCGGCCGGCTGCTCGGCCGTTCCGACAAGGTCGTCCCGCTGGTCGCGATGACGATCAAGCGGCGCGACTCCTTCAAAGCGCGCGAAGACGCGGCAAAGGGCTTTACCGGCCGTGGGGCCTTCAAGACCTGGCCGGCGCAGATGGTGACCGATTACGTCGAAACCGGATTGGTGCCCGCGGGCGATGCCTTCCGCCTGGCGTGCCGGCCGCAATGGGAGGCCGCGAACTATGCGGTCTATCCGTTTCACATGGATCGCCTGGGAAGCCGCGTGACGGTTCCGATCTCCGTTCTGGTGGGAACGGTAGGCTCGGCGACCGCCGATCCGGTGCTGCAGGGTTTCATGCGCCGGCACGGCAAGACGCGCCTCGTTCCCGTCGGGGGCGCCAGCCACTTCCTGCCGATGGAATTCCCGGACCTGTTCCGCGCCGAGATCCGCCGCGCCGCTGGCCTTTCAGCCTGAGTGCCGCCGCCACAGGTCGAGCACCTGACCGATATTCTC